>Ga0111538_10010625_pt1 | contig 12238 bp, 8 predicted proteins | sample SoiMethybrSBSTD1_FD_79669 | JGI IMG/M metagenome (GOLD analysis project Ga0111538, IMG submission 79669) | Bulk soil microbial communities from a Populus tree surrounding site in Tennessee, USA - Soil MetaG P. TD hybrid SBSTD1 (version 2)... | ecosystem: Environmental > Terrestrial > Soil > Tree...
ACCACGTCCGGTGTGTGTGCCGCAAGCCATTCCGGCGAGACGTCGGCGACGATCGCCGCCTTGCCGCTCCGGATGACGTCACGCGCGCTGGCCGGAAGCATCGCGTCCGGATACCGTCGTGCAAAATCGCGCGCCGCCTCCAGCTTCGCGGGATCGCGGTGCGCCATGGCGACGCGCTTCAAGGCGCCGGACTCCTCGATCAGATCAATCGCGCACCAGTCGGCAATCTCCGGCACGGCAAGGCGCGCCACGTCGGCCAGCGTCTGCGTGTAGTCCGCGGACCGCGAAAGCGTTCTCGTCGTCTCGGCCAGGAACGCGAGGCGCCGCTGCAGCTCGGCACGTTCATTCTCCTGCTGCTTGCGGAGGGTGATGTCGCGCGCCACCTTCGACGCGCCGATGATGTGGCCGTGCTCGTCGAAAATCGGCGACACCATCAGCGAAATCTGGACGAACGTGCCGTCCTTGCGCTCGCGGACCGTCTCCATCTCCACGGTCTGACCCGCGCGGATCCGCGCGAGCACGTGCGCTTCCTCGGCGAGCCGATCGTCCGGAATGATGATCATGATCGATCGGCCGATCGCGTCGGCCTCCGAGTACCCGAACAGTTGCTCGGCCGCGCGATTCCACGACGTGATGATGCCGTCGAGGTCCTTGCTGACGATGGCATCGCCTGACGACTGCACGATGGCGCCAAGGCGAGCCGATGCGCGCATCGACAGCTCGAACGCCTTCGCCCGCGCCTCTTCCGCAATCTTGCGCGGCGTGATGTCCATGCACACGCCGCTCATGCTGACCGGCGAGCCGTCGGGGCCGCGCTCGATCGCACCCTTCCCTTCCACCCACCGGATCGTGCCGTCGGCGGCCACGATGCGGTACTCGACGTGGTGAGGGGCGCCTTCGCGAAACGCGCGATCGATCGACGCGCCCACACGCGCGCGATCGTCGGGGTGAATCTCGCGTGCGTAGCTCGCGAACGTCCCGTCGAACGTGCCAGGCGCCGCGCCGTGCAGGCGCTCCAGGTTCTCCGACCACCGGACCTGGTTCGTGGTCAGATCCCAGTCCCACGTGCCCATGTTCGCGGCCTCGAGCGCATAGCCCAGCCGCGCGGCACTCCGTGACGCGAGGTCCTCGGCGCGCCGCCGCTCCACGGCAAACGCCACCTGCGACGCGATCACCTCCGCCAGTTGGAGGTCGTCTGGCGTCAGATGCTGCGCGGAGGTGTCGTAGAGCATGAACTTGCCGATGACGCGGTCGAGGCTCACGAGTGGAATGAAGGCCATCGCCGCGATGCCCTCGGCCTGAATCGTCGGGAGGACCTTGGAGAGCGATGGTTCGTTCGCGACGTTCGCCACGACGAACGGTTCGGCGTCGGCCGTGTCGGGTGTCCACGGGGTGTGGCCTTCGACCGCGCGCCGGTACGCGTCGGACAATCCGCGCCACGCCTTGAAGCGCATGACGCCATCTGCGTCGAACAGCAGGATCGATGCGCGCGAGATGCTCAAGCCCTGCTGGAGCGCGTCCAGCGCGGCGTTGTAGATTTCCGGCAGGGATCTCGTGTGAGCGAGTGCCCGCGTCAGGGTCAGGCACACCGCCATCCGGTCGCTGGAGCGACTGGGCATTTTGGACGTCCGAAGCGATGTTACTACGCGCTCAGCGTGCGGTGCAGGGCTTGCTGCTCTCGGCGATGAGCCAGCCCATCGCGTTGTCGAGCAGGTGGATCATCAACGGCTCCGAGTAGAAGATGGCCGCGTGCCCGAGCGCGGAATACACCGATCGGCCCTTCTCGACGCAGTGCCACCACACCAGCGGATGATCCTCCGGCATCGTCGCCCGGCCGGGCGTATAGCTCTTTTCGTCAACGGTCGCGAGGATGTGGAAGCCGGGCGTGTTGCGCGGGCTCTTCTCGAAGGCGTACCACTCTTCCGACCGGTGCCAGACGGCCGGCAGGCCCTTCGTGATCGGGCTCTTCGCGTCTTCGATGTGAATGTCGCCGGGCATGATCGATGAGTGCACGACGAACTGCGCGCCGACGAGCGTGTCCACGTACCACTTCCAGTCCGCGAGCGACGTGTGGCCGGTACTGACGACCGGATCGCCGCCGGCGCCGTGGATGCCGAGATACGCTCCACCCTGCTCGACCCACGTCTTGAATGCCGCGCGCTGCTCTTCGGTGAGCACATCGCCGCTCGCGTTGCTCCAGACGACGAGCTTGAACTTCGCGAGCTGTGCCGCATTCATCACGGCGCCATTCTCCGTGACGAACGACGGCCACCCGCGCATCGTGGCGATCGCGGCCAGCGCCGCGTTCGACGCCTGAATCGCCGGTTCGTCACGGAAGCCGTTCGTCTTCGAGAAGATCAGCACGCCGCCCGGCTTGAAGTCGGCCGGCAGGACCGGCGCGTCGGTGTCGTACGTTGGATTGACGACGAAGCCCGCGGCGGCGCCGCCGAGCTGACCGCGGCCGCGGCCCTGTCCGCCGGCTCGTCCACCTGGAGGCTGCGGCGCCTCGCCGGCGCGCCCGGGCGGCGCACCCGCCGGCGGCTGCTGCACCGTCGCCGGTGGTGCAGCCGGCGGCTGCTGCGCGGTGATCTGAACAGAAACCGCAGCAATCGTGACGGCGACGATCAGACCGGCAATCGGACGCATGGAGCCTCCAGGGGGGTGCGTGCCGATGGTATGACAGTTTCGGGCTTCTACGTGCGCTCCGCTGTTCGACGTTCTCTGAAGAATCTCTGCACGATGTCGCGGCACTCAGCTGCCATCACGCCGGACACCACGACGAAGCGGTGATTGAGGGCCGGGTGCTCGTGCGCGCGCTGCGTGGACTCGACGGCGCCGGCTTTCGGCTCGGGCGCGCCGTACACCAGCGTCGCGATGCGCGCGTGCACGATCGCGCCCACGCACATGAGGCACGGCTCGACGGTGACGTACAGTGTGGCCCCGCTCAGCCGGTAGTTGCCGACGGCCCTCGCCGCATCGCGCAACGCCACCACCTCGGCGTGCGCCGTCGGATCGTGCGCGCCGATGGGCTGGTTCCATCCGCGTCCAACGATGTCGCCATCGACCACGACCACCGCGCCCACTGGGACTTCTCCGTGTCCCGCCGCCTCGGCCGCCAACGACAAGGCGGCGGACATAAAAGAATGGTGCCCGAACAGGTCAGAGGTCACAGGTCAGAGGTCAGAGGTAGGTTGGAGGTCAAAGGTCAAAGGGTAGGTCGGAGGTTAGAAGAGAAAAGTAGGTCAAAGGTCAAAGGGTACGTCAAAGGTTAGAGGTGAGAGCCTGAACATCTCACCGCGCGAGCTGGAAACCAAGTAAGAAAGCATGATCCCTTCACAGGCTCCTCACCTCTGACCTCTGACTTCTGACCTCTGACCTGATTCGACCTGATTCGACCTGACAAGTCACAGCTATCGAATCCGTAGACCCACGAGCGCTCTCAAGGTGAATCCTCCGAGATTGCGCTCTTTGGACGTCGTCGTGTCATCGCCGATCGCGTTCGGGACGGAGCGGAACTGCACTTCGGCCCCGGCCATGAACTTGCCGGCCGGCATCAAATCGACGCCGCCGAAGAGGACGGTGCCGGTGAACGAGTCGGATGTGGATTCGGCGGTCTCGGTCGGCACCGTCGATTTCTGTTTGAGGCCCACGAGGAGCAGGCCGCCGCCGACGTAGGGAATCACGCGGTCGCGTTCGCTCTTGCCGAAGCGCCACCCGCCGCCCAGTTCGAACGGGCGCATCGTGACCGTCAGCGGAATGCCGATCGGAATGAACTCGTCGCCGCTCGGCTGAACGCGTGTGCCGTCCTTGCTGACGAACGTGAGCGCGCCGCGGACGAAGACGCGGCGCCAGATGTTGAGCACTTCCCCGCCGCCGCCGTACGCGGCGAGCGTCGAGCTGCCCAGAATCGCGTCGAATGTCTTCGACGCGGTCATCGTGTCCGAATCGAGCGCGAAGAACACCCGCGCGCCGACGGGCACGGCGCGAGGCGCGCGGACCGTCGCCGGACGCCGGGGCGGCGGTGTCTGAGCGTCGAGCGTCGGCGTCTGAGCCGCCGCCGGCATCGCCAGCGACAGCAGTACGAGCCCTGAAAGCGTCACCCATCGCGCGCGCATGTCTGACCTACCTGATGAGGCCGCGGCCGAACAACGCTGCGCGCGGTTGAATGAGTCCGTAACCGAAGCTCGGATCCTTGCCTTTGTCGCCGAGGTCCTTCGCCGTGGCGCGAATGATCGCTTCGATGGCCTTGGGGTCCGTCACACCCTGGCTGCGCAACAAGGCCGCGAGCGCCGAGACGTGCGGGGCCGCCATCGACGTGCCCTGATAGCCGATCGCGTTGTAGCGATCGAAGCGCGGAATGATCACCGAGGGATCCTGATCGGTGAACCGCAGCGTCGACTGCCAGATCACGCCGGAGTCTTCACCACTGCCGGGTGTGCGATCGTCGCCGCCGGGCGCGGCAATTTCCACCCACGTCCCCGTGCTCGAGTAGTGCGCGCGCGTTTCCGATTTGCCGATCGCGCCCACCGACATCGCCCCGTCGATCGTCGCGGCATAGGAGGCGGGATAGTTCGTCGGGTTGCCATCCTCGAAGTCGTTCCCGGCCGAGATCGAGACGAACGCGCCGTTCTGCACGGCGTAGGTGATCGCGTCGCGCTCGAGCGTGGACGCATCCGATCCGCCAAGGCTCAGATTGATGACCTTCGCGCCGTTGTCCACTGCGTAGCGGATGCCCTGCGAAATCGCGGACTCCGTACAGAAACCGTCCTCATCGGGCGGCACGAGAAAACCGGGACGGTTGAGTTGAGCGTTGGCGATCATCAGCTCCCAATAGCCAACGCACACCTTCACCGGCAGGATCTTCGTGCGATACGCCATGCCGGCCAGGCGCAGCGCGTTGTTCGTCTCTTCGGCGATCGTCGCGCTCACGTGAGACCCGTGACCGGTCATGTCCACCACGGGCGATCCCGCCGCGAAAAAGATGAAGTCGCGCGGTGACACGAGCCGCGTCGCGGGCAGGTCCGGGTTCACGTCGAACAGCATCGGGACTTGCTGAATCGACACGCCAGTGAAGAGCGGCAGCGTCACGGTCTGCTGCTGCGTCGTGACGCCGGTGTCGATGACGCCGACGATCACGCTCGAGCTGCCCCCGTCGTTGATGTTCCACGCGCTGGGCATGTCGAGCAGGTTGAAGTTCCACTGCAGGCGTGAGTACAGCTCGTCGTTCGGCGTGCCGGCCGGCCGGGCCGCGCTGTTCTCGATCGCGATGCCGGGGAACCGCGTCGCCGGCAGGCGGCGCAGGTAGTTGGGCTCGGCCGACTCGACCTCCGGCTGATCGAGCAGCCGCTCGACCAGCAGGCGCGCATCGCGCTCCGTCGGATCGCGCACGACCGCCGAGTCGCCGATCCACTCGAGCGACCCGACCGCGGGCTGCCCACGCAGCGCGCTCAACGCGCGCGCGCGACGCATCTGCGTGGTCCCGGCCTTGAACCGGACGATGGCCTGGCCGGGCAGGAAGCGCCAGCCGTGCGCGCGGGCCTCCTGATAACCGTCGATCAGTTCCGCGGTGAGACGAAGCGCGGGTGTCGCTGGCGCAGCGACCTGCGCCGATCCCGAACGACCCGCACTGACGAGGACGAAGCCACCGAGTAAGAGGACACCGACGCCGACACGAACCCGGAACGAACGCATGACACCTCCGTGAGGTGCGATCACGAGAGCCGCTGGACGGTCTGCAACTCTGTGACCAACTCGCCGCGCAGCACCGTGACGGCCTGCCCGCGCAGTTTCACGCGCGACCCCACCAGTTCGAGGCGCAAAGTGCCGCCGCGCGCGGACAATTGCCGCGCCGTGAATGTCGTCCGTCCCAGCACTCGGCTCCAGTACGGCGTCAGACAGCAGTGCGCCGAGCCGGTCACCGGATCCTCGTCCACGCCGGCGGCCGGCGCAAAAAAACGCGAGACGAAGTCGGTGCCGGGTTCGGCGCTCCGGCTCGTGACCATGATCCCGCGCACCGGCAACTTGCGCAGACGAGCGAAGTCGGGCACGAGGTCGCGCACGATCTGTTCACCCGCGACCTCGACGAGATAGTCGAAGCGGCTCCGTCCCACGTAGGTGGCCGCCACGCCCAGCGCGTCGAGCAGACCCTCGGGCGGCGTCGCCGGCGTTTCGGGCGTCGCTGGAAAGTCCAGTTCGATCCAGTCGCCGATCTTGTCGGCGGTGAGCACGCCGCTCTTCGTGTGAAAGCGCGCCTGCTCCGACGGCGCGAGGATTCGTCCCTCCCACAACACGTGCGCGCTCGCGAGCGTCGCGTGGCCGCAGAGCGCGACTTCCGTCGCGGGCGTAAACCACCGCAGGTCGAACCCGTCCTCGCGCGGCACGAGAAACGCCGTCTCCGACAGGTTCATCTCGAGCGCCACTTTCTGCATCCACGCCGCGTCGCGCGCAGACGACAGCAGGCACACCGCCGCGGGATTGCCCTTGAACGGCTCGGCCGTGAACGCATCCACCTGAACGATGGGCAGGGACTGGGTCGCAGACATGGCGATGAGATGATAGGGGAACTCTTCCTGTGATTGTCCACCTGATTGACGGCACCTACGAGCTCTTCCGTCACTATCACGCGTTGCCCTCCGCGATTGACGCGAACGGACGCGAGGTAGCGGCGGTGCGCGGTGTGCTGCGCTCGATTCTGGGGCTGATCAACGGCCCTGATCAGGCCACGCATGTCGCCGTGGCCACCGATCATGTCATCGAATCATTTCGGAACACGTTGTGGCGCGGCTACAAGACGAGTGCCGGTGTCCCGCGCGATCTGCTCGATCAGTTTCCCCTTCTCGAAGAGGCCCTGACCGCGCTCGGCGTCGTCGTCTGGCCGATGGTGGAGTTCGAAGCCGACGACGCGCTTGCAGCGGCGGCAGACGCGGCCGCGCGCGACGCACGTGTCGAGCGCGTGTTCATCTGCACGCCGGACAAAGACCTCGCGCAGTGCGTGCGCGGCAAGCGCGTCGTTCAGCTCAACCGGCGCGCCCGTACCGTGATGGACGAAGCGGGTGTCGTTACGAAGTTCGGTGTGCCGCCGGCATCGATTCCCGACTACCTCGCGCTCGTCGGTGACGCGTCGGACGGGTACCCGGGCCTGCGGGGATGGGGCGCAAAATCCGCCGCCGCGGTGCTCGCGCGGTTCAGCCACATCGAGGCGATTCCCGCCGACTGGCGCGAGTGGCATGTCAACGCATCCAGCCCTGCCGCACTCGCCGACGTGCTGGTGCGCGAGCGCGACCGCGCGCTGCTCTTTCGCACGCTGGCCACGCTGCGCACGGACATCCCGCTCTTCAAGAGCGTCGACGAACTGAAGTGGACCGGCCCGACGAAGGCGTTCAAGACGCTCGGGGAGCGACTCGACGCAGCCAAGACGCCAGAGGACGAACGCGTCTAGTTGACGCGACGCTGCTACTTCCACACGTAGCCGGCGCGTGCGCGGACGTCGAACGTGCCCGGCCGCGCCACCTTCACCTGCAACGTGTGCACGCCGGCCCGCGGGACACCTTCCGGAGCAAAGCGCAGCACGTACGTCGATCGGAACTGCTCGAGCACGCGGCGGAACGCCCCTGGCAGGGTCTCGTTCGGCGCGAGCGTGACGACGCTGCCGCCGGTTTCGGTGGCGAGGTCGTTGAAGATCTTGCGCGCGGACTCCGCCGCGACTCGCGCCTCGGCTGTGGCGGAGCGATCGAGGAGGGGCGCCGGCGTGGCCAGCACCACCGCCACCGTCGGCGTGGTCCGCCGCGCGACGCTCAACAGCGCGGCGTTGTCGGTGATGCTGCTCGTATCCTCGCCATCGCTGAAGAGCACGATGAGCTGGCGGCGATCGGCCGGCACCGGCGTCGCGAGCGCGACGGCCAGGGTGTCGAGAATCGCGCTGCCACCCCCGGCGGCCACGTGATCGAAGGCCGCGTCCGTCTTGTCCGCCGGCGCGGCGAAGTCCGCCACCTGCTGCACGCGATTGTTGAACGTAATGAGGCGCAAGCGATCGCGGCTGGACAGATCGGTGCGCAGCTGGCGCACGGCGCGGCGCAGTTGATCGAGCAGCGAGCCCGTGACGCTCCCGCTGACGTCGAGCGCGACGGTGACGTCGATCGGCAGCTGTTCGTAGCTCAGCTCGATGACGTTCTGCTTGACGCCGTTGTCGAACAGCTCGAAGTCCGTCGCCCCGAGACCGGTGACGGGCCGGCCCTCGCGCCGCACCGACACATCGACGCTCACGCGATTCGTGCTGGTTCGAAAGGTCGCCTGCGGGTCCTGCGCGCCGAGCACCGGAGCCATCGCGAACACGAGCGTCAACACGATCATCCGGCGTGCGATCATTTGGCAGCCTCCCGCATGCGATCGACGATCGACGGCAGCATGATGTAGTCGCCGAACCGGTAGATCCACCACGGATCGACCGTCGGATCGGTGCGCGTCTGCACGGTCAGGGCGAGGGCTTCGGCCTCGTCGCGCCGGCCGGCTTCGAGCAGGACGGACATCAGGCCGACTTCGGCGGCCTGCGCGCCGGGCACCACGGTGAGCGCATCGCGAAGCGACGCTTCGGCAGGCGCCAGTTGACCCTGCGCGCGGAGAATCATGCCGCGCACCACGCCGAGAAAATAGCGCACATGCGGTACGTCCGGTGCGCCGCCGACGGCATCGATGAGCGCCCGCGCGCGGTCGACGTGGCCGAGCCGGAATTGAAACCACGCTGCCCGCACGCGCGCCTCTGCGGCCGTCTCGGGCATCGCGATCGCGCGATCGTACAGGCCGGCGATCGTCGCGGCGAGGGTGTCGTCGGCCGAACCCGGTATCCACTGCTGCTCGGCGACCACCGCCCGTGCGAGCGCGAGCGGCGCGTCGTTCGGGCAACGGCGGACGGCACGCGTCACGAACGGCTCGGCCGCCTTCGGCTGGTGAAGGCCTTCGAGCGACGCGACTTCGGCCCAGTGCCACCAGCACTCGAAATTCGTCGCCGCCGGTCCCTCCGCAACGAGGACGTTCGTTTCCGCAAGCAGCCGCAACGCCTCCTCGGCAGTCGCCTGCCTGGGACTGCGGACGCCGAAGAGCGAGATCTCCAGCGCGAGCGCCGACGCGCGACGCGGCGTCTCCGGCCATGGCCGGTCGCGCTGCCGGAATTCGCGAATGAGCGATTCGAGCTCCGGCGCACGGCCGAGCGTGGTCTGAACGGCGGCGAAATCACCGGCCGCGTAGGCCGACTGGAGCGCCGCCAGCTCGGGCGACGGCGGCGGGGCCGGCGGGCGTCGGGCCGTGGCGTTCGGCGCGTCGGCCATGCTGGTGCCCGTCACCCACCGGCGCGCGCGGACATTGAGTCCGCTTTCGGCGACCTTGACGGTGAGTTCGTGCGCGCGACCGTCGCGATCGGACGCGACAGGCTCCACGCCCAGCAGGTAGTACGCGGACATCTCGGACAGAATCCGATCGAACGCCGCCTTCCCGGTGTCGAGGAGCACAGGCATCAGCGTGCCGCCTGCAGTACCAGAGAACACGTCCAGCCACCGGGCCACGATCGCGCGATCGCGCGAGAGGTTCGTCATCGTGTAGTTCGCGCGTCGCGTCTCCGCGCTGATCTGCAGTTCCGGACCGCGATCGATGAGCAGCGTGTACAGCGAGACGTTGGCCTGCGCCGCCTCGCGGCCCGCCAGCGTGCCGGTATCGCCGACGTCGGGCCTGCCGCCCGGCCGATCGCTCAGCACGAGCCCCGCGCTCACGAGCACCACGGTCTTTCGTCCGGACACATCCGCCAGGTTGTGAAAGAGCGAGCGCAGCATGCCGATGCTGGCCATCGCGCGCCCTTCACTCTCCATCGCAGCGGCGGTGACCTCTTTGGCGAGCCGAGGGCGGCAAAACTGGTCGTTCGGGTCCGGACACGCCGCCATGATCAAGTCGTCACACTGCGCAGAGCTCGAGCCGAAACAGTACGTGAGGTCGATCAGCTCCGACGGCCGCAGGTGGAACTCGCCTTCTGACGCGATCGAATCACGCAGCCCACTCACCTTGTCGAGCGCGCGCGACACGACGACGCGATCCAGCGTCGGGTTGATCTTCGGGCCGTACGGATACGTGAAGAGTCCGACCTGATCGCTGGGCGGCAGACCGTTGATGAAGTTTCGCGCCGCGATCACGCTCGACCGCATATCGCCGGTCGTAAAGTTCAGCGTGTCGATGGCAAGAATTACGATGCGGCCGGGCAACTCGACAGGTTCGCCTGCCGGCTCCGTCGTCGTCGCCGGGGCCGCCGCGGCCGTAGACGCCGCGCCCGTGGGCGTCGTCACGGCGGCACTGGTGGAGGCCGCGGCGCGGTAATCGATGAAGTCGACGCTGACGACGCGACGGCGCTTGCCGTCGATCGTGACCTCGAACTTGTCGGCGCCCAGGCCCCTGGCGGGACGGCCGTTGCGGTCAACGACCTGCACGTCCACGGCAATCACGTCGGTCCTGGTGTGGAATGCCGGTTGCTGCTGCCCAGCGAGGAACGTACCGGCCGCAAGCAAGCCCAGCGTGAAGGGCGCGACGAACTTCACGTGCGTCTCAGCGTACCGCCGCCCGAAGTTGATCGATGAGCGACGGGTACACGATGTAATCGCCGAGGCGGTATAACCACCAGGGATCGAACGGCGGATTGGTGCGCGTCTGCACGGCCGTGGCCAGCGCTTCTGCCTCTTCCGACTTGCCCTGCTCGAGCAGCACGCCCATCAGCGCCACCTGCGCCGACTGCGCGCCCTCGGAGCGCGCGACCGTGTTGCGCAGAATCGACGCCGCCGCGTCGATTTGTCCACTCGCGCGGAAGACGGCGCCGCCGACCAGACCGGCAAAGTACAGCACGTGCGGCGCCACCGGCGATTCGGAAACACCGTCGAGCAACGCGCGCGCCGCATCGACACGACCCAGCCGGTATTGGAACCACGCGGCGCGCACGCGGGCTTCCGTGGCGGCCTCGGGCATCGCGATCGCGCTCGCGTAAAGATCGGTGATCGATCGTGCCAGCACGTCGTTCGTTACGGTTGGCGGCCGGCCGCGGCCCGGCGCAGGACCGGCTGGCCAGGCCTGCTCGGCGATGACCGCGCGGGCCAGGGCCAGCCGTCCGTCATTCGGACAACGCTGCACCGCGCGCGTGACGAACGGGGTCGTCGCCTCCGGCTGAGGCACGCCTTCGAGCGACGCGATCTCCGCGCGATACCACAGGCACTCGAGCCTGTTGTCATCCCCACCCGAGGGCATCGCCACGTACGCGTGCGTCTCGGCCAGGAAGCGCACCGCTTCGTCACGCGTGGCGCGGCTCTCGTGGCGGATGCCCGCCAGCGCGATCTCGAGCGCGAGCGCCGACGCGCGTTGTGGCGTATCGGGCCACGGCCGATCGGCCACGCGAAAGTCGCGAATCAGCGACTCGATGCGATCGGGTCGCGCGAGCAGCGTGCGCACGCGATCGTAGTTTCCCGAGAAGTACGCCGACTCGACGTCGCCCAGCTCCGCCGTCGGCGGGTGCACCGGCGTCGTCCGGCGCACGAGCGTTGTCGTGGTGGTGTTGCCCGGCAGCGGTGTGGGCGATCGCAGCGTGGCGTTCGGTTTGGGCACCGTCACCCACTTGCGCGCGCGCACCTCGACGTTGCGCTCCGCGACCTTCACCTTCATCTCGCGGGCCACGCCGTCGCGATCGGTCGGCAGCGCTTCGACGGCGAGCAGGTAGTACGCCGACATCTCGGCCAGCACGCGGTCGAAGGCCAGTTCGCCCGCGCCGGTGCTGATGCGCATGAGCGATCCGCCGGCCGATCCCGAGAACCGATCGAGCCACTGTTCGAGCAGCCGGCGATCGCGCGTGACGGACGTCCCGGTGTAGACGGCGCGTCGCGCTTCGGCCGTGTACGCCGCATCCGCGGGAGAGTCGACGAAGAGTGTGTAGAGCGAGATGTTCGACTGCGCGGCGATGCGCCCGGTCTCGATGCCGGTGTCGCCGATGTCGGGCCGGCCACCCGGCCGGTCGCTTTGCACGACGCCGCCGCTGACGAAGACGACGGTCTTGCGGCCGGCTACGTCGGCAAGATTGGCGAGCAGCGAGCGCAGCATCCCGATGCTCGCCAGCGACTGGCCCTCGATCGTCATCACCTGCGCCTTGGTGTCCTTCACGAGCCGATCGACGCACAGCTGACAGTCACTGGAATCGCCACCGGCCGGCACGGAGGGACAGATCCCC
>Ga0111538_10010626_pt1 | contig 12238 bp, 12 predicted proteins | sample SoiMethybrSBSTD1_FD_79669 | JGI IMG/M metagenome (GOLD analysis project Ga0111538, IMG submission 79669) | Bulk soil microbial communities from a Populus tree surrounding site in Tennessee, USA - Soil MetaG P. TD hybrid SBSTD1 (version 2)... | ecosystem: Environmental > Terrestrial > Soil >...
ACCCGCGCGCGCCGAGGCCAAGAAGCCCGCCGGCGCGAAGCCGAAGATGGCGGCGCAGCCCCCGGCCAGGGCGCAGGAGGCGAAGCCAGCTGCCATTGAGAAGGCCACGCCGCCGAAGGCCGCGCCTGCCACGCCCGCGGCGCCGCACACGCCGGACCCGCGCTTGCCGGCGCCGGGCACGCTGCTCCAGAAGCGCGATCGCCACGGCGCGGTCCGCTGCGAGTGCACCGTCGAGGACGGTGGCATCCGCTACGCCGGCAAGGTGTACCGGTCGCTCTCCGCAGCGGCGATGGCGGCCGCCACGGATCTCGGGCTGAACAACAAGACGCAGAACGGCTTCACGTTCTGGGGCCTCAGCAAGCCGCCGCGCGCGCCGCGCGATCCCCTGGCCGCGCTCGAGCTCGCCTGGGAGCGCTACCACGGCAACGTGACCGCGCTCGTGAAGGAGGGCGTCACCGACGACAACCGCGCCAAGGTGCTCGCCACGATCAAGAAGCACGTGCAGACGATCGAGAGCCTGCGCGAGAAGGTCGCCTGATGGCCGGCGATGACTTCTTCAAGACCAGGATGGGCCACCGCTTCTACGAGGCGACGATGCCCAAGATTGCCGATCAGCTCGAGCGCCTGAACACGAACATCGAAGCACTCGTCACGGAGCTGCGGAAGCGTCGCACGACCGAGGACTCGACCGAGAAGCCGCGGACCGACGAGGCACACCCATAGGGACCATCGAGAGGTTTCATTCCCCGAGCGGCGCGCCTCGAGCGCAGCAGATTGTTGATGTTCCCGAAAAGGCGCGGGCCATCGAAGTGCCGCGCGCACGTGATCGGAGGAAATGGGCTGCTCGCGGTTACTGGCGCGTTGGACAATGCTCACGCACGTGCGTTCCGTGGGCCCGCCAGAGGGGATGTCGGCCGATCAGGATTTCCGCGCCGTCGCAACGTGCGCCGGAATCGTGAACACGACGCGGCCGTCGCCGTCCACGAAGCGGCCCAGCGCGCCCACAGCTTCCCGCTGGAGCAGCTCGAACTGACGGTCGTCGATCTTGTCGGCCAGCGTCCAGCCGCGCACGTCGGTGTGGAGCCAACTGGTGAGCGATGGGAAGCGCGCCGCGCCAGTCACGGTGTCGATGGTCGCGCCCGCGAGGCCGGCCTGGGTCAGGATCGACCCGAGGAACGCCGGATCGCCAAGCCGGAACGGCGAGCGCAGCTCGAGCGCGATGCGCTCGCCGAAAAGCCGCTCGAGGAGCGCGGCCAGGGCGGCGTAGCCGGGAGAGACCTCGAGCGAGCCCCACACGGCCACCGCGAGCTGGCCGCCTGGGCGCAGGACCCGGCGCATCTCGCGTAGGGCGAGCACCGGGTCGTCGAAGAACATCAGGCCGAACTGGCTCACCACTACATCGAAGCTTTCGGCATCGAACGGGAGCTCCTCGGCCCGGCCGAGCCGCCATTCGACCTCCGGCTGGACACGGCGCGCGACCTCCAGCATGGCCGGATTGCGATCGAGACCGCACACTGACGCGGCTCCGACCCGGCCGGCCGCCTCCCGCGCCAGGACGCCGGTCCCGCACGCTATGTCCAGCACGCGCTGGCCGCCCACAATGCCGGCGGCGTCGGCGACGCGCGGCGCCCACTCCAGGAATAGCGCCGGCACGAAAAAGTCCTCGTACACCTGGGCGGCACCGCTCTGCACCTGACCCTTATCGTCCTCCATTGGTTGTCCTTTCGCAGCAGCCGGTTTCTCGTCGTCCTGGTAGCAGGCGCGCGGGTGCGCACGAAAGGACAAAATCTGTACTTCGCGTTCGCACGAACGCACGCCAGAATGGGGAATGCGCACCTACGGCCAATACTGCCCCATCTCGCGTGCCGCGGAGGTGTTGGCAGAGCGGTGGACCCTGCTCGTGGTCCGCAACCTCCTGCTGGGATGCACGACCTTCACCGAGATCGCGCACGGCGTTCCCGCTATGTCGCGTTCGCTCCTGGCTCAGCGTCTGCGCGCGCTGGAGGACGCAGGCGTCATCGAGACGCGCCGACCACGCGACCGGCGCGCGACCCACTACGCGCTCACCGAGGCGGGCCGCGGCCTGTGGGATGTCGTCCGCCCCCTCGCAGCCTGGGGCGAGCGCTGGCTGACGCTGCGACCCGAGCACAGTGACCCCTCGGTGGTGCTCTGGGCGTGGATCAACTTCCACCTTGCTCACGACGCCTTGCCCGCGCGCAGGGTCGTGGTGCAGTTCGACTTTCCGGAGCAGCCGCCAGCGCACCGCCGGTTCTGGGTCCTGTTCCAACGCTCCGGCGCCGAGATCTGCTACGCGCCGCCGGGCCTGCCCATCGACCTGGCGGTCAAGGCCGGTTCGGAGGCGTTGACCCGCTGGCATGTCGGCGCCATCGAGTGGCGCGACGCCGTGCGGAGCGGCGCTATCCAAGTCACGGGTCCGCCCGCGCTGGCCCGCGCCCTTCCGACCTGGAATCGCCGCGCCGTCGTCGCGGCTCCACGGTCATGATCCCATGTGTACACGAATGCCCGCGGGTTCCACCCTACACCTCGAAAGCATGCGGTCACTTGCCGGCGTGGCACGCACGCGTCGACGCCACGGCCTACTCTGCAAACTTCCCCTGCGCGACGGAGCTACGCGGTCCCCCGGGCCTGCGCGGCGGCGAAGATGCGGCGCACGTTGTGCTCGGCGAAAAACTCGACCGGCGACGTGATGCCCGCGTTGACGCGACAGAACTGATCCGTCGCCTCCTCGTTGCCGTGCACAGCGCTGAGGAGCTGGACCAGATCGGGGGGCGGCGGCTCGAGCGCCGCCAGCTGACAGGTGAAGTCATACATGGGCAGGGATTGCGCATCGCGAGCCGACTGGTACTGGGCCATCGCGTCGTCGTAGGAGAGCCTGCCGGAGCGCCACGCCTCGATGGCGGCCGTCACGAGCTCGACGTCTCGAAATGCGTCGGCGATCCCTTGGGCCGTGATCGGGTCCTTGATGTAGCCTGCGTCGCCGACCAGCGCCCAGCCCGGGCCGAACGGCTTGCGGAAGAAGTTCGGCGTCGCGCCACCGAACACCTTCGACTCGAGCTTGGCCCCACGCATCCGTTCGTGGAGCGCTGGCGCGTGCTCGAAGAGCGAGAGGTAGCTCTTCTGGTGATCGTGCCGCTTCGTCTCGTACTCCGCCAGCGGCCACCCCCCGACCACCATCGTGAGCCCGTCGTTGGTGGGCGCAGCAGCGAGCCCGCACCGGTCGCCGATGTGGGTCTCGAACCGGCCATCCATCGGCAGCCCGCTCCAGTAGCCGTAGTAGCCGCCCTGGAGGGTCGGGCGCTCGCCATAGACCTCGGGCGAGACGGCGCGCGCGACGATCGAGTGGCGGCCGTCAGCACCGACGACGAGCGGGGCCGTCGCGGTGACACTCGGTCCGTCCTTGCGGTGGCCGCGAATTCCCGTGACGCCACCATCGGAGGTGAGGACCTCCTCGACGGTGAAGCCTTCGCGCAGCTCGGCACCCGCATCGACGGCGGCATCGACGAGGATCTTGTCGAGCACGATGCGGCGCGGACAGTAAGCGACCGGAGCGTCGGCGAGGCCGGGTGCGCCGGCGATCACCAGCGGGCCGAAGTGGAACGCGTACGTGTGAATCGGTGGGCACCCCGACGACACGACCCTGTCGAGCAGGCCCCACTGCGCGAGCCGGGCGACGGCCTGCGGTTGAATGACGTGCGTGGAGAGCGTGTCGCTGGGAAACGTTGCCCGATCCACCACCAGGACCTTGAGACCCTTGCGGGCCAGGAGCATCGCGAGCGGTGCGCCGGCGCATCGTGCACCGACGATGATCACGTCGAAATCGTGCTGGCTCATGGCGGTCCTCACTTCGCGCTCGCGGCGATCAGGTTGGCGCGCGACGGGGCGGCGATGACTCCGTCGCTGATGAACCGCTGAGCCGCCTCTCGGCTCTCCGCTTCGAGCGCAGAGAGCCGCGCCTCGCGCTCAGCCTCGGACAGCGTGGAGAGATCGAAGTTCGCCGCGAGCGCGCTGAGCCGGTAGGGGAACTCGCGGAAGCGGTCGATGCGCGTCACCACGTCGACGCGAACGTCCGAGAAGCCGGCCTCGGCGAGCATCGCGCGCAGGGCGGCGTCGTCACCGAGCAGGAAGCGCTTCTCGTGGGCGACGCCGAGGTGGCGCTCGGCGACCTGGCCGAGGACCTCGTAGAGCGGCAGCTCGTGGCGCGGGCGCCAGGTCGCGGCCACGAAGCGGCCACCCGGAACGAGCACTCGGCGGATCTCGCGCAGCGCGGCCGCGGGCTCCGGCACGACCTGCAGCATCTGCTGAGCCACGACGAGCTCGAAGCTCGCGTCGGCGAACGGCAGCTTCATCGCGTTCCCTTCGCGCCACTCGAGCTCGGGCGCGAGCGCGCGCGCCATCTCGATCATGTCCGCGCTCGCGTCGAGGCCGGTGATGCGCGCGGCGCCGCCGAGGCGCTCTCGGAGCAGACGCGCGACGATGCCCGTGCCGCAGCCTAGATCGAGCACGCGATCGGCCGGGCCGATGGGTCGGGCACGCTCGAGGATCTCCTGCGCCCAAGGCGCGAAGATGCTCGGTACGAGCGTGCGTTCGTAGATCTCCGCGACTCCGCGGGTTCGTAGTGCAGCTTCCATCGTCGTCTCCTCGCTTTCATCGAGGAGACGTGACAAATCGCGGAACGCCGTTCCGCGATCAGCCGTCTGGACGGTACTTGCAACAGTTTCCGGTGGTTACGCAGCGTCGGAGCCAGCCGCCGAGCTCGGGATCTTGCTCGGCGATCCGGTCGAGCGCGTCTTTGATGCGGCGCTGGACTGCGCTCCGTGCCCGGTCGACCACCGAGGTGCCACGCCGGGCGCGGCCGCCCCTCTCCGTCGTGCGCGCGAGCTCCGCAGCGAGAGCTTCCATCTCATCGCGTAAACGCTCGGTGCGCTCGGCGTCGCCGAGCATCTCTGCCGTTTCGAGCTCGTCGCGCAGAGCGCCGAGTCGGGCGCGGTACGCGCGGAGGGCGGTAGGATCGACGAGCTCGCCGGCGTCGCCCCGGTCGGGGTGGTCGCTCGATCCGACGAGCTCGAGGACGTGCACGTCCGCGTTCGGGCGATCGACCAGCAGCGCGAGGTACTGCATTCCGCGGCTCGCCTTGAAGCGCAGGGTCCCGCGCGTGCCGGGCAGCGCGTAGTACTCGCCCTCGAGCCTCATCGTAAACGCCGCGCCGGTGGTCGCCCGCCGGCCGGATGCTGGGGTGAGCTCCACCTCGGCCTGCGGATGTCGGCGATCGATCAGCGTCACGAGCTCGCCGAGACCGATCACCGCCGCGTCGGCGCGCGCGCGCGCGACGAGCTCGCGCGCGGTCTCGGGCTCATGGCCGAGCCGCAGCATGAGGTCGCCGAGCTCGAAGCGCATCCGCGCCGCGAGCGAGCGGCGGCCGACCGCCTCGACGGCGCTGAGCGCGCGCTGGAACAGCCGCTCGGCCTCATCCCAGCGCCCCAGGATAGCGACCAGATAGGCGAGGCCGCGCGTGCTCGGCCCGTCGGTCATCTCGCAGTCGAACCAGTAGAACTGCCAGCGATCCCCGTAGAACGTGAGCAGCGGCTCGAGCCGGCGCGCAAGCTCGCGGTCGGCGGTGGCCCAGGCCGCATCGGCGAGCGATGGGCAGTTGATCTGCTCGTCGATCGCGGCGTCGGGCATCCGAGCGAGCAAGGTGCGGAGCTCGTCGTCATCGCCAATCCGAGCCAGCACCGACGCGACGCGCGCGTCGGCGAGCACGCTGCCGTAGGGCATGGCGAGCCACAGACCGCGAAGCTCCGGGATCGTGCCGCGGAGCTCCGTATGCCGCTCGGCGGCACGCAGATAGCCAAGGCGATGAAATGCCTCCGCGCGTCGAGCCCGCGGCTGGCCGGCATCGATGCGCCGGGCCTCCGCCTGCCAGCGCTCCGACTCCGCGAAGTCGTCCCTGGCGAGGGCGAGCATCGAGCGCATCAGCGGCACGCGCCACGGCGCGGCCTCGGGGCCGAGGCTGCGCGCGTGCTCCTCATAGGTCGAGGCGAGCGCCGCGTACGCAGCGAAGTCCGCCAGGCCAAGGTGATCGAGCGCCAGCCGGACGCGCGCGTGCAGGAGGCGCGTCGTGTCACCGAGCTCCTCCGCGAGCGCCTCTTGTTCGCGCGTGATCGGCAAGCGCACGACCGGATCGACCGCGCCATAGAGCACGCCGGAGGCGGCGTGCAGCACGCCGAGGAGGTCGCGCCGGTCGGCCACGCGACGGGCCATGGCGATCGCCGCGAGCCCGAGCTCGATGTCACGCGCGCGTTCCGACGGCGGCGAGGGCTGCCGGGCCGCGGCGAGGCGCGCCATCACCCGCGCCCGCAGCGGGCTGTCGCCTGCGGGCAGCGCAGCGAGCGACTGTTCGAGCATCGCAACGAGAACCGGGTCGACGCCGCCCATCAGGAACACGGAGCCGTATGCCAGGCCGGCGTGCGCCAAGAGCGCGGCGTCGTCCAGCGCGCGCGCCGTGTCCGCGGCCTCGACGCACGCGCTGCGGCCGGTGGCATCCCCGCTCCGGAGCTTCGCCTCGCCGAGCGCGATGGTTACGCGGCAGCGAAGCCTTGCCGCGCCGTCGCCGGAAGGAATCGACGCACGCGCCCGCTCTAGGAGCGCCAGCGCGTCTTCGAACGCGAAGGAGTCGACCGCGTGCTCGGCCGCGCGGATCGCGTGGTCGATTGCCTCGGCCGTCGCGTCGGGCCCGGCTTCGAGCATGTGGTGCGCCAACTCCGCGAGCGGCGCGCCGCGAGCGGCCAGCGCGCGCGCGGCCTCGCGATGGAGGTTCTGCCGGCGAGCCGGCGGCAGATCGAAATAGAGCGCCTCGCGATAGAGCGCATGGGAGAAGCGAAGCCGATCGCCGCGCGCCGCGAGCACGCCGCTGGTCGTCGCGCTGGCGAGCGCCGCCGCGGCGCCCGGGATCATGCGGGTGACATCCGTTGGGGCGATCTCGACGCCGAGCGCCGCGCAAGCTTCGAGCACTGCGCGCGCGTCCGGCGCGAGCGGCAAAAGGCGCTGCCGGATCACCTCACGCACGCCGAGCGGAAGGTCGCTGCGCTGTCCATGCACTCGGATGTCGCGCACGATCTCGTCGACGAAGAGCGGGTTGCCCTGCGTCGTCTCGAACACGGTCGATGCCAGGTGGTCGTCAGCGCCCGGGATCGCTTCCCGTACGAGCGTCGCCACCTCGCCCTGGCCCAAGCGCGCAAGCTCGAGCACGCAGCCCGTCCTGCCGAGCCGCGCGATCGAATCGGCGGCGTCGACACGCAGGCGGGCCTCGAGATCCCGGTAGGTCCCGATCACCATGACCGGCATCGCGCGCAGCTGACCGGCGACGAACTCCAAGAGCAGCAGCGTCGAGGAATCGGCCGCGTGCAGATCTTCGAGCACGATGACGACCGGCCTTACCGCCGCGCAGCGACCGAGCGCGCCCGCGAACTCGCGAAAGAGCGCGAACCGCGCCTCCGCCGGATCCCCCGTCGCGAGCGGCTCAGGAAACCGGACCCCGAGTGTGTCGCACGTCTCTCGCCAGGGCCAGAAGGCTGGCGCGCCGCCAGCTTCCCAACAGCGTCCCCACGCCCAGGCCACGCCGTGCGCGCGCGCCGACTCCGCCGCTTCGACCGCGAGCCGGCTCTTCCCGATGCCCGGCTCGCCCGCGAGGAGGAACAGCGAGCCACCTGCGGATGACAGGCGCCCGACCGCCGCCACCAGCTCCGCAAGCTCTCGATCGCGTCCGACGAACACAGGGCGTACTGTAATTCAGCTCTCCCGTGGAGGTCAGCCCTGCGCGCCGGCCGCCGAACTGCGGTGCCCACTTCGACCCAGGCTCCGACAGCACGTCCACCAGCAGCGCGATCTCCTGCGCACGAAGCAGCGCGACGAAGTGCTCGGCGGCGTGCCGCGAGTGCCCGACCGTGTAGATCGTCGTCATCGCCGGTAGCCATACAGCCAGCGTGACTCGCTGCGCCCGAGGTTCCGGACGGTGTGTCGAGCGCGAGCGGGGATGAGGAGCTCCTCGCCAGCGGCGGGGCGGTGGACCTTCCCATCGATCTCGAACTCGACATCGCCGTCGACGACCATGACGAGCTCGTCGGTGTCGTGCACGTAGTCGGACCAGAGCTGGCCCGGCGGATCGACCCAGAGCCCGCAGGAGAAGCCGCGCTCCTTCCAGCTCCGTTCGATGGCGGATCGGTCCACGCTCACGGGCCCAAGTGTACCGTCGGATGGTCGGCCACGCTTCACCAGCCTCTGGTAGCGTCCGGTCGGAAAGGCGGAGCGTCGATGACGGTCAAGCGAATGGACAACGTCGGCATCGTGGTGGAATCGCTCGATACCGCCATCTCTTTTTTCGCCGAGCTGGGGCTGGAGCTCGAAGGACGAACCACGATCGAAGGAGAGTGGGCAGGGCGCGTCACGGGCCTCGGCGACCAGCGGGTCGAGATAGCCATGATGCGCACGCCGGACGGCCACAGCCGGCTGGAGCTCTCTCGATTTCTCACGCCGCCTGTGGTCGCCGATCACCGGAACGCCCCGGTGAACGCCCTCGGCTACCTTCGCGTCATGTTCGCTGTGGAGGACATCGACGATACGCTGGCCCGGCTCCGCAAGCGCGGCGCGCAGCTCGTCGGCGAAGTGGTCCAGTACGAAAACGCGTATCGGCTCTGCTATATCCGGGGGCCCGAAGGACTTCTCATCGGGCTCGCCCAAGAGATCGGCTGAGCGCTGATGACTTGGACCTGCCGCGATGGCTGATGGGTACCGGCGTTGCTCGCGTCACCGCTTCACCGGCCGCCAGCTACGGCGAGCCACCTTGTAGTCTGCTCAGCTTCCGAGCCAGAGCGACCGACGTGAGCCCGAAGCCCGCCGTCGAAATGACGACATCGGCCACACGCCGCAGTTCGAAGCGTCCGACCAGCACGAGCAGGGCGTAGGCCACCGCGAGGTTTAAGAGGCCCCACAGGACGTTCACGGCAGGTGACGAGAGCCCTCGGAACGGGGGCTTCGCGAACGGGCTAGGAAACGAGCGCCCCGACACGCCGGCGACGAAGTGCGGGACGAAGTTGGCCAGGAACGCGCCTCCGAAGAAGTTCGCCACAACGTCGTGCCAGGGCATCGAGACTCCTTCTTTTGGCAACACATTGTTGCCATCAGAAGGTAGCGTGACGGGGGCCACGATGGCAACCCTGCGTTGCCATCTTGAAGAGGCCGATGCTAGTGTCCGGTCCAATGGGTCGTTCCACCGGATCAGCGCGTCGCACCCAGGGGATCCTTGGAGGACGTAGCGAGCAGGTGGTCCGACGCGCGCTCGATGCCGCAGTCGTCGAGCTCGCGCGCTCGGGCTACGCAGGCTTTCGGATGGACGCTGTCGCGTCTCGGGCCGGGGTCAACAAGACCACGATCTATCGACGATGGCCGAGCCGTGCGGCGCTGATCACTGCTCTCGTGAGCGTGATGCGGACGCCCCTTCGCGAGAGCCCGCTGCCCAACACCGGACAGATCGAGAGCGATCTCGTGCACGCATTTACGCGGCGATTCACCTTCGGTCGAAAGATGGAGGGCCGAGCGTGGGCGCGGCTGCTCGAAGAGCGACATAACCCCGAGGTCGAAGCGATCATCGCGGATGCGGTGGATGAGCGTCGCGACGAGTGGAGGTTGATGGTCACGCGCGCCATCGATCGGGGTGAACTGCCGCCGGGAACCGATGCGCAGCTCCTCTTGGATCTCGTCCGGACGCTCGTGGATTCGCGCGGGTCCTCTGGCCGGCTTGATACGATCTGGCTGACCCTCGCGGTGCGGACGGTCATCGCAGGCGCCCGCGCCGGAACGCTCGTGCGCGGTCGCAAGACACGCTCGGTCACGGGGCAGCCACGCCACAGCCTGCGCGGTGCCTAATACTTGCCGTGGGGTGCCGGAGTTGGTCGACCGTCGACGACGGCGTGTTCGCCAACCCGCATCACGTGGTGCGTCTCCGCGCTGTTCAACAGCGGGTACGGAGTGGCGGCCAGTCCGAAAAAACGATCACCGATCGTTTGAACCTCGATCTCCCTCTCCGTTGAACAGAGAGCGCGGAGATTCACGAGAGAGGACGCGGCTCTCCGCTCCGCGCTCTCCGCGGAGAACGGGTTTGAAATTTCGGCCGCCTCTCTCTGGCTGTAAAACAAAATCTCCGGGGCGTTAAACGGGACCACGGTTCTCTCTCCCCAGTCTCCGCCCGAAACGGGCCCCGAGAGAGCGATCGGGCACCGTCCACGGCGCGCGCGAACTCTCCACCGCGGCCGTGGAGATCACGCCCGCGATCGCCGCGCTCGCGCATCCCTGCGACACGACGCTAGAAAGGAGAAGCCCCGACCACGTCGCCGCGATCGGGGCTCCTGTTCAACATGCGGTCGCCCTTTTTGAAGAGCGACGATATGGCTCCGGCGGACGGACTCGAACCGCCGACCCGGTGGTTAACAGCCACCTGCTCTACCGACTGAGCTACGCCGGAATGTTGGTTAAGGGAAGGAGATTTTTGGGATCAGGGGGGGCGCTGTCAAGCCCGAAAGCTGCCTACTGCGGGCAGGGGTCGGCGCCGCCGCAGCAGAGGGAGCCGCAGCCGCTGTCGTCGATGGGGCCGCGCGGCTCGCAAGACTGGCCCACCTCGCACGGCGGGCCGTCGCCGCAGGCGCAGACCGGGCCGAGCTCGCCGATGATGCATTGCTCGCCCGAGCCGCAGCAGTCGTCACCGCACGGCGGGCCCTGCAGGCAGGAGCCGGTCGGCTCGCAGCTGCCCTGCTGCCCTGCTGCGTCGAACTGGCCGGGGGCGGCGTCGATGGCGACGAGGTCGCCGAGATCGCCCAGGTCGCCGCCGCGGTCGTCGTCGCCGCCGCACGACCAGGACACGAGGAGTGCGCACACAAGGATCCACCGGGTCACGTGGTTCCTCCTCCGCCGCGCTTCTCGCGGCGCTTCTCGACGTACTCGCGCAGGAGCGCGTCGCTCGGCAGCTGCCCCTCGCCGGCGCGCTTGAGGCGGCGGCTGCGCGCGACCCCCAGGTCGGCGATGGCGGCGACCGTCTCGGCGTAGCTGCGGCCGCCGGCCCGCGCGCACATGGCGTAGGCCGCGCCGTCCACCAGGTCGGGGTTCGGGTTGATCTCGAGGATGAACGGCTGGCCGTCCGGGTCGACGCGCATGTCGATGCGGGCGTAGTCGCGGCCGCGCACCGCCTTGAAGGCGCCGACCGCCACCTCGCGGATGTAGGCCTCGACCACCGGGTCGAGGTCGCGCGGCGGCACCACCGCGTCCATCGAGTAGAACTCGCGGCTGTGCGGGTCCCACTTGGCGCGGAAGGTGATGATCTGCGGCCGCCACTCCTCGTCGGCGTCGTCGTCGGGCGGCTCGAACTCCATCTCGAAGAGCGGCAGCACCTCGGGCGGGTGGTTGCCGAGGATGGCGGCGTGGATCTCGCGCCCCTCGATGTACTCCTCGACCAGCGCGGGCATCTCGTAGTCGCCGAGCACGTGGGCGACCCGCGCGGCCAGCTGCTCCTGATCGAGCACCACCGAGGCCGGCTCGATGCCGCCGGAGGCGTCCTCGAAGGCCGGCTTGACGATGAGGGGGAACTCGAGCCCGTGGTCGAGCGGCACCGGCAGCTTGCTGGCGAGGAAGAACTCGGCGGTCGGCAGACCGGCTGCCTCGAGCAGGAGCTTGGTCCGGTACTTGTTCTGGCAGGTGGCCAGCGTGATCGGCCGGTTTCCGGTGTACGAGACCCCCATCATCTCGTAGAGCCCGGCGACGTAGGCCTCCTGGATCGGGTCGTCGCGGAAGAACTCGACCAGGTTGAAGACCGCGTCCGGCCGGTAGAAGCGGATGGCGGCCAGCATCCGCTCGAGGTCGTCCTCGATGTTCACGATGTCGACCTGGAAGCGCGCCGACCTGAGGCCCTGGATGAGCGCGTCCATCTCCTCCTGCACGGTGCCGACGTCGGAGGCGTTCCGCTGCGGATCCCAGTCGAGCGGCCGCGGGCCCTCCTCGCGCCAGCGCTCGTATACGTCCTCCTCGACCTGGTTCCACAAGACGAGCAACCGGCCCCGCGAGCTCACGTGTCGAGTGTCGCCCGGTCCTCGCGCTCGCGCAACCTGACGGCAACGACCAGCCATGCGCCGCACGCGAGCCAAACGCCCGCCAGCGGCAGGAGCGAGGCGCGGCCGTC
>Ga0111538_10010628_pt1 | contig 12235 bp, 28 predicted proteins | sample SoiMethybrSBSTD1_FD_79669 | JGI IMG/M metagenome (GOLD analysis project Ga0111538, IMG submission 79669) | Bulk soil microbial communities from a Populus tree surrounding site in Tennessee, USA - Soil MetaG P. TD hybrid SBSTD1 (version 2)... | ecosystem: Environmental > Terrestrial > Soil >...
AACTCCAACGGCTGCTCGGCCACCACCTCCGGGATGCGTCCGAGGGGCGACTTGGTGCCGCCCCGACGGCGGGCCTGCAGCTCGCCCAGCAGGGTGCCGCGCGCCTCCGGCTGCACGTACTGCTCACCCTCTTCGGTGTACTGGGCGCCGCCCTGGTCAGGCTCGAGGATGCTGGGCGCCCCCAGGGTACGGCCGACGAAGCCCGCCGCGCCGGGGAACTCGTTGTCCTCGGGCCGAGGCTTGAAGGCGCCGCCAAAGGCCGCTCCCAGCACCGTGCCCGGGGCCGGTGGCTCGGGCTCGCCGCTGGCGTAGCGTGGCTGCGGCGCGTAGCCCGTGCCGACGTCCTGGTCGGTGACCGGCTCGCCCAGCATGGCCAGGCCCGCGTCGCCGACGTTGGGCGGGCGGATGCTGGGCGGCGGCGGCTCGTCCTCGTAGCGGAACCCGAGGCCGCCACTGACAGCCTTGTCGGCCAGGGTCGCCGCGCCAATCGGGCCCCAGCCTGCCAGCGAACCCTCGGCGGCCAGCGGTATACCAACGCCACCGGCCAGGCCCAGGCCCAGGGCTGGCAGGGCGTTCTTCGTCAGGTAGTCCTCGCGGGCGCCGGGCAGCTGCGAGCGCAGCGTGCCGCTCGAGCGCAACGGCACGTCCTCCGGCGCCTGCGCCAGGCCGCCCAGGGTCGGCGGGCCGACGTCGGGCAACGGCCCGCCAGCGAAAGCGCCGCCCGGCACCTCGCCACCGCCGGTGCTGACCGGGTTGGCATCGGACGGGTAGTACGGGTCGCTGGGCAGGCGGCGCCGCTCGTTGTAGTCGCCCAGGTCGAGCGGCACCAGCGACGCCTTGTCGGGGTAGCCCTCCTGGTGCGTGTAGTCCACGCCGGGCTGGTAGTTGCTCAGCAGGCGCGGCGGCACCCCCATCTGAGCCTCGCGGGCGTTGGCGTTGTCGCTCTGGTCGTTCAGCGGGTGGATCGCGAAGTCCTGCCCCGGCGGCATGATCTCGGGGATGCTCGAGGTGCCTATCGGCGTCACGTCGGTGAGGCTGGCCAGCTCCTGCTCGCGCTGCTCCCGCGCCTGGTCGAGCATGTCCATGACCGACGACCCGGGGGCGGCCATGACGGGTGCACCGTCCCCCGGGCTGGTCAGCCCCGGCGCCCCGGCAGCGCTGGGCTCAGAGGCGCCGCTCGAGGCGGCCACGCCGCCGTGCACGCTGGTCAGGTAAGACGAGACCGTGCCCTGGTTGTACTGGCGCGCGATCACGTCGGCAGCGCTTAGCCAACCGGCGCCGCCCTGGCGCTCGGCCTGCTGGACGTTGCCGGGGCCGATGAAGTAGGCCGCTGCCGCCTTGTCGTAGTCGCCGCCGAACATGTTGGCGTTGTCGCGCAGCAGCTGCGCCGCCTTGTCGATGGCCATCTTGGGGTTGGCGCGCAGCTCGGCCTGGGTGGTGCCGTACTGGCGCGCCGTCGACTCGATGAACTGGCCGACGCCGCCGCCGTTGCCGTAGGCCTTGGGGTTGAGGCCGGACTCGTGGCCCAGCACGCCCAGCAGCACGTCCTCGGGCACGCCACGCTGCTGCGCCACCCGGCGCGCGTGGGTGCGCAGGTCGACCTCAGCCGAGGCCTGCTGCGACCAGTCGGGCTCGTAGGCCTCGAGGCCGGGGATCGGCTGGGCGACCATCTACGCCTCCACCGTCTCGCGCGTCCTCAGCAGGAAGGCGCGCGCGTCCTGTCGCAGGGCGTCCAGGGTCGGCGTGCGGCGCTGGGTGGCGCCCGGCATGACGGCCAGGCGCCGCAGCAGGACTCGCGCGGACTCGAGGCCGACCTCGAGTCCGCGCAGCTCGTCCTCGAGCACGATGGCCGTCTCTACCCCCAGCGCCAACCGCGAGATGTCCTGGAGGGTCAGTCGCTTCATCACGCCTCCACCATCAGGCAGTCGTCGGCCCGCATGAAGCGCAGCGCCACCACGTCCAGGTGCCCGTCGCAGGCCAGGTGCGGCCGCGCCGTGCGGTCGAGCACGCGGTGCCGCGCGGGCGCCAGGCAGCCCTTGACCTCGCAGCGGTACTTGGGCACCGGCGTGACCCTGTTGGGGTGGTTCACACCGGCCCTCGCGTCTCCGGGATCGGCTCGTCCTCGAGCGGCTCGTCCTCGTCCGGCTGGGGCACCAGGACGCTGTACTCGGTGCACTCGCAGCCCTCCTCCTGACAGTCGCCGCCGTCCTCGTGGGCGTCGACTACGTGGCCGCAGTTGTTGCAGGGCGGGTCGGGCTCGGCTTCAATCGTCATTGCGCTTCCTCTTCTCCTTCTGGGGCCGGTGCGTCCGGCAGTACATGCGTGGCAGGGCCTCCGGGCCCTCGAGCAGCTCGGCCGGCTCCGGGCAGCCGAGCGACATGCAGCGCGCCAGCAGCGGCTGCTGCCAGCTCACAACAGCCCTCCCTGCTCGCCGTCCCGGCGCTGCTCGTCCTTGACCAGCTGCCAGATCGCGTCGTAGGCCCGCGTCGCCTTGTTGCCCCGGCTGCAGCCCATGCGGAAGGTGTTCTCGCAGGCCACCGCCAGGTAGACGGCGCCCTGGTTCTCGCGCACCCGGAAGGGGTGGATACGGGCGCCGCAGGCCGCACAGGGGCCGGTGAAGGCCACGGCCTGGCGCAGCAACCAGCCCGGCGTCGACGCCTTGAGGTCGAAGCGCGGGTGGTTGCCGTGCCGCTTGTCGAAGGCCGCCGTGGCCTTGATGAAGGGCACGAACTGGGCGAACTCGGGGTCGCGCCAGAAGGCCTGGGCGGTGACCATCACAGCCCCTCCGTCAGGCCCTGCAGCTGGCGCTCCAGCTCGACCTCGATCACGTAGGCCACCACCCCGTCGCGCACCGGGTCGACCGGCGCCAGCCTCAGCCAGCGCTCCATCTGGTGCCTGAAGTCCCACCACTTGCCCATGTCCGGGAACTTGGCGCGCTGCTCGGCCCACAGCTCCTGGGGCTTGGCGCGGCAGGCAGCGAGGAACTTCTCGGCGTTGGGCTCGGGCTCGATCAGCGCCTCGACGCCCTGCTTGAGCTGGTAGACGAACTCCTCGCCCGCCTGCTTGAGGCCGGTCGCGTTGGACTTGACCTGGCTCTGGCGCGAGCTCTGGATCGTCCAGTAGCCGGGCGGCGGCGCCGGGGCGAAGGGCGCCTGCTGGCCGCCACCGCCACCCACCGGCGGCATGGTCATGGCGAGCCCTCCGGCGGAAACTCCAGGGCCGAGTCGAGCAGCACGCGGTCGCCCTGCTTGACGCTGTCCGCGACCTGAGACCACACCGTGTCGATGCCCTTGACGAAGCTGCCCTTGTTCTCCCAGGGCACGACGTGGTCTTTCATGTAGACCACGGCGTCGGCCGGGAAGTCCTCGCCGGGGTGCGCCGCCAGCCACTTGCGGATCGCGCGCGGCGCCGTCACGCCCTCGACCACCCAGTTGCCCGGCTTGTCGAACCACTGGCTGATCGCGTCGCTGTCGTTGTGGATGCCGAGCTCGATGGCGTCGTCGGTGTGCAAGACCTCGTAGCCCGCGTCCTTGAACTTCTTGGCCAGGGTGGTCTTGCCGGTCTTGGGGTAGCCGGTGATCACGAACTTCATAGCGGCACCTCCTCGGGGTTGGTGTTGAAGCGCGGGCACATGCCGAAGCGGTGGTCGTCGAGGGGGCAGCGGCAGCGCTCGCAGCGCCCGTCGAACAGCACCACGACGTTGCCTGGCTGGCGCCGCAGGAACTCCGGCACGGGCGCCTCCAGGCTGTGCTCGCCGAAGACCATGAGGCCGCAGCGGCAGCGCAGCGCAGCAGGCGGCGGGCCGCAGTCATTGGCGTCCCAGGCCCAGTAGTGCTCACCCGGACGGCACTTGCTCATGACGGGAACCACGGGCGGTAGCCCAGCGCGAGGCACGCGCCGACGCCCAGGGCGCTGCCCAGGAGCCAGCACCAGAACCAGCTCATGCCGCCACCAGGGGCTGCGACTGGCCCGCTGGCCCCGGCACCGGCGGCGTGTTGTAGGTGACGTTGTTGCCGCCGGGCGGCCCGGGTGGTGCCACCGCCGGGGCGGGCGCCGTGGGCCCCTGGACGGGCAGCGCGGGCCCGCCAGCGGTGCGCACCGCCTCGGCGATGGTGTCGGGTAGCTGCGGCTGGAGGAAGCCCGCAGCGCCTCTGTAGACCTCGTCTGTGGCCAGGAGGCGCAGCTGCTCCTCCTCGTCCGTGAAGCCCGCCAGCGCCAGCCCCTGGCGCTTGGTGGCATAGCCCATCATCACCTTCTCCTCGTGCGCCATGAGCCGCTGACGCTGCTCTTCCTGGCTCATCGAGTTGGTGCTGACGCTGAGGATGAAGCGCTCGTCGAAGTCCTTGACGTCGGCCCAGCTGATGCTCGAGGCCTCGCCCCGGCTGACCTCGCGGGCCTGAGAGCCGTAGCGCTCGCCGCCCTGGGCCACCAGCTTCACGTCCTTGCGGCCGTAGAACTGCAGCGCGTGCAAGTCCATGCGCACCAGCTCCTTCATCGCCGCGTCGGTGTAGTCGAGCATCGGGCCCATGAGCTTGCGCCGGGCCGCCGCGTGCGGCAGGTAGACGTTGGTGTTGATCTGCGACAGCAGGGTCGGGTCGGCGATCTCGCGCAGGCTGTTGGCCCAGCTGTCGTACTTGCCCTTCCAGAACTCCAGCAGGGCCTGCAGGTAGGGGTCGGGCAGGCGCTCCCAGATGATCGGCTTGCCCGCCACCGGCACGATGGAGGGGTTGCCCGCCTCGAGCTCGGCCATGGTCGCGGCCGTCTTGCCCATGCGCGCCGCCGCCTCGAGCATGTCCGCGTCCTGCTCCACCAGCACGTCGCCGGTGTTCTGCTCGGCCTTGGTGGCCATGGTCGAGAGGATGAAGTGCAGGGCGTTCACGGCCTGGATCCCGGGTATGAACATGGGCAGCAGGCGGTCGCGCGGCTGGCGCATCGGCGTGACGAAGCCCGGCACCACGATGGCCGCCGCCGCCTTGTTGCCGTCCTCGTCCGGCCCGGCGTAGTTCTTGTCCTGCCAGAGGATGTCGCCCGAGGGCTCGAGGCCGCCCTGCTGGCGGTTGAGCGCCATGTAGGTGCAGTACTCGCCGTTGTCGTGGTACAGAAACTCGGCCTCGCGGGCGAAGCCCGGCGTGCCGGTGCTGATGAACGACGAGCCCGACCAGCCGCGCGAGGCGTGGTCGTCGCCCAGGGCGTAGGCGTCCCAGTTGCCCTGGCCGAAGGCCTCCTCGGCGTCGCGCACCAGCATGCGGAAGCGCCGCCCGAAGACCTTGGGCCGCCCGGCGCCACGCACCGGGAAGTAGCTGGAGAAGGGGTCGGGCGTGTCGATGCGCGAGTGCACCGTGCTGTTGGGGCCGTTGCTGTACCAGCAGATGATTCCGGCGTAGGTCAGCAGCTGATGAAAGCCCGCCTCGTCGGTCATCAGCCAGCGGCGCAGGTGCTGGCTCACCCGCATCGCGATCCACTTCTCGATGCGGTCGACCGTGGTCTGCGGCGTGTTGTCTACCGCCGTCAGGGTGACCGAGGTCTGGTAGCCGTGGCGCTCGGCCTGGATGCTGTAGGCCATGTCGAGCAGGTCGGCCAGGGGCAGCTCGCGGGTGTCGCCACGGCCGACGTGCTGGGGCAGCTCGACCCGCAGCTGCATGGTCGCGAGCTGGTGAAAGCGCTCGGAGCGGTCGCGCATGTCGCGCTCGCCCGGCAGCTGCTCGAGCCACGTCACCTGCTGCACAACCTCCAGCTCGTTCGGTGCTGAGCTCATATGCCGCCCCTCCTCTGCGTCACGGCCCGGCGCCGCCGCGCGGCCTGAGCCGCCTTGATCCGCTCCCAGTCGCTCCCGGTCTCTGGCGCCGACTCGCGAGGGGCGTAAGCGATAGCCGTCGGCGCCATGGTGGGCACTCGGGCCCGCGTTCCCAGTACGTGCAGGGCCAGGCTGGTGGTATCGACCATGTCGTCGTGCAACGCGTTGGGGAAGGCTGCGTGCTGCTCGATGAAGTCGCCCACCCAGTTGGCCGTGTCCGGCACGAAGACGTTGCGCGCCTCGATGTAGGGCGTGGCCGCCATGGCCCGCGCCACCTTGCTGTGCCCGCCCGGCTTCACGCCGATCACGCGCGTGACGTGGCTCCTGAGGGTCTTAATCAGCGGCAGGGCCCAGGCCACCTCTTCGACGTACACGGGCAGCCCAGGGTCTTCCTCGTCGCTCCTTGAGGCCATGACGGCGTCGAGCACGGCCCTGACTTGATCCGGGAACGCCAACCTCGCATTGACCACGCGTTCGACATAAAACTCGAGGCCGGAGGTGCGCCAGGTAGCGATGGCGGTGTAGTCCTGGCCAATCTCGTCGTCGGTCGCCGTGTCGACGAAGATGCCGCCGCGCTCGAGGCGCCCGGGCAGCACGCGGTAGCGCTGCCACCACTCGCGGGGGAACAGGCCGCCCTCCGACGGCGTCGGGTCTTGCTGGTACAGCGCCCCGAAGTAGTAGCTGCCGATGTTCTCCTTGATGCGCCGCAGGCGCCGCTCCGGGTAGCGCGCGGGCCACAGGGCCTGGTCAGGCGCCCGGCCCAGCACGTCGCCGGGTAGCGCCAGGGCGGGCAGCTTGAGCACGAACCAGAACTCGTCCTCGACGTCGCCGTCGCGGTCTCCGTCCGGCGCGAGCTGCTGCGCCTGCTTGGCCAGGACGTGGCCGGTGAGGTCGCGCTGGTGCCAGCGGGTGGCCATGATCAGGGCGATGGCGTCGGGCTCGAGGCGGGTAGAGGCTGTGCTGTCCCACCACTCCGCGTTGCGCTCCTGGATGACGGGGCTGGCGGCCTCCTCGGCGTTCTTGGTGGCATCGTCGCTGATGAAAGCGTCGGCGCCCCGGCCGGTGATCGGCCCACCCACCCCGGCCGTGACCTCCCCCCCGTCTCCGCCCTCCAGCTCCCAGTCGTTGGCCGCCTCGGTGGCGTGCTTGACCCGCACCCCGAACAGCCGCTCGCCGTGCTCACGCAGCACGTCGCGGGCACGGCGGCCCCAGGTGCGCGCGTACTCGGCGGCGTAGGAGGTCAGGATGACGCGGTGCAGCGGGTTGCGGCCCAGATACCAGGCGGGGAACCAACGGCTGACCAGCTCGCTCTTGCCGTGCCGTGGCGGCATCTCCACCACCAAGCGGCGGAACGGGATCATCTCCTCGCCGGGGTAGTGCTGCTCGAGCCACTCGCGGCAGTGGGGGAAGTAGCGCTCGAGCCAGACCCGGGGTGCCTGGCGGTTGGCCAGGTTGACCAGGGCCCAGTCCAGCAGGGCCAGGTGGCGCGTCAGGTGCCAGCGGCCGTTACTCACCCTCAGCGCCAACGCCGCTGGAGATGAGGGGTAGGTGGTCGCCGTCTTCGGCTTCTCCTCGGACGACCGCCTCAGCGACGTCAAGGACTCGGGCAGTGATAGACCGGTAAAGCGCAACGACTTCGGTGGGGTTCGTGCTCCGGAGGTACGACTCGTCCGCAATAAGCCGATGGACAGCGATACCGGCCCGGAAGCCGGTGACGAGGAACTCACCGACCAGCCTCCCCAGCTCCATACGGAGGTCGTCGTCCGTCACTGTCGGCACCGGCGGCTCCGTCGACGCCAGCCAGTCGATCACCGTGGTGCGCGGGATGCCGTACTTGCGGGCGATGGCGCTCTTGGCCATGCCCTGGGCGAAGTCCGAGATCACCCGAGCCTTGGTCTCCAGCGAGTACTCGGTCATGCATCACGCCTCCAGGCGTCGCGCTACGGCCTCGAGCTCGGAGCGGCTCTGGCCCAGGCCGAGGCGGTCGCGGATGGCGCGCAGGTGGGCCTTGAGCGTGGGGATGGAGACGCCGAGGTTGAGGGCGACCAGGCGGTTGGGCGCGCCCATGGCGACCCAGTGCAGCAGCTCGCGCTGGCGGGGGCTGAGCAGGTATTGCGGGGGTGCCGGGGCTGTCGGCCTGGGTGGCGGTGTGGCGTAGAGGACGGCGCCACAGAGGCACTCGAGGTCGCCGTCGGGGTTGGGGTGCAGGAGCTGCGAGTCACAGCGCGGGCAGCGCGTGGGGGCTGCGACAGCCGACGGCGATGCGGGCATACAGGCGTCCTCCCAGGTCGCCAGCATTCTACGACGCTGAGAAGAAAGAGCGTTAGCTTCTAACATTGTTAGAACTTGGTGGGTGTAAAGGGTTGACCTCGTTGCGTAACTTCCGTTACGATACGACGGTAGTCGTCCCTCAATCAGCCGCCCCCCGAGGAGGGGCACCCGGCCAGTACCACCGGCCAGGGCTACTTCCCGAAGCGACCTCTCTGAGGCAGCCGGGCGCAAGGCCCAAGCGGCGGCAAGGAACGCGGGACTGAGGCCAGGCAACTGGTCTCCGATACGGGGACGGTTCCCCAACCCACACCTAGCACCGGAGGACACCATGGCCACATTCGCAGTCGGCAGCCACTACAAAGACGAGCAGGGCCGCATCTGGAAAGTCGAGAAGCTCTACGAGGACGGCTTCCGGGCCATCCGCCGCTTCGTCAAGACGAGCCGCAGCTACTCCAAGAACGCCTACGCCCTCTCCCCTGAGAGCGCCGCCCGCTACACCGACCGCTACGAAGACGTAGCGGTCTAGCACCGGAGGACACCGATGAGCACGATTCGAGACCTACTCAACCAGCCCAAGCAGCCTGTCGCCCCTGAAGTCGTCGCGGGCGTGAAAGCCCTGAACGCCGCCACCGAGACCTACCGCATTTCTGGCGTCTCCCGTTCCCGCATGGGCACAGGCAACCACATCGTCCGCGAGAGCGACGGCAAGTCGCTGTGCGGCTCACCCAACCGGGCCGTCGTTCGAGACATCGACGGGCTGTGCGAACACCTCAGCCTGGCCACCGCGCTCAACAAGACCGCCTGTCGCCGGTGCATCCACAGCGCCCGGCTCCTTACCAGCAAGCGCCGCTAACCCACCCAGCACGACACCGGAGGACACGAACATGGATTTCAACCGCCTAATGGACATCAACGCCCACCGCCTCGGCTTCACCTACGGCTACATCGGCAACCTGGTCGAGCACGGCCCCTGCCAGCGCGACGACCGGCAGTGGTTTGTCTTCAAGCCCCACCCCGGGCGCCCCGGCGAGTGGCGCGACCGCATCGGCAAGGGCTACTCCACCGCCAACCGCTTCCGCCTGTTCGACGACCTCTGGCCCTGGATGATGGCTCAGCTGGACCAGCCGGAGAGCACCTTCACCGCCGCCGAGATGGCCCTGCGCGCCTCGTGGCGCTAACCCAGGAGGACACAAAAATGGCCTACGAAATCAAGGACTACACCCTCGGCTCCTACGGGGGCCGGGTTCAGAAGGGCAAGTGCTTCCGCTGCGGCGAGCGCAAGCCCACCCGCAACGAGCCCGGCCTCGGCCGGGGCGTCCGGCTCTGTCGACCCTGCCTCGTCAAGAACACCCGGGAGGCCCATGCCGCCGAGAACCACCGGCTGAGCCTCAGGGCAACGGAGAGCGTCGACATCGACCCGTTCGCCCGCTTCTAACCCAGGAGGAAGCCCATGCTGCCGCCCACCATCGTCTGCGCCGCCTGCCACCGGGCCTCTGAGGGCCACGACCGCAACGGCAACTGCGTCGCGCTCCGGCGCGACTACCAGCCCTACGACTACTCGCTGCGCCAGTCGCCCCCGCAGGCCCAGGCCCAGCGCCACACCACCTGGAGGAAACCACGATGAACGCTCAGACCTACAAGGGCACCCTGATCCACCCCTGCGAGCGCGCCCGGGGAGAGCACGAGGGCCGCTGGGTCGTCCTGACCCACCACGGCCCCACCGGCATGCCGTACGCCGACGAGCACTGCCCCCACTTCCACACCCTGCGCGAGGCCAAGGCCTACGTCAGCGAGCGCGCCGGTCACACCGGCGAGTTCTAACCACCCAGCACGACAGCACGGAGGACACCACGATGACCACCCAGCACAACTTCGGCGACCGCATCAAGTTCGTCACCTTCCCCACGCCCGGCGGCAAGCGACGCAAGGTCGTCGAGGGCGAGTTCCGCTCCTACGCCGGGGCCTCGAGCATGGCCGTCCTCATCGACGGCCAGGTGCGCTTCGTCCCGGTGGCCAACGAGGTGGCGCGATGACCACCGTCGCCGACGTCAAGCGCGCCAACAGCAACGCCGACCGCACGAGCTACCAGGTCACCGCAGGCCTGCTCACCAACGAGCTGGCCGTCCGGCTGTGGCTGAACCAGCTCGCGCAGCTCGAGGCCCACATCCGCAGCTACGCCCGCGAGCACGGCGTTGACCTCAACCGCTAAACGCAAAGCGCCGGGCGGTGGTCTCAACCCACCGCCCGGCAGACCCCCGGAGGACTCCAGAAAGGTCATGTCCAAGTCTAAGTTATTTACCGCCTTCAATTGCGCCAAGCCGCTGACCGAGCGGGGGCGCCTCAACCGCGCCCTGGGCCTGGCCCAGCGCCACCCCGCCGACGCGGCCAAGTACGTCACCACCCAGAGCTTCTGCAACTGCCCCGACTTCACCTACCGCAGCATCCGCTGCAAGCACATCATCGCGCTGGTGCTCGAACGCCAGGCGCAGGAGGACTAACGCCGTGGACGACCGCAAGCCGTACCTGCTAACCGACGCCGAGGCGAACACGCTTTGGCTGGCCCTGGAGGCCTTTGGCGAGAGCCGCGCCGAGGAGCTAACCGAAGCGCAATTCGAGGCGCTGGCGACACTGCTGGCCGACGCCGAGGGCGGCTCGACCGCCCCGGTCGAGCCATGAGCGCCGGGAGCATCTGCCCCCGCTGCCACGGGCACTACCAGAGCGTGCTGCACGCAATCTGCGAGGCCCGGCTGCAGCTGGCCGAACGGGAGGAGGGCTGGCGCCTGAACGTGCGCGTCAGCCCCCTGGCCCGGCCGTTGATGAAGTTACGGAGGTCGCCGGTCGGCAGCGGCCGCCGCCTCGAGATCGAAGAGGAGGAAACCTGATGCCCAAGTCCATCCCCGCCCAGCTCTGCCTTTGCGGCTGCGGCCAGGCCGTGGTCTCCCAGGCGCAGCGCCGGTACTACGTCAACCCCACCCACCGGAACCGCGCCAACAAGCACCGGCGCCTCGCTCGTACCCTGGGCCCGCCCGGGCCGCGCCTCGAGGCCTGTGCCTGCGGCTGCGGCACGCCGCTCCCGGGTGGCACCAGGCGGCGCCAGTTCATCAACACGGCCCACCGGATGCGAGCCTCGAGGCGGCGTGCAGCTGCTCGCACGCCAGCCGTTTAGGGTCTTCGCGCACGAAGATCGCGCCGCCCTCCACCGCCGGGTCGACGATGCTGTGGCAGAAGCAGCAGTACGCAACGTCCGAGAGGTCGGCCTTGAACCGGCTCGGCTGACGCCCCGGGTGCAGCTCAACCCAGCAGTCCACGCAGATGCGGTGCGTCCAGTCAGCCATCCCTACCCACCAGCCCCGGTGGCGCCGTCCTCAGTGGCGGTTGCCCCCGGGGCTTTTTTGTTGCCCACCGGGTTCATGATCTTGTCCACGATGCGCTGGTGCCCCGCCTCGGCCTCGGCCCAGGTGCTGTAGCGCTCCTGATCGCCGTCAAAGTCGCCGCCGCCGAACACCGCCGTCCCGAACAGCAGCGGCGGGTGGCCCCGGCCGAGGAAGCTGTGGTCGACGCCGCGCAGGAACACGGTGCTGACCCAGCAGTCGCCGTCGATGTAGGTCTGGGCGACGATGCACAGGCGCTTGAAGACCTCCCAGTCCTCGACCTCGATGGCCCAGGGCAGCCAGTCCTCGAAGCTCATCGGCCCGTGCACGACGTGGTCTTCGTCCAGGGTGTAGTGGTTCACGGCAAGCCCCCCGCGCGCCGCGCCAGGACGATGGCGAGGTCGGCCAGCGCGTGCTCGATGTGGTGCAGCTCGTCGAGGTCGCGCCAGAACAGGGCGCGCCAGAGGTGCTCAGCGGCGTGCCGCAGCCTGTCCTCGTTGGTCACCGAGGGGTCGTCGCGCCAGTGGTACGCCGGGTAGCCGCCGTCCTCCGTCGCGACCTTCAGCCCCAGCAGGGCGGCCCACAACAGCTCCGGCTCGAGGTCGCTCACGGCAGCTGCAGCCGGTAGCCGAGGTACACGCACCCCGCGCTAAAGACCGCGAACAGGCCCCAGCCCAGCCAGTCCCAGCTCACGGCGGCGTCCCCAGGGCCCGTAGCCAGGCCTCGTTGCTGTGGATGTCGATGCCGTGGACATGCACCATGTGCGCGTCAAAGCTCAGGGCAAACGCCTTGCCCGCCG
>Ga0111538_10010629_pt1 | contig 12235 bp, 15 predicted proteins | sample SoiMethybrSBSTD1_FD_79669 | JGI IMG/M metagenome (GOLD analysis project Ga0111538, IMG submission 79669) | Bulk soil microbial communities from a Populus tree surrounding site in Tennessee, USA - Soil MetaG P. TD hybrid SBSTD1 (version 2)... | ecosystem: Environmental > Terrestrial > Soil >...
TGAAATGGGTGTCACGTGAAGTCGGCGGCTGCACGCCTCACGCCGGGTGGGACTACGTCCTCGCCCCGCAATTCAAAAAATGGGGGTGGGCGGACAGTAAGCTTTTCCGAAGCTGGTGGAACTACCCTACGATGACGGAGGAAACGTTTAAACAGTTAGGGCGCGAAGGGGTGGCGTTCTTTCATGGTTGCAAGGACGAATCGCTCCTGAATCACGTTCGCCGTCGATTTTTGGGTTGACGCGCGTCAATGCGTTTCGTCTCCTTCTTTGGACCTAAATATCAGCCTTGGTCCTGCTGAACGGCGCTATGTTCTCTCGGATGCGCTGCGAGAGTGACGGGTAACGACCCACAAGTGGGACGTTTTAACTTAACTCACTGGCAAGCTTTGCCAGTTAAAATCGCGGAAATTCCGCACCGAAAAATATGGCTGACTGTGTAGCCCCGTCCACGCTGAGTGACATCTCACGCAAGGACACTTCTCGTTTGGTTGGTGTAGTCGCCAAGGCGCTCGCCATCAACTCACCCTTCATCAACGTCATTGAGGGCGGAACGTTTCCGTCCGGCGTCTCCGATGAAATCCGCAGTTCCGTTCAAATGCAGGCCGCGCCCGGCGATTCGCTGGCAGTCCCGACCTTCGTTTGCGACACCGAACTTTGCGGCACCGCAGGTCTTCAGGACTTGACGGATGCAATCGACTTCACCGCCCGGCTGGAAAGCAAGCGCGGCAAGGGTCCTCGCGTCTGCGTCAAGAAAGGCTACGCGTCGTATAAGACTGCCTATCTGGCAGCCGAAGATTCTCTCAAGAAGCTGGTAACGCAATACATCAACGCGGACATTCGCGCCCAGTTGTATCTGCGTTCCGCTTCGAAGTTCACTGCCGTCGCTGGCTACGACTTCGACTCCCTGTTCACGGGCGGCAACGAAACCGACGTGGGCGTGAAGTTCGCGCCGATTCTCCCGACCGGCCCAATGTCGTTCAAGGCGCTCCATTACATCGCCCGCTACATGAAGGAAGTCCTTCTGGCGGACATGTTCGACGCGAACGGCGAAGGTCAGGCCCACTTCCGATTCATCGGTTCGTCCGACATCGTGGAGCTTTTCCGCAACGAAGCTGGCGTCAAGGACGTTCTCCTGTCGTTCGTCAACGGCAGCTACGAATTCGGCAACAAAGCCCTTCGTGGTTACTCGTTCGAGACTGCCGGTGCCTATCGCGGCATCGCGTTCGGTATCGACCAGCGCCCTCTGCGGGCGACCGGCTTCACCGCCGGTGGCTTGCTGAACCTTGTCGACCCCTTCACCATTGTTACGAACGTGTCGAAGAACACGGCGTATGCGAAGGTCAACCCCGCGTGGCTCACGGCTTCCTACGAAGTCGGGTTCCTCCTCGCTTCGAAGTCGTTCAAACGACTCGTGCCGGAGCGCTACGTCGGCGAAGGCAGCTTCAAATTCGCGCCCCAGCTTCACATGGGCGAACTCGACTGGCACTACATCATGGACAATGACTGTAACCAGTTCGGCGACTTCGGATGGCACAAGTATCAGATTACTCGTGCGTATCAGCCGGAGCGTCCGCAATTCATCGTTCCGATTCTGTATAAGCGTTGCACCGCTGACCTCGGTCTTCCGGCCTGCGACGTGACCAGCGCGTCCGGTTACACCGGCTCGGATACGTTCACTTCTGTCGGCGTCTGCTAAGCCGCCGCTGTTGGTAGCACGGAACCCGGCAGACTTCCCCAGTCTGCCGGGTTTTTCAATTGACGAGAGTCGAAGAATCCCAATCTCTTTTTTGAGATGTTCGCTGACCCCGCACCAAAATTGCTCGACTCGGATAACACTCTGCTCGCAAAAATTGCGGCGCTCCTGACCCCTGATATGTTTGCTGACACTGCACCAAAGCTGCTTGATTCGGACAACGTCCTGCTGTTCAAAATCTGCCAGAAACTGAACTCGAACGGCTCTGGAAATTTTCCGCCGAAGCATGGCGACAGCGACAATCGGCTGCTGTATAAAATTGCCAAGCTTCTGAACGGCGAGTAAATCATGTATTCTGACGCGTCACCCAAGCTCGGAGATTCCGATAACGTCCTGCTTTTTAAAATCGCGCAGGGCGTGAACGCGGGCGCGAATGGCATCACGCAGGCGGCTGCGGATGCACGTTACGTGCTGAAAATCGGCGACCTCATGTCGGGGGCGTTGAACATCGCGACGAGCGCTGACGCACCACAAATCAAGCTGACGACCTCGCCGGGTCAGACGACGCAGGCGTTTCAGATTTTTCAGTCTGACGGAGTCACGCAGGTTTTTGGAGTGAATTTCTCGGGGACAACGGACATCATTCGGCAGCAGGCGGACGCTTCCGGGGCGTCGTGGAATCATTTTAAGCGGGGGACGGTCGGGAACGCAGCTTCTGTCGTCCTCTTGGGGGAACAGATTTCGCAGGATAATTATCATGGGTGGACAGGCGCGGCGTTTGGACTTGGCGCTCAGATTCTCACCCGGGCGCGGGAGAATTTCGCGCCGGGCGCAGTGGGGACACAATACGATTTCCGGGCGTGCGCAATAGGGTCGGCGGCGATGCTCGATTTGCTGGTGCTCTCGTCGACCTCGCATAACCTCGTTACGGGGGATTATTTTTTGCGCGGGGTGGCGCAATTAAATCCCATTTCGGTTTACGCCTCAGGCACTGCATATACTCTGACGGCGACGAATGCCTCTGTCGACTTTGGCACCCAAGACCCCGTCATTACCGTGAACGCCTCAGGCACGTATCGCCTTCGAGGGCGGGTGAAGGTGAATTTGAACGGAGCGACCTTTGCTGCCAACCGAACTTTGACGGTTAAATTGCGTCGGACGAATAATACTCCTGCCGACGTGGCGGGCTCTTCGACCACGTGGACGGTTCCAATCACGACTACGATTACGAATACGCTGGCGGTGATTGAACTTCCTGAAGTGTTTTATACGACCGCCGTCGGCACCGACACCATTCAGATTTTCGCAGATATTAGCGTCTTGCCGTCGGCGGGGACCATCTCCATTGATGAAGCTTCGATTACGGCAATCCGCACCAGTTGATATGACTTTTTTTGACGCAGAAACTTGGAAGGTAAAGGCCGTCGCGCTTTTCGGATTCGCGACTCCGTCCGTGAATTTGTTTTTGGAAAACATCCAACCCATTTTGAAATTTCTCATTCTTCTCGGTCAGGTGGGGATTACGTATTTCACCGTCCTTTATCTGTATCAGAAGTGGAAGAAAATCCGAGGTTCTAAGAACCGCAAGAAATAATTTATGTCGACTCCCTATGACCCCACGCTGATTTTGCTTGGGCTGAACTGTCAGAAATTGTTTGGCATTACGCCACAGCCGTATGATTCGCTGCAAGTGCTGGTAAAGAAATGCGCGGCGACGCGCGGCCTGTCGAACACTCCATACGACAAGCTGGAAAAAATGTTGCTCGACATTTATAACACGTTGTCGGACGACATTGACCTCGACGGCGGGGGCACGCCGACGCCCGGCCCGTCGGTTCCGGCGTTGACGAATCTTGTTGCCTACTGGAAGATGGACGAAACCAGCGGAAACCGGCTCGACTCGTCCGGGAATGGGCATACTCTGGTCCCGGCGGGGACGGTGAACATGGGGTCGGGGCGCATCAATGGCGGGGCGATTGTCACGGGCGGAACCAGCCATCTCGGAATCACGAGCAGCGATTTTTCGGGGGCCTCGCCATTTACGGCGGCAGCGTGGATTCTGACGCTCGGCAGTGTTGGCCTTTCTCAACCGGCAGTGGGGCATTATACCAGTTCTGGGTTTGGCAATGGCTGGCTGATACATCATCAAAGTTCAGACCGATTCGGGCTTCGACTCGCAAATGGAGTTGGAGGACAAATGGACATCAACCATACGACGGCGACGATTCGTGGCCTGTTCTACCTCGTGATTGTGACCATCAACGGGACCACTTGCACTATTCGGGTGAACAATGGGGCGGATGTTTCCAATACCTTCACTCCCGGAAACCCCTCAGTTCAGTTTCGAGTTGGAGAGCAGGGAGTCCTTCAGGGCACCTCGAATATGGTCGTTGATGAAGTTGGCATCTGGAATCGCGTCTTGACCAGCGATGAAAAACTTGCTCTGTGGAACAGCGGCGCAGGCAAGCAATACCCCTTCCCGTCATGAAACTCTTTTTACTCGCCGGTTTGTTGTCCTTTTTTGTGGGCTGTGGCGTGATGCCGTTGCGGCCCGGCAAAGCAAGCTTCATCTCGCAATCGGGGGTCGCAGGCACGGTCCAGCAACCGCAGAATCCGAAGCAGGAGACTACGCAGGTCTACAAGCGGACACAGGAGAACGGCAAAGTGACTGAAGAGGTGAACACTAAAATTGGCGCGGCGCAAAAAGACGTAGCCCGCGAAATCGGCGCGAAGCTTTCGAGCCTTCGTCCGGTCATGTGGGTGGGTATCCTCGTTTTTCTATTCGGCGCAGCTAGTTTTGTCCATCCGGCGTTGAAGCTGATTGTCGGCGGAAGCGTGACGACCAGCGCAGTTATCTCGTTATCTGGGTTGGCAATGATTGTTTTGCCGACTCTTATTGTGGGAAACGAGATTGTGATTCTCGGCGTCGCAATCGGCGCAGCGGTGCTTTACTGGTTCAGCCATCGGCATGGTAAGCTTCAGGGCTTTGTTGATGCAAACCGGGACGGAATCGACGACCGGAAACAGTGATTTATGTCGTGCAGCAATTGTAATAACGGGTCTTGTCAGGACTGCAACAACAATAACACGGGTTGTTGCAATCCGTGTCAGGCGTGCCCGACGAATAGCGCGGACTGCGAGACGCTGCCCTCCGCACTGGAGAATTTTGTCCGTCAGTTTTTCGGAACGATTACGAAGACGGAGGTGAACGGGCAGATTACGTGGGTGCTCCCGTGTGACCTTGACATTGGTCTTCCGAATAACCCGCGTGGCGACACGGAAGGGCTTGCCTGCTATTTCCTGCGCCTCTTCAGCGAAGGAATCGTCGGGCTTACAGGTCCAAAGGGGGATACTGGAGAAGCAGGGGCGGACGGCAAGAACGCCTACACCATTTCGACCACGGCATTCGACATGCCGACCCTCGACAACCCGACAGTCCAATTCAATATCATCCCGTCCCCGACGATTAGCGTCGGGCTGATGATTTTCGTTCCGGGCTGCGGCTGGCTTACTGTCACCGACGTTTTTCAAGGCGAGACGGTCTTTGCTTCGTTGGTCGAGGCGGTCCCGGCCCCGCTCGCGGTTATCCCGGCGGGACGGCTGATTCTGCCGACCGGACCGCGAGGGCTGACGATTACAGGTCCGCAAGGGGCGACAGGTCCGCAAGGCTCGCAGGGTTTGCAAGGTGTCACGGGCGCGACGGGCGCAGTCGGTGCGACGGGCGCGACGGGTCCCGCAGGCGCAACCGCAACAAATTCGAACGCTGTCATTACCGGCGGAACGACGGATTATTCGATGACCGCGTCGTATGCCAAGGTGGACTTTGGCACTACGGACTTGGAAGCGGTCATCGCAACGCCGGGCACTTACCTTTTCATCGTCAGTATTCTGGGGCTTAACGATTCCAGCGGCGCAAATCGTCCGTGGGACTTCAAACTGTTCAATGCGGACTTGGCGGCGGACGTGGCAAATTCGGAGACGACAGTCCGGGTCATCGAGAGCCCACTTTCGCAGACGTTCATTCTTTCCACGATTCTCACGACTACGATTGCGAATCACACGATTCAACTCTACGCGCGCTCGAACTCGGCGGCGGCGACGCAGACAATCTTTTTCTCTCAGTCCCGTATGCTGTGGGTGCGACTCGCATAATGGACCCGCGCCCGACCATCAAGGACGCAACCGGAGATTTTTCCGGAGACTGTGTTTGCAAGCCCGGATTGAAATCACTTCACCGGATTCATCGGACGTTGCCGTTTGAAGTTCGGGATAATTCAGCGCAGGAGGTTTTGCAGGACGAGGACGGGTTTGCAATTCTCGACGAGCAAACGGCGGGATTCATTTTTGACGATTTGAAATAATATGGCGAAGGTTTCAGAATATCCGGAAGAGTTGGGGTCGAATCCCCAAGGATTCTTGTTCATGGCGGTCGACCAAGGGGACGGCACGTTTAAAACCAAGAAAATCGCCCCCGACCGAATCGGCGCGCAAGGTCCGGTTGGCCCGCAGGGTCCGTCCGGTGACGGTTCCGTGGGTCCGGCGGGTCCCGCAGGTCCAGCAGGCCCGGCAGGGGCAAACGGGGCCAACGGTGCGACTGGCGCAACTGGTGCAACTGGTGCGACTGGTGCCACGGGTGCAACAGGTCCGCAGGGTCCCGAAGGCGAATCGTCAGACTGGTTCGATACGGCGGAGTCCATGTGGTTTCCGGTAGTTAGCTCTGTCATTGGCGACCAATGGACGGTCTCAGCACCCTCCATCGTCGGCGTGACGCCGAGCGCAACCCAGATGCCCGGTATTTTGTATCGCTCGGGCGGTGGCGGAACGAATGAAGTCACCATTACGGGTTTGCAGAACCATTTGTTCTCGGATTATCGGGTTCAATTGGTTTTTGCAATGCGTGCGGGCACGCTGACAAATGTTCGGTATTGGCTGGGCTTCACGGCGGGCACCGTCTCAGCACTTCTCGCTTCGGCGAACCCGGCGGAAAGTTACGCGGCGTTCCGACACGACGTTGCAATTGACGGCGCGAACTGGAAAGCCGTGACAGGAAACGGAGTCAGTCAGACTGTGGTTGACACACTTGTTGCGGTGAGCAGCACGACTACTCAATTTTTTAAAATCGAGTGGGACAGCGGTTCCACTAGCGTTTTGTTTTACATCAACAACGCCCTCGTGGCGACAATCAACACAACCGTCCCGGCAACCAGCACGGCGTTGCGGAACGCATTTGGTTTGAAGGAAGTCGCAGCCGCGACGTTCAAAGAGCTTTATGTGTCCTACGTGAAAAACCGTTACAGTATCCTTGTCCAATCCTAACCTTATGCCAAAATTCCCAATCGACCTTGGTCGGAGCATGGGCTCCCCGGAAGTCGCGCCGCCGTCTAAGGGCGAGAAAAATTATCCGACTCTTTACCTTGAGTGGGACGATGATTACGAACTGCCAAAATCCGGCACCATGACGGTGAAGTTCGTGAAGCGGTCCGAGACGAATACGAAGCGAGACGACGGCACGCAGCGCCAAGACGTGACGCTCGAAATCAAGTCCATCGACTCAGTGAACGGCAGCAAGAAATCGCTGAAGGTCAAAGATGACGACGAGGACGGCGGAAAGGCGCTCGACAAGTTGAAGGAAGAGGCCGAGGACGAAGAGTCCGATTCATACTGAAATGATTATTGTCGACGAAATCATCGAAGAGGCTGAGGAGATTTTCGGCCACTGTAACGAGCCGAAACTTTTTCGGTGGATTACGGATGCCGTGGAGCTTCTCGCCAACAAGGGCGAGATTGACCCGCTGGTTGGTTTCGTTGACTTGTGCGTCGACGGCGAGTGCATCACACTGCCGCGCGAAGTCGAGACGGTGCTGGCGGTGAATATCGGCGGACACCCGGCGCTTGGGCACGACGAGGTTTTTTCGTTTCATCTCAACGGACCGGGCGACTTCAAGACCAGTTGCAATTTTTCATGGTCGAATACGGGCACGTATCCGACTTACCGGGATTTGAAGTGTCCTTCGAAGTTGGTGGCGTTCCTCGACCGCAGCGACGACAACGGAAAGATGATTCGTGTCTTCGGTTATGATGAACAGAACCGGCCACTTCGCACGGAGATTAACGGCGTTTGGGAGGACGGATACCGGGTGCCAACGATTTTTGGTTACGCGCTCCCTGCTTCGAACGCCCCGACGATTTCCCGCATCACGGGCATCGTAAAAGACCGCACGGTGGCGAACGTTCGGTTGTCGTCCTTCGACAATTCGACGAGCACGGGCACCCTGCTGGGCGTTTTCGAGCCCGACGAAACCAAGCCGTCATATCGCCGTTTGAAAGTCCACCGCGCGTGCGAGTGGGTTCGGCTTATGTATCGGAAACGCAGTGCGCGAATCTATTCGTTGAACGACCGGATTCTTCTGCACTCCCGGCCCGCGCTGATTCTCGCGATGCACGCGTTGAAGAAATACCGCGAATACGATTTGGGCAATGCGATGCAGTTTGAAGCGCAGGCCACCCGGCTTCTTACGGAGCGCGAGAATGTTCTGACGAGCCCGGTCACGACCCCGATTCAGGTCTCGACGCACAATGACATTGCCTCGCACGAGGAAATTGACTGATGGCACTCGGAAAATTACAGGAACTGGAATTCACGTTTCTGCGTGGGGTTCAGTCATCGATTGACCCTATTCAGCTTCCGCCCGGGTTTTACTCGCGCGGAATGAATGTGGTGAATCGCGGCGGCATCGTCCAGTGTCGGCCCGGCTACCGTTGCTTGACGGCGCTGCCGGACGGTTTTCTTCAGGGCATGACGATTTTTCGTCCGAAGGTTGGGCTTCCGCTGATTTTTACCGCCGTGAGCGGCTCCATCTATATCAGCGAGTTTCCTTACAACAATCGGCGACAGCTTGAAGGCGTTGTCTTCTCGCCGACGGCCCGGCAGATTTATTTCAAGCAAGTGGAGCAATCCGTCATTCAGAATGAGGACGGCTCGATTACGTTTTTGGAGAATCCCCGGAACCTGCTCGTGATGCAAGACGGCGGGCTCTCGGCTTCCGTCGTCTTCGACGGCACTACGGCGACGGCGCAGCGCGGCGTGGGCTTCATCCCCGTGGGTGGACCAATGGAATGGGTTAGCGACCGGCTGTGGGTGGCGCGCGGCGCGCGGCTCTTCGCCTCCGACATTGGAAACCCTTTGTCGTTCACCGAAACTCTTTACGTCACTGGCGCGGGGGCCTTCGTTTTCCCGAACCCGATTACGGCGCTCGTGAAAAACCCGGCGGTGGCGACCGGCCAGCTTTTTGTTTTCACGAGCCAGACGACCAGCATCATTCAGGCGGGCATCCGCGCCCGCTCGCAGTGGCCCGTCACCCCGAACTTTCAACAGGACGTGTTCCAAGTGGGATGCGTTTCGCAACGCTCTGTCGTGGCTCATTATGGTCTGTTGTGGTGGTTCAGCCAACACGGGCTGACTTCCGTCGACTCAGCGGCGCAAACAAACGTGACCTCGTCGCTCCCCTACAAAGACGACCCAATGGCGGACAGCAAGGCCCGCCTCTCAGAAGACCTCAGCGGCGTTGCGTGTTCAACGTTCGAAAATTATTTGCTCGTAAGCGTGCCGTTTGCGGAAAAGCTCAACAAGCATACGTGGGTGCTCGACAACACGCCGTTGAAGCTGGAAGACAAAGAGCCGCCCGTATGGAATTCGTTTTGGACTGGCACCCGCCCCGTCGAATGGGCGTCCGGCACCATTAACGGGCGCAACCGCAGTTTCTATGTCTCGACGGATTACGACGGCATCAATCGGTTGTGGGAGGCGTTCACGCCGGACCGGCTGGACGACGACTGCCCGATTACGTGGTGGGTTGAAACACGCGCGTTTAACGGAAACACGCCCGGGAAGATGAAGGATTTTCGCTACGCGGACGTTTTTCTGTCTGAGCTTGAGGGTCTGGTTGACGTAGCGGTTTTCTGGGCGGGGAGTCACCGTGGAAAATACAAACGGATTCTGACCAAGCGCATTCAGGCATCGCGCGGCCCGTTTCGGCCCGAACAGGTGCTGACGATGGCGGACAAAATTTTCAGTTTCAAGAAACAATCGCGCTCGCTGCGAACGCAGGACGGAAAGGCGCTGACCGAGACCGAGAATTTGTCGTCGTGCGAGGTGGAATCTCGCTGGTCTGAATTCAAGGACGAAGCCTTTCAGCTTTTGATTGTCGGCTCCGGACCCGGCGCGGTGCGCGGGGGGATTACTTACGTTGAGCCACCGAAAAACGAGGACGACTCAGGCGGGTGCGAGCGGGACGAGACGGAGGAAAACTTTGTTCGCTTTGACGGCGCGGCGGCGGAGGCACACAATTTTCGGGACTGTCTTGAAGAGTTGATGGCGAACATTCCGGTGTTCACGTCCAACCGGACGGAGACAATGGAGCAAGGCGGTTTGACTGAAATCGGAATCGGCACGGCGAAGAGCGTAATTTCCCAGCAGGACGCAGACAAAATCGCGACGTGCATTGCGCGCCGATTGGCGTCACATGAACTGGAGCATCACTTGCCTCAGATTGTTTCGCTTGGGGAGGCAGCCAACGCATGAACGAATTCGACGCACTTCGCGGCGTAACCCGTCGCGCGCTCCGCATCGACTACATCTCGCCGGGCATCTGTCAGAACGAGGTGGAGGTCTCGGGCTCGGGGTCCAGCGAAATCTCGACGCTGGATATTCTGCCGACGTTACAGCTTGCTGGCCCTGCGACGTTGGAACTGTCTTCCCCGGCGGCGCTGCAAGTGCGGCTGGACTGGGCGGCAGTCGAAACGGCATATGCGTATATCGTCTACCGGGCGACGGCGGAGGAGGGACCCTATTTCCCGCAAGCCGCTGGCGTCATTGAGTTTTTCTTTGTGGACACCATCGTCGTTCCGGGCACCTATTATTACAAGGTGACGGGCATCGAGCCGGACTTCGGCGAAACGCATCCTTCACCCATTGAATCAATTACTGTATGAGTGACCTGTTCCGAACGAGCTTAGTCTTGGTTGCCTCGCCGCTTCCGGCGGATTTCGAAGGCAACCCGCAGGAGTTTTTCCAAGCGCTCGTTGAGCGTCTCGAAATCAAGTCGCCGGTCGGAACAAACTTCTTTGTCGTGGGCGACGTGGAACCGTCGTCGAATCTCGGCCCGTGGTTGAAGGACGGCACAAAATGGTATGTGTTCTCGGAGACGGAGGCGCGTTACGTTCCACTTGACATCTCCGATTCGCTTCCGTCCTTCTTCACCATCTCGGTTGCCGAGCCCGGCGCACCGGCGGCGGACGAAGCCCTGATTTGGCTGCGTATTCTGACCGACCGCGCGCTTGGATGGTATTTTTGGACCGGTTCGGAATGGCGTCCGGGCGGCAACATTCCGGCCTCAGGTCCGACGGCGGACCGTCCGGCAGACCCTGTCGACCTCGAACAATTTTTTGATACCGACATCAGCGCCCTGATTCACTGGGAGCGCGGTGCGTGGCGCACGGTTTCTGGAAATCCGGGAGACGTGAAGTTTGTCACGACCGAGGTGCTCACTACGGCGCTGACGAATAATCCGGGCTGGAGCTACTTGGCCAATGATACTCAATCGTGGCGCGGGCGCGTGCTCGGCATCGCGTCGAAAGACCCCGGAGGTTCGCCAGAATCGTCTTTCATTGTCGATTCCGGCATGACCCAGCAAGCGGCGCAAGCCGTCGCGGGCACGGAAACGCATGTCTTAACCTCGACACAAATCGAGCAGCATACACACTTGGTTGGTGCGCTGACGGCGCTCAATTCAAACAATAACGCATATTTCTACCGGGTCGACGACGGGGAGACTCTTACCGCCCCCGCCATCATCCCGCCGAATCATGCAGAGATTCGCGGCGAAGGCAGCGTGAACGGCACGAAGACTGGGACCTTGCCATCGACGGGCGCGGGCACCATGTTTGTCTCTTCCCGCCAGTTGAGCCTTGCCAGCGCGGCAGCCTACACCGCTGCCGCCGTGGCTCACGAAAACCGACAGCCGACCCTTTATCTCTGGGCGCTGGTTAAGGATTGACGCTTGACCACGACAGACACTTGTTTTCTGATGGATTTTTCGATTCGCGCCATAGACTCCGCCGCGTTGCCCGGTATCCGGGCGACGTGTCAGACCTTTTTTGCGGAAGCGAAATACCCGGGGTCCTTCGCCGTTGGTGAATTCGAAGACTTTTGGGGTCCGCTGATTGATACCGGTCACGGCATGATTCTGACGGCAGAGCGTTTAAACACTCTGGCGGGGGTGCTCGGGGTAACATTCTCCCCGTGCCTATTCAATGGCACGCCCAAGGTCACTTACATTTTTCGTTACGTCCGGCCTGAGTTTCGTCGGCAAGGGCTCGGTGCGCAAATGTGCGACCGGGTTGAATACATTGCGCGGTACCGGCAGGCGACAGCGATTTTGGCTGGGCACATTCTCACCATCAACCGGACAGGGTGTCGCGAGTATTACGAATCGAACGGGTATGTTTTGCGGGAATTGGTATTTCGAAAGGAACTGGTTTAAA
>Ga0111538_10010632_pt1 | contig 12233 bp, 8 predicted proteins | sample SoiMethybrSBSTD1_FD_79669 | JGI IMG/M metagenome (GOLD analysis project Ga0111538, IMG submission 79669) | Bulk soil microbial communities from a Populus tree surrounding site in Tennessee, USA - Soil MetaG P. TD hybrid SBSTD1 (version 2)... | ecosystem: Environmental > Terrestrial > Soil > Tree...
AGCCCGCCAAGTTGATCGAACGCGACGGATTCAGTGCGCTCACGAAGTTGCCCGAGCAAGGCGAAGAGCGCCGCGATCGACAGGCCGTGGGCGAACATCAAGAGCGCCGCGCCACTCAACCCGACGACATTCAGGGCGCCGATTCCAAGGAAGATGTAACCCATGTGCATCACGCTCGAGTAACCGAGCATCAGATCGAGCTTCTTCTGCGCGATTGTCACCAGGCCGACGTAGATGATGTTTCCAACCAGGAGCGTCAGAAGCAACCACGCCCAATGCTGCGCACCAGCGGGTAAGAGCGGAACGGCAATACGAATAAGGCCATAGAGGCCAAATTTCTTCAGCACACCCGCGTGCAACATCGCGGCAGGTGTGGGCGCTGAGGCATAAGCGGGCGGGGCCCACGAATGGAAAGGAAAGAGCGAGACCAGGATGCCGAAGCCGATCAGCAGAAAAATGAAAGGCCGCGCCTGTGCTTCCACCGGGATCAGATTGCGGGCGGCGGCCAATTTGACCATATCGAACGTCCGCAAATTCTCGGGGATCGCCAAATAAAGGTCCGCCAGCCCGATAAGCAGGATGAAGCTGCCAAGCGCAAGATAGATGGTGATCTTCCAGGCGGCGGTCTGGCGTTCGCCCGTACCCCATAAGCCGATCAACAGAAACGTGGGAATGAGCGCGAGTTCGTGGAATGCGTAAAAGAAAAACAAATCCTGCGCGGCGAAGGCGCCCGTCGCGCCAGCCGAAAGGAGTAGGACGCACGCGTAAAACAAGCCTTCGCGTTTCTCAATCTTCGGCGTGACCCAGACGGCGGCAAAGGTCACGAGCGCTGTGAGAAGAAGCATCACGACACTCAAGCCATCAGCGGCGACGAAATACTTCAGATCCCATTCCGGGACGACGTTGCTGACTTGCGCGAATTGGAATCCACCGCGCGAACGATCGTAACCGAACAGGACGAAAAGCGTGAGGGCCAGATTCGTACCGGCGGCGATCAAGGCGCTCTTCCGCGCCGGCGCTCCGAGCAGGATCGCGACAGCGTCGATGAGCGGGATAAGTATTAACAGACTAAGCATCGCGTCAGGTGACCAGCAGGTAAAGAATCAGCGCAACCACACCCGCGCCGAAGAGAAACGAGTAACCCTGTAAATTGCCGAACTGGAAAAAACGCAGCACAAAGCCGCAGGCCCACGCCGCGCCACTCAATCCTCGCACGAAGACTCCGTCGATAACCCACTTGTCGATGTAACTGGATAGGCTGGCGAGGAGTTCCTGAGTTCCCGCAATCAGGGCCGCATAAAGTTCATCGAAGTAGAACTTGTTTTTGAAGGCCGGGATGAGAATAGAGTCCCGTTCCTTTCCGATATACAGGATCCAACCGCCCACGAGACCGGCGGCGAAGGCCAGTGTTGCCAGAATTGGAACAACGATCGAATGGGCGGGCCACGTGGCGCCTTCGATCATGTGCTCAAAGAGTGGCTTGGTACCCCATGCTGAAATGATCGACAACACCGCGAGGACGACCAGTGGGCCTGTCATCATCAGCGGACCATCATGCCCATGCTCCGCGGCCTCGCTGCGTGGCCGGCCAAAAAATGTAACGACCCACAGACGCGTCATATAATATGCGGTCAGGAAGGCGGTGAAGAGCGCGAGGAGGAAGAGCAACTTGTTGCCGTGCCATGCTGCGAGCAGAATCGCATCCTTCGACCAGAAGCCGCTCAAGAACGGAAAGCCAATGATGGCGAGATAGCCTGCCGTGAAGGCCCGGAACGTCCATTTCATCGAGCCCTTTAAGCCGCCCATCCGCCAGATATCCTGTTCGTGATGCAGGTGATGAATGATCGCCCCGGCGCCGAGGAAGAGCAGGGCCTTGAAGAAAGCGTGTGTAAACAGATGGAACATCGCGGCTCCGGGTGCAGCCAAACCAATGGCCGAGATCATATAGCCGAGCTGCGAAAGCGTGGAATAGGCGAGGATGCGCTTGATGTCGTCCTGTTGCGTCGCCATGAGGGCTGCGAGCAATGCCGTGAGCATGCCGATCCAGGCAATGACACCCTGCGCCGGGGGACTGAGGGCGACTAGAAAGAAGACCCGCGCGAGCATATAAACGCCGGCAGCGACCATCGTTGCGGCGTGGATTAGTGCGGAGACCGGCGTCGGGCCTTCCATGGCGTCGGGTAGCCAGACGTGAAGCGGAAGCTGCGCGCTCTTTCCCACTGCGCCGCAGAAGATCAGCAGCACCGCGCCAGTGAGGAAGCCAGCGTTCTTGTTCAATTCAGGTATAGCCTGCTCGATGTCCGCAAAGACCAGGGAACCAGCCCACGCCCAGACCATCAGGATGCCAAGCATGAATCCAAAATCGCCAATGCGATTGGTGATGAATGCCTTGTTTGCGGCATCGGCAGCGGTGTTACGCGTGAACCAGTGGCCAATGAGCAGGTAGCTGCTAAGGCCGACGAGTTCCCAAAAGATGAACATCATCGCGAAGTTGTTCGCGAGCACGATGCCGAGCATCGAGAACATGAAGAGTGATAGATTGCCAAAGAAACGCGCTTTTCCCGAATCGGTACCCATATAGATGAGGGAATAGATATGGATAAGCGCGCCGACGCCGGTGACCACGAGGACCATCACAGCGCTAAGGTGGTCGACGACTACTCCTATGGGGACGCGCAGCGCGGTTCCAAAATCCAACCACGGGACCTCATCGGCGAACTTATGATCCGGATTATGGCCAATCGCCTGCGAAAAAGAAAACCATACCCCGATACCGGCTACGAGGCCCAGGACTGAGGACAGCACCGATACAGCAGCGCAGGTTCCAGGCAACTTGCGCAGGCACGCGTGAACGAGCACGGCGGCAATGAGCGGGTTGATGAGAATGAACCAGACGAGATTGGAATCCATGCCTCAGAACTTGAGGGTGGCAATGTCTTCGACGTGAGTCGTGGCGCGGGCGCGAAAGAGCGCCACGATGATAGCGAGACCGACCGCCACTTCGGCGGCGGCAACAGTAATGATGAAGAACACGAGGACCTGTGCGTTATAGTTAGGCAGACCGTCGGCACCGACATTGTATCGCGAAAAGGCCACGAGCGAGAGATTCGCAGCATTCAGCATCAGTTCGAGACACATGAAGATAATGATGATGTTGCGTCGTAACAGCACGCCGGCAAAACCAATCGTGAACAACAGACCGCTGACAGCGAGGTAATGGTTCAGGGTGATGTTCATTTCAATTCGCGCTTGGAAAGAATGACGACGCCAATCGTCGCAACGAGAATCAGGACGCCGACGACCTGAAAGGGAAGGTTGTGTGTTGAGAACAGCGTTGTTCCAATGGCCCGAACGTCGTCGATCTTCGCGCCGGTCGGCAGGTCTGGAAAAGGTGAGTGTCCCGGAACGAAGCGTTTCAAGACGAGCCACAGTTCAGCAGCGAAAAGAAGTGCGACGGCGCCGCCGCCCGCATACGCCAACGGATTGATTTTGCGCCGCGCCTCCACCCTTAAATCGAGGAGCATGATGATGAAAAGGAAAAGCACCATCACGGCACCCGCATAGACCAGTATCTGAATGACCCCAACGAAGAAGGCATCAAGGCCGGCGAAGAGCGCCGCGAGGCCAAGGAAACAAACCACCAGGCTCAGGGCGCTTGCCACGGGATTGCGATTAGCAACGACAGCGACACCAAAGACCAGTGTCATGAAGGCGAACAGCCAGAAAAGGATTGGAGACATCAATAAAGCGTCAGTTGCCTATTTCAGCGGGTTCCATTTGTTAACCAGGCCGTCCATTACGCCGCCCAATTCATAGAGCTTCTTCTTGTCGTTCACCATTTCCGCGCGGGAAGTGCCGGTGATCGCATAGTCCTTGCGCAAAAAGATTGCCTGTTCCGGGCAGACCTCCTCGCACAGGCCGCAATAGATGCAGCGAATCATGTCGATCTCAAATTCCTCGGGATACTTCTCAACCTTCGCGAATTTCGATTCCGCAGGTAATTCCCCTGGAATAATGGTGATCGCGCGGGGCGGGCAAATGAACTCACAGAGCTGGCAAGCCACGCAACGTTCGCGGCCATGTTCATCCATCACGAGAGTCGGAGCGCCTCGGTAATGCTCAGGCAGATTCTTATCCCATTTCTCTTCGGGATACTGCATGGCCACCTTGGTCTGGCCCGCCAGCATGCGCTTGAGGTGTTTGAAGGTGATGGCCAGGCCGGCGATAATCGACGGCAGGTAAATCTTTTCCGCGAACGTTAGCTTGGGGCGTGGAACAGTGTAGGCCATGTCGCAGTTACTTCACGAAAGCCAGGATGCCGGCGGTGAGGAAGATATTTACCAAGGCGATCTCGAAGAGGTAATACCAACCGATCCTCATCAGTTGGTCGAATCGGAAACGCGGCAGCGTCCAGCGCACCCAGATGAAAATGAAAAGCAGCGCCGCAACTTTGGCAAAGAATGCGGCGATGCTACATAGTCCCCAGAACCAATGTTGCGCGCCGGTCGGAAGGAAGGGGATGTGCCAGCCACCGAAGAATAGCACCACGGTTAGTGCTGAGCCGGCGATCATGGCTGTGTATTCACCTAAAAAGAAAAGCGCAAACTTCATCGACGAATACTCCGTGTGGTATCCCGCCACGAGTTCGGTTTCAGATTCAGGGAGATCGAAGGGAAGACGATTCGTCTCCGCGAACATCGAGATGGTAAACGTGACGAAGGCGATGAATGCGGGAATCCACAGCAGCACCTCGGGAAAACTGAGACTCCCATTCATAAACGGAGCAAGCAACCACCCATTCGCGACCTGGTAATCGACGATCTTCGTCAAGCTGGTCGTCGAGCAGATGAGCAGAACGGGCACCGCGCTCAGGCCCATTCCCAATTCGTAACTGATCATCTGAGAGGAACTGCGAATTCCCCCTAAGAATGGATACTTCGAGTTGGACGACCAACCGGCGAGAACGATGCCATAGACGCTGACACTCGAAATCGCGAACATGAAGAGCAGGCCAACGTTGATGTCAGCGACGACCAGTTTGGTGCCGAATAATTCGCTGCCGAATGGAATGGCTGAAAGGGTGACGATCGCGGGAATCATCGCCAGGCACGGAGCCAGCCAGAAGTAAGGTTTGTTGACGTGCGCTGGGACAAAATCCTCCTTGAGCAGGAATTTCACCGCGTCAGCGATGGGTTGGCCGAGTCCGCCCAGGATAGGCGAGATGTCTTTCTTGAAGCCCAGTAACGAAATTGGGAAACCGGTCCGGTTGGGCCCAATGCGATCCTGGATCAGTGCGCTAACCCGCCGCTCAGCATAGACGGTATAACTAACCATCGGGAGTACCACCAGAAAAATCAGGAAGAGCGTCTTTCCGGCAGACCAGGCCATCAATTCCCAAGGTATCGAAGAAAGGTCCATGGCAAGAGCCCTTGAGTCAGCCAACCTGCACTTCAGCGGCCTTATCCTTTCTTTCTTTCATGCTGAGGACTGGCAAACCGAGATCTCCGATCTTGCTCAGGCTCAAGTCGGCGAATTCCGGGACCTCCGCCGCCATCGCTTTGAAGACATCTTCTATGCCGGCAATGCCGTTGGAACCAGATACCGCCTGGATTAAGTCGCGGAGAATCTCCCAGTCGTCGCGGGCCTGGCCGGGGGCGGTGACCGCTTGATTGAGGCGCTGAAGTCTGCCTTTGACGTTAATCATGGACCCGCGTTTCTCGGCCCAGCCGCTTGCCGGCAGAACAACTGCGGCGTGCGTAGTCGTCCGGTTGGGAAGAATATCCATCGCCACGATCGTCGCGCGCGGCGGACCGGCTTCAATTACGCCCGCTCTCATAAGGTCCTCACCAAAGGTGATAACACACTTTATTTCACCGGTATCGACACCTTCCGCGATTTTCTTCAGCTTCGCACCGGGCCTTGTCCCGGTCAGGCCGAGCAGCCGTGCGCCGTTGGTGTTCGGATTGCGGTCCTCCGAGATAAGAAGCCCATCGGATTCGCCTTTGCGCGGAACGATATCGAACTTCGTAATTCCAAGTGTTGCAACCAAGCGCTTGGCGAGAAAGAGTTCTTCGTTAGTCATTCGTCCGCTCGCGACGAGTGCCATGGCGGCCGCTGGCTGGGCCTTGAACAGTTCGGCAGCGATCGCAATGGCGGTTCGCCATTCCACCGGTTCGGCCTTGACCGTCGGCATCGTCAACCGATCACCGCGGAAAAGGTACTTGAAATTCAACCGGTGGGAATCCGGCAACCATACGGAATTGACCTCATTGTTCTCGCGAGGAGTTATTCGGTAAATGACATTGCCGCGCGAGCCAATGGTGATGTTGCACCCGGTGCCGCAGTTCACGTCGATCGACTTTGTTTCCTTGAGAAACCAGACGCGCATTTTGAAACGGAAATCGGTCGAGGTCAGCGCACCGACCGGGCAGATATCGACGGTATTGAGCGAGTAATTCGAATCGAGCTTTCGATCGGGGTGACACGCTATGGTTGAGAAACTCCCGCGATCAATGAATCCCAGAACATCATCGTTCGCGATTTCTTGCATGAAGCGAATGCAGCGTGAACAAAGGATGCAGCGTTCGGCGTCCAGAGTAACGCGAGGACCGAGTTCGACATTCTTGGGCTTCTTGACCTTGTGTTCGAGAAAGCGCGATCCGGAATCGCCGTACTCGACGGAGAACTCTTGAAGGCGACACTCACCGGCTTGATCGCAGATCGGACAATCGAGCGGATGATTGATGAGGAGGAATTCCATCACACCCTTGCGACACTCCTGGACCATTGGTGAGTCGGTCCGAATTCCCATTCCTTCACTTACATCCTGTGCGCAACTGATCTGTGGGCGCGGAATCCAGTTAAGTTCCGGCTTGCCGTCCGGGCCGAGGACAGGCTTGCGATCCGGAGTCATCTTTGGCATCCCAAGCTCGACCATGCACATACGGCAGTTGCCCGGTGAGGAAAGCTTGGGATGATAACAATACCGCGGGATGAATTTTTGAGCCTGGGCGCAGGCCTCTATGACGCGCGTTCCCTTTGGAAACTGCATCCACGTGCCATCAATTTGCACATTGAGCATCTGTACGGCGGGCGGGGCCTCGGCACTCATGATATGGAGTTACTTCAGCGCCGCAGGGGCGAGCGGCGAGCCGGTTCGCGCGTCGTGCAGAACCTCAATTGTCTCCTTTTCAATCAACTCGTCCGGATTGTACTCCGGTGGCATGGGTGGAGGAAGTGGTTTGCTCGCTTTGCTCGCGAATTCCTCGCGAAACTTCGTGACGAAGCTTTGCGTTGGCCAGGCGCAAGCTTCGCCGAAGGCGCAAATGGTCTTCCCAGCAATGTTATCCGCGACGCCTTTCAGGATATCCGGATCCCGCTCGACGCCGCCGCCCGCGAGAATGCGATCGGTGATTTTCTTCATCCAGAGGGAACCTTCACGACATGGTGTGCATTGGCCGCAGGATTCGTGAGCGTAAAATTCATTAATGTTATTCAACGCTTCCACCATGTCGCGTGTGTCATCCATGATGATCACTCCGGCGGAGCCTGCCATCGAGCCGCACGCGGCGAGCATGTCGAAATACATCGGGATATCTTCCAGCGCGATCTCTCGATCCTTTAGCTTATACTTGTCTCCAGCACGTAGAACTTTGGCGGACGAACCACCGGGAATGACCGCTTTGAGCTGGCGCCCGGGCTTTAAGCCACCGCAGACGTCCTGAATCAGTTCGCCCAAAGTAATGCTGCCGACCTCGACTTCATAATAACCCGGTTTCTGAACGTCACCGGAAACGCACAGGATACGTGTGCCCGTGTTGTTCGGCTTGCCCAATTTTGCATACTCTGCACCGCCACCAAGCGCGATGATATGCTTGATATCGCAGAGGGTTTCAACATTGTTGACAATGGTTGGGCACTGATAGAGTCCCAGCACCGCGGGGAAATACGGCGGTTTGATTCGGGGATAAGCGCGCTTTCCTTCGAGAGATTCAATGAGGCCCGTTTCTTCGCCACAGATGTATGCGCCCGCACCGCGATGCACGTAGATTTCCAAGTTGAACCCGCTCTTCAAAATATTTGCTCCAAGGAATCCCTTCGCTCGCGCCTCGGCCAGCGCCACTTCAAGAATTTGTGCACCTTCTGGAAACTCGCCTCGGATATAGATATAGGCCAGATTGGCGCCGACCGCATAACAGGAGATGATCATCCCTTCCAGCAATTGATGGGGATCCTGGTGAATGATATATCGGTCTTTGAACGTGCCTGGCTCGGATTCGTCGGCGTTGCAGATCAGGTACGTTGGCTTGGGACCGCCTCGCTTGATGAAGCCCCATTTGACGCCACAAGGAAACCCCGCCCCGCCGCGTCCGCGAAGGCCTGACTTCTTGACCTCTTCGACAATATCTTCCGGCTTCATCTTAAGCGCCTTCTTAAGATCCTTGTAACCGCCATCCTTAAGATAGCAGTCGAGGTCACTGGTCCAGCCTCGACGATCGATGTTCTTAAAGACAAGGCGTTTCTCCCGGGGATGCGGTTTCCGCACGCGCGGTGTGGTGGCGTCGCTTTCCCGGAGCTTCAAAAGCGCTGAGGCCTCGTCGACCTTGACAGTCTCCTTGAGAAGGTCATCCACCATCGCGACCGGCGCAGTCCCGCACGAGGCAAGGCATTCGACGAATTCGATCGAGTATCGCCCGTCCGGGGAAACCGCAACGGCGTCACCATGACCGTCGTGCTGGTCTTGCGCCCATTTCTCGAGATCGATGCCGGCCGCCTTCGAGATGCGTTCCTTTAGGTCGTAACTTCCCGCAAGTTGGCAGGACAGCGTGCGGCAGACGCGGATATGGCGCCGTCCTATCGGCCGACGCCGAAACATGGGATAAAACGTCACCAGTTCGAGAATGTTGATCGGTGTTAGTTCGAGCTTGGCCGCAATCCAGTTGATCGCCTCATCTGAAACAAATCCAAAATGCCCCTGCCAAAGATGAAGCAGCGGCAATGACGCCGAACGCTTTGACGCGGGATAGTGGGAAATCGCTTCTTCGATTTTGGTGGCGAGATCGACAGGGATTTTCATCGAGTTTCGCGGCGTGTTTTCACGGGCAACTCCGGCACCTCGGAAATCAACTTGTGATCCACGAAATGAAGGACGAACTCCTGACCGTCCTGTTGATAAAAGTAACGAACTCCATCGAGAACCGGACGCTGAGTTTCGATGGGAATCTTGAAAGTCTCCACGCGGCTCGGCTGCCCGAGAATTGATTCTACCTCTTTCGGGGAAATTCCTCTCCCAACCTGCTCGAGGCTGCGCCGCTGTTGATTGACGACGGCGACGTTCTGATTGGTGATTCGGGGGCCGCACGCACCAAAGGCGAGAATAAGGGTAGAAAAGGCAACAATAGAGGCCATGTGGCGCACGGTAGGAAGAGAATTGCGGATCGGTGTGTGGGGTCGCAAGGGAATTTGTGAAAAATTTCACAAGCGACGCCAACACGGTTCGAGCACAAGTTCACAGAATGAGTGCATCACTGGAGCAACGGGGGAGGTCTGCTCACCATCAGCCGGGTGATAAAAAAATACTCCTTTCCTCTTGCGCGGTGTTTTTCGCTCGCGATAGTTGCCGCGTTCTCATTTATTCCGCAGCTCTTCATGGATTCTGTCTCACATTTTCCGCTTTTACGGGCAATTCTTGGAATCTGCGCCGGATTGGTCGCAAGCCATGGATGGGCTGCGGCACCAACGCTCGCCGATCCGCTTGCCCCCGAAAACGGTGCGGCTCGGGTGGCGGCGATCATACCTATTGGAAAGACCCTGGTGTTGCCCTTGGTGGCCTCCGATTCAGACGGCGACCTGCTTCATTTCTCGGTGGGCAGCAACAACCCGAAGATCATGGCTCGAGTGCGGACCGGATGTCCAATCTTGAAAGTCCATGTGAGCTACGCCGGCGATCCAGCTCATCTTGAGAATATGCAGCCGGCACCCGTGCCGGCGTTCGAGGGTGACATGGAATTTCAGCTTTTTCGCGATGCCACACCGATCACCAGCGGCCAAATCGGCGGAGCCGCGCAGGCTGGGTTCTACGACAACCTGGTCTTCCATCGGGTCATTTCAGATTTCGTCGTCCAAGGCGGCGATCCCGCGGGGACTGGAGCCGGAGATCCCGGCTTTTCCTTTGCACATGAATTTCGTCCGGAATTGATCTTCAGCGGACGCGGCCAACTCGCGATGGCGAATTCGAACGGCGGTTATGACCGCGGGAAAAACATCGGCAGCGGCTTTATCCAGCTGGGAAACTTCGAACCAACAAACAGCTCGCAATTCTTTGTCACAATCGCCCAGCCGCGATTCCTCGACTTCAAACACACGATCTTCGGACAGCTCATTCGCGGTTTCGATGTGCTGAATAAAATGGCGGTTGTGCCAACGGATGCAGACGACAAGCCAACGGTGCCGGTGAAGATGACGAATCTCTCACTCCTGCCGGGCCGGAGCGATGCGACGCTTATGTTGAGCGCGACCGGAGCGGGCAAAGCGACGTTGACGGTCACCGCCACTGATCCGGGCGGCGAGACGGCAACGCGCACCATCGTAGTCACGGCGAAGGAAGACCAAACGAATGATCCGCCCTTGCTCCAGCCGATTGGCAACTTGATCACAACCGTCGGCGTGGCTCCTTCCCTGCCTTTGCACGGATTCGATCTCGAACACGACTACCTTCTTTACGGGATCGCTTCCGCGAATGGTAACACGACTTCAGGTTCATTCGGATTCGCTCAAATTGCGAGCAACTTCACTCCGCGTTCGGCTGCGGGTTTTCAAGGATTGGCGTTAGGCGTTGCTGGATTCAACGATCCGCTCCTGAACGCCGATGCCACGGCGTTAAACCCGTTCGCTCCATTCGATGCCTACCGCTTTCAACTCGCTGAGATTGCCTACGGCGATCGAGCAATTTCAGCGCGCGCTATGAGTGCTGAGGGCACCGCAGGCAGCGCGCTTGATCGGGTCATTCTGGCGGAGTTCCAGGATGGCGATCCGGCAGGAACAGCGTTGGATTTTACGGCAACAGTAAATTGGGGAGATGGTTCCGCGCAGCAGGTGAGCACTGGCACCTCACCGCCCATTAAGATCGAACGTTCGACGACAACTCCCGGGAGCTTCGTGGTGAAAGGGACGCACGCTTTCACGAAACCGGGTGTGTTTATCGTCGAAACCATCATCGACGGCACGCTCGGCGCGACGGATCGTGTGCGCGGGCAGGCCGTGATCAGTGCTTTAGGAGCATCGCTCCGTGCGGTCGGCGTGGAGCTGGAAAATGCCGGGCCTACTGTTCGGGATCGTGTGCTCGCGAATTTTAGCGACACCGCTCCAGGCGTTCGCTCGGAGGATTTCTCGGCCCAGATCGACTGGGGCGACGGTAAAACGTCGGTGGGCAAAGTCGAAGCGACCGGACAAGGCCAATTCGCCGTTCTCGGCCGGCATACTTACCGGGATGAAGAGACCTTTGCAGTTTATGTGCACCTCTCGCGCACGACGCCAGACGCGGCACAAGCGGTCGCGTGGAGTCGTGTGAAACTTTCGGGCTTCAAATCCCGGCGGCATCTGCCCCCTTTCCCCGCGGCGCATCTTGTCGGGCAAATATCGCAAGCAGCAGATAGCAACAATTCGCCGATCCCGCTGGCGGAACGGACTGGCAGTGGAGCGGATGCCGAAACCCGTTTCGCCGTTTCCATCGTGATCGTGAATGCCGGGAACGTCGCTTCGAAGGAAGGCAAGCTGCGCTTTTACCTTTCCAGGGACCAGAAGCTAAACACGAAGAAAATCGACCGGGCCGAACCGGCAGAGGATTCGCCGGCCGACATTCCGCTGCCGATCGGCACATTCACCGATGGCAACCTGCCAGTGCTCCAGCCAGGTGGGGGACTGCGCTACAACCTCGTGAAGACCACCGGCTCGGACGGCTCGCCACTTGATTTGCGATTGGTAGCACCGAAGGGGGAGAGCGGCGCTAGTTATTTCATTCTCGCGCATCTGGATTACAGCGACCCGCTCGCCGATCAACTCCCCATCTCGAAGGACATTACATTCGGGCGAATCAATGGCATCATCGTGAACAAGACTTCCGTCACCGTCACCGAAGCCGCTGGCTCAACGCACTCGCGCACCTTTAAGGTCGTGCTCGATGGCAGACCTCGCGACGATGTGAAATTGCCGCTCACTCCCGCGGACGACATGCA
>Ga0111538_10010633_pt1 | contig 12232 bp, 14 predicted proteins | sample SoiMethybrSBSTD1_FD_79669 | JGI IMG/M metagenome (GOLD analysis project Ga0111538, IMG submission 79669) | Bulk soil microbial communities from a Populus tree surrounding site in Tennessee, USA - Soil MetaG P. TD hybrid SBSTD1 (version 2)... | ecosystem: Environmental > Terrestrial > Soil >...
CACGGTGTCGTAGCCGTACTCGGCCTGGCGCTCGCAGCGCAGCTTGCCGTCCTCGACGTCGATCTTGATCACCTGGGTGAGCGACGGCATCTGCAGGTGGTCGGCCACGACGGCGCCGATCGTGTAGCACTCGCCGTCGTCGGACTGCTGGCCCAGCAGGACCAGGTCGGGCTGCTCGGCCTCGAGCACCTTCGCCAGCGCGTAGCCGGTGCCGTTGACGTCCGAGCCCTCGAGCGCGTCGTCGGTGAGCTGGACCGCCCGGTCCGCGCCCAGCGACACGGCCTTGCGCAGCGCACGCTCGGCGGACGACGGGCCCATCGTGACGGCGACGACCTCGTCGATGTCGATCGCCCCGCCCTCCTTGAGCTGCATCGCCGCCTCGATGGCGTGCGTGTCGAACGGGTTGAGGTTCTTCTCCCCACCGCGGTCGAGGCGCCCCGTCGAGGGGTTGATGCGCTTCTCGACAGCGGCGTCCGGGACCTCTTTGACCAGGACGCAAATCTTCACTGAGCCCACCTCATGTTCGGAACTGACGTTCGCCATCCTACCTCGTTGACTGACGAGTCAATCGCATAGTTCGAGCAGGCGCGCCAGCACCCGCTCACGCAGATCGCCCCCAGGCGGCGCGATCCCGAGCAGGTCCGCGAGCCAGAGGCCGTCCGCCGCCAGCCGTGCCACGGTGGCGTCGACGGCGTTCCCGCCCTCCGCGGCGACGCGATCCTGCCACGTCACATGCCGTTCGCGCACCGCGGCCAGCACCTGCGGGTCGGCGACGAGCGCGGCGAGCATGCCCGCCTCCTCGGCCTTGGCGCCGTCCGACGCGCGCACGTAGCTCTCGGCGAAGTTCCCGGGCGCGGCGTCGATCTCCCCCTGGAACTCGTCCAGCCAGCGCGAGACAAGCGCGTCGAGCAGGTCGCGCTTGGACTTGAAGTGGTAGAGCAGCCCGCCCTTGGAGACGCCGGCAGCTGCCGCCACGGCGTCGAGCGTCAAGGCCTGCGGCCCGTCGCGGCGGATCACCGCACTGGCGGCATCGAGCAGCCTCGCCCGCGTGTCGCCGCGAGGCACCTAGTGCGATCCCGCGAGGTTGAGTCCCACCACCCCGAGGATGATGAGACCCAGGCTCGCGACCTTCAACGCCGTCGCCGGCTCGCCGAACGCGAAGACGCCGACCACGGCGATCAGCGCGGTGCCGGCCGCCGACCAGACGGCGTAGGTCGCGCCGATCGACATCTCGCGCAGCACGAGCGCGAGCAGCCAGAACGAGATGCCGTAGCCCGCGACCACGATGGCGATCGGGCCGAAGCGCGTGAAGCCGTCGCTGTAGCGCAGCGCGACGGTGGCGGCGACCTCGGAGACGATGGCGAAGCTGAGCAGGACGGCGACAGGCATGATGCGTGAACTATACCGTCCAGACGGTATAGTACAACCCCGGGCCGCCTGGGGAGAGGCGGCCCGGGTGAGCCCGTCCTAGTGGTGGTGGTTGTGGTGGTGGTGGTGCTTCTTGCCGACGGCCGAGAACCCGTAGATCGTGCTCGTCCGGTACGTCTGGCCCGGATTGAGGCGCGTCGACGGGAAGTTGGCCTTGTTCGGCGAGTCGGGGTAGTGCTGGGTCTCGAGCGCGAGCCCGTCGCCCTGGCGATACTGGCGGCCGCTCGTCCCGTACAGCGTGCCGTCGAGGAAGTTGCCCGAGTAGAACTGGATCCCGGGCTCGGTCGTCGTGATCGTCAGCAGCCGGCCGCTCGAGGGGTCGAGCAGGCGGGCGGCGGTGATCATGCGCGTGTCGGTCGGGGACGGGCGGTCGAGCACCCAGTTGTGGTCGTAGCCACGGCCGAACAGGAGCTGCTGGTTCGTGCCGTCACGGAGCCGCTCGCCGATGGCGTGGAAGCGCGTGAAGTCGAACGGCGTCCCGGCCACCGGATCGATCGCGCCCGTCGGGATCAGCGTCGCGTCAACCGGGTTGTAGTGGCTTGCCTTCAGCTGGAGCAGGTGATCGTTGATGTCACCGGAGCCCTCGCCGGCGAGGTTCCAGTACGCGTGGTTGGTGAGGTTGACGACGGTCGGTGCGGTCGTCGTCGCCTTGTAGTCCATCCGCAGGTTGTTGTCCTTGTCGAGCGTGTAGACGACCGTGGTGTCGAGGTCGCCCGGGTAACCCGTCGTGCACGGTGGGTCGCTCGGCGGCACGTGCGTCGGCGTGCAGCCCTCGCCCGCCGGGCTGAGGTAGTGCAGGCTCACGCCGCCCGGCACGATCGTCGCCGTCCACACCTTGCGGTTGAACCCCTCGAAGCCGCCGTGGAGGCTGTTCGGCGGGTTGTTGATGTCGAGCGAGAACTGCTTGCCGTCGAGCGTGAAGCGGCCCTTGGCGATCCGGTTGCCGTAGCGGCCGATGATCGCGCCGAAGTACGGGTTGGACTTGATGTACGCGTCGCTCCGGTAGCCCGCGACGTCCTTGAAGCCGAGCGTGACGTTCGCCTGACGGCCCTTGCGATCCGGCACCCACAGCTCCTGGATGATGCCGCCGTACGTGAGGATCTTGACGGTCATCTTGCCGTTGCTGAGCGTGTACTGGTCGATCGGCTTGCCGTCGACGGACTCGCCGGTGCTCTTCTTGGTCACCGTCACCCCGCCATGGCCGTGATGGGACTTCGCGCTGCGATGGTGGTTGGCTCCCGGCCGCTTGGCGAGCGTCGGTACGGCGACGACGCCGACAAGCAAGGCCAGGAGCGCGCCGGCGATCGCGAGCCGCCCGAATCGGATGGAACTGAATGCGCGCCGCATGTATGGCCCCTCTCCCGTGGTGGTGGTTAGGAAGCTGCTCTCCTCCCTGACCGGTACTCGTGCACGACGAGCTCGGTCAGCTCCTCCACGGATGACTGCGCTGTCGGCTTGTCGAGGACGATCTCGCCGTCGCGCAGGAGATTGAGACGGTCACACGCCTGGAAGACGTGGACGTAGTTGTGCAGGATCATGATGATCGAGACCTCACCCGCCTCCCGCAGGCGCTGGATGAGGTCGAGGATGATCGCCCCCTCGCGCACGCCCATGGCGGCCAGCGGCTCGTCGAGCAGCAGGATCCGCGCATCGGAGTGCATCGAGCGGGCGATCGCGATCGCCTGCCGCTGGCCGCCGGACAGCCGGACGACTGGGGTCTTGACCGACGGGATGTCGACGCCGATGTCAGCGATGTACTCGCTGGCACGGCGGCGCATCTCGCGGTTGTTCAGCAGCCGGAACGGCAGCGGATAGACGAGCTCGCGGTTGAGGAAGACGTTGTGGAAGACGCTCAGCTCGTTGATCAGCGCGAGGTCCTGGTAGACGGTGTCGATCCCGAGGTTGCGCGCCTGGAGCACTGAGCCGAGCTCGACCGGCTCGCCGTTGAGGTAGATCGCCCCCGTGTCCGGCTTGTGGTAGCCGCACAGGATCTTGATCAGCGTCGACTTGCCGGCGCCGTTGTCGCCGAGCAGCCCGAGCACCTCGCCCTGCTCGAGATGCAGGTTCACCTCACGCAGCGCGGTCACGGGACCGAAGCGCTTGGAGACGTTCTCGACCCGCAGGACCTCGGTCATATCGCGCTCCTGCGGTTGCGGAAGCGCGTCACGTAGATCTCGAACACCATCGCGGTGAGGATCGCGGCGCCGAGGATCAGATCGAACGTGAAGGCGCTGACGCCCTGCAGCGTGAAGCCGTCGCGCAGGATCCCGAGCACGCAGGCGCCGATGAACGCGCCGATCACGGTGCCGCTGCCGCCCGCGAGCAGCGTGCCGCCGATCACCGCCGCCGAGATCGCGGCGAACATGATCCCCGAGCCGCCGGCGAGCGGGTCGGTCGAGGTGATGCGGACCGCCTCCAGGATCCCCGCGAAGCCCGCGAGCGTGCTGGCGAGCATGAAGTTGCGGGTCTTGACCCAGCGCACGCGGATGCCCGCCTCGCGCGAGCCGAGCAGGTTGCCGCCGACCGCGAACGTGTGCAGCCCCCACTTCGTCCGCATGAGGATCAGCTGCAGCACGAGCGCGATCCCGACCGCCCACAGGATCTCCGAGTAGGCGCCGCCGCCGAACACGTTGGTGAACGTCTCGCCGCCCGGCGTATCGACCGGCGTGCCGTCGGAGATCGTGAGCACGAGCCCGTTCAGGAAGAAGAACGTGCCGAGCGTGGTTATGAACGACGACACGCCCACGACGGTCGTGATCAAGCCGTTGATCAGCCCGACGAACGCGGCGGCGGCCAAGCCGACGAGCACCGCGAGCAGGATCGGGACGCCCGCGTCCTCGACGAAGTAGACGATGAACGCGCTGAGCGCGAACACCTGCCCGACCGACAGGTCGATCTCCCCCGAGATCATGAGGAAGACCTCGCCGGCGGCGATGATCGCGGTCGCCGCGATGAACGTGCCGAGCGTCTGCAGGTTCTCCGTCGACGCGAAGTTGGTCGCCGTATTCAGGAAGTAGAAGTAGAGCGCGATCGCGACCACGGCGATGCTGAGCTCGCGCCGCGCGAGCGCGAACTCGATCGCGCGCGAGGACCAGCGGCGCCGCGGGGCCGCCCCATCGGCCTGCGGCGCCGCAGCCCCCTCGGGTGCCTGAGCCGTGGAGGAGACCGGCTCAGGCGCCACTCCTGATCACTTTCTGCTCCTTGGTGGACCCCTCGAAGCGGGACGGGTTCGCCGAGTAGCTCCCGGCGTCGTCCTTGGTCACGAACTTCAGGCCGGTGTTCATCTCGGCCGGGCCGGTGAGGTTGCCCGAGATCTTCGTCAGGTACATCTGCATCACCGGGAAGAAGCCCTGCAGATACGGCTGCTGGTCGATCGTGAAGTCGAGCTGGTCGGCCTGCAAGAGCTCGAGGGTCTTCGGCAACGTGTCGTAGCCGCCGCCCTTCATGCCCTTGTCGCGCAGCTTGTACTTCTGGATCACCTGGCCGACGCTCTGGGTCGAGCCCGCGTCGACCGCGAACATGCCCTTGATGTCCTTGTTGCCGAGGTAGTACGCGTCGACGCGCGACAGCTCCTCGTTGAGCTCGGCGCCGGTGGCGATCGACTTGTACTCGATCGGCTTGCCCGAGTCCTTGATCGCCTGGATCGCGCCGTCGATCCGCGGCTGGATGTTCAGCGAGCCCGGCGTGGCGATGAACAGCGCGACCTTGCCCGACGGCACGAGCTCTACGATCCGCTTGCCCATCTCAACACCCGACTGGAACAGGTCCTGTCCGATGTAAGCGAGCCGGTTGTTCGCGGTGTCGGCGTTGTACGAGAACACCGGGATACCGGCGTCGAGTGCCTTGTCGGTCGGCCCGTTGAACGCCTTGGTATCGACGAGGCAGACGGCGATGCCGTCGGCCTTGGCGGCGATCGCAGTGTTCATGGCGCTGACCATCTCGCCGACGTCCGCGGTTTTGGAGCCCGTCCACTGGAACTTCGTCTTCAGCAACGCGGACGCGTCCTCGATCCCGTACTGCGTCGGGACGAAGAACGGGTTCGTCGTCACGTGGTTGACGAACACGAAGTTGTACTCGGGCGTCTTCGGGAAGTTGCCCGCGCCGGCGCTCGCCGCGGCGGCGCCGTCGTCGTCGTCATCCGATTTCCCGCAGGCGGCGAGTGCCGTCGCGAGCATCGCGGCGCCGCCTCCGGCGAGTGCCGCGCGACGCGAGATACCGCGCCGCGTGACCTCGTCGGGGTGCGCGCCGTCCATCAGAGATCCGTCCAACCCAGACAACGGTCCTCCTCCTCTCCTCGGAAGGCGCTATGTTATCGCTAACATGTTCTCTGTCAACGAGATCTGTGCGCAAAGTGGAGATCTTGGAGAGCGCTCACAAATCGTATAGACGGCTTTCGCCGCTGGACCGGCCGGTGTCCCGGCTGGTGCTCGGGACGCTGCTCGTGGACCCCGCGGTGCTGGACGAGTGGGTGCGCCTGGGCGGCAACGCGATCGATACGGCGCGCGTGTACGGCAACGGCGCGGCGGAGCGCGACCTGGGGGCGTGGCTGGCCGGCCGGCCCGACGTCCGCGACGATCTGGTGCTGATCACGAAGGGCGCGCACCCGGACGGCGCGCGCCGCCGCGTGACAGCCGAGGAGATCGCCTTCGATCTCGACGCGAGCCTTGCCGCGCTCGGCCGCCCGGTCGACGTCTACATGCTCCACCGGGATGATCCGCACCTGCCGGTGGGTCCGATCATGGAGGCGCTGAACGAGCACGTGCGCGCGGGTCGCGTGCGGGCGCTCGGCGCATCGAACTGGACGTGCGCGCGGATCGACGAGGCGAACGCCTACGCGGCCGACCACGGGCTCGAAGGCTTCTGCTGCAGCAGCCCGCACCTGTCGCTGGCGACCCAGAACGAGGAGCACTGGGACGACACGCGGTCGGCGCGCGAGCCGGCGATCCTCGAGTGGCACGAGCGCGGCGGCATGCCGCTGTTCGCATGGTCGGCGCAGGCGCGTGGGTTCTTCGCGGGCCACGAGTCCGAGTCCGTCGACCGGGTGTACGACAACGACGACAACCGCGAGCGGCGGCGGCGCGCGTCCGAGCTCGCCGCCCGGCTCGGCGGCACCGCCAACCAGGTCGCCCTGGCGTGGGTCCTACGCCGGTCGTTCCCGGTCTATGCCGTGATCGGCGCCCGCACGATCGCGCAGCTGCGCGAGGCCGTGGGCGCCTTGGAGATCTCGTTGAGCGACGACGAGGAGCGCTGGCTCGACCTCAGGGCGTGACGGCGCCCTTGATGAAGTCGATGATCTCCTGCGTCCCGGCGCCGGGCGTGAACACCTCGGCCACGCCCAGCTCCTTCAGCTCCGGGATGTCTTGAGCGGGGATCGTCCCGCCGACGGTGACCAGCACGTCCGCGGCGTCCTGCTCCTTGAGCAGCTCGACGACCCGCGGCACGAGCGTCATGTGTGCGCCGGAGAGGATCGACAGGCCGACCGCGTCGGCGTCCTCCTGCAGGACGGTCTCGACGATCTGCTCGGGCGTCTGGTGCAGGCCGGTGTAGATGACCTCCATACCGGCGTCGCGCAGCGCGCGGGCGATGATCTTCGCGCCGCGGTCGTGCCCGTCCAGGCCGGGCTTCGCGACCACGACGCGGATCTTGCGGTCGGCCATGACGGCCGATTCTAGTTGCGGGGCGCTACTTGACCTTCAGGTTCATGCGCATCCCCGAGTGGAGCTGGCAGATGACCCTGTAGGTGCCCTTCTTCTTCATCTTCTTCCTGTAGCTGCCCTTGCTCTTCACCGGCGACTGGAAGCTCGCGGGGCCGCTACCCACGACGTTGTGCGAGTCGGAGCCCTTGAAGTTCCACTTGACGGTCGTGCCCTTCTTGACGGTGATCGTGGCGACACCGCTCGGGCGGACGAAGTAGTCGTCGCCGATCTTGACGTTCTTCGTCTTGGCGGCGGCTGGGGACACGCCGACGAGCAGGACGGCGACGAGGAGGATGGGGAGGATCAGAAGTCTGCGCATTAGAACACCGGCGTCTCCGTGTACGTGCCGAAGACCTCTTGGAGGGCCTCGACGATCTCACCTTCTGAGGCGTGTACGCGAGCGCACGCCAACAGGTTCGGCATCAAGTTCTGGGAGTCGTCGGCAGCGGACGCCTTGAGGTCGGCGAGCGCGCGCTCGACGGCCGCGGCGTCGCGGCGCGCGCGCACGGCCTGCACGCGGCCGATCTGCTTGCGCTCGAGCTCCGGGTCGATGCGCAGGATCTCGAGCTCGCCGTCGCCGCCCTCGCGGTAGTCGTTGACGCCGACGATGATGCGCTCGCCGCGGTCGATCTCGCACTGGTGCTCGTACGCCGCCTCGGCGATCTCGCGCTGCGGGAAGCCGGCCTTGACGGCCTCGACCATGCCGCCGAGCTCGTCGATGCGGTGGAAGTAGTCGTACGCGCGCTCCTCCAGCGCGTCGGTGAGCGCCTCGACGAAGTACGCCCCGCCGAGCGGGTCGATCGTGTTCGTGACGCCTGTCTCGTGGGCGATCACCTGCTGCGTGCGCAGCGCGATCCGCACGGCCTCCTCGCTCGGGAGGGCGAGCGCCTCGTCGTAGGAGTTCGTGTGCAGCGACTGGGTGCCGCCGAGCACGCCGGCCAGCGCCTCGATGGCGGTGCGGACGATGTTGTTGAGCGGCTGCTGGGCGGTGAGGCTGACGCCGGCGGTCTGCGTGTGGAAGCGCATCAGCCAGGACTTCGTGTTGCGCGCGCCGTAGGTCTCGCGCAGCTCGCGCGCCCAGATCCGGCGGGCGGCGCGGTACTTGGCGATCTCCTCGAAGAAGTCGATCTGGGCGTTGAAGAAGAAGCTCAGCCGTGGCGCGAAGTCGTCGACGTCCATGCCGCGCGCGATTTGCTCCTCGACGTAGGTGAGCCCGTTCTTGAGCGTGAACGCGAGCTCCTGCGCGGCGGTCGAGCCGGCCTCGCGGATGTGGTAGCCGGAGATGCTGACGGGGTGCCAGCGCGGCATCTCGCGGCAGGACCACTCCATCATGTCCCCGAGCAGGCGCATCGCCGGATCGACCGGGAAGCACCACTCCTTCTGGGCGATGTACTCCTTGAGGATGTCGGCCTGGATCGTGCCGCCGAGCCGGTGCGCCGGGACGCCCTGCTCCTCAGCCGCCACCACGTAGAAGGCCATCATGATCGCGGCGGGCGCGTTGATGGTCATCGACACCGTGACCTTGCCGAGGTCGATGCCGCCGAACAGCGTCTGCATGTCGTCGAGCGTGTCGATCGCCACGCCCTCGCGGCCGACCTCGCCGAGGCTGCGCGGATGGTCGGAGTCGTGGCCCATCAGCGACGGCATGTCGAACGCGGTCGAGAGGCCGGTCTGCCCGTGGTCGAGCAGGTATCGGAAGCGTTCGTTGGTCTCCTCGGCGGTACCGAAGCCGGCGAACTGGCGCATCGTCCACAGGCGGCCGCGGTACATGCTCGGATACACGCCGCGGGTGAACGGATACTCGCCGGGGAAGCCGATCCTCTCCTCGAACGAGCCGACGTCGTCCGGCGTGTAGAGCGGTTTGACCGGCTCAGCGGACAGCGTCGTGAACGGGGTGCGGCGCTCGGGCGTGGCCGAGTACAGCTCGCGGTACCAGCGCTCGGCGTCGGTCCACTGCCTCTCCTCGGTCGCCATAGCCGAAGTCTAGGCCGAGATCATTGCGTCGCAGGTAAAGCAGTGCTCGCGCGCGGTGCGCCGCAAGATCGCCTGCATCGGCGCGACGGCGGGGGTGGGCGACAGCCAGGCGTGCGTGGCGAGGTAGATCCGGCGGCGCGGGCCGTCGGCCCCGAGCGAGCGCAGGACGAGCTCGTCACGGACCGTGCCGAGCGCCAAGGTCGGGATCAGGGTGATGCCGACGCCGGCCGCCACGAGGCCCTGCTTGCCGAGCCACTCGGCGGAGTCGAACGCCACACGCGGCTCGAAGCCCGCTTTGTGAGCGGCCGCCATCAGCGCGTCGGCGCAGTGGCGGCCCTCGATCCACGTCTCGTCGCGCAGGTCCTCCATCCGCAGCTCCGCCTCGGCGGCGAGCGGGTGCTCGCGCGGCATCGCCACGAAGAACGGGTCGTCCATCAGGTGCTCGACCTCAACGTCGGCGGGCACGTCCGCGCCCGCGTCGCTGACCACGGCGAGGTCGAGCTCGCCGGCGGCCAGCATCGGCAGCGTCTCGTTCGAGCGGCCCTCCACGAGCCGCAGCTCGACGCCGGGGTGCGCGTCGGCGAACGCGGCGATGGCCAGCGCGGTGAGCGTGGCGCTCGCGGTCGGGAACGCGCCGAGCCGTAAGCGCCCGGAGTCGAGCTCCGCGAGCGCCTCGAGCTGGGACTCGGCGGCGGCGAGCCGGCCGAGGATCGCCTCCGCGTGTTCGACGAGCAGCTCGCCGGCGGGCGTCAGGCGGACGCCGCGGGCCGTCCGGTCGACGAGGCGCGTCCCGGCCTCGGCCTCGAGCGTGGCGATCTGCCGGGAGACCGCCGGCTGGGTGAACGCGAGCGCGTCGGCGGCGGCGGAGAACGAGCCGCGGGCGGCCACCTCCCGAAGGACCTTCAGGCGGCGGACGTCAAGAGCCATACGTCAAGCGTATAGCAGTGTTGACAAAAGATCATTTGCGGTTATGGCTGGCCGTCGGGACGATGGTCGGCGTGTATCCCCTCTCTCACCTGATCGTGGACGAGCGCCGCGACGACCTCGTCGCCGCCGCCTCCGCCCACACACCGCGGCCGCGCCGGCTCCCCTTCGGCGTCCTGCGCGGAGTCCGGCTCGTGCTGCGCCGGGCTCCGCGCCGCGCCGCGGCTTCGTAAGGCGGTCTGACCCCTTTACGTACGCCGTAAGCGCACCGTGCGCGTCGCGGGTGTGCCGCCGGCGACGGTCACGCGCACCTTCGCGCGCAGCTTGCGGCGCTTGAGCAGCGCCTTGCCGCGGCGCGTGAGCTTGAGCTTCGCTTTGACCGTCGTCCCGGCCGCGGCGCGATAGCGACCGTTGGCGAGCAGCTTGCGCCCGGCCTTCATGACGATCCGGCCGCGGCACGCCGCGCCCAGGCAGGTGACCGTGAGCGTCGCGCGCCCGCGCCTGACGCGCGGCTTGCCGACCCGCAGCGCCGGCGTGGCGTGCGGCGGCGGAGGTGCGCTGCCGCCGTGGTGCGGCGGCGGCGGGGGCGGCGGAGGCTCGCTGGACGGCGTGAGGACGGTCTCGCAGTCGGCGGCCACGACATCCTCGTCGTCCGCGCGGACCCAGTCCGCGCCGCCACCGCAGACGATCTGATCAACCGTCTGATCTCTGGCGTCGATGCGATCGGCGCCGGCGCCGCCGGTCAGGACGTCCTCGCCGCCGCCGCCGGAGATCGCCAGGGCGTACGCGGCCGGGCCGCCCACCACGCCCGGCCCGCCGGCGCCGGTGATCGTGTCGCCGCCGGCACCGCCCTCGAGGCTGATCGTCTCGAGGTCGGCGAGCGACTGGAACTCGACGTCGGCGGGCGTGCCCTCCTCGGGGTCGAGGTTCAGGCCGCCGGTGCCCACCGCGAGGCCACCGCCGGTGTCGGCGACGAGCACGCGCAGCCAGTCGAACCCGGTGTCGAGCTGCTGGGTGAACTCGATCTCGGGGGTCATCGCCTCCCAGCCCTGGCCGGGCGAGAACGGGCCGCCGCGCAGGTCGACGATCACGGTCGAGTCGAGGTCCGGGTTGTCGTCGAACACGACGACGTCGGCGCCGGTGACTGTCGGCGCGCCGGTGACCGGGCCGTTGACGCGGATCGCGTCGCCCTCCCGCCAGACGCGCGCGACGTCGCCGGTCGCCGTCATGTTCACGAGGACGGTGTCGGTGGAGTCGTTGAACTTGGCGGTGACCGCAGCCGCGGCGCGCGAGGCGCCGGCGAGCAGCGCGAACAGCGCCACCGCTACGACCAGCGTGCGGCGCCGGCGCCGCCGCGGCCGGGCGGGCCGCGGCGGGCCGACCCGGGCCAGGTCGGCGGCGACGAGCGCGACGATCGGGTTCGGCTTCAACGCGCGGCCTTCCCGGCAAGCGCGAGCACGACGCGTGTCATGACGGGATCCCAGGGGGTCCGAGGATCTCGATCCCGCGCTCGGCCGCCAGCGCGGTCAGCTCCTCCGGGCTCGGCCGGGAAGCGCTGTCGGGCGGGAGCGTACGCGCCGGGGCCGGCGTGCCGGTAGCGCGCACGAAGGCGTCGAACCCGGAGGGCTCGGCACCGACCAGGAAGCGCGCGTACGACGAGGTGATCGCGAACGTGTGCGGGATGTCGCGCGGCGCGTACGCGAACGAGCCCGCCGTCGCGCGCACGGTCTCGCCGCCGACCCAGATCGCCAGCTCGCCCTCGATGACGTAGAACCACTCGTCCTCGCGGCGGTGGACGTGGAGCGGCGATCCCGCGCCGTGCGGGCCGTACATCTCGACGACCGTCAGGCGGCCGCCGGTCTCATCACCCGACGCCAGGATGGTGGCGAGGAAGTCCAGGTGCCAGATCGCCTCGCCGCCGTCATGGCGGTGGGCGAAAGCTGTGGGAGCGTGCGTGAGGGACATGCCGCCGAGTCTGCGGGCGCGCGAACGCGCCCGCATCGCGGCGACACCCCAACGAAATCCCCAAAGTTCCCCCGGCCGAGCCTCAGACCCGGCCGGGAGGTTCAGAGATAGCTCGGGGTATCGCGCGTGCCCCAGCGAGCGAACGCGCGCGACATGACGGCCATGGCCTCGGAGATCCAGCCCGCGATCGGGAGCAGCAGCAGCCCGACGGGAACGAGGGCCATGCCCTCATACCAGGTGTCGGG
>Ga0111538_10010634_pt1 | contig 12232 bp, 9 predicted proteins | sample SoiMethybrSBSTD1_FD_79669 | JGI IMG/M metagenome (GOLD analysis project Ga0111538, IMG submission 79669) | Bulk soil microbial communities from a Populus tree surrounding site in Tennessee, USA - Soil MetaG P. TD hybrid SBSTD1 (version 2)... | ecosystem: Environmental > Terrestrial > Soil > Tree...
CGTCGCCGATTCATGGGAGCGCGAAGGCGAGGATCCCGCGTTCTTCTACCAGTTCTCGCCGGACGGCTATGCGCTCGGGATCGACGTGCTGCTGCATGCGATGACGCACTAGCATCCCGAAGGAATCAGGGATCAGGTGTCTGGATTCAGGGCTGGTCCAGCCATCGGGGTGCAGGGATCAGCTCGTTCCTGCGGCGGTTCTGATTCCTGGCCCAGCCCTGAATCCTGATTCCCGATCCCCGATTCCTTGTGCGTCAGAGGGCCTCATGCGACCAACCAAACCCAAGTCGCGCTTCACTCGCTTCGCGAAATGGACGGCGCACGCGACCGGCCGGCCGGCCGCGTTCATCATCGCGGGGTCGGTGATCGCGGTGTGGGCCGTCACCGGTCCGATCTTCCATTACAGCGACACCTGGCAACTGGTGATCAACACCGGCACGACGGTCGTGACGTTCCTGATGGTGTTTCTGATTCAGTGCACGCAGAACCGCGACTCGGAAGCGACGCAGGTGAAGCTGGACGAGATCATCCGCGCCATCGGCAAGGCGAAGAACGAGCTGCTCGACCTGGAGGAGCTCGAGGAAGAGGATCTCGACAAGATCAAGGAGACGTACGAGGAGATGGCGCGGGTGGCGCGCCAGGAGCGAACCAAGAGATGATCCCGATCACCGGCGAGTGATCGGATCCGTACGTCTCCTTCGCGACCAGTCGCACGATCTGCCACTGGTCGGGCACATCGAAGAACAGATGATCGAGGATGAGCCGACCGCGGAACGTCGGCTCGAACGGCCCGCCGGGTGTGTCCGGAAAACGGGCGGCCAGTTTTCGCCACGCTGGTTCCGTTGGGCCGAGCCATGTGTTGAAGTCGCCGCCGAGAACGATGGTTCCGGCGGAGGGAAGCGCGCCCAGCAGCGCATCGGCCTGGCGGCCGCGCGCGGTGTCGCTGAACAGCGCGCGAAGCAGGCTCGCGCGATTCTCGAAGTGCGCGTTGATCACGAGCACACGAGCCCCGGAGAGCTCGATTGTCGCGGCAACGGCGCCGCGCCGCTGACGCTGTCGCGGCAGATCGATCACCGACGGCATCAGCAGCGGTCGCGTCGACACGATCGCGTTGCCGCTGACTGCGCGCGATGAGCGGCGTACCTCGCTGAAGAACGTCGAGAGATTGCGCGCCTTGCCGATCGCGACGACATCGTGCTCGCCGCGCTCGATCGCTTCCTGTAACAACAGCGCGTAATCCCGTACCGGAACGCCGGTCGCGCGACCGCTCTGGAGATCATCGAGCAATCGTGGCAGGTCGCCGCGACCCGCGTGCATGTTCCAGGTCACAACGGCGAAGACGGCAGGACCTCGCGGAACCACCGCTGGCGGCGGAACCGCGCACGCGGCGACGAGCGCGAGCGCGATTACGCCTTGCGGCGCCAGAACAGATAGCCGGGCACGCCTGTGAGGATGATGATCAACCCGGGCCATGTGGTCGCCGTCTGGTATGTGAACAACACGACCAGCAGCACGGCGGCGCACACGATGTACAACGCCGGCACGACGGGATAGCCGAATGCTTTGTACGGGCGCGGTGCGTCGGGACGCGTGGCGCGCAGACGGAACAGTCCGGCGATCGTCAGGATGTAAAAGATGAGCGCCGACGAGATCACATACGTGAGCAAGTCGCCGTACAGGTTTCCGTACGTCTGAGTCGCCGTGTTGTACGTCCGCGGCAGAATCAGGAACGACGCCCAGATCCCCTGCACGATGAGCGCCCATTGCGGGACTTTGTGCTCGTTCAAGGTTCCGACGCGCCGGAAGAACATCGCATCGCGGGCCATCGCGTAGTAGGTGCGCGCGCCGGCGAGGATCAGGCCGTTGTTGCAGCCGAACGTCGAGATCATGATGCACACGGCCATCAGACCGGCGCCGAGTCCCGGGAAGATCGCTTCCAGCGTTGCCGTCGCCACGCGGTCCGCCGGTGCGTGCTGGATCGCATCGAATGGAAGCGTCACCAGATACGCGACGTTCGCGAGCAGGTAGAGTGCGATCACGATCCCGGTCCCGAACGCCAACGCCAGGGGAATGTTGCGGCGCGGTTCCTTCACTTCACCGGCCGTGAACGTGATGTTGTTCCACGCGTCGGCGGAGAAGAGCGACCCGACCTGCGCGACCGCCAGCGCGATGAACATGCCGTACGTCGTCGTCGCATCGAGCCCGGGCGCAAGCGCCACCCCGCCTCGCGGCGTCCACATGTCCCCGAAGTTCGGCCCTACCGCATTCGCGTTCCAGCCGAGGAACAATCCGACTGCGATCAATGCGATCAGCGCACCGCCCTTGGTCGTCGTGAAGACGTTCTGAATCACCTTGCCCCAGTCGAGCCCGCGCGTGTTCGTCCACGTCAACAGCGCGACGAGCGCGATGCCGAGCAGCTGCACGGTCGACAGCGAGAGCGCGTATCCCGAGCTGAGATGGATGGGCGGGACGATATAGCGCTCTTCGGAGATGGCAGGAAGCAGATAACCCGTGTAGCGCGCGAAGCCGACGGCGACGGCTGCGATCGTTCCCGTCTGGATGACCAGCAGCAGCGTCCAGCCGTACAGAAATCCCCACAGCGGCGAGAACGCCTCGCGGATGTAGACGTACTGTCCTCCAGCGCGCGGCATCATCGCAGCGAGTTCGCCATAGGACAGGGCGGCCGCGACCGTGAGCAGTCCCGTCACGATCCACGCCGTCAGCAGCAAGCCGGGGCTCGCTGTCTGTCTCGCCATCTCCGCCGAGACGATGAAGATGCCCGACCCGATCATCGACCCGACGACGACCATCGTCGACGCGTAGAGGCCGAGGCCGCGCTTGAATTCGGTATCGAGCTGCGTGGCTTGTGCGTGAGTGTCGGTGAGCATTGATTCAGGATCCGGACGCATCGAGATAAGGAATGGTCTGCGGTCCCTGAGGAAGGACGCAGAGCGTCGCGTCGCGACCGGCGCGCGCGAGCGCCTCGCGGACTGACGCCGCGACATCGTGGGTCGGACACAGATGCGCGGCGCGCAGCTGATCGGGTCCGAGACCGCTGGTCTTCACGAACACATTGGCTTTGAGCTGAATCTGCGCCTGGATCTGCACCTGCCATTGATCGGCCGCGGCGTAGCCGGGGGCGTTGATCATCGCGAGCAGCGCCGCCGGATCAGGCTGCGAGGCGAGGACGGCGCCATAACTGCCGTGATTCGGCAGGCCGTCGCGACATTCGGCCGCGCAGACGATCGTCCCACCGCTCTTCACGATCTTCGCGGCCGCCGACATCCCCTTGACGGCCTGATACAGGTTTTGATCGAGCGGGTATCCCGAGTTGGTCGTCAGCACGACGTCGAACGGCGATGGCACGGCACGCATCGCGGTCTGCTTCGCGTGCGCGCAGGCCACGCGGTGTTCCGCCAGCAGAGCACCGGCAAATGCGGCGGTGATCTTCTGATCGCGATTCAGCGTGACGTCGACGGCGAAATGCGGCGGCGCCATCTGCGAGATCTCTCGGACGTCGTCGTGAATCGGGTTTCCTTCCGTGACACCCCAGGTGGCGTTCGGATGGCCGATGCGCCTCGCGTCGTGCAGCGTCATGACTGTCTCGAGCGCCGCGAGGCCTGGCGCGACCATCTTGGGTCCGCCGCTGAAGCCGGCGAAGAAGTGCGGCTCGACGAAGCCGGTGGTGATGCGCACATCGGCCCGCAGCCATTCGCGATTCAGCAGGACGCGCACGCCGGTGCTCGTCGTGCCGACGAATTCGAGGACGTCAGGGTTGCGGCTATCGTGATTGATCACGCGGCAGGAGTGGACGATGTCGCGACCGAGCATGCGTTCGAGCTCGTCCTGCGTGTTGACGCGATGTGTGCCGGTGGCGATCAGGATCGTGATGTCCGCCCGTCGGACGTCCGGCATCTCGGCAAACAGCGCCTGCAGCATGTCGCGTCGCGGCTGCGCCCGCGTGATATCGCAGACCGAGATGGCGACGCGTCGCTTGCCGCGAGCCATCTGCTCCAGCGGCGCAGACTCGATCGGCGACCGGATGGCCGCGCGGAGCGTGGCCTGCGCGTCGGGAACCGCGGGTCGATGCACGGGTTCGATCACGGTGATGCGTTCCTCGGGAAGGTCGACGTCGAGCCCTTCCGTACCGTAATCCAGGCGGATCCTCATCCGCGGCGAGTGTACCATTGAGTCCGTGCGGCAGCCGTGAACGACGCTGCGTTTCTGGGTTCACGCGTGAACGACACTCTCGTCTCCGAGTTCCGTGACATCTGCGGCGACCAGGCGGTGCTGAACGATCCGGTTCAGCTCCTCGCCTATGAGTGCGACGGACTGCCCGCGCTGCGGCAGACGCCGGCGCTGGTCGTCCTTCCCGGGTCGGCTGACGAAGTGCAACGGGTCGTGCGCATCTGCGCGCGCGAGGGCATCCCGTTCGTCGCGCGTGGCCACGGGACAGGACTCTCCGGAGGCGCGCTGCCGGTGGCGGGTGGCGTCGTCATCAGTCTGGCCCGCATGAATCGCGTCGTCGCGATCGATCTCCCGAACCGGCAGGTGACGGTCGAGCCTGGCGTGACCAACCTGGAGATCACGCGGCTGGTCGCTCCGCACGGCTACTACTACGCGCCCGATCCATCGAGCCAGCAGGTGTGCTCGATCGGCGGCAACGTGGCGGAGAATTCAGGCGGCGCGCATTGTTTGAAGTACGGGTTCACGGTGCATCACGTACTCGCGGTCGACCTCGTCCTCCCGAACGGTGATCTCGTGCAGATCGGGAGTACGGCACCTGACGCGCCCGGTCCCGATCTTCTCAGCCTGATCATCGGCTCCGAGGGCACGCTGGGAATCGTGACGAAGATCACCGTGCGCATCCTGCGCAAGCCGCAAACCGTGCAGACACTGCTCGCCGCGTACGACTCGATACGCGAGGCTGGCGCTGCGGTGTCGGACATCATCTCCGCGGGCATCGTGCCCGCCGCGGTGGAGATGATGGACGCGCTGGCGATCCGCGCATCGGAAGCGGCGGTGCATCCGAACTTCCCACCGGCGGACACGATCCTGATCGTCGAGCTCGATGGTCCGGCGCCGGAGGTGCACGAGCTCTTCGCAACGGTCGAACAGATCTGCCGTCGAGCGGGCGCCGCGACCGTGGAGATTGCCGCTGACGCAGATCAGCGCCTGCGCATCTGGAAAGGGCGCAAGGCGGCCTTTGCGGCGATGGGTCGCGTGTCGCCGAACTACTACGTGCAGGATGGCGTCGTCCCGCGAACCAAGCTGCCTGACGTGCTGGAAAAGATCCGCGAGCTGTCGCAACGGTGCGGTCTGCCGATCGGGAACGTCTTCCACGCGGGCGATGGCAACCTGCATCCTCTGATCTGCTACGACGAGAAGATCCCGGGCCAGGCGACGCTCGCCGAAGAAGTGGCCGGCGAGATTCTCGGCTACTGCGTCGAGTTCGGCGGATCGATCACGGGCGAGCACGGCGTCGGCGCGGACAAGAAGCAGTTCATGGCGCAGATGTTCAGCGACGACGATCTCGACATGATGCAGCGCGTGCGCGACGCGTTCGACCCGCAGCGTCTGTGCAATCCGGGCAAGGTCCTGCCGACGCCGCGTCTGTGCGGCGAAGTGCCAGGTCCGTATCGGCAGCATCCGGTCGAGGCCGCGGGTCTCGCCGATCGGTTCTAGTCGGCGCATGACGACAGCCGCTGCCGTTCGCGAACCCGACACGCCCGAAAAGCTCGCGGCCGCGCTCGCGGACGCGTCGCGGGGGCGGCGGTCGACCATCGTCAGCGGAGCCGGGACGAAACTCGATTGGGGGCGTGCCTCCGGTCACGTCGACTGCATCATCAAAACGTCGCGGCTGAATCGCATCGTCGCGCACCGGCACGGCGACCTCACCGCCACGATCCAGTCGGGCGCGGCGCTGACCAAAGTCAACCGACAACTCGCGGTGCGCGGGCAATGGCTGCCGATCGACACGGCATTCGACGCCGCGACGATCGGCGGGATCGTCGCGACCAATGATGCGGGGCCGCTGCGGCACCGATTCGGGACGCCGCGCGATCTGCTGATCGGCGTGACGCTGGCGCTGACCGACGGCAGGATCATCAAGGCCGGCGGACACGTCGTGAAAAACGTGGCCGGTTACGACCTCGGTCGACTGATGAGCGGATCGTTCGGCGCGCTCGCAGCGATCGTCGACGCCACGTTCAAACTGCTGCCCGTCCCCGCCGCCTCGCAAACCGTCGTCGCACAGTTCGCCGATGCGGCGTCACTCGCGCGCGCCGTGGCGCACCTCAGTGACACCGACCTCGAGCCGATCGCCTTCGACGTGCACGTGATCGTGCCGCGAGGCGAATACTGGCTGCTGGTCCGCTTTGCCACCAGTCCCGCGGCGACCCACGCGCAGGTGGCGTCCGCCCGTGCGCTGCTCGACCCTTCGACTCGCTCCGCTGGCTCAGGGCAAGCGCCGCCGTCGGGCGTGGTGAGCGACGCCGATGAAGACAAGCTCTGGCGCGATCATCGGCAGGACATCTGGAAGTCGGATGCCGCGGTCGTTCGCGTGAGCTGGCTGCCTGCGTCTCTGGCGCAGGTTCTCTCGCGTCTGGAAGCTATCGCGAAGGATACGGGCGCATCGATCGAGCTCGCGGCGCGCGCAGGTGTCGGGGCCGGATTCGTGCGCATCGACGGCGACGATCGCGTACAGACGACTGCGATCGAGCAGCTTCGCGCGCGCGGCGACATCGTGAATCATGTCGTCGTCCTTCGCGCCGCGTCCGGCGTGAAGCAACAGATCGATCCATGGGGGCGGAACCCTCAGCTCGACCCGCTGTATCGATCGCTCAAGCAGACGTTCGATCCCGAGGGCATTCTGAACGCAGGGCGTGGGCCCATCTGAAACGATGTCAGCAGCGAACGAGAGCACCTTCCAAGGACCCGACATACCGTCGCGGACGTTGATCGACGCGTGCGTGCACTGCGGCTTCTGTCTCCCGACGTGTCCGACGTATGTCCTCTGGGGCGAGGAGATGGATTCGCCGCGCGGGCGGGTCTATCTGATGAAGGCTGGTCTCGAAGGGCGCGCCGAGATGAAGCCTTCGTACGTCCGGCACTTCGATGCGTGCCTCGGGTGCCTCGCGTGCGTCACGGCCTGCCCCTCAGGCGTGCAGTACGGCCCGCTCATCGAACGCACCCGAGCGCAGATCGAGCGCAACTACCCGCGTGACGCTCGCGATCGCGCGTTCCGCGGCGTGTTGATGTCGCTCCTGCCGTATCCGGGTCGCCTGCGAGTGGCGCTCGCGCCGCTCGCGATCTTCGGCGGCGCCGTTCGTTCGCTCGGTCGGACCCTCATGAAGCAGCGACGGCACGGAGCGCTGTCGCGCGTGGCTGCGGCGCTTGCCCTGGCGCCGAAGGTCACCTTCAAATCGCTGCTGACCCATGCGCCGGCGCATACACCGGCAGTCGGTGAGGAACGGATGAAGGTCGCCGTTCTCACCGGATGTGTTCAGCGCATGGCGTTCGATCACGTCAATGCAGCGACGATCCGTGTGCTCGCGGCGGAAGGGTGCACGGTGATGGCGCCGCGCGCGCAAGGCTGTTGCGGCGCACTGCCGCTGCACGCCGGCTACATCGATCAGGCGCGCGCGCTGGCACGAAGAACCATCGAGATCTTCGAGCGCGAGCAGGTCGACCGCATCGTCGTCAACGCCGCCGGGTGCGGATCGGCGATGAAGGAATACGGTGAGCTGTTCGCGGATGATCCGCGGTGGCACGAACGGGCGCGTGCGTTCAGCGCACGCGTGCGCGACGTGTCGCAACTGCTCGTCGAGCTCGGCGAGCCGCGCGCCCCGCGGCAGCCGATCCAGGCTCGCGTCGCCTATCACGATGCCTGTCACCTGGCGCACGGCCAGGGGATCCGCGTCCAGCCTCGCGCGCTCCTCCAGGCCATTCCCGGTGTGGAGCTCGTCACCCCCGATGAATTCGAGATCTGCTGCGGAAGCGCCGGGATCTACAACCTGGTGCAGCCCCGCCCGGCCGCGGAGCTCGGCGCGCGGAAGGCGCGCAACCTGGCGGCCCTGTCCCCGGATATGATTGCCACCGCCAATCCGGGCTGCACGCTGCAGATTGCAGCGGCGGCGCGGGATATCGGGTATAACTGGCCGATCTTTCACCCCATAGAGCTCGTCGACGCTTCCATTCGTGGCGTCGATCTGAAGGAATCAGGTGTCAGGAATCCGGATTCAGGGCTGGGCCAGGAATGAGGGACTGATTCCTTCTGATTCCTGAATCCCGATTCCTGATTCCTACAAGGATGCGTCCGTATGTGGCAGCACAACTATGAACCGATAGGCGGAAGTCTGGGCGTCTCGGCCATCGTCGCCGCGATCCCGATCGTCGTGCTGTTCGTCATGCTCGGCGCCCTGCGCAAGCCGGCGTGGATGTCCGCTGTCACCGCGCTGCTGTCGGCTCTTGTCGTGGCGCTCGTGGTCTATGGCATGCCGGTCCAGCTCGCGCTGCTCTCCACCATCTACGGCATCGCCTACGGCATCTTCCCGATCGACTGGATCGTGTTCGCCTCGATCATGCTGTATCGGCTCGCTGTCGACACGGGCAAGTTCGAGATCATCAAGGACTCGGTCGGCGGCCTGACGCAGGATCGCCGGCTCCAGGCGATGTTCATCGCGTTCTCCTTCGGCGCGTTCATTGAAGGCGCCGCGGGATTCGGCGCGCCGGTCGCCATTTCCGGCGCGATGCTCGCCGGCCTCGGCTTCTCGCCGTTCTACGCCGCCGGGATTTGTCTGCTCGCCAATACCGCGCCTGTGGCGTTCGGCTCGATCGGTATCCCTGTCATCACCCTCGCCGGCGTCACCGGGCTCCCCGTGCTGCCACTCAGTGCGATGGTCGGCCGGCTGTGCGCGATGATCTCGCTGTTCATCCCCGCCTATCTCATGGTGGTCATGGTCGGAGGGCGACGCGCGCTGGAGGTGCTGCCAGCGATTCTCGCCTGCGGGCTGTCGTTTGCCGGCATGCAGTTCTTCGTGTCCAACTACATGGGGCCGGAGCTCACCGATGTCCTGAGCTCGCTCACCTGCATCGTGGTGATGGTCTTCGTCCTGAAGATCTGGAAGCCGAAAGAGATCCTGCGCCACGAGATCTAGACGCCCGTCGCCGCCGTCGGCGCCACGCTGCGGCGTCACACCGGTGGTGAGATGTTCATGGCCTGGGTGCCTTACCTCCTGCTGGTCGTCTTCGTGCTCTTCTTCGGCGAACCATCGATCAAGGCGGTGATCGACCGGTGGACCAACTCGCTGATGCCGTCGTTTTTCCCGATGAACCCGGCGACGATGAACGGATTGAACGTGCCGGGTCTCCACAACCTGATCACGCGTGTGCCGCCGGTCACGGCGAGGCCGGCGCCGTACGCCGCGGTCTTCACGCTCAACTGGCTGACGGCGTCAGGGACCGCCTGTTTTCTGGCGACCATCGCCGCCGCGGTGGTCCTGCGCGTCAAACCGCGCCGCTTCGCGGGGATCTACGCCGCAACCTTCCGCCAGCTGGCGCTCGCGATGCTGACCATTGCGTGCATGCTCGGGCTGGCGTACCTGATGAACTACTCGGGCATGACCTCCACCCTCGGCCTCGCGCTCGCGACAACGGGTGGCGCGTTCCCGTTCTTCAGCGCCGTCGTCGGCTGGCTCGGCGTCTTCCTCACCGGCAGCGACACCTCGGCCAACGCGCTCTTCGGAAACCTGCAAGTCGTCACGGCGAACGCCATCGGACTCAACCCCGTGCTCACCGCCTCGGTCAACTCCGCCGCCGGCGTCATGGGCAAGATGATCTCCATCCAGAGCATCGCGGTGGCCGTCGCCGCGACCGGCATGACATCTGCTGACGAGAGCAAGCTGTTTCGCTTCACGATCAAGCACAGTGTGCTGCTGATGATCGTGATGGCGATCGTGTCGATGCTCTACGCCTACGTGTTCCCGGGGCTGGTCCCGGTCGTGGCGCCGCGCTAGCAGGGCGAGTCGGGTCAATTCCCGACTCCCAACCGCCAACCCCCAACCGCTCGTCAACACGCGTTGGGAGTTGGGTGTTGGGTCAACGTCAGGGCGTTGGGAGTTGAGCAAGCGCATCACACGGGACCGATAGCGATCATCACGCTTACGAATAGCGTGTTCGGCTTACGTTGATGGTCGCGTCGGATGGATCGCGTTTGGCGGCGTGCACTACAGTAGAGAAATCATGCATTCATCCATCGGGGATACCGATCGGCGGAAGTTTTTGAGCCGCGCGATCACGGCTGTTCATGCGGCGATTGCGGGCGTGGTCGGCGTCATCATCGGCGGCGCGATCAGCTCGCCAATCTTCGGTCGGCAGCAGGAGACGTGGCTGCCCGCAGCAAGTCTGACCAACCTGCCGGAGAACGAACCCACACCGGTTTCGCTGCGCATCGCGCGCGAGGACGGCTACCGCGAAATCATCGACCGTCGAATCGTGTTTCTCGTTCGCACGAGCAACGATCAAGTCACGGCGCTCGATTCCACGTGCACGCACCTCGGATGTCGCGTGAGCTGGGATGCTGACGCGCAGTTGTTCAAGTGTCCCTGCCATGGCGGCCAGTACGACCAGATGGGCACGGTGAAGGCAGGTCCTCCGCCCGCAGCGTTGACGCGGCTCACCACGCGCGTGAACGGCGACCAGGTCCTGGTTCGGGTCTGATGCGAATCGTCGGAAGTCTGGTCGACTGGCTCGACTCGCGTACGGGTATCCGTACCGCGCGCAAGCACCTGCTCGATGAGGAATTGCCGCCAGGCGTCGGCTGGTGGTTCGTCACCGGCAGCATTCTGCTGATGCTGCTCGCCGTCCAGCTGATCACCGGTGTCGTGCTGACGATGTATTACGTGCCGTCGCCGGAGTTCGCCTACGACAGCGTGTTCTACATCATGAACAACGTCGCCTTCGGGCGCGTGCTGCGTGGCCTGCACTTCTTCGGCGCCAGCTTCATCGTCGTTGCCGCGGTGGTGCACATGCTGCGCGTGGTGGCGCTCGGGTCCTACAAGTCGCCGCGCGAGGTGACGTGGGTGACCGGCGTCATCCTGCTGCTCGTGATCCTGGGATTTGCGCTCACCGGTTACCTGCTGCCGTGGGATCAGAAGGCGTACTGGGCGACGACCGTGACGGTCAACATCGCGCGCAGCGGACCCTTCGGCACGTGGATCTCGGCGTTGATGAAGGGCGGCGACTCGCTGGGATCGCTCACGCTGCTGCGCTGGTATTCAGCGCACGTCTTCCTGTTGCCGGCGGCGCTGATTGGGTTCGTCGTCGCGCATCTGTATTTGATGCGCCGGCACGGTATCTCCGGCGCCCTGAAGAAGGTCGAAGGTCACCCGAAGCCGTTCTACCCCTATCACGCGCTGAAAGACACCGTCGTCAGCGCCGCGGTGTTCGCGCTGCTGCTGACGTTCGCGATCGCCTTCAAACCACCCCTCGATGCGCTCGCGGATCCAACCGACGCGTCGTACGTGCCACGGCCGGAGTGGTACTTCCTCAGCCTCTTCCAGTTGCTGAAGTACTTCCCCGGGCCACTCGAGCCGCTGGCGACGATGGTCATCCCCGGCGTGATCGTCGGGCTGCTCGTATTGCTGCCGTTCCTCGACTCGCACCCCGATCGACGACCGTTCAAACGGCCGGCGGTGACCGGCGGATTCGCAATCATCGGTGCGGCGATCATCGTGCTCACGTATCTCGGCTACAAAGACACGCCGGCACACGCCGATCCTGCGCGATGGACGCCGCTGGCGCTTGCAGGTCGCGAGTTCGTGGCCGATCCGCAGTGCGTGCGCTGTCATGCGCAGGGGGGCGCGGCCAATCCGATCGCCAACACGCGCGTCACGCGCGATCAGGAGTGGCTGCTCGCGCATGTCCGCGATCCGGAGATCATCGCGCCGGGGCTGCGGCCGATTCCGTCGGGCGCGATGACCGAATCGCAGGCGCGTTCGATCCTGAGCTACATGAAGAAAGTGCGCTCGGGCGGCACGCCGCCACAGGTGAGCGAAGAAGTGGCGACCGCGTCGATGGTGTTCGGCCGCTTCTGCGCCGCCTGTCATACGATCGACGGCGAGGGAGGGACTGTCGGTCCGGACCTCACGCACGAAGGCACGCGTCACGATGCGAAGTGGCTCAAGGACTGGATCTCGGAGCCGGAAACGATCGACCCCGCGGCGAACATGCC
>Ga0111538_10010635_pt1 | contig 12231 bp, 13 predicted proteins | sample SoiMethybrSBSTD1_FD_79669 | JGI IMG/M metagenome (GOLD analysis project Ga0111538, IMG submission 79669) | Bulk soil microbial communities from a Populus tree surrounding site in Tennessee, USA - Soil MetaG P. TD hybrid SBSTD1 (version 2)... | ecosystem: Environmental > Terrestrial > Soil >...
CACCCGGGGCCCGAGTCGTGAACCGGCTCCACCGGCTGGCCCATCGCCGGAGGGTTGCCTCCGGCCGCAACCGCGTTCTGGAACGCTTGTGCCAGCGCGCTGCCGGCCGGGCTCGGGGGGCCGACACCGACGCCGGGCACGGAGTCGGGGTAACCGTCCGGTGTGGCATTACAGAAGTTGTTGATCTGGAATGAGAGGTCGCCATTCGGCCGCCAGGGCTCGAGGTTCCACGGCCTCTTTCCAGGAACGAATATGGCGTGGCACTCAAGCTGGTGGTACATCGTGCCGTACGTGCTCGAACCGTCAGGGTTCGCCGGCAACCCTCCTGCCTTCGCCGCCGCTTCCTTGAACGCCGCCAAGGGGTGGTTCGTGGCATTGCTCTTGCCGCAGGGCGTCACATACACGGCCAGGCTCTCCTGCTGGTACTGGTCGAGCGTCACGCCCCAGTTGACGCTCTGGATGTAGGTCTGGTTCGGAAAGCTGGAGCCGGGACACGTGTCGGCAGCCCCATAGGCCGTCCTGAGACCCCCCACTGGGACGAGGGTGGCAGCGCAGGCACCCAGGGCAACGAGCCAGAGCCTCCACCGGCGCCGGGGCCGGACCCGATGGCGCGAGCGGAGCCTCGTCCGCATGGCGTTCTGATCTGTCAACTGGCCTGCCTTCAAAGTGGTAGCGATAAAGGGGCTGCTCCCCTCGTGCGACTCCGCCTTGCAATCCCCTGCGTGCGGTGGCTCGTCGCGGCGCGTGAGCCGACCCTAACCTCGGCAGCGGCGCTCTGTCAACCTCGCCCTGAACAGCGCCGCGCCCTTGTCGGCCGGCCTGGACACGGCATCAGCGCCGGTGTAGGCTCACCTCGGGGAGTGCGCGAGTCGGGCGCACATGCCGCATGGGAGCGACCCACGACGCTAAGAGGCTCCTGGCCACGATGAGGCCTGCTGCGTGGCTGGCCCTGCTCGCCATCCCGCTGGCTGCCTTCGTCGTGACTTCGCCGGTTCGCCACGCACGCGCTGCCTTCCCCGGCCGCAACGGAAAGATCGCCTATTCGCGCATTGGGGCCGAGACGATCAACGTCATCAACCCCGACGGGAGCCACCGGCGGCAGCTAACCCATGGTCCTGATGCCGGCGATTTCGACCCCGCCTTCTCCGCCAACGGCAGGCGGATCGCGTTCGCGCATACCAGGCGCCATGGCGGCAGCGATATCGAGGTGATGAAGGCGAACGGACGCGATCAGCGCCGTCTCACCAGCGGCCACTACGACGGCGACCCGGCCTTCGCTCCGGGCGGCCGGCGGATCGCCTTCACTCGTACCGGCAACGATCTGAAGTCGAACATCTACATCGTCAGCGCGGACGGCCACCACCACCGCCGCCTCACGCGGACCCCCGGCAGCGCCAACCCCGCCTTCTCGCCAAACGGCAACAGGATCGTCTTTGAGCGCTTCTCCATCCTCGGCAGCCTTGCGGACGTCTGGGTCATGCGCGCCGACGGCTCACACCGGCGCCGCCTCACGCATACCGACCACAGCACGGATCCCGCCTACTCGCCGAGCGGTCACAGAATCGCCTTCCGAATGGGCAACGACATCGCCGTGATGCGCGCCGACGGCTCGCACCAACGCCGGCTCACACACGACCACAACGACTCGAATCCCGCCTTCTCTCCGAACGGCAAGCGGATCTGCTTCGACCGTGGCGACCACCCCCAGATCTGGATCATGGATGCCGACGGCTCACATAAGCACCGCGTGACGAAGGGGGTGGATTCCATCCTCCCCGACTGGGGCGTGCGGCGCTAGCTCGACAGCCGCGAGCGAGACCGCTTTCACGGTGAGCACGACGAGGCAACTCCGACGGTGGTTCGACCGCTTGCCGAGGATCAGACGACGGTCTCCCGCCGGTGCTCCGCAAAGAGCCGCAGCGCGTAGCGTCCAGCGGGGTGCTCGCGTGCACGCACGACCAGCGCTGCCGTGTTGGGCGGAAGCATCTCGGGCTGCGGGAGCGGCACGCCGTACACGGGTGGCACCACCACCGCAGCACTCAGCGCCGCGAAGGTTAGATCGGCCACGCCAAAGCGCTCGCCACACAGGTGGGGGCGGCCGTCGGCCAGCAGCTCCGCCACGAAGTCGAACTCGCGCCATACCGCGGCCTCGTCTTCGATCTCGATGCCGGGGCGGATGCCAAGCTCACGCCGAACGAAGCGCACAGCAAGCGGCCACCCGCGGCGGATCACGGCGGCCTCCCAGCGGGGCACGCCCTCGTTATTGAAGCGCAGCACGAGCCTGCGATTGGCGAGCATATGGACGTACATCAGTCGCCGCCCTCGCGGCCCGAGCTCGTGGTCGAGGCGCCGGCAGAGGCGCTCTGCCTCTGAGCGCGCGCTGCGCTCTGCGGGAAAGAGGCGATGCCGAGCTGGAGTGTGCTCGTCGACCCAGGCGAGGATCTCCTCCGACTCCCCGAGCACGCCGTCCGAAGTCACCAGCACAGGGACCGTGCCCCCACCCCCCGCCCGCCGCGAGGCGAGCCGGTGGATGCCCTGTACATGGCGCTCCTCGCGGTAGGGGATTCCAACCCGCTCGAGCGCCCACCGAGCCTTCTCGCAGTAATGGCTGATCGGAATCGTGATGAGCCGCAGCACCGAACCACACTAACCCGACGATGCGAGCCAAGACCGCGTTCGGACTACGCCGAGCTTGATCGGGCGTCGCACATGAAGGATGCTTCCCCCGATGGGCGATCAGGTCGTGCTGCTCGTGATCGGCTTCGCTCTAACGAGCGTCCTCGGCGGAGCACTCGGATACCTCTTTCAGACCCGGAGCTGGGCACATCAGCATCGTGCCCAGCGGCGTGATCAGCAGCATGAGCAGGCAGTGAAGGTATTTGAAGAGGTAAGCAGCGCACTGGACAAGCGCCTGTATCGAATGCGACTCGTCTTCTGGGCCGCCAAGCGATGCGCGCGGGCGGGAGCGGACCTCTCGCACTTGCGGAACGCGCTCGCTGACTATCGAAAGACGCTCGAAGCCTGGAACGACAATCTGAATCGCACCCTGGCTTTGGTCGAGACGTTCTTCGGCGGCGCCGTCAGAGGGGAGCTCGAGGACCACATCTACTACGAGTACAGCGCGATCGGGAGAGCCCTCGACCAGTTCGTGCGGGATGTGTCGGTTTCCGATCGCGAGGACGTGCCCGTGCCACAAATAGGGGGACGACTGACCTGGTTGAGCCGCGAGGTCTACTCCCTGAACCTGAAAATGCTCCAGCTCATGCAGCAGGACAAGCTCGGAGCGGCTGCGCCCGGCGCGGCGCCGTCGCGACCGAATCCGACGCCGCTCCTTCAATTCGGCAGTGAGGGAAGCGCGGTTCTGGAGCTCCAGGGAGCGCTTCACCGCGCCGGTCACTTCCACGAGCGAATCGACGGAGGCTTCGGTAGGAAGACCGAGGAGGCGGTACGGGCATTTCAGCGGGCAGTCGGACTATCTGACGACGGCGTGGTGGGCACTGCGACCTGGACCGCGCTCACGTCTGGCGGCTCGATGCCGATCGGAGCTCCAACGCACACCGCCCAAGACGGCTAAGGGGTGTGACTTTTCAGCTCAGCCGATGACGAATTGGAGACCGACCTGTGTCTCGAGCGTCGCGCTCAGCGCGTGCAACGACACGCTCCACGTCTGATCTCCGACTATTCCGTCGACCCCGACGTGACCCCACTTCTGAAACGCCTCGACCGAAGCTCGGGTGTTGGGGCCGAAGTCGCCGTCGACCGCGCCAGGGCCCTTGCCCCACACGTCCGAGCCATTTTTGAGCACGGTCTGGAGGTGACGAACGACCGCGCCACTGGACCCCTCACTCAGCGTCGGCATGGGACCGCCGTCCGGCAGAGCGTGCCACGTCGCCGGGCCGACGATGCCATCGACGGCCAGATTGGCCCCCTTTTGGAACAGCTTTATCGCCTTCTCGGTCTCGGCTCCAAAGATGCCGTCAACGACGAGTCCGGTATTGGGAGTCCGGCGCACGCCTCGTTGCGCCCGACGCACCACATCCCCGGTATCGCCCCGACGGACGGTTGGTTGACCCGGATTCGCCATGAATGCTCCCCTCGCTCGCCGTAGCGATTATTGCACTCGCCATCCGCTCCCGCGAGCGGCTTTCCTATCCCCCGACACGCATCACAGGGTGTCATTCCCAACGAACCGCCGGATCTCAGTCTCGATGAACCGGATCAGTCGGCAGCGAACTTCATGACCCAGAAGTCGTTCCCCGCCGAGCCACTGGCGAATGGGCCTACGGCAACCTCGTGGTCGACTACTAGCGATGGCCCACGCTCGGGTCATCCGGGCGGGCGAGGCGTCGATGGTCGGCCTGGCGGCGTTCACCACGCAGCCGAGAAAACAGGCCGACACGCGCCCGAACTGCCTCCGTCACCTCGCCAGCTACCTCTTGCTCCACGGCAGCGACTGTCCGCTTCCAGATGCGATTGGAAACGTTTGGCGACTGCAGATCTATTTCGTCGAACGTGCGGCGGATCCTTTCGACGCACTCTCTCAACTGCGGCTCCGAAGGTGGCGTCGCTTGAAGCTCCGTGATCCAGTGGACCAGGGCTCCGTACCGACGGCCCACGCGCCGATGCGCCTCGACCCGCTCGCCGTACTTGAGATAGGTCTTCAGCCCGATTAGAGAGGCTGATAGCAAGCTCACGGACCCCACAGCCACTCGGATCCCCGTGGCCACCGAGTCTTGCAGTGTCGCGAAGATGCTGCTGCTGACGATCGCAGCGAGGATGGTGGCCGTCCCGCCCAGCCAGAAATTGCGCCAGGTGAGGCTGTGCACTGCATGTAGGTGAGCGTCCATGAGCATGGTGATTCGAACCCGCCAGTACTCCAGCAGGTCGTCGATCGTCTTCAGCGGAGGTCGCGGAGTGTCTTTGGCTTCGTGGCCCATCGCATTGACCTCACGGGTCGACATCACGCTGAAGCACCGGGCAAAAGCGTCCTCCCGTGCCATGTCCAACCCAACGCTGCCGCATCGAGAGTGCCACTCCCGCTCTCGCCCGTCAAGCCATGAAACCCTTATCCCATATCCCCAGCGGTATCCACGGGGTATAGGGCCGCCCGAACCTCTACTCCCGCAGGCCGGCGGTTTTGAGGGCATTCGCACGGGTCCAGAAGACTTGACGTCTGGTAATCAGGCCGTCCGCGAACCAGACGATCTGCCAGGTGCGGTATTCAAACGGCAGGCCGCTGCCCCTACGGCGCGCTTTGAGGACCACTGCGATGAAGACCCGGTCATCACCCAAGTCCGCCATCTGCTCGATCTCGGTACGGAAGCCCCCCTCCGTGTTTTCCGACATCAGCGCGATCCACTCTCGCACTCCCGCCCGCCCGCGGTACAGCTCACCAATCCCGGAGATACCTTCGAGGGCCTCCCATACGACATCAGGGCTTAGGAAGGCCACCAAGGCGTGGTAGTCCCGGCGGTTGAGAGCGTCGATGGCCTTCCGTGCCAGCGCCACGTTCTCCTCCGACATTGCCTACGCAGTATCTCGCGGCAGCAGCTCGCTCGCTCATCCTCACCCAAGATCTTCGGCAAGAGGTTCCAATAGGTCGGCGCGGGTGTTCGATTTCAGACCCGCTTCTCGCCGATCGCCTTTACCCCTCGGGTTATCTTTCGCCGAGGCGTCGAGAGGAGGTAGGGAATGAAGGTCATAGGAATCGTCATCTGCGGGGCGCTGGCGCTGGCGGTCGCCGTGCCGACGGGGGCCATCGCTCGGAGCGGGCACAAGACGCAGGTGGTCTGCGTCAGCCAGCACAACGCCAAGCCCGTTTACCGGGTGACGCCGAGGCGGTGCACGTTCCACGAGCGCGGCAAGCCGCAGGCGGAGGCGTTCTACGTGCGCACCAAGCGCGACCGCTGGGATGTCTGGCACCGCACTCACGCGCGGGGCAGGGGCAAGAACATCGCGAGCATGGGCGCGAAGTCCCGCGTTCGGATCAGGCTCAAGGATCCCGTCAAGCGCTGCGGTCATCGCGTCTTCTCCAAGGCCCGCTTCAACTTCCCTGGCCAGGGGTCGGGGGGCACGATGAAGCTGGACCTCTGTGCGTAGCGCGAGTCCTGGTCGCTAGCAGTGAACCCCGGCGGCGCTCATCGCGTCGTCGGGGTCGTTGAACCACTGGAACCGGATCACCTTGCCGTCGCGGAGCGTCCACACGTAGCCCTGGCGGCGCTCGACGTCGGCGCCGCTGCCGCGCCCGCGGCCGCGCAGAGTTGCGAGGACGACCACTCGGTCGTCAGCATCCAGGATCTCGTCGATATCCACGCCGACTCCCTCGAAGGTGTCCGAGACGGCATCGACCGCGCCGGCAAAGGCGTCAAGACCGCGGTGCGTCCCCCGCTCGACCGCGTCCGGCGGGTTAACCCATTCGATCTCGGGATCGAGCAGTCCCGACGGGACCGGTGAGCCCTCCTTCTCCCAGACCGCGTATATCCGCCGGACCGCATCGACGTTCTCCTGCGACACTGCGATCAGTATCGCGCGATCGACCGGTCCTAACAGTCACATGGCCTATGCGCCCACCACGCGCCATCTGCTTCGCGCGAAGGATCTTGCCGATGCGCGCTACTTCGAGTCCCTGGACGTAAACGACATGGCGCGTGCCGCCGGGCTGTCGCGCGCGCACTTCAGCCGGGAGTTCCGGCGGGCGTTCGGCGACCCGCCCCACGCGTACCTGCTCACGCGGCGGCTCGAGCGCGCCGCGGCGCTGCTTCGGAACACCGATCGCTCCGTGACCGACGTCTGCCTCTCGGTCGGGCTCCGGAGCCTCGCATCGTTCACGACGAGCTTCACGCGCGCCTACGGGGTGAGCCCCACTGCCTATCGCGCGAGCTTCCCGCCGGCCTCCCACCGGGCCCGGATCCCGTGGTGCGTGCAGCGCGCCTACGGGCGGCCGCGATACAGCACGTTTCGATAAGCGAGCGGCGGCTCGCCGGGCTAGCTTCCGGCGTCGACTACACGACCTCGATCGAAGGAGGACACAGTGATCAAGATCTCCACCGCGCAGCTCTGGGTCGACGACCAGGACGAGGCGCTCGAGTTCTGGACGCAGAAGATCGGCATGGAGGTGCGCTCGGACGTGACGCTCCCGGAGCTGGGCGACTTCCGTTGGCTCACCGTCGGGCCCGCCGGTCAGCCGGATACCGCGATCGTGCTGATGGCGATCCCGGGTCCGCCGGTGATGGACGGCGAGACGGCCGAGCAGGTGCGGAACCTCATGGCGAAGGGGTTCGCGGGAACCATCTTCCTGACCACCGACGATGTTCAGTCCTCGTACGAGGAGCTGAAGGGCCGCGGCGTCGAGTTCAGCGAGGAGCCGGAGGAGCGCCCGTACGGCATCGACTCGGGCTTCCGCGACCCGGCCGGGAACTCGGTACGGCTGACCCAGCCGCGAGAGGATCTCGCTTAGGTGGTGCGCCGAGGGGCGAGCCGAGAAGACTGCCGAGCAGGGACTGCGAGGCGGCTTTAGCCCCCGACCCACGGACGGGGAAGGGTCTTCTCGGCACGCCCCTCGGCGCGCCTCCGCATCAGTCGCCGGGCTTTGCGTCCTTCGGCGCGTAGCGGTGGTGGATCGCCAGGGTGTTGCCGTCGGGATCCTGGAAGAAGGTCTGGAGGCAGACGCCCGAGTCGATCACGTTGCCCCTGAACTCGACCCCGCGTGACTCGAGCTCGGCCTTCGCGCCCTCGAAGTCGTCGACGTGGAACTCGATCGGGTGGTTGTTGGTGTGAAATTCGACGCCGAAGGCGTCCGACTGCATCACAGCGATCGTGAGGTTTCCGGTCTCGAACTCGCCGGCGGGCATGTCGCCCCAGCGCTTGCCGAACGGCAGGCCGAGGGTGTCGCCATAGAACTTCGCGGCGCGGTCGTAGTCCCGGGTCGAGACGGTGATGAAGTCGACGCCGTTCAGGGGGCCGGATACTGCGGGCATTCCGCTATCTCCTTTGCGTTGGGGACGGCGGAGAGTCTGCCACGCGGCGTCAGTGGCTGGGGCCGGTGGCCCCACTGGGACCGTGGCCGCCGCCGGCCGGCTCGGCGGAGCTCGAGGCGTGCTTCGGGACCTTCGGGTTGGAGATCTTGTTGAGCTGCTCCATCACCTGCCCCCACTCCGACGGCGAGAGCATCTGCGCGAACTGGTGGTCGAGCTTGCCCGGGGCTCCGAGCGAGTCCAGAAAGTCGTTCATCTGACGACCCTGCGCGGTCTCCTTGCCCTCGGTGTAGTGGTCGTGCGCCAGCGGGACCCCCGCGGCGTCGGCGAAGCCGATCTCGATCGAGCTCCCTGGGTAGAACGTCGCGATCTGCTGCCCGGCGACGACCTGGTCCCCGGCCTTCACCGTGGGCTTGAGCCCCTCGTAGACAAAGATGATCTTGCCCGCCTGTGGGCCGTTGATGAGTCGGTAGAGGACGCCCTGGCCGGCAGGGCCCGCGCCGCCGTTCGGCCAGCCCGACGCGCCTATGCGCAGGATCTCGGCGTCGCCGATCGCGTTTATCGGCCCCTTGCCGACGTAGTCGACGCCCTGGTCGATCCGGCCCTTGACCGCGTGGGGGAACGGGTTCTGGTAGCCGGAGTCGGTGAGCGACGTGAAGCCGATGTCGATGACGTCCCCGTCCTTGCCCGACGCTCGCTGGCTGACCGAGCCGGGAAGGTCCTCACCCGAGGTCACCCGCGCCGGCTCCATGACGCCCTGCTGTTTCAGCACGGTCTTGATCAGCTCATCCGCGACCCCGCTCGCCCGATTCCCGGAGAGCGGCAGCCCGTCGACCTTCGAGATCTCCATCGCGTCGCCGTCCCTGTGCTGCGTGGCCGCCTCGGATTGGTCCTTGCGGTCGACGCCGCACTCGAGCGAGGTGATCTGCAGCCGGAAGCCGTTGTCGGCGAGGAAGTTCATCGTCGCGAGCACGCGGCGGTCGATCTTGCCCTTGCGGATGTCGAGCTGACCGCACCGGTAGATCTCGATCCGCGGGTCCGCGAGCGCCTGCTTGGCAAGCGCCGTCGAGGGCATCATCAGATCGCTGATCGCGTCGCTCGGCCGGCTGGTCTGCTGGAGCGGGTTCTGGCCGGCGCTGTAGATCGCAGTGTCGTGGAGCAGCTGCCAGCCGTCGAGGATCGGCTTGGGATCCACGGTTCCCTTGCCGATGCCGGTGGGCTGGATCGCGAAGTTGATGTGCGGAGCGAGGTTGCCGCCGTTGCCCACGCGACCGAGGAGGGTGCCCGCGCTGACGTGCGATCCCTGCTGGAGCCCTTCACCCGCTGGGTGGGGCCGCGAGCGGCTGGGCGAGGCCATGTCGTCCGCCGTCGCCGTCAGCAGGTTGGGCTGGAGCTGGCCGAAGAGCGTGGCCTGGCTGACGTTGTGTGGCCGGGCGGGAAGCGCGTAGAGGCGCCGCCGGTCCGGCTGGCTTCCCGAGGCCTCCGGCTTGGCCGCGGACTTGGAGTCGCCCTCCGCCTTCGAGTCGCGCCCCGCCGCCTTCGGTTTCTCGGAGCTCTGGTGCTTCGAATTCGAGCTCGGCTGCTTTGCCTTTGACCCGGACTTGTCGTTCCGGCCGCTTCCCTGCTTTCCGCGGTCACGGCTCTCGGACGCCTGCTTCTTGGCCGGTCGAATCGAGCCGAGCTTCCAGTAGATGAAGTTGTTGCCGTAATCATCCTGGAGGACGATGTAGTTGCCGAGCTTCTTGTTGTGACCGATCAGCTTGATCGTTCCGTCACTCGCGGCGACGACCGGAGCGCCCTCGTGGGAGAAGATCTCGATGCCTTGGGCTGAAGTCGAGGTCGAGACAGCTCCGTGCAACAGCTGGACGTGGTTGATCTCCGAGGGCGCGGAGAACGGCCGGTAGAGGCCAACGCTACGAAGCTGGGCGTCGGTCACGGAGGCGACCGAATCGCGCGTCGGGGCACCGACGCCGATGTCCGCCGCCATGCCCTTCGTGTGCGGGTCGTCCGCGAAACCGCCGACGGCGACCGAGTGAGCGGGCGAGCGATAGCCCGAGATGACGTAGACGGGCTTTCCGATCTCGGCCGCGAGCGCGGAGAGAGCCTCCCTGATCTGCGGCTCCTGGCCCACCTCCATGTTGACCCCGGGGTTCAGATGAACCGGCCCGCCGCCGAACCTCGCGCTCGCCTTGCTCGGTGAAGGCGCGGTCAGACCGCCCGCCTTCGGATCGAAGACCGGCGAGCCACCCGTAGGCTGGGCGTAGCGGGACTGTGCGGCGATCGGGAACTGGTCGCCCGTCGTGAGTCCGGTGAGCGAGCCGATCAGGCCGTCCGGGAGCTTCCCGTATTGCTGTGCCGCGAGGAGGACCTCGTCGACATACCAGGTCGCGTGGTTGTAGGCGAGGAGCGCGCCGCGGATGTCGGTATCGCCCCCGTTGGCCTGGAGGTAGCGTGCCGCGGAGCAGATGGCATCGACCGGGTTGTAGGGATCCGCCTTGCCATCCCCGTTGGCGTCGGTCCCATACGCCTGCCAGGTGGAGGGCATGAACTGCATCCAGCCGACCGCGCCCGCGCTGGAGACGTTGAGGTTGGTGCCGAATGCGGTCTCGATCTTGTTGACCCCGGCGAGCACCTCCCACGGGATCCCGTACTGACTCCCGCAGGCCTGGTAGATCGGCAGCAGGAACGGCGGGATCTCGAACTGGCCGACCAGGAAGCTCGGCGTGCCGAGCGGCGAGGTGTGCGGGCTCGCGATGCTCATGGTGGGATTCGACGTCGTCGGGACGCCGTTCGGCTTCCGCTGTGGCGAGCGCGGAATCGCATTGGGATGCCGGGGGAGCGCGGTGCCGCCGTTGCCCCCGTGGCGGCCCTTGCCGCCACCGCTCCCGCCGCGCCCGGACGATCCGCCAGGGCCCGCGGCGCCGCCCCCCGACCCGGAGGTCGTGGTGGTGCCCGTGGGTGTGGTCCCCGTGGTCCCGGTCGTGCCGGTCGTGCTCGTGCCCGTGGTGCTCGTGCCGGTGGAGGTCGTCCCCGGCACGACGCTCGAGGTGCTCGGGACGGTGCCCGACGTGCTCGGGACGGTGCCCGACGTGCTCCCGCCCCCGGTCGCGCCGCCGACGGTGCCGGTCACGCTTCCGGTCGCGCCGCCGACGGTGTTGCCGGCGGTGCCGGTCACGCTTCCGGTCGCGCCGCCGACGGTGTTGCCGGCGGTGCCGGTCACGCTTTGGGTTGCGCCGCCGACCGCTCCGCCGGTGAGCCCACCGGCGGTCGCGTTCACGGCACCCGTCAGCGTCGCCGCCATCGCGACGACGATGCCCAAACAGACAAGTTGCTTCCTTCGCACCTCTCCCGTCCCTCCGTGGCGACCCGTCCAAGGCGCCGTATGCCAAGGCCAGTACCCAGGCGTTCTTAACCTAAAACGCCAACCTGTGCGCCAGTTCCCCCATGAATTGGCCGATTAGCCAGGATCGGGAGTTGCGCGCCAGACTCAGAGTGGGTTGAGCAGAGCCCAGCCTCATCCCCTAGGCCGGGCTCCGCTCGTCAGGCCGGGGAGGCTACGCCGACGGTCTCCCGGCGATTGGGGTAGCTATGGACGATCGCGGTTCGGCGGCACTGGTGGCCGCGCTCGCGCCAAGCAGGGCGACGGCATCACCGCGCTTCGCGAAGACCGGGACGCTTCGGTCGATGGCCGTCAAGTACAGGAGCTTCCGGACCTCGCCGCGACCGGCAACGACGGCCATCGCCTTTCCGTCTGCGGCGAGCGCCGAGTGGGTGCGAAGCACGAACGCCAAGGCGGTCGAGTCGATGAACGGACAGGCCGAGAGATCGAGCACGAGATGACGCCCCTTGGCGACCGCAGTCCCGACGGGTTCCGCGAGTTGCTCAACGGTCGCGATGTCCAGCTCGCCCTCGATCGAGACGATCAACCCGCCCTTGCCATCGATCGGTGTGGTGCTGACCTGGAAGTCCACGCGGCCCTCCTCTCATGATCCTCCATTGAGAAGCCCGCGAGTCGAGCCCGGTCAGGCACCGGCTGGTTCTTCGGCCGGCAGCCTACACCGTTTTCGCAGCCTCGAGCGCGAATGACTTTTCGGTCAGCGCCGGGTCAGGCCAGGACGGCTTTGCGCGGGTAGACCACCTCTGGGTCGGTGAGGACGTTCACCAGGGCGGGGCGATCGGCCGAGAACGCGCGCTCCAGAGCCGGACGCAGCTCGTCCGGTCGCGACACGAGCTCCGCATGGCAGCCCAGCGCATCGGC
>Ga0111538_10010636_pt1 | contig 12231 bp, 11 predicted proteins | sample SoiMethybrSBSTD1_FD_79669 | JGI IMG/M metagenome (GOLD analysis project Ga0111538, IMG submission 79669) | Bulk soil microbial communities from a Populus tree surrounding site in Tennessee, USA - Soil MetaG P. TD hybrid SBSTD1 (version 2)... | ecosystem: Environmental > Terrestrial > Soil >...
CGGCGAGTCCTCCCACTCCTCCTGGCGGCCGAGCGCGGTGATGTCGAGGTAGTCCCAGGTGCCGCCCATGGCCTCGTCGCCGCGCTTGTCGATGAAGTACGTGCGGAAGATCCGCCCGTCGTCGTCGCGGTAGAACGCGTTCGTGCCGTGCCACTCGTCGACGTCGAAGTCCTTGTCGAAGTCGTCGGTCAGCGTGTACCACGGCACGGGATCCCAGCCCATCCGGGCCCGCAGGCCCTCGATGTGGTCCTGCGGGGCGCGCGACACGAACACGAGCGTCGTGTCGCGGGCGTTCAGATGGGCGGGGTGGGCGACCTGGTCGGCGACCATCGAGCAGCCCGGACAGCCTTTCTCGGGCCAGCCGACCACGCCCGGCTCGTAGAAGAAGCGGTAGACGATCAGCTGGCGGCGACCGGCGAACAGGTCGAGCAGGCTCGCCGTGCCGTACGGACCTTCGAACGCGTAGTCCTTCTCCACCTCCATCCGAGGCATCCGGCGCCGCTTGGCGGCCAGTGCGTCACGGGCGCGCGTGAGCTCTTTCTCGTTGACCAGGAGCTCATCGCGCGCGGCCTTCCACTCCTGGGGTGAGACGATCGGGGGCATGTCCATCGGGAAACTGACTCCTTCGTCTGGGGAGGACGACATCAGCCGTTGAGACACCAGCCGCGACAAGAACGGAACGGCGAGGCCACGCTCGCCCGCGCACGCGGGGGAGACGAGGACGCGTTCCGCGAGCTCACCGACCCCTACCGGCGCGAGCTCCAGCTCCACGGCTACCGGATGCTCGGCTCATTGCAGGACGCCGAGGACGTCGTCCAAGAGACGCTGCTCGCCGCGTGGCACGGGCTCGAGGGCTTCGAGGGGCGCGCGTCGGTGCGCGCGTGGCTGTACCGGATCGCCACGAACCGCTGCCTGAACGTGCTGCGCGACCGCGGGCGCCGGCCTCGCGAGGTCCCGCCGCTGCCGGAGCCGCCGGTGCCGACGCGCCGCACCGAGCCGGTGTGGGTCGATCCGTACCCGGACGCTCTGGTGGCGGAGGGCCCGGAGGCGCGCTACGAGCAGCGCGAGGCGGTCGGGCTCGCGTTCGTGACGGCACTGCAGCGGCTCCCGGCGCGCCAGCGCGCCGTGCTCGTGTTGCGTGACGTCCTCGGCTTCCACCTCGCCGAGGTCGCCGCCATGCTCGACACGGGCGAGACCGCCGCCAAGGGAGCGCTGCAGCGGGCGCGCGCCACGCTCAGCGAGCCCGCTCCGGCCACGACCCGTCTCCCGAGCGCCGCCCGCGAGCGCGAGCTCGTCGACCGCTTCGCCGACGCCGTCGAGAGCGGCGACGTCGATGCGGTGATCGAACTGCTCACCGACGACGCGCTGCTCACGATGCCGCCGCAGCCGCTCGTGTACCAGGGCCGCGCCGCGATCGCCGCTTTCCTGCGCTACAGCGCCGATCGCCGCGGCGCCCCGCTGCGCGCGGTGCCGACCCGTGCCAACGGCCTGCCCGCGTTCGCGTGCTACCTCCCCGACGGAGCGACGGCCCGGCCCTACGGGATGATCGTCCTCACGGTCGAAGCCTCCGGCATAACCGCGATCACCTGGTTCAGCGACCCCGACGTCTTCCGCCACTTCGGCGTGCCGGCGACCGTTTAGTACTCAGCACGGATTTCTGAGAGCATCGTCCTGATGGAGAAGCTGACGGTCGAAGGCCGCCTCCAGGTGATCGAGGTGACGGGCTCGTGGGGCGCCTACGCCGGCGAGCGCGTGATCATCGGAGCGGGCGACAGCTTCCGCGACGACCTCGGCATCAAGATCCGCGAGACGTTCGAGGAGGGCGCCGCCGAGGCGCTGCTCGAGGGCCGCTCGCCGTCGGAGCGGTTCGAGCTGGCGAACGTCCGCGTGACGATCGAGGTCGTGCCGGATCCCTAGCGCTCGAGCCGCTGCGCGATCGCGGCGGCCTCGACGCGGGTCGGGACGTCGAGCTTGCGGAGGATGTTGGAGACGTGGATGGCGGCCGTCTTGGTGCTGATGACGAGCTCGCCGGCGATCTCGCGGTTCGTGAGGCCGTGGGCGATGAGGTCGAGGACCTCGCGCTCGCGCGGCGTGAGGCCGAGGTCGTCCTCGGCGGCGGCGGGGACCTCCGGCGGCGCGAGGTCGAGGCGCGCGCGCTCGGCCAGCAGCTCGACCTCGCGCCGCAGCGGCGCGGCGCCGAGCCGTGCCGTCACTGCGTGAGCCGCGCGCGCGGGCACGGCGGCGGCGAGCCGCGAGCCGCCGGCGGCGACGAGCGCCTCGGCCTGCCGATAGCGGCAGTAGGCGGCGCGATAGGGCACGCCGAGGCGATCCCAGGTCGCGGCCGCCGCGGCCCAGGCGTCCGGCGCGGCGGCGCCGCCCGGGCGCGGCGCCTCGCCCTTCGCGGCCGGCCCCGCCGAGCCGGCGAGGCGCGTGTGCTCCGCTTCCGCGAGCGCGCGCCAGCCGGCCGCAAGCGGCGTCACGGCGGCCGCCGCGTCGGCGGCGATGCGGGCGTCGGCGAGCACGGCGTCGGCGTGCTCGCGCGGCTCGTCGGCGCGCCGGTCGACCGCCGCGCGGTCGGCGTCGGCCCGCAGCGCGAGCGCGGACAGCTCGGCCCGGCGCAGCGCCGCGTCCGGCGCGGACGCCTCGGCGAGCGCCCAGTCGAGCCGCTCGCGCGCAGCGGCGGGATCGCCTCGCACCAGCGCGAGCTCGGCGACCAGGGCGGCGTGCATGAGCGCGCTGCGCGAGTCGCCGCCGGCGGGCTCCGCCGCCTCGTCGAGCCGCGCCGCGGCTCCGTCCGCGTCGCCGCGGGCGAGCTCGACGGCGGCCAGCGCGTCGAGCACGGCGTAGCGCTGGACCTCGACGCCGCGGGCCAGCGCCCGCTCGGCCACCGCGGCGGCGGCATCCCACTCGCCGAGCGCGAACAACGCCTCGGACGCGTTCGCCGCCAGCACGGCGCCGAGCCCGCGCTCGATCCCCAAGCGCGCCGTCTCGTCGCGCCCTTCCAGCGCGGCGTCCGCGCCCTCGCGGAAGCGCCCGAGCATCGTGAGCACGTCGGAGAGGAGCGCGTAGGCGCGGTAGATGTCCTCCGCGGCGCCACCCTCCGCGAGCCGCAGCGCCTCGCGCAGGTGCGCGACGCCGCGATCGCCGTCACCGAGATAGGCGAGATCGGTGCCGAGCACGCCCAGCGCCCGGAGCTCGGCGCGACGCTCCCCGACCGCGCGGGCCATGGTCACCGCCTCCTCGGCAGCGCGCCGGGAGTCCTCGTGCCGCCAGCGCAGCATGAGGATGTGCGCCAGACCGGCCAGCACGGTCGCGCGCGCGGCCGACGGCTCGGCGGGCACGAGCTCGACTGCGCGCTCCTGCGCGGCGAGCGCCTCCTCGTGGCGTGTCGCGGACCAGAGGTAGCGCGAACGCCGATGGTGCACGAGCGCCGCTCGCACCGGGTCGCCGTCGTCGAGCGTCGCGAGCTCGGAGTCGCTGAGCTCGACCGCACGGCGCGCGTCGCCGGCGAGCAGCGCGAGCCCAGCGGCCTCCTCGAGAGCATCCGCGAGGTCGATCCCAGGATCGGGAACCCGGTCCCACAGCGCGACGACCCGCTCGGCATGGCGGAGCGCCTCGGCGAAGCCCGCCATCGCCTTCGCCTCGCGCGCAGCCTGGACCGAGGCGGCGAGCGCTTCCGGCGCACGATCGGCGGCCGCCCAGTGGTGCGCGAGCTCCGCCGCGACCGCCGGCTCGGGATCCGCCGCGAGCGCCTCGCCGAGCCGGCGGTGCAGGCTCTCGCGCTCACCTGGAACGAGCGTGCCGTACACCGCGTCGGCGAGCAGCGCGTGGCGGAAGCGGAACCGCGCGCTGGCCTGGTCGGCGATCAGCACGCCGTGCTCGACCGCACGGCGCAGCGCCGCCTGCAGCTCGGCCTCGTCGAGCTCGACGACGGTCTCCAGCAGCCGGTACGGCACTTCGCGCCCGGCCGCGGCGACGATCCGCAGGACGTCCTGGCAGCGCCGGTCGAGCTGCGCGATCCGCTGCAGCAGCACGGTCCGGAGCACGGGCGGGAGCGTGTCCTCGCGCGCCGAGGCGGCGAGCAGCTCCTCGGCGAAGAACGGGTTGCCCTCCGAGCGCTCGGCGATGTCCATCAGCGCTGCCGGTGTGCGCTCGGGCCGTATTGCCGCGAGCGCCGCCGCGAGCTCGTCGGCCGCCAGCGGGCCGAGCTCGATCAGCGTCCCGGTGCGCAGGAGTCCCTCGGGCAATCGCTCGATCTCCGGCCGGTACGCGGCCACGAGCACGATCCGGCGGTCGGCGATGTTGTGGGCGAGGAACGCGGCGGCGTCGAGCGTCGAGTCGTCGGCCCAGTGCACGTCGTCGAGGACGAGCAGGACCGGCGCCGACCGGCTCAGCCGCGTCAGCAGCTCGAGCAGCTCCTCGAACAGGCGCAGCCGCGACAGCTCGCTCTCGCCGAGCGCGGAGAGCGGCTCGTCCAGCGGGCGCAACGCTTCGACGAGCGGCAGGAACGGCAGCTCGGCGCCGACCAGGTCGATCCCCCGGCCGCTCAGCACCTGCGCGCCCGCCGCGCGCGAGCGCTCCATCAGCTCGGCCAGCAGCCGCGTCTTGCCGATCCCGGCATCGCCGGCCACGAGCACCGTCCCGCCGACGCCCGACTGCGCGCGCCGCAGCGCCGACTCCAGCTGCTCCAGCTCACGTGCGCGTCCGACCAACAGGCCCATACGGGGCCGAGTATCTCCTAGCCGAAGGCGCCGCGGGCGTCGCGCAGCGCGACCCAGAGCGTGGCGAGGAGCATGATCGCGGCGGCGAGCGCGAGCGGGGCGTGCGGCGTGCCGTTGGCCAGCGCGCCGGTCGCCGCGCTGCCGAGCGCCAGGCCGCCGGAGAGGCTCGTGCCGTTCCAGGTGAACGCCTCGGTCACCGTGCCGGCGGGCGCGTAGTCGCCGATCATGGCGCTCGAAGTGGCGAGGGCGGGCGCGAGCGGGATGCTGCCGACGAAGACGGCGACGCCGAGCCAGAACGGCGTCGGCGCCAGCGCCCACGGCACCATGCCGAGGGCGAGCGCGAGGAACAGCCACGTGAACCGCCGGGCGGGCCGGTCGGTCGGTGGGAAGCGGCCGGCGAGCAGCCCGCCGATCAGGCTTCCGGCACCGGACGCGGCGAGGACGGGGCCGGCGGCGCTCGGCGTGCCCGCGGCGCTGGTGACGGCCGCCACGCCGATCTCCATCGCGCCGACCGCGACCCCGAACAGGCCGACGGCGACCAGCAGGACGCGGATCGCGCGCGACGAGAGGGGGCCGGCCCAGTGGCGCTCGGCCCCGGCGTCGCCGCGCCAGCGCCGCGACTGGCGGCTGGACGCGAACCAGAGCGTCCCGATCAGCACGCACGCCCCGTTGACGATCAGCGCGAGCCGCAGCGAGAACGACGCCACGATGCCGACGATCACCAGCGGCCCGACGATGTAGACGGCCTCCAGCACCGCGGCCTCCAGCGCGTAGGCGGCGGGCAGCACGTCGCGGTCCAGCAGGTCCGACCACAGCGCGCGCGCGGCGGCCGACATCGGCGGGAGCAGCAGTCCGGTGAGCATCGCGCCGACGAGCAGCAGCGCCGCCGGCGTGTCGCTCGGCGCCGTGGCAAGAGCCAGGTGGACCGCGCCCTGTGCGAACGCGAGCGGGACGAGGACCGGGGTCTGGCCATGGCGGTCGATCAGCCGCCCGAGCGGCGGCGACGACAGCGCCAACGACAGCGCGAAGGCGCCTGACGCCACGCCACCGAGCGCGTAGGAGCCCGTGAGCTGGTGCACGAACAGCAGCAGGACGAGGCCGTGGGCGCCCATCGGCAGGCGCGCGATCAGCGACGTCCCGTACGTCCGGCGGATGCCCGGAGCGCGGAGGATCGCTCTCGGGCTGGTGGCGGCGGCGACGGCCATGGCGACGAGCGTCCGACACGCTGCGCACGGACGCAATAGATTCGCTCGACAGCGAATGATCAGGTTCCATCTCGACGCCGACGACCTCGCCCGCAGCCGCTTCGCCATCTCGCCGCTGATGGAGCTGCAGATGTCGCTGACCGCGCTGCGCGAGCCCGAGCGGCACGGCCACGCGATCCACACGCCGTGGATGGCCCGCGCCCGCCCGCGCCTGGACGGCCTCGACCTCACGCTGCTGGAGACGGTCGTGCCGGCGCGCGGCTGGGTGCCGGACTTCGCGGCCCCGCCGCCGCTCGTGCCGTCGCCCGATCCGTACGCCGAGATGGAGCGGGTGCTCGCCTCCGATCCCGCGATCGTCCGCCACGAGATCACCTGCGTCTGGACCGAGGGGACGCCCGCCGTCATGCGCCCGCTCGTCGACGACACGCCGCGCGGGCTCGAGCAGCTCGTCGCGCTCATGCGCGAGTACTGGGACCGGGCGCTGGCGCCCGACTGGCCGGCGATCCGGCAGACGCTCACGGCCGACATCCGCCGCCGGGCCGCGCACCTCGCCGCCGGCGGGATCCGCGCGGCGCTCACGGCACTGCACCCCGACGTCAGCCTCAGCGCCGACGAGCGCACGATCCAGCTCGCCTCGGGCGTCGAGGCCGACGTGCCCTTGAACGGCCGCGGCCTGCTCCTGATCCCGAGCGCGTTCTTCTGGCCCCGCTCCTCCGCGATCATCGATCCGCCCTGGCAGCCGTGCCTGATCTACGCGCCGGACGGCGTCGCCGCGCTGTGGGAGCCCGCCGAGCTCGAGCCCGAGCAGGCGCTGCAGGACCTCCTCGGCCGCGGCCGCGCCCGCGTGCTCGGCGGGCTCGACGGCCCGGTCGGCACGACCGAGCTCGCCCGCCGGCTGCGGATGAGCCCGGCCGGCGTCTCCGCCCACCTGCGCGTGCTCGCCCGCGCCGGCCTCGCCGCGCCGACCCGCGAGGGCCGCACCGTCCTCTACAGCCGCACGCCGCTCGGCGAAGATCTCTGGCGCACATGAGCGAGTTCTGGGACCGCGAGGCGGCGACGTTCGACGACGAACCCGACCACGGCCTGCGTGATCCGGGGGTCCGCGCGGCCTGGGGCGCGTTGCTCGAGCGGCTGCTGCCGCCGGCGCCCGCCGGCGTTGCCGATCTCGGCTGCGGGACCGGCAGCCTCTCCGTCCTGCTCGCCGCGGCGGGCTATCGCGTGCGCGGCGTCGACGTCGCGGGCGAGATGGTCACCGCGGCCCGTGCGAAGGCCGAGCGGGCCGGCGTCGACATCGAGTTCGTGCAGGGCGACGCCTCCGCGCCGCCGTATGCGCCGGGATCCGTCGACGTGGTGCTCGCCCGCCACGTCCTGTGGGCGCTCCCGGATCCGGTGGAGGCGCTCGCGCGCTGGACGGAGCTGCTGCGTCCCGGCGGGCGGCTCGTGCTGATCGAGGGGCGCTGGTCGACCGGCTCCGGCATCCCGGCGGACCACTGCCAGGAGCTGGTGCTCGAGCACCGCCGCGAGGCGCTGCTCGAGCGGCTCGACGACCCCGGGCTGTGGGGCCGGCCGATCGACGACGAGCGTTACGCGCTCCTCAGCCGGGAATAGCGGCGTTCCGCCCTCCGTCTGGCTCCTTAGACCCACGAAGGAGTTCTGGCGATGCTGATGGAGTTCTGGATGTACATGGCGATCGCGGCGCGGCTGCGGCGCGAGCACGAGGACGCGAGGCTCCGGCCATGAGCCTGCGGATGCTCGAGAACCTGCTGGCCGGGTTCGAGGAGCTGCGGCACGAGCGGATCGGCAAGCGCGTGCGGGCACTGGTCGACGGCGCGCTGGTCGTCGACAGCGTCCGGGCGGTCCTCGTCTACGAGCCCCGGCGTGTCGTGCCGTCGTACGCGGTTCCCGTCAGCGATGTGCGCGCCGAGTTGGTTCCGGCGCTGCGCGTGAACGGCCACGCCGACGGCTATGCGATGGGCGACGAGGCGTTCCGCGGGCGGCGCGTGCTCGATCCGTCGATCCCGTTCGACGTCCACACCGCCGAGGGCGACCCCGTGAGCCTGCGCTGGCCGCTCGGCATGCGCGAGGCCGCCGGGTACATCCCCGCCGACGCCGATCTCGCCGACCACGTGATCCTCGACTTCGACGCGTTCGACGTGTGGCTCGAGGAGGACGAGCGGGTCTTCTCCCACGCGCGCGACCCGTTCCACGCGATGGACATCCTGCCCAGCTCGCGGGCCGTCCGAGTCGAGCTCGACGGCGTCACGCTCGCCGCCAGCGACCGGGCGAAGCTGCTGTTCGAGGGCGCGGTGCTGCCGACCCGCGCGTACCTGCCGCGGGAGGACGTCCTCGTCCCGCTGATCCCGACCGACAAGCGCACGCAATGCGCCTACAAGGGCGAGGCGTCGTACTTCACGGTCGAGCTCGACAGCGGCACCTACGAGAACCTCGCGTGGTCGTACGAGCAGCCGCTGCGCGGCGCCGCCGACGTCAAGGGCCTCGTCGCGTTCTTCAACGAGCACGTCGACCTCATCCTCGACGGCGAGGCCCTGCCGCGCGCGATCACGCCCTGGTCCTAACTGGCCCGCTCGGTCATCGCGAGCGTGTTCCCGTCCGGATCCTTCATCCACGCGGCGCGGAACGGACCGGCGTCGAACACGCCGCGGGGATCGGTCTTGATGCCCGGCTGGTCGTACTGCTCGAACACCACGCCGCGGGCGGCGAGCTCGGCCATCGTGGCATCGAGATCGTCGACCGCCCAGCCGGCGGACGTGGCCGGGTTCCGGCCGGCGTTCTCCGGCGACAGGTAGGCAAACAGCGACGTGCCGTCGGCGCACGGATACTCGACGCCCTGATCGCTGGTCTCGCCCGGCGTCAGGCCGAGCTGGCCTTCATAGAAGCGCCGTGCCGCAGCAACGTCCGAGACCGCGACGACGGCGCCGACCGTGTGATCACTTAGTCCCATGATCCAAGGACCCCGCCCGGCCGCGGAACTCATCGGTCCAGCGGTAGATCTGCCCGTCCCGCACCTCAGCAGACGCGGGCGGCGCGGGACGTTCCGAGGACGCGCCCGGCCCGCGCGAACGCCAAGAACTACAAACCGATCCCCGGCTCCCCCGGGATCATCTGCAGATCGTCCCAGGCCTTGGCGGCGATCTCCCAGTCGGACTCGGAGTCCGAGCCCTCGGTCTGCCGCAGCATCCGGATCAGGTAGGCCAGAGCCGACAGCATCGCCATCGCCGCGAAGACGATCTGGACCGACAGCACGCCCTCCTCGGTCCAATACACGTCTTCCAACTCGAGCAACAGCGCCGACTCGTCCAAGACCAGCGCGACGCCGATGCCGAACGGGATCGCCAGGTACTTGTCGGCCTTGTCGCCCTTCATGCCGATCGCCACGCCGCCCGCGGTCAGCGCGATCACGCCGCCCGGGAGGAAGTGGTGGATGTGGCGCGTGCCGACGACGACGTTCTGGATCGGGCCGAGGCCGCCGTGCTCGCGGATGTACCAGGTGATGCCGCGGGTGATGCCGAACGTCGTCGCGAACGACGCGAGCATGTTGAACAGCGAGTTCTCGCGTGTGCGTGAGACCGCGTAGCCCTCGCGGATGATCATCACGGAGCGCTTGACGCGGCCGGCCTGCTCGCGCTCGTCGCGCTCCTCGCGCGACTGCGGGAGCATGCCGAGCCGCCACACGCGCGCCACCTCGGCGCTGAACACGGTCAGGACTGCGCCGGCCGCCAACGCGCCGAGCAGGTGCGTGCGGCCCGACGGCTTGCGACCCGCCTCGGTCGCCTCCTTGAGCCGCTTGCCCTTCGTCTTAGCCATTCCGCCGCCCCTTGCTGAGCACGTACGCCTCGAACAGCTGACGCATGAAGATGATGCCGAAGCGCGCGATCGCACCGAGCCCCGCGACCGGTCCAGGCCCGCCGCGGAACGTCGTGAGCTGCTTCGCGAAGTCGCGCATCCGGATCCGCAACACGCCCGACGCGACGAGCTCCGCATCCGCCTCCTCCGCAGCAGAGACGTGGCCGCGGTACACGCGCGTGAACAGCGTCGTCGTGTCGCGCCAGACGTCGAAGCCCGCGTCGTCGCGCACGAGCTTGAAGCCGCTCATGGTCAGCGGGTGGCCGACGCCGTCGCGGAAGTACAGCCGGTAGAGCATGTGCTTGACGCCCGGCTCGGTGTCGACGAACAGGTTGAACACGCCGTGCTCGACCGGCAGCCGGCCGCCGAACGCGTCGCCCTCCACCCAGCCGAACGCCCCGGCCTGGCGCGTCGGGTCGCTGCCGAAGCGCGCGATGTCGTCGACCGCGATGGTGAGATGGAACTTGAAGAAGCTCGCGCCCGGACGGTCGGCGTTCGCGCCCCGGTTGTAGTCCGTCTCGTCGAACGTGACGTGCCCGAGCATCTCCTCGGTGAACTGGACGCTCGCGGGAGCGGCGGTGGCGATCGCGGTCATGTGGCTGCCGCCTCCGCGGCGGGGGTGGTCTCGAGCATGCGGTCGGAGAAGCGGTCCGCGAGAGCGGCGATGGTGAACGAGGGATTCGGGCCGACCGGCCCCGGCATCACCGAACCGTCGGCGATGTGCAGGCCGGGATAGCCGAATACGTTGCCATACGGATCGACCACGCCCTCGCCCGACGACCGGCCCATCGGCGCGCCGCCCAGCGGATGCACCGTGATCACGCGCTTCAAGAACCAGATCGGGCTGTCGGCGAACCGGCCACCCAAGGCGTGCGCCATCTCGCGGCCCGTCGAGCGCAGGCGCTGGAAGTAGTCGTCGGACTTCGCGCGCTTCCAGTCCACGTCCAGGTGCCCGTGGCGCAGGTACATCTTCCCGTCCGGCACGTCGCGGCCCATGCCGAGCATCGGGAGCCCGCCCGCCGACAGCTCGGCGGACTTCAAGAGCTCGGCCAGGTGCCCGGTGACGTCGGTGTCCGGCGAGCCGCGCAGCCAGTTCCTGACCAGGTACCAGCCGTCCGAGCGCCAGTTCCACAGCGTCTTCGGCGCCGCCAGCGTGTGCAGGACCCAGGCCAGGTGCTGCGGGTAGCCCGCGTCCTGCATGTAGAAGCCGCGCCCCTCGTGGCCGTCCAGCGCGTCGGGCATCCGCGCCGTCGACGTGATGACCGGGCCGTAGCCCGGGTCGATGATCCGCGGCACCCGCCGGCCCTCGACGGTCTGCCCGCAGTTCAGCGCCAGCGTCAGCAGGTCCCCGTTGCCGCAGAAGCGGGTCCCGAGCTTGCGCGAGAGCCGCGGGAACGCGCTGCGGTTGCGCAGCAGCAGGTTCGTGGTCCCGAGCGTCCCGGCGCTCAGCACGAGGTGGTCGCACGTCACGCGCTCCAGCGGCGCCGGCCGGCCGTTGCTCGCCGGCGCGCCGGTCGGATCCTCGAGCGACAGGTAGCCAACGGCGTAGCCGCCGCCGTCGCGCGGCTCGATCGTGTGCACGTCGCACAGCACGCGAATCTCGGCACCGTGGTGCTTCGCGTGGGTCAAGTAGTTGTAATCGAGCGTGTTCTTGGCGCCGAAGTTGCAGCCGACGTCGCACTCGCCGCACAGCTGGCACGTGACGCGGTCGCGATCGTGGAGGTTGCGGATCTTCTCCTCGATCTTCTGGCCCGGCCGCGGCGTGTCGCCCTCGTTCCCGAACGTGACGGCCAGCGGCGGCAGGAACCACTCGAGCCCGATCTTCTCGGCCGCGTGCTTGAACGCGATCGTCTTCGGCGTGCTCGCGTACGGCTCGTGCTCGAACGGGTAGCGCTGGAACGAGATCATGTCTTCGACGCGGTCGTAGTGCGGCTCGAGGTCGGCGCGCGTGACCGGCCAGCTCTCGTAGCCGCCGTCGTTGACGTCCTCGTCGATGAACCAGCGCTCGTCCTTGCGCAGGAACACGTTGGCGTAGATCAGCGAGCCGCCGCCGAGGCCGGCGGACACCAGCGCGTCGATCCCCTTGAAGGACCAGTAGTGGTACATCCCGAGCAGGCCCTTCTCGGGATTCCAGAAGCTCTCGCGCGCCCGGTACGGGCTACGGGTGAACGATCCGGGCGGGTATGCCTTGCCGCGCTCGAGGACGAGGACGCGCTTGCCGGCCTCGGCAAGCCGGAAGGCCGTGACCGACCCACCGAACCCCGACCCCACGACGATCGCGTCGAAGTGGGTGTCCGTCATGTTCGCCAACCGTAACCGGGCTCCTAACTCAGCGGCAAGGTTCTGCCGCCGCTCGTGGACAGCGGGAAGGTGTCCAGGTCCAATGCCACCACGGCAAGGTCGGCGAACAATGCCGCACGCGCGAGGTCCTCGTGCCGGTA
>Ga0111538_10010637_pt1 | contig 12231 bp, 8 predicted proteins | sample SoiMethybrSBSTD1_FD_79669 | JGI IMG/M metagenome (GOLD analysis project Ga0111538, IMG submission 79669) | Bulk soil microbial communities from a Populus tree surrounding site in Tennessee, USA - Soil MetaG P. TD hybrid SBSTD1 (version 2)... | ecosystem: Environmental > Terrestrial > Soil > Tree...
ACAGGCACTTCCCAGTCCATTCCTCCAGAAACACTGAAGGTTGTCTGGAGGTACGATGCCGGTGAATCGATCCTGTCTTCGCCGACCGTGGCTAACGGCGCTGTCTATGTCGGAATCGGCAACGGGGATCTTATCTCCGTGGATTTCGCTACCGGCAAGCTCCGATGGAAATACTCCACCAACAGCTTTATAGATGAGTCCACTCCGGCGATAGGTACGGGTGCAGTTTACGTTGGAGACCTTGACGGCATCCTGCATGCCGTGAATGCCACCGACGGCAAGCCGCTGTGGACTTTCAAGACCATGGGCGAGATCAAGTCCTCCCCGGTCGTTGTCAATGATCTCGTCGTCATTGGTTCCTACGATGGGCACCTCTATGCTCTCGAGAGCCGATCCGGAAAGCTGCGATGGAAGTATCAGACCGAAGGCATGGTGCATGCGACACCGGCCGTCGTGGGAGATCTTCTTTTCATCGCAGGATGCGACGAAACCTTTCGAGCGATCCGCGTTTCCGACGGCAAGCAGTCGTACGAAATCAAGATCGGCGCTTATACGGGCGCCTCGCCGGTTATTGATGGCCCCAGGGCCTATTTCGGTACATTCAATTACGATGTGGTCGCGTTAGACCTGACCGCAAAGAAAGTTCTCTGGCGGTTCGATGATCCGGACCGGGATTTTCCTTTTTATTCCTCGGCGGCCCTGCTGAATGATCGGATTATCTTTGGGGGCCGTGACAAACTCGTTCGCGCGTTGAATCGAACAACAGGGAAGGAGATCTGGAATTTCGTCACTCGCGGTCGTGTCGACTCCTCTCCCGCAGTTGCCGGCGGTCGTGTCTATATTGGATCTGTTGACGGGCACCTCTATGTCCTGGACGCTGCTACCGGAATGAAGCGATGGGAATTCGATGCGGGCGCCGGCATTCTCTCGTCGCCCGCGATCGCGGCAGGCCGCGTCCTGTTTGCTTCACAGGACGGCGTTCTGTATTGTCTGGGATAACTAAAACCGTTTCGGACCCTCGAGCAAGCGGATCTCCCAACCGTCACGACGCTGGACACCACCGGCTGAAATCCTGCGGTTCACAATCACTTCGCGCATCAGTCCCACAGACTTGTTGAAGAGGTACGAACCGGAGTCGCTCATCTGCATCGGTGGAATCTTGGCCAGCTCTTCGGGCGGTATCGACTTCACGGATTGCTGCACAAGCGATTGCGTCATTCGAAGCAGGGCCGTCGGATCGTATGTGGTAGTCGTCTTTAATAGAGCGGATTCGGTTGTTGCAGAATCGATGTGAATGCGGAACGTTACCGGAATGGCGCCATTTCCCAAGGGGCTCGGCTGTTCGAGTTCCACGGCGAAGTCTTCACCATCTCCGAGCTCCACTCCGTTGAGGCCGAAATAGATCTGCGCTTCGCTCGTGGCAGATGAGATGAGTGTTGCCGGGGTTATCAGCTGGCCAGCCATATTCTGAAAGGATTTGCGCTGGTCTGACGGAAGCGGCAAAGCAAGGTCGCGAATGATGGTGTCCAGTATGGCCTTCAGCCTGGGACCAATCTCTGCTTGATTTACCAGGCCCGTGAGCTCGCCGTCGGGGTTCAATCGCAGGACAAAGCGGATGCCGAGAGCCGCCTGACCCGCGGCGGAGACCAACGGATCCTGGGCCGCCTGCGGATTGCTGAAGACTGTTTCGCCCGGTACCCACTCCAAAACAAAACCGTCAATGTTTGCAGAAATGACACGAACGTCCACGATCGTCCGGCTCTTGCCATTCTCTTGTGGTCTTTGACTATTTTCTCGAATGCGTATGAGTTCCAGGCGGAAGGTGTCCCCCGCTTGAAGTATCGGACTGACTCGCACGCCCTGGGCGAGCCCGGCTGATGCAGTCAGGAAGAGCGCTGCGAAAAGAAAGGCGCGGAGGCGTGAACCTCCGCACCGGCCTTGCTGGCTATTCATTCTTCGTCAGGCGCAAAGAAAGGGCGAAGGACATCCGTCGATCCTGTTCGATGTTCGTGCTCGTTTGGAATGCGGCTGCATCGATGCCGATTCCTTTAGTGATGTTGAAACCAATGCCCGTTGCGCCGTGCCATAACTTCCGCGAGTATCGGCTTCCGCCGCGCAGTACCAGGGGGCCAAGCGCATACTCGGCGCCGCCACCGAAGTGAAGGCGTTCATCGATTCCACGTCCGGCTTCCGCGAGAGCAGACCAGCGTTCGGTACGATAGCGCCCGTGTCCCGAATACCGCAGGGGCAGCGTCACCCGACGGTCACCGGCAGGTGACGGCATCGGAGTCGTTGTGAAGGATCCGCCATTGGAGAGACTCTGCAGCTGATACTGCCGGCTGTTGAGATCGCTCCAATTGATCCGGTTGCCAATGCCGTCTACGCCAACGCCGAAGTCCCACGATCCGACAGCGATCGTTGTCGCCAGATCAATGGCAAATCCTTTCCCCGATTGCGACAGGGTGCGGTTCACGATGAGCGGTGTCGTTGTCGGCGCCAGAGTGACCAGCCCCTGTGAATCCGTATCGAACTGGAGCTGAAGATCGGCGGTGTCATAGTGAATGCCGTGGAGATAGTGGTAATTTGCTGCGACGTAAATGCCTTCGCGATCTTGCCCATTGCCGGCTCTCTTGAGCCCGCCGAACAGAGGCAGCTTTCCTCGGTAACCTCCGGTGATCGAAAGCGCAGCCTGGCCGGTCGTCGTGTCTCCGATCAGGAAATTCGTATTCGGCATGGAAACGTCGGTGGAGCTGCTGAATATGTTGATGAGGTTCTGATCGAAGTTGAGGTTCGTTCCGAGGGAGAGATAGGGTCCGGCTCCAACAAAGATGCCATGAGTCATCCCGCCGGAGTCGCTGTGAGACAAGGGAAGGGTCTTACCCCATGATGGAGAAATCAGGCCGATCGCACGAATCTCCGATGCCGGTGCGAATCCGCGGTAAGTGTTGAGATCGCGGCTAAGAGCTCCATTCACCAGGTTGTTCATAAACAAGTGTCCCTGACTGTCGGAATTCCGGCCGAAGGTGATGTGCATGGGATCCGCCGTGTATTCGACAGCACGCGCTGGATTGAAGTCGGGATCGTTCGGATCGAAGAATCGCCGGTTGTTGATGACCTGGAAGATGCCCAGGGGAAGCGGGATCGCCCTGTACGATTCGTGGTCTTCCATCAATTTCGATGCGATGTTGTCTGAGCCGCCATTACCTCCGAGGCCGATGAGGCGCGCGTCTGTGCCCAGGTTCTGGGCGGAAATCGTCGGAGGCAATGCGGTGATTACAGCCATCACCACCAACATCGCGCAAGCAAACCTGAGATATCTCAATATCCTTCTCCTTGTCATGAATCTCTTTGCCATCGGCAATTGGAACAAGGGGACATCTGTCAGGCAAGTTCGGCAAAAGCAGCAAAGTACGGCGACGGGCTTAAAACCCTTGAGACGGCTTCCAGTTTGTCACATATTCTTTCCCGCGATGTCGCGAATGCTTTGCCTGACTTTGATCGGACTCTTCCTCTTGGCGGATTCTCGTCCAGCCGCCTCACACCACGGCACATCGACCTACGATATGAACGTTGAAATCCGACTGGCAGGAACTGTTAAGGAGTGGACGTTCACTAACCCGCACTCGTGGCTCTGGCTCATCGTTCCGGGACGCGGTAGTGCGACGGAGGAGTGGAGTATCGAAAGTGCGCCACCAAGTTATCTGTCGGGGCAGGGATGGTCGGCTGCAACGCTGAAGTCCGGCGAGAAACTCACGGTGCTGATTTCACCGCTGAAAAGTGAACCGCGCCGCGGCATATTGCTCGAGGTCCTTCGAAGTGACGGCAGGAGCTTGATCGTCCGGCCACGTGGATCGTTTGGAAGGCCCGCAGCAGTACAGCAACCGAAGTAACGTTACCCGTCGAAGGTATCGACCGCCACCAGCTTTGGAAATTTGAGTCCCGTTAAATTCTGAATTTCAGTGATGCGTCGCTTTCGATACTGGCCGAAATTGATTTCAGTGATCGGGCCATGCGCAGCGATCTCGTCTGTCTGAACGAGAACGAATCCCGCGGCTTTCAACTTTCCTTGCTCCACCCACATGACAATCTTCCAGAAGGTTTCGGGCACCCGCATGCCTTTGAAGCGATCGGCAAGAGGCACGTTTGCGCGCAGTTCGTTGAAGAAGCGATCGGTGCTACGGAATACCGGCCCTGCGAAATAGGACACCCTGTTTCCCGCTTCGGATTCACGGGTAATGATGTCCTCCAGATCGCCCCATTCGACATTGTTGAAATTGGAGATCATCGGGGTCGCGTTTGGGATTGTGAAAGAGTGATCGTCAGCACGGTCCATCGCAGGTTTGTCGTCGCCCCACACGGCGTCTTCGCGTTTATAGAGGTGTCCGCGTTGCATGGCATCGCCGAAGATGTCGTCGTCGGGCTGGAATTTCTCGTCCATGCGGGGATCAAAGCTCCAGTCCGGCCGGTCTGGAAGCGCGCCAAAGCCGGGATGCTTTTTCCACAGCTTGCTGCCGTCGATGTTGCCGGCCGCGAACACCGCGGTTCGCCGTTCACCATTGATCTTCACGCTGTAGTGATCGTACTTGAGCTCGGTCTTCGTGGAGTTCTTCAGCGTTGCCAGTTCGCGCTTCACATCGCTGGTCATGCTCGGCAGCGGCACGCGAAAGTTGGAGCCGAGAAAGCCTGGTTGGTAGCCCTTCGCGCCTTCAAACTTTGGAAGCTTCCGTCTTACGATTTCTTCAGGACCGCCCAGTTCGGGCGAGGCAATCGCAGGAAGGTGGATGGGTGCGGTACGAAGATCGAGGGGACCGGCTCTCGGATCGAGAGAGACGGCCGAAATGCGCTGCAACGCCTGTGCGGCGTGCGCGTTGGCCGCGGATCTTTCACGCAGTGAGCGATAAATGCGGCTTACACGGGTTCCTTCGTTGGCAAGATAGCGGATGAGATTGCGCGAATCTCCTTCGAATGCCTGCGTGCCGTCACGTCGAACGATGACGCGGACGCCGTCGACGATCCGCGTTTCCGGTACACCGCCCCGATGCAGGGCTACCACATACCACTGATCGCTGCAGACGGGTGATCCCGATGATCCTTTCAGGGTATCCGTCCCGTAGAAGATGGAATTCAACTGCCTGCCCGGATCAACGCCGTCGGGCACAACCTCATGGAAATAGTTGTCTCGCAGTGCAATCTTTTTGGGTCCACCTTCAGGATGCTGAATGATATTTGCGGCCTGGCGTTGTGTGGGGTCGAGTTTGCCCGTCTGTTCGAAGAGTCGTAGGTAGCCGAATCGAGACAAAGGCACACCCGCGGTTGTGCGCAGCGCCACGGCGACGATGGCGTAATCGAGAGCCTCATCATTGACGAAGAGTTCATCCGGCTTCAGGCGGAACGCCTTTTGGTCCTTCGGCTCGCCGTTCAACGCGTCTTCGTCGTCGAAGATCACTGTCGCAGATGCTGCAAAGTCTGCGGTCTTGAGCACGTGCCAGTTGGTGATCAACACTCCGGGCGCTATCAGGAACCCCGTCGCATCGCCTTCCTCTGTCGCGGGGGAGTCACTAATGCGAATGCGGCCTACAGAGCGCGACGCAAGCGTCGCAATCTCGAGGAACCGGATCGGGCGCAGGTCGTTATCTCGGAATGCAACTTCGGGAAGGATTCCGCCGACCGTTCCCAATCGAGCGGGCATTTCGACCGCCGTCAGTTGCTGATTGAGCAGTCGTTCTGCCGGGGGAAGAAACATTTCGCGGTGCCGCTGGGCGACTCTTTGCCGTTCATATGCAACGTCTTCGCCCGCTGCACTGGCGCAAGCGGCTTCATGCTGGTCGTATCGGCGAACGGCTTCCTTCAATTTCGGGAGATTGAGACTCATCGCGGGGAACCTCCTGATGCGCGAACACAAGAACTAACCGCGGATTACGCGGATGAATCGGATTACACGGATACACCAATAGCATCCGCGAAATCCGTCTTCATCCGCGTAATCCGCGGTTAGTTCTTGTTCGGATACGGGTTGACCACGACGCGACGATCATCGGGCAACATCAGTTCATTGGCCTTCTCGGGTTGTTTGTCCGCCGGCAGCCCGGCGTTCCAGGGGGGAATCGCTGAACGTCCTGGAGCGTACAGGGACTCCATCGGGTCCCACAGTTTATCCACGTGACCGTCGAAGACGTCGCCGATCAGGACGTCCGTGACCGTACCCTGAAGGTGAGGAAAGTTCTTCACAAAACCGCCGAAGCTGAATCCGTCGTAGTACTCGCAGACGAGACGGCGCATTCGATCGACGCCTTTATTGAAGTAGTCTTCCCACTTGCCGAGTTGCGTGCCTGATGTGTCACCGTTGCTCAGACCTTCAGCAATCGCGTCTGCCGCAAACTCGCCGGAGCGAAGCGCCAGCAGGACGCCGGAAGAATAGAGGGGATCCAGGAATCCGAAGGCATCGCCGATCATGACCCAGCCGTCTCCGGCAATGCGCGTGGCCCGATAAGAATAGTCCTTGGTCGCGAAGTAGCCGGCGACCTGTTTGGCTGATGCAACGCGATTTTTCACACTCGGACAGAGGTCAACCTCTTCGTTGTACGTTTGGGAGTATTCGCCGCGGCCTTTAAAAAGATAATCAAAAGGAGCGACGACGCCCACGCTCACGATGTTGTTGTGCAACGGAATGTACCAGAACCAGCCATTCTTGCTGACGGTCTGGATGACGATGGTCGCGCCTTCATCCTTGCCGGTATCGCGGTAAGCGCCTTCCCAATACGTCCAGATCGCGCCCTTGTTGAGTACGGGATCCCAGACGCGGAGGCGCAGCCGGTTTTGCAGAAGCCCGGTCTGCCCGCTTGCATCAACGACGACGCGCGCTCGCACTTCCTGCGTTGCGCCATCTTCTGTTTTGATTCGCACGCCTACTGCCCGTTCGCCTTCGAACAAAACGTCCATGACGCGCACGCCTTCGTGAGCTTCGACGCCGTGTTCGCGCGCGTTGTTCAGCATCATATGGTCGAATTCGCTGCGAACGACCTGCCACGTTTGTGAACACTCGTGTGGCTTGTTGTCCCAGAAATAGAAGGGTGCAGACTGCTTTCCCTGCGAGTTGACAAACTGCACGCTGTACTTCTTCACGAAGTGGCTGCCCTGCATCTTTGGAAGCATGTTCAGCCGTTTCAACACCCAGTAGGTTTCGGGAATGAGAGATTCCCCGATGTGAAAGCGCGGAAAGTGTTCGCGTTCGAAGAGCTGGACCTTGTAGCCATGCTGGGCAAGCAGCGTTGAAGCAGTGGAACCCGCAGGCCCTCCGCCGATGACGACCACGTCCGTACTGGCAGGAATCAAGACTTTCCTCCTTCAACCACAAAGCGTCGTGCCTTCATTTCAAACCGCGGCAACGTGCCGCCGCCCACGACTTGAACCGGGACCGTGAGCCCCAGTGCGCTTCGCAATTGTTTGACAAGTTTCGCAGAGGCGACGCTGGAGTCTTCCCCTGCGCCAACTTCAATCTCGATCGACAACGTTCTCATGACACCGCTCTGGGAGACGGTCGAACGAAATTCTACGATTTCGGGAATGGCCCGTACCACGGATTCAATCGTCGTGGGATAGACGTTCACGCCGCGGATGTTCACCATGTCGTCGCCACGCGCAAGGATGCCGCCTTCGAGCCGCGTCCAGGTTCGTCCACACGTGCAGGGACTGGACCGCTTCACGACGATATCTCCCGTTCGATAGCGAATGACGGGGCTGGCGAGTCGGCCGAGATTGGTGACAACAAGTTCGCCTCGTTGCCCGTCTTCGGCGGGTTCGGCCGTTGCGGGATCTATCACCTCGCAGATGAATTCCGATTCGTTCAGGTGAAGAAATCCCGGATTTTCCCAGCACTCGAAACTCAGAGGACCCGTTTCGGTAAGCCCGTGATGATCGATCACGCGTGCTCCCCATGCCTGTTCAATACGTTCACGCGTTGCGGGAATGCTGCCTCCAGGTTCTCCGGCCACGATGAGCACGCGAACGCTGGTGTCTGACAGCGGGCCCGGCGCGGATTCGTCTTTCGCCGCTATCTCTGCCAGCCATAGCGCATAAGTCGGTGTGCAACACACGACCGTCGCATTGAGATTTCGAATCAGCTCGAGCCGCACTGCGCTCGACATTCCTCCACCGGGAATACATTGAGCGCCGATTTGAGCGCCCGCCTCGAAGGCCGACCAGAAACCCAAAAACGGGCCGAATGAGAATGGAAAGAAAATGCGGTCGCCGGCACCCACGCGCGCCCCGCGGAATACCGCTTTCCAGCAGTCCATGACCCATTGCCAGCTTTCGTTCGTATCGAGCCACCGCAGAGGAGAACCGGTGGTTGATGACGTCTGGCAGTAGCGTGTGTAGTTTCCAATGGGCTCGGTCAACTTCGTGCCGTAAGGCGCATGTTCTGCCTGATCGGAAACGAACTCGGCTTTCGTGGTGAAGGGCAGCTTCCCCAGATCTTCGAGGCTATGTAAGGACGAAGCCGAGACTCCGGCCGCGCGCAGTTTATGTGTGTAGAACGGATTGTGTCCAAGGACCGCGCCAATCAAATGCTGCAGGCGGCTTACCTGCCGCGCCTCCAGGGTCAATCGGTCCATGCATTCCGAGGGAGAAGCGACGAAGCCTGGTTTCATGAAGTCGGACCGCCTTCGGGCGCGACTTGAATGCGCGAAAGGATTTCCGCTGGAATTGGGATCGCCTTCATCGGCTGATCCGGCTTCTTCTCGACGCAGACAATGGTCATCGTCCCGGTCGCAATGCGGTCGACACCGCGAGTGAGCGAGCAGTTGTAGCGGATTCGTTTTTCTGCGATTTCAACGATGCGGATGTGCGCCTCGAACTCGTCTTCGAAACGAAGCGGCCTGAAGTATTCAAACGATGCGCTCACGCGCGGCCACCCGATCAAGGAACCACGCATGGCGATGCTCAGTCCCGCATCTCTCCACAGGGCGTGCTCCGCTTCCTCCAGGTAACGGAAGTACGTGCTGAAGTGGACAATGCCGGCGGCATCGGTCTCGTAGAACTGCACACGCCGTTTCAATCGAAACTCAAAAGACAATGGCTCTCCTTGGGAACTCAGGTGTACCGAATGCCGGTGTGCTGCGGCAGAAAGAAACGAGGAAGCAGGGAATCGACCCGCAATAGCCCTTCGCGAGACAGCGACACAATTTCTTCATTCGCTTCGCCAAGATAACCTTCCCCGCTCAACGATTGAATCTGCGGGCTGAATCGTTCCAGTACTCTTTCTCCATACTTCTCTTGAAAATATGCGGGACGAAGCGAGCCTCGTTTCAGCTGCAGAATGAACTCGCGAATCATCCTTTCTTCCTGCGTCGGGCGATAGGCGCGGCTGAGGGGCAATCGGCCGGCCTGAACGGATCCGTTGTACGCTTCCCACGAATCCAGATTTTGAACGTGCACCCCACTGATGTGGCCGAAGGAAGAGACTCCAAGCGCCAGCATGTCCGCACCCTGCCACAGTCTGTCGGTATATACGAATCTCGTGCTCGACGGGTTTCTGACGGCGGTGTAAGCGCTTGCAACGTGATAGCCGGCGGTTTGCAGGCTCGCAAAGGCTTCCTTCACCCATCGACGCTTTGTCGCCCATGTGGCAATCGGTTGGCTGAATTGGCCCAGGCCTTTGAGTACATCTTTGCTGATCGTCGTGTTGAAGGGGAGTTCCATCTGATAGATGGTGATGCTGTCCGGCTGCAGGTCGATCGCCTTTTGGACGCAGGCTGCCCAGTTTTCATCGGACTCGCCCAGCATCCCGGCGATCAGATCGATATTGATCTGCGGAAACTTCAGCTTCCTCGCGAAGTCGTACGCGCGGAAGATTTCGGGCGACCTGTGCGCGCGCCCGTTGGCTTCCAGGATGGCATCGTCGAAGTTCTCGATTCCCAGACTGAGGCGCGTCACTCCGATTTCGTGAATCGCGGAGAGCTTGTGCTCCGTCAGCGTGCCGGGTTCGCACTCGAAGGTGATTTCGTCCGCGTTCTTCCACGGCATTAATGCCGTAAGGCGCGTGACCAACCCTTCCAACTGCTGTGTTGATAAAAATGAAGGCGTCCCGCCGCCGAAATAGATAAAGTTCAACGGCCTGCCGGCGTAAGCGGGCAGATTGGCGTAGAGCTCCATTTCCCGGACTAGCGTCTCGATGTACTGATTGATTTCGTCGGCGTTCTTGTCGGTATAAACGCGAAAATAACAAAAATGACAGCGCTTGCGACAGAACGGGATGTGAAGGTACATGCCCAGGGGCGTACCGGCGACAGGCTTGGATTGCATGGCCGGCGTTGCCGCGCGTTCTACATCTTCTTTCGACCAGACGGAGAAAGGCGGGTAATTGGCCACAAAGTAACTGCCAACTTCCGTCTCTTCTTTAGCTCCGTTTGGATCGGTTGTCATGCGGCAACGATTATAGACGTGGAAAGTCGGGGTTGGGAACCGACCGCAGCCGAATTTAGGAAACAATGAACAAATTCCTTCGCATGCCTCTCTACGCGCGGATTGTCGTTGCGCTTATTCTCGGCGTCGGTGTTGGCCTTTTAATTCCTGCAACATGGGCCGCTGGGCTGGATATCCCGGCGCGGATGATTCTGCGACTGTTGGGCGCGATTGCTCCGCCCCTGATTCTGGTCGCCGTATCCCGGGCGCTGGTTGGCGCGAACGTGCGTGGAAAACTTGCCGGGAAGATGTTTTTTCTCCTGGCGCTCAACACGCTCGTTGCGATTTGCATCGGGCTCTTCGTCGCCAATGTGATCCGGCCAGGCCGCCATGCGTCGCTTCCACCGGGGCAGGCTCCAGCGGTTTCAGGAAGTCCTTTGCTGCAGTTGCTCGAGAACATTCCGACGAGCGTGGTGCGCCCTCTGGTTGAGAACAACGTGATTGGCGTGATCATCATCGCCGTCGCCTTCAGTATTGCCGCACGCAAGCTTGGCGCGCCGAGGAGGCAACAGATTCTGAACGGGCTGGAGATCGCCTTTGATCTGATTCTGATCATTCTTCACTGGGTCATCGTGTTGGTGCCGCTCGCGGTTTTCGGCAAAGTCGCCTTCGTAGTCGGAACTCAGGGCTTTGCACCCTTTGTCGCCTTGGGCTGGTTCATCGTGGCTGTGATTGTGGCGCTGACCCTTCAGGCGACGTATTACCTGGTCCGGATTCGGACCGCCTCCTGGGTGAAGCCGATCTATCTATTGAGGGGAACGAAGGATGCCCTGGCCATGGCGTTCTCCACCGCAAGTTCCACAGTCACGATGCCCGTGACCTACGAGAGGCTTCGTGAAAAGGTGGGGCTGCGCGAAGAGTCCGCCAGCCTCGGCGCTTTAGTGGGATCGAACTTTAACAATGATGGAACTGCGCTGTACGAAGCGATGGCCGCGCTGTTTATCGCCCAGATGACGGGCACAGATCTTTCGATCACTCAACAGGCGCTCGTCGTTGCGACCAGTGTTGTGGCGTCGGTGGGAGCGGCGGGGATCCCTGAGGCCGGTCTCGTCACGATGACTCTCGTGTTTTCGGCTGTGCATCTTCCGACCGGATACATCGCCCTCCTGCTGCCCGTGGATTGGTTCCTTGATCGCTGTCGTACGGCGATCAATGTCATGGGCGATATGAATGTCAGCTGCATTCTTGATGGAAAGTCGCGAGAAAAGCGGTGATGTCGGGAACAACACCAAGAGTCTTATAGACCCTCGTATATCCGCCGTGTAGGCTAAGAAGCGTGCCAACACGGGATAGCGCCGAAGCCTTTACTACACTTACCGCTGCGCGTGCCAGGCTGAACGAAATCACCAAGCAATTGAATGAAGTGAACGACTCATCTCTGTCTGGAGGGCTTCAGGCGAGGAGCCGTCGTGCGCAGCTTCAGGATGAGTGGGACGCTGCTTTTCGCGCTTTCAAAATAGCAACGGAGAATTTCTCGGCCATCGTCAACAGACTTCCCCTGTAAAAATTGGGCCGCTCCGGAGCAAACAACAATCAACGCAACAAGCGCAGCAGTCAACGCAGAACAGTCAGTAGTCAATGGTCAGCCGCGAAGACATCCGGTTGCTCGCGCGTCTTCCATTGACCATTGAGTGCTGACTGTTCTTGCGTTGACTGTTGGACTTGTTGCGCTGATTGTTAGGCCAATTGATCAACGCAACCTGACCACAGATCGGTCAAATTTACGGCGTCAGCGAGCCCAGGTAGGCCGAGATCGCGATAATGTCGTCA
>Ga0111538_10010638_pt1 | contig 12230 bp, 13 predicted proteins | sample SoiMethybrSBSTD1_FD_79669 | JGI IMG/M metagenome (GOLD analysis project Ga0111538, IMG submission 79669) | Bulk soil microbial communities from a Populus tree surrounding site in Tennessee, USA - Soil MetaG P. TD hybrid SBSTD1 (version 2)... | ecosystem: Environmental > Terrestrial > Soil >...
AGCGAAGGCGTCTCTTGGGCCAGTAGCGATACCAGCGACGACAGCATGCGTGTCCTCCCTCGGGCCGTCGGGCGAGCGTGGCGCAACGCTACGGAACGGCCCTCGCCGCTTCCATGTCCGTACGGGCCGAGCTTCGCGGCCTCCGTGTGGAGACTTGCTACATACGGAGCTACGGGGGAACGATCTCGCCCGTGGTTGCGCTCACGACGACCGTGCGGATGTTGGTCTTCGATCCATCCTCGTCGAGGTCGTACAGCGAGACGGCCCACACCGGCTGGGGTGGGATGCCTCGCTGGAAGAAGCGCACCTGGGCCTTCTCCGCATCGGACTTCCAGTAGTCCCGGGCGATCTCGATCGCCTGTTCGCTCGAGACGTTGCGTCCTGCGGACCCGCACCCGCGTGCGACGACGCCCGCCAGGACGAGCGCCACGAGCAGCACGACGCCGCGGAACCACCAGCTGTCGCGGAGGTCGCGGGGCCGCGCGACGTCAGGGCTCGGCGAGTTGCCGTTTCCGGTAGAGGGCGTATGCACGCAGGAAGAGGTAGCCGATGAAGTGGGTCATGAACACGAGCAGGAGCCACCAGATCCACCAGGTGTAGTGCAGCTCGAGCTCGCGCAGCTCGATGACCGTCAGGTAGAGCGCGGCAGCGAGCGTCAGCAGCAGGATCCACGGCGTGAAGCCCAGGATCAGGAAGATCAGCACCGGGGCATCGTACGGCGCTCACGAACGGCCGTCACGTCGTCCGACTTTGCGCCCGTCCTTGCGTGCTTTCAGAATCGCCCGCAGTGTCGACGAAGGACATCATCTTCACGCTCGGGGTCATGCTCGTCGGCGGCCTCGTCTGTCAGGTCGTCGCGGACCTCCTGCGGGCGCCGCGGATGCTCGTGCTCCTCCTCGGCGGCACGCTGCTCGGTCCTTCCGTCACGGACGCGATCGACGTGCCGCTCGACTCGACGGGCGCCGAGCTCCTGCTCACCCTCGGCGTCTCCTTCATCCTCTTCTACGGCGGCCTCCAGCTCTCGGTCGGCATCCTCAGTCGGGTCGCGGTAGGGATCGGCCTCCTCGCGGTTCCCGGCGTCGTCGTGACGGCGCTCGTCACGGGCATCGTCGCAGCCGTCGCATTCGACATCCCGCTCTCGACCGGGCTCCTCATCGGAGCCGTCGTCGCGCCTACCGATCCCGCGATCCTCATCCCGCTGTTCGACCGGATCGGGATCCGTCAGAAGATCGAGCAGACCGCGATCGCGGAGTCGGCGCTGAACGATGCGACCGGCGCAGTGCTCGCGCTCGTGCTCGCCGGGGTCGTGCAGAGCGGGGACGCGTCGATCGCCGTTCCGATCGTGGACTTCCTCACGGACCTCGCGATCTCGACCGTGCTCGGTATCGCGTTCGGGATCCTGCTCTCGATCGTCGTCTCGGACAGACGGGCCGGTGTCTGGAAGGAGTCGGCCGCCATCGCCGTCGTCGCCGTCGTGGCGGTCGGGTACTTCTCGACCGACTCGGCAGGTGGCAGCGGCTACCTCGGCGCCTTCCTCGCGGGGCTCATCGTCGGCAACATGGATCGCCTCGGGCTCGGCATGCACACGGACCACGAGCGCGATATGCGGTCGCTCGTCGGCACGGTCACGGAAGTCGTCGTGATCCTCGTCTTCATCACGCTCGGCGCGAACCTCCCGTGGAGCGACATCTGGGACAACCTCGCGGCAGCGCTCGTCGTGGTCGTCGTCGGGCTCATCGTGCTCGCCCGACCGGTGACCGTGCTGCTCTGCCTCGGAGCGGACCGGCGCGGCCGCTGGACGCGCGAGGAGCTGGTCTTCATGAGCTGGACACGGGAGACCGGGGTGGTGGCGGCCGCGCTCGCTGGCCTCATGGTCGCGCGCGACATCCCGCACGCCGAGCTCATCGTCACGACGGTCGCGGTCGCGATCGTCGTGACGCTCGCGCTGCAGACCACCACGAAAGTGTGGCTCGGCCGGCGCCTCGGGCTCGACGAGCCTCCCGCTGGCTGAGCGAGACGCGCTCGACTACACGGCGGCTTGCCAGTGACGTGCGTCTTCCGCCGCCGGGGTCGACTCGAGCGCGAAGCGGATGCGGGCGAGCTCTTCCCGCAGGCGGCGCCGGTCACCGCTGTACAGCGGTGAGCGGAGTCCGTCCATGAGGAGTCGCGCTGTCATCGCGACGCCCCGAACGGCCACCTGTCCTGACCGGAGCGCTCCGATCACTGCCCGCGCCTCGGGCGTCGCGTCGCGGAGGCAGACCACCCCGGGCAGCGCTCTCGACCGCGGCGGCGTGCCGTACCAGCTCCAGGCGTCGTCGAGCGCCTGTTCGAGGCTCCGGGCGAGTCGCTCACGCTCCTTTCGCGAGTGAAGGCGCCGCCGTTCGCGTACGACGGTCGGCAGCATGAGCGACCGGTCGCCTTCGACGATGAGCTCGTGGACCGCGTCGACGAGCGTTCGACGGGTGCTCGCCCACACGCCGGCGAAGGCGAGGACGACGAGTGCCGTGGCTGCCGTCACCACGGGCCCGAGGGCAAGGTGCGCGACGGTGGCCACGACGCCTGCCGGCGCGACCGCGACCGCGACGACCGTCTGGCGCGCGACCGTTCGGTTGCGCGCGAGTGCCTTCGTCAGCGGATGCCGCTCGCCGAGGACGTTCGCCGCACCGCGCTGCTCGCTCGCGGTCGGCAGGAGCTGGTTGAGGGTGTGCTGCCGCAGGCTCATCGGATTCCGAATTCCCGTTGACGTCATCGTCCGAATCCGAGCAGGAGTTGACCTCCCCGTCTCAGGGAGGTCGCATACCTCAGCGGTTGGCTAGGACCAGGGGTAGGGCGAGCTCGAGACCGGATGGAGGTCGCCGGTCGCGAAGCGCTCGAAGCGGAACGGGTACAGAAGGCGCGAGTGGTCGCCGAGGATCACGGACGCCACCTCGCGGCCCACGCCGATCATCTTGTATCCGTGGTTCGAGTCGAAGACCCCGTAGAGGTTCGGCCTCACGTAGTCGAAGACCGGAAAGTTGTCGGCCGTGAACGCGCCGACGCCTCCCGAGCGAGCCATCTTGTACTGCCCGCGGCAGTCCTCGAACCTGCTCATCGAGTGCGACAGCGCTGCGCACCACATGTCCGGGAACGAGGGGTCGACGTCAGTGGTCGACGGGTACGGATCGAGCTCGACGTCGCCGTCGACGGTCAGCGGCGAGGCGCCGCCCTGGACGCCGTGCCGGTCGCGCTTGAAGTAGATGCCCCACAGCTCGTCCGTGACGAGCTCGCCGTCATCCGTGTACAGGGGCGCGTCGGTGTCGAGATGGATGACCGGGGGAGCGCCGCCGTCGGCCGTCGCGAACATCAACGGATTGACCGTGATCTCCCCCTCCTGGAGGTTCCAGTACGTCCACATTGGGCGATCGCGCACGACGTCACCTGACGGCGTCGTGATGTCGATGGTGTCGGGCATGCCGAGCAGTGACCAGAAGCGCGCGGCCCACGGGCCTGGTGCGACGACGACCTGCTCGCCGACGTCGATGGCTCCCTCGCTCGTCTCGACCGCTGCGATCGATTCGTCGTCGCGTGACACGAAGCCCCTTACCTCGATTCCCTCGAGCACCGTCACGCCCTCGGCGAGACACTTGTCGCGGAGGCCGAGCACCGACTCGACGTTGAACGCGAAGCCGCCCTGGTGCTCGTGCAGGCAGACGGTCACCCCCTTCGCGCGCCAGTCGGGGAAGAGCGCCTTCATGTGCCCGTCGACCTCGTCCTCGCCGGTGATCAGCTCGGAGCGGTATCCGATCCGCTCCTGGCGCTCGAAGGTCGCGGTCAGATCGGACTCCTGCACCGCCGCGCCGAGGGCGATGTAGCCGACGGCGTTGTAGTGGTACGCGGCCGGATCCGACTCCCAGACCTCGACGCAGGCCTGCATGAGCTCGCTCATCGCAGGCTGGAAGTAGTTGTTGCGGACGACGCCACACGCGATCCCCGATGCGCCCGCTCCGGGCGTCGACTTGTCGAGGACGACGACGTCCGCGCCGGCGCCGGCACCGCGCAGGCGGAGCTCCTTGGCGAGGTGGTACGCGGTCGAGAGGCCATGGATGCCGGCGCCGACGACGACGTACGAGGCCTGCTTCGGAAGGGACATCTATTGCCTCCTCACCAATGGTGTTGCGTATAGGACGACGGCACGGTACCAGCTCACTCCGCCGGGATCCACACGAGGCACGAGGCGCCCTCGCGGATCGTGCGCGCCGCCTTGTGGTACTTGCGACGCCGCATCCTCGCCGCATCGGCGCCGAGCACCAGGAGGCCGGGCCGGCGTTCGCCGACGAGCTCGAGCAGTGCCCTCATCGGCCGCGGGCTCACGATCCGCAGCCGCTCGACGGCGACGGCAAGCGAGTGAGCAAGCTCCGCGGGTGCCCGGAGCGAGGCGTCCACGTCCTCGAACACGATCACCTCCTGGCCCCACGATGCCGTCATCGGCCGGATCGGCAGGTCGACCATGTTCACGAGCAGGAGCGGCTGACCCGATTCCACGGCCGAGTCGACGGCGACCGCGGCGGCGTCCTCACGGACCGGCACGTCGAACGTCACGAGCATCACCGGCCGCGAGTCCGATGCGCCGGCATGCCGCTCGACGATCGTCCCGGATCGGTGTGCGACGGTCACTCCGGGCTCAGGTTCCAGCTCGTCGTGCTCTCGCGCACGCTCTCCGTCGCGCGCTCGCGCAGCTTCGGGATCACGAACACGGCGTAGGCGAAGACGAGCACGAAGAACAGGAGGCCGTACTGGAAGCCGGACACGATCGCGAGCGGGATGAAGATCGCTGCGAGCACGAGCGGCGGGCCGAGTGCGAGGAGCCGGTAGCGCCGCACGCTCTTGACGAGCTGTCCGTAGTCCTCGGTCGGAATCTGCGACGTGTCCCACGTCTTGCCGCAGTCGGGGCACGTCCAGCGGTCGCCGTAGCGCGCGTAGCCCACCTGTCCGCAGTCGCACGTCAACGTGATGGAAGGCCCGCGCACGACGCGATCGTAGCCCGACGCCGCATGCCGCTTGGAATCGCCTGACTGTCATGTTACGGTCGCCGCGCGGCCCGGACCGGGCGACATCCGACTTGCGTGGAGGTGGCAGGTGGCGACAGCAGTAGTCGAGGAACGGCAACTACTCAAGACGCTTCGCTGGTACGACGGGTTCGTCATCGCACTCGCGAACCCCGGCTTCCTACTGAGCTCGCTGGGCTACTCGGTCGGCGACCTCGGTGGCTGGGGCGCCGCGTTGCTCTGGGGAATCTCGGCGATCGTCGCCGTCTTCATCAACACCCTCTATTCCGAGCTCGCCGCGATGTTCCCGGAGAAGTCGGGCGGACTCGCGCTGTACGCGCACGAGGCGTGGCGCAAGTACTCGACGCTGGTCGGGCCGATCGCGACGTTCGGCTACTGGATCGGGTGGTCGGTCGTGCTGGCCATCAACGGCATCTTCATCGGCCAGCTCATCCAGGGCGCGTGGTTCTCGGGAGAGCCCTTCGGCGGTGCGTCGAACAACCCGGACGTCACCGGCTACTTCTCGACGGGGACGGTGAAGGTCGGGCTCCCGCAGCTGATCGCCATCGGGCTCATCGTCGCGGTCTGGCTCTTCAACGTCCGCGGCGTGCGGGTCGGAGTGACGTTCGGCTACCTCGCCGGCGCGCTCCTGATGGTGCCGCTCTTCGTGATGATGATCCTGCCGTTCCTCAACGGGACCTTCGACAGCGCGAACCTCGACAACACGATCAAGGCGACGGACCCGTCCTGGGGTGGGCTGCAACTCTCGCTCGTGTGGTTATGGCTGATGTGCTGGTCGGCCTGGGGCGTGGACGTCTGTGCGACGTTCGCGCCGGAGTACAAGGACACCGCGCGTGACACGAAGCTCGCGCTGCGCTCCGCGGCGCTCTTCTCGCTCGTCGTCTACATCCTGCTCCCGATCGGGTTCGTCGGCGGCGCCGGCGCGGAGGACATCAGCGGGTATCTCTACGTCGACGCCATGAACACGATCGTGGGGTCGACGACGCTGACGGACTTCTTCACGGTCTGCCTCGTGGCGGCGTTCATCATCACGATGAACACGGCGACGGCGGACGGCGGCCGGGCCCTCTACGGCATCTCGAAGGCCGGCATGACCGTAAAGCAGTTGGGAACGCTCAACCGCTGGCACGTCCCCGGGAACGCGATGACCGTCGACATGGTCATCAACATCCTGTTCGTGCTCTTCATCGGGAACATCTTCGGCGTGCTGGCCGCGTCGAACCTCGGCTACGTGTTGGCCCACATGTTCGCGCTCTCCGGGTTCGTGATCCTGCGCAGGACACGGCCCGACTGGCCGCGGCCGATCAGGCTCGGCGCGATCTGGACCCCGATCGCGGCGATCCTCGCCGTGTGGTGCGGGATCCTCACCGTCGTCGGGTTCGGCTGGATGCAGGTCGCCGCGGGCGGCTACGGCGACACGAAGGAGAAGATCATCGGCGTGTCGGTCCTGGCGATCGGCATCCTGCTCTTCCTCTTCCGGCGCATCGTGCAGGACAAGGAGAGCCCGCACTGGCGCGAGGAGGTCCCGACGATGCCGGACGCGACCCAGTCGGCGCTCATCGCCGAGGAGATGCACGCGACCTAGGCGTCGGACCCAACCGATCGATGAGAGGCGCGGCTTAGGCCGCGCCTCTTCGCTTTGTCGTCAGAATCACACGCGTGGAAGGCTCGAGACCACCGGAGTTCGAGGTCGCGATGGCGAGCGCCATCGCGTCGGCGGAGGCGTTCGGAGCGTCGTACGACGTCGCACCGATGTCCGAGGCGCTGGAGCTCGGCGAGGGTCTCGAGGGCGATCCGGCTCTCGCCTTCCGGCGAACACTCGGGATGTTCGCCACGGGCGTGACGGTGCTCACGACCAGGGTCGGCGAGCAGGTGCACGGCATGACCGCGAACGCGTTCATGTCGGTCTCGCTCCAACCCCCGCTCGTTCTCATCTCGATCGACCGGCGGGCGAGGATGGGGGCGCTGCTCCACGAGGGAACGCGCTTCGGCGTGAGCGTGCTCGAGGCGAAGCAGACCGGTCTCTCCGACCGTTTCGCGGGCCGCGTGGGCGACGAGCTTCCCGAGGCGACGTTCGAGGTGATCCACGAGACGCCGCTCGTCGAGGGCGCGCTCGCGCACCTCGTCGCACGCGTCGTGCGCTCCTACTGGGGAGGCGACCACTCCCTCTTCCTCGGCCAGGTCGAGTTCGCTCGCTACGGCGACGGCCGGCCGCTCCTCTTCCACGGCGGGCGGTACGAGCGGCTCATCGAGGATCCGCGCGTGTTCTCGCAGCTGCCACGCGAGCTGCTCGACCCGATCATCGCCCTCGGCGAGGAGCGCGACTACGGCGACGGCGAGGCCGTGATGCGGATCGGCGACGCCGGCTGCGATCTCCTGCTCGTCGTCGAGGGCTCGGTGCGCGTCGAGCGGCCCGGGTTCTCCTCGACCATCGGGCCGGGCGAGCTCATCGGCGAGATCGAAGTGCTCGACCCCGGCGGCGGGCGCATCGCCGACATCCATGCGGTCGGTCCCGTGCGCGCGATCGCGGTCTCCCGCGAAGCGCTGCTCGGCGCGCTCGAGTCAGATCCGCGGGCCGCCGTCGCTCTCATCGAGGTCTTGGCCGCGCGGTTTCGCGAAACGACGTGAGCTTGCGCCGCGGGCTGCTCGGCCTCGGTGTCGGGCTCGCGCTCGCCGACTCGTCGATCGTCACGCTAGCGGTGCCCGAGATCCTTGGGCAGTTCGACGTCGCGATCACGTCGGTCTCGTGGGTCCTGACGTCCTTCAATCTCGTGCTCGCGGTCGTCGCAGTGCCTGCGGCCTACGTCTCGCGCCGTCGCCCGCGCCAGTCCTACGGGGTCGGCGTCGTGGTGTTCGCGTGCTCGTCGCTCGTGTGCGGTCTCGCCCCGTCGTTCGAGGTGCTCATCGGGGCGCGCTGCGTCCAGGCCGTCGGCGCCGCCCTCCTCGTCACGGCTGCGCTGGATCTGCTGTCGCAGATCGAGGGCGGCGACGAGCGTGCGCTCCGGATCTGGGTCACGGCAGGCGTTGTCGGCGCGGCGCTCGGGCCGGCGGCCGGCGGCATCCTGACGGAGCTTCTCGGTTGGGAATCGATCTTTCTCGCGCAGGTGCCGGTCGCCGTCGTCCTGCTCCTCGCGCTCCGGGGACTCGAGGCGCGACCCGTCGCGACACCGGCCGGCCGGCCGTCGATCGCGGCCAACGCGGCGCTGCTCTTCGTCGCGGGCGGCCTCGTCGCGGCGCTCTTCCTCGTCGTGCTCCTGCTCGTCGAGGGCTGGGGGATGTCGCCGGCCGCGGCAGGAGTGGTCGTCACCGTCATGCCGCTCACCGCCATCGCCGTGGGTCGCCTGCGTCCCCGATCGCTCGGCGAGCTGTGTGGCGTCGTCTGCGGTGTCGTCCTGCTCGCGGGAGGGCTCGGTGCGCTCGCGCTCATGCCGCGCGCCGGGTGGGGCTGGACGATCCCGCCCCAGATCCTCGTCGGTGCCGGACTGGGTCTCACGGTCGGCGGCCTGACGAGACTCGCGCTGCGAGGCCGCCCAGACCAGGTCGTGCACGGAGGCTGGACACTCTCGGCGCGTCATGCCGGCGTCGTCGTCGGCCTGTTGCTCCTCGCGCCCGTGCTGACCAGTGCGCTCGACGAGAGCCGCGACGAGGCCATTCGCGCCGGCGCCGCGATCGTGCTCGACAGCGACATCCCGCCACTGGACAAGCTCGGTGTCGCGCAGGACGTCCTCGCGGAGGTGGATCGCTCGAGCGACGCCGGGGAGTTGCCCGACGTCGGGCGCGCGCTCGAGGACCGGCCCGACGACGACGAGTGGAATGCGCTCGTCTCGGCACTCGAGGATCAGCTCGACCGGGCCGTGACGAGCGCATTCTCCGGCCCGTTCCTGCTCGCGGCGGCTCTCGCGCTGTGCGCACTCGTCCCGCTCGCCTTCGTGCGGAGGCGCGTGGAGTGAAGCGGCTTGCTCCGCTGCTCCTCTCGATCGCGCTCGTTGCGGTCGTCGTGATCCCGTACATGGCGCTCGGCGGAGGCACGTTCGAGCCGACCCCGGTCGCCGACCCGTGTCAGCCGCGCGATCGCGCCGAAGCCGACGGGCTGGGCGAGACGATCGAGCGCATCGCGTTGCAGGCCGTCGACCACGTCGCGTGCGAGCTCGGCGTGTCGCGCGAGGAGCTCGTGCTCGCACTGCGGAGCGAGGACGCCTTCGACCGGTTCACGAGCGAGAACGGGATCGATCGCGGAAAGGCAGAGGATGCGATCCACGCGGGCCTCGTGCGGGCGGTCGACGAGGCGGAGGACGACGGCACGCTCCCCGGGTTCATCGCGCCGTTCGTGCGCAAGGCGGCAGAGAGCGTCCCGCCCTGGCTCATCCTCGAGACGCTCGAGCGTCTCGGCAGCTTCCTCCCCGGCTAGCCCGCGACGACGAGCTCGCGCGGATGCCGCGAGAGCGTCTCGATCCCGCCGGTCGTCATCAGCAGGGTCTCCATGTAGCTCGCCGTGAACCCCCGCTCGCGGTCGAAGACGATGTTCTCGTAGTTCGTGACGTACCCGGGCTCCCAGGTGAACGACTCGAAGGCGTCGTTCGAGAGATATGTGTGGCCGACCCAGCTCGGTGCGAGCGCGAGGCCGAGGGCATAGCCGCCGACCCACCACACCTGCTCGCGCGGAATCCGTGAGAACACCCACGCCTCGGCGGCGCGCTGCGCTACGTCGAGCGGGTCGCCGGGCCGGACGGCGCGCTTCACCTCGTCCACGCTGCGGGCGGTGTGCTCCAGGATTCGCCGCGCTTCCTCGTGGTCCCGGCCGATCGCGACGGTCCGGCAGAGGTCGGCGTGGTAGCGGGCGACGACGCCGCACGCGTCCACGTACATGACGTCCCCGACCTCGACAGGGCGTTGCGATGGGGGAGAGTGCGTGCGACACCAGACGTCTGGACCGGCGGACACCATCGTCCGGATCGCTGCGGCCTCTCCACCCTGGTCGGCCATGACCGAGTCGAGTCGCGCGGCGATCTGTAGCTCGGTCCGGCCGGGGCGGACACTCTCGAGTAGGTCTGCGAACGCGACGTCGACGATCTCCGCCGCGCGGCGCACGCAGGCGAGCTCAGCATCCGACTTGACCGCTCGGACACGGTCGACGATCCAGTCGCCGGCGACGATCCGGGCTCCGAGTGCGTCGAGGCGCTCGGCCGTCTCCCGAACCAGCGGCGCTCCCGGCGACTGCGTCCACCACTCGATGCCGACCGATCCCTCGGCCCAACCGCGATCACGGAACGCGCGCGTGATCGAGTCGAGCGCCTCCTCGTAGCGATAGAAGACGGCATCGTCGAAGACGGCCGTCTCGCGCACCAGCGTCTCGTGACGCTCGTAGTCGAGAAAGACGAGACGCTCGTCGTGTCTCGAGACGACGACGCCGAGCGGCGCACGGGGCGGGTACCAGACCGACTCGAACCCGGTCAGGTAGCAGAGATTCGCCGGGCTCATGACGAAGAGCACGTCCACGTCACGGCCTTCCATCTCCTCGCGTACGCGGCGGGCCCGATCGCGGTACTCCGTCTCCGGGAAAGGCTTCGGGCGGGTCAGCTCAGCCCCCAACCGCGGTGCTCGGCGCACACCGCGTCGATGTCCGCGCTCGCATGCCCGGGGTCGTCGGGCATGTAGGCGATGGGATCAGCGAGCAGACGTTCCGTGCCGAGCACTCCCTCGAGCGTCGCATGCAGGCAGTACGCGGCGTACGTCCGCGCGTAGCCGCCTTCCTGGACGAGCAGGAGCGAGGCGCCGGCACGCTCGGCGCTCGCGCGCACGCTGCGGCCGATCGCGTGGAAGCCGTCCATGCTGACGTTCATCCTTCCGTTGCCGTCGAATGCGCTCGCGTCCTGGCCACAGGCGCCGATGACGACATTCGGGCGGTAGCGCTCGAGCACGGGCTCCACGACCCGTGCGAACGCCTCGGCGTACGCTCCGTCGCCGCTGCCGGGCCTGAGCTCGACGTTGACGTTGTGGCCCGCCCCTCGCCCTGCGCCCGACTCCGCTGCGCCGCCCGTCTCCGGATGGGACGGTCCCCAGCTGCCGTGCCGCATGTGCAGCGAGATCGTGAGGACGTCGGCACGCTCGTAGAAGCACGCCTGCGTGCCGTTCCCGTGGTGGACATCCCAGTCGACGATCGCGACGCGTTCCGCCCCCGCCGCCCGGAACCGCTCGGCCGCGAGCGCGACGTTGTTGAAGAAGCAGTACCCGTCCGTGACCGCTGGTCCGGCGTGGTGGCCGGGCGGTCGGACGAGGGCGTAGCCGACGGCGACCTCCCGCGCGATGAGCCCGTCGGCCGCGGCGAGCGTCGTCCCCGCCGCAGCCAGGAGCGAAGGCCAAGAGGTCGCCGAGAGCACCGTTGTGGAGCCGAAGCGGCGTCCTCCCGCCTCGCAGTCGCGGCGGAGGCTCGCGATATATGCAGGGTCGTGAACCGTCTCGAGCTCGCCTTCGTCCGCGAGCCGTCCCTCTCTCCAGCCGAGACGTGGCGCGAGCGGCCCCTGCAGCAGGACCGAGCGCATGTTGCGGATGCGCTCCGCGTTCTCGGGGTGGAGCTCCTGCACCTCGAGAAGATCCGACGGCGGTGCCTCCCACAGGCCTGAGCCCGTGTCGTGGTCGAGTGCGGCCGGGTGCCAGAAGACGTCGAGCTCGGCCATGCTCAGTCGCCGAGGTCGGGGAGATCGGCCAGCCACGGCGTCCGGTAGCCGGTGTCGTCCCAGACGACCGGGAAGAACGACTCGTCCAGCGAGAGGTCGCCGTGCTTGCGGTAGCGCGAGTAGGTGATGTCCACGTTCGTCTCGTGGAACCGCGTCTCGACGGGGATGAGGTGCGAGACGAGCGCCATGCGCGCGACCGTTCCCGACTCGTTCGGTGCGGAGCCGTGCCACGTGAGGCCGTGGTGGAACGAGCCGCCACCCGGCTTGACGACGACGGGGACGAGGTCGAGGTCAGTGGCCTCGGGCGCCGCCCGCCGGGGCCCCGCGAGCCAGTCGTCCGGCGCGTGGAACTGCGAGCGCGCGGGTGGAGACTTCGGCCAGGCGTGCGAGCCGCGGACGAACTCGATCGGCCCCGCGTCGGCCTGCGTCTCGTGGAGCGAGATCCAGCACGTGATCATCTCCGGCGGTACGAGGTAGCCCGCGTACGAGGAATCCTGGTGGAAGCCGATCG
>Ga0111538_10010639_pt1 | contig 12229 bp, 10 predicted proteins | sample SoiMethybrSBSTD1_FD_79669 | JGI IMG/M metagenome (GOLD analysis project Ga0111538, IMG submission 79669) | Bulk soil microbial communities from a Populus tree surrounding site in Tennessee, USA - Soil MetaG P. TD hybrid SBSTD1 (version 2)... | ecosystem: Environmental > Terrestrial > Soil >...
AGATCGTCGCAAGACACCGCGAAGCTACACATCTGCGAATCGATAACCTACCCACGGCTCGGTGAGGATGTACTTCGGCGCCGACGGATTCGGCTCGATCTTCTTGCGGAGAGAACCCACCAGCACGCGCAGGTGCTCCGGCTGGCCGGCGGCGTGTGGCCCCCAGATCGCCTTGAGGATCACGCGGTGCGTCAGTACGCGACCCGGGTGCTGAGCGAGGTAGGAGAGCAGCTCGAATTCCTTGGGTGTGAGACGAACTTCTTCGCCGTCGCGCAGCACGCGGAAACGTTCGCGGTCGATGACCAGGCCGCCCCGCACGATGGGCTCGCTCGAGGGCGACGGATTGTCGACGCGGCGAAGCGCCGCGCGGATGCGCGCGAGCAACTCTTCGGCTCCGAACGGCTTGGTCACGTAATCATCGGCCCCTGCATCGAGAGCCGCCACTTTGTCGCCTTCAGCGCCACGAGCAGAGAGCACGAGGATTGGCACGCTGGTGTCCTGGCGCATTTGTCGGCAGACGTCCACGCCGTCCATGTCGGGGAGGCCAAGGTCCAGGACGATCAAGTCAGGTTTGTCTCGCTCGACGACGTCGAGACCCGCGCGGCCGGTCATGGCCGAAAGCACGTCGTATCCGCGCGCACGTAGAAGGGGAGAGACCGTGCCCAGGATGTTCGGCTCGTCGTCCACGATCAAGATACGGGAGGGCATTATTGAGGCACCGGCGCTCGACGGACGTTGCCAGGTACGACGATGGAGAATCGTGCGCCGCCTCCGGGGACGTTTTCCGCCCATACACGCCCGCCGGCCGCAGCGAGCAGTCCACGCGTGATTGAGAGTCCCATTCCTGTCCCGAACGTTGTGTGCCGTGCCGTGTGTCCCCGGTAGAAACGCTCGAATAGATGCTCGAGCTCCCCAGAATCGAGGCCAGGGCCATGATCGGTGACGGACACGTGCAGGCCGTCGGGATCCACGTGAGCCTCCACGACGATCTCGCGATCGGACGGCGAGTACTGTGCGGCGTTCTCGAGAACGTGTGACAGCGCTCCCGACGCAAGCCGCGGATCGATTTCAACCTCCAGATCGCCCGGCGCGTCCACCCGTACTGATCGTTCCTCGAGCAGATGTCTGACGTGAGCCATCGCCGCGTCGACGACGTCCTCTGCCGTGACCCAATCGCGGTCGACGCGGATGGCGGCGGCATCGATTCTGGCCATGTCGAGGATGTCCTGGAACAGGCGGGTGAGCCGGCCGAGCTCCGAGATCGCGGCGCGGGCTTGTTCGCGGCGATCGTAAGGGGACAGTTCGTCGCGCAGGTTCTCGACCGCGACCCGGATCGCGGTGAGGGGCGTGCGCAGATCGTGACTGAGCGACGCGAGCAGCGTGGCGGCGAGATCCGCTTTCTGCTTGACGAGCTCCGCGGCATCGCGCTCTGCGAGAAACTGCGCGCGTTCGATCGCAATCGCGACCACGCCGGCAAGCGCATCGAGGGCCCCGATATCGAGCGTCGATGACGACGCGGCGAGTAAGCCGACCGCCTTCGTTCCGTGGCGAAGCGGGACAATCGAAATATCTTCAGCCGGTCCTGCGCGCATGTGCCCGCCATATGCGCGTTGTCGCGCGTCGAATTCGACCACACCGCGTGCCTTGGCGAGCGCCATGTTCAACGTGCCGTCGTCGATGACGAGATCCTCGCTCGCGCCCTGATACCGTCGCCAGCCCTGTTCAGCAGGAAGGCAGATGGCGACCTTCACGAGTTCGAAACGGCGTGCCACGTGGCGTGCCAGAGCCTCGATCGCTCCGCTGGTTTCCGTTGTCAGAAGTACGTCGCGCGTCAGATCGAACAAGCGAGTGACTTCATTGCGGCGCGCGATGGCCTCGCGCGCGCGCGCTTGCACCGCCGCTGAGAGATTGCTGGCGATGACCGCGACCACGAGGAACGCGAAGAGCGCGATCCAGTTCTGGGCGTCGGCAATCGTCAATGTGCCGAGGGGTGGCAGGAAGAAGAAGTTGAACGCGACTGTCGCCGCGATTGCGGTGACCGTGGCGATCCACAACCGTCCGAAGGTTGCTGTCGCCAGCACCACCAGCAGCAGCGCCAACGCCACCGTGGTTGGACTGACCTCGGGAAGCGCTCGTAACCCGACGACGATTGCAGTTATCGCGAGCGCGCCGCCGAGCAGGACAGCGAAGTCGCGAGTGGGGAGCGGCCGAACCCTCGGCATGCTGATCCATTGTGCCATTCCACGGCAACGTGGATCCGTCACGGATTTCTTATGGACTCTTTATGCTTTTCTTAGCCGAATGAACGCTAACGTTCGTGACGGGCATGCACAGCGTCACATTGGCGACTGGCGAGGTTCAACCCGAACAGCTCAGCGCAGTCATGGCGGAGTCTTTGGCGCTCGAGCACGTGCGTGTCTTCCGGCAGCTCCTTGTCGTCCGCTGCGGAGTCATTGCACTTGGAATCGCTTTCACCGGCCTGATCCTCGGGCTGCAGCATTCGTTTGGCTACTGGTTCAGCATGCTGGTTTTTCTTGCGGCCCCAGCCTGCACCTGGATCGTGGAACGCCGTCGCGAATGGCAGCTTGCTCGCCGGCTGCAACTGATGTCTGAACCGGCCATGGACGTGGTGGCCACGCCGTTTTGTAAGAAAGTCGTAAAAAGTTCATAAGTACCGGCCGCGCCTGCCGTCGGCGGCACGAACGCCGACCGATAATTCAAAGAGTTGTCCAACTCGCTTTCAACCTCGGCATCCACGGAATCCCGGTCCACCGTTCACGCCCCCGGCTCTCGCAGCCGCTTGTTGCCACTGACGTTGACAGCGTTGGGTGTCGTCTATGGCGACATCGGGACAAGTCCGTTGTACGCGATGCGGGAATGCTTCTTCGGCAGCCATCCAGTCCCGCCCACGCACGAGAACGTCCTCGGGGTCCTGTCACTGATTATTTACGCGCTCGTGCTCGTCATTTCCGTCAAGTACGTCGCCATCGTGATGCGCGCAGACAACCAGGGCGAGGGCGGCATTCTCGCGCTGACGGCGCTCGTGCCTGGACTACGAGGCGAACGAAGTAGCTCGCCGCGCTTGGCGGCGGGACGCCCCGTGCTGATTGCGCTGGGAATCTTCGGCACCGCCTTGCTCTACGGCGACGGCATGATCACGCCGGCGATCTCCGTTCTCAGCGCGGTTGAAGGGCTCGAGGTCGCGACGCCACTATTCCGCCCGTACGTTGTGCCGCTGACAGTCGCGATCCTGGTCGGGTTGTTCGTGATCCAGAAGTACGGGACTCATCGAGTCGGTGGCCTGTTCGGACCGATCGTGATCGTGTGGTTCCTGACGATCGCTGCACTCGGAATCAGTTGGATCGTTCGAGAGCCGGTGGTGCTGGGCGCGTTCGACCCGCGCCACGCCGTTACGTTTTTCAACAGCAACGGCCTGACCGGTTTCGCCGTGCTCGGCGCAGTGTTCCTGGTCGTGACCGGCGGGGAAGCACTCTATGCCGACATGGGGCACTTCGGAAAAGAACCGATCCGCCTGGCCTGGTTCGTGTTGGTGCTGCCGTCGCTGCTCTTGAACTATCTTGGGCAGGGCGCACTGCTCCTGAACGACGAGAAAGCGACGCATCCGTTCTTTCAACTGGCGCCGACGTGGGCGCTGCTTCCGCTGGTGGCGATTGCCACTGTTGCGGCGATTATCGCCTCACAAGCGCTGATCTCGGGTGCTTTCTCGATCACGCGACAGGCCATGCAGCTGGGCCTGGCGCCACGCCTCGATGTCGAGCACACCTCTCCCCACGAAATCGGCCAGATCTATGTTCCGCAAGTGAACTGGGCCTTGATGTTCGCGACGGTGTTCATCGTCATCGGATTCGGTTCATCGAGCGATCTCGCCGCTGCATATGGCATTGCCGTCACGCTGACCATGGTCATTACCGTATTGCTGCTGTACGTGGTGATGACCGAGCGATGGTTGTGGCCGATACCCGTGGCGGCATCGGTCATGGCACTCTTTCTCGTGATCGATGTTGCCTTTTTCGCCGCCAATGCGTTGAAAGTGCTTCAGGGTGGCTGGGTGACACTGGCGGTCGCCGTGGCGATTTTCATCCTGATGACGACTTGGAAGACCGGCCGTCGACTGGTCGCCGAACGGCTCACCGCGCGGGCGATTCCACTGGACGAGTTCATGGCGACCGTCGAGAAATTGCAGCCGGTCAGAGTCCCGGGAACGGCTGTCTTCATGACGGCGCAGCCGACCGGCACGCCGCCAGCACTCGCGCACAATCTGCGTTACAACAAGGTTCTGCACGATCACGTCGTGGTGCTGACCGTGGTCACCGCGCAGGTGCCGCACGTCGCCATCGACGATCGCCTGACGGTGCAGCCGCTCGGGCAGTCCCTGTTCAACGTGCGCGTCCAGTACGGGTTCATGGACGATCCCAACGTGCCCGACGCGTTGCTTCAGGGACGTGAACAAGGGCTGCACATTGACCTCAACGACACGACCTATTTCCTTGGTCGCGAAACCATCATCGTGGCAGCGAGACAAGGCATGGCCGTGTGGAGAGAAAAACTTTTCGTCCTGATGGCGCGCAACGCCGTGCGCGCCACGGCGTTCTTCCGGCTGCCAGCTGAACGCGTCGTCGAACTGGGAGTCCAGGTGGAGATGTAAGGCTGCGCCGTGGGGTGCCTGGTCCGTGGACTCGCGCACGTCAATTGAAGAGCGCGTCAGGCCGCGCGCTCTTCGTGCGAAATCTCGGCAGCGGGTTCTTCGATCTCGACAGACTGGACGGGCGACGACGTAATCTGCTTGGCACCGAGGCCGAACTCGATTCGAAGACCGACGAGGATCCAGCCCACCTTCAACGTGCTACCCCCAAACGTTGCGCCTGACAGCCGCACGACCGTCGGCTCCGGGAAGATCCCGCCTGCAGCGAGGACCAGTTGGCGAGAGCCGTCCAGCACCGTCAGTCGATAACGGGAGTGCCGTGTCTTCACGATGAGTGTGGACCCGGCGTCGAGCGCATACACTCCAACGCCATCTTTCCCGTTTGACTCTCGTGCGAACCCGTCGAGTGTGCGGCAGCTAGGTTCCATCGCGTCCTCCGTTGCGCGAGAGATGGGCAATTCCGTTGCCACTCCACCAGCGCGCTGGCCGTCCGGAATATCAGGGGATTTTCGAGGACTTCGCCCAGCATCGCGCCGGTGGTGGGAACTTTCCCGCGGCGCCGCGAACTCGTTCCCACCTCAGCCCGTCGAGTCAAGTGCCGATATAGCGTCGCGAATGACGGGGGGGAATACGGTCCTTCGTCCTTAGGCCTTCGTGCTTGGTCCCTGGTTCCTCGTCCTTGGTCCCGCCGCCGCGCGGCCGAGGACCAGAGGCGCGCTAGCTCAGCACATGGGGAGGTCATCGTGCACGTCACACGGGTTCCCCTTGATGACGGGCGGGTCGGCGGGTGCACACGTTTCGGAGCCCTCCACACCAACCTCGCCGTCTTCGACCCAGTCGGGCGGAAACGCCGTGTGCAGGACGTCGACAGTCAGATTGAGCCCAGGGTCGAGAAGCACGAGATCGCGGCCGACTATTCGATACTCGAGTTCGCTTGGCAGTTCAGGGAGCGCCAGAAGAGCGGCCCTCCACATGACAGCGACGTCAGTCCCGGCGTACCGTTGGGCGAGTTCGATCAAGCAACGGAAGTGGGGGGCGACACGAGGTGTGAACACGGCACCGTGTTGGATGGTGCCGTACGCCTCGAAGATCGCAGCGCGATGGGAGCGGCGTGCGCGCGCGGCTTGCTCGAGGTCGGCGTTGGCCAGCGGGGCCATCGGGTTCGCGAGAAGGCGATGAATCTCCGCGTATCGATTCACGACCATCGTGAAGTCGGTGATCGCCTGCGTATGCAATGTGTTGAATTGGTGGGGCTCGCATTGCAGGAATCGCGCCTCGGCGATGGTTGCTGAAAGCACCAATGCTGGAAGCAGGAACGGGACGGTTGCGGTCATGACGACCTCCGATGCGGGTCGAGGAGGCATCTTCGGTGCCAAGGTCGCGTTGGGGATCTCGCCACATTTGGCGCGGAGATGCGTTCGTCCTGAGTTGCCAGCATCGGAAATATTCCGCGCGGCCCGCGAAGGAGTCCGCATGGAACGGTGCTTGCGACGTTGAAGGCCGTGATCACTGAAGACCAGACCGCCATCGTCGAGTTCCTGGGGGCGCGGGCCACGCATGGCGCGGCGCCGGTCGATCGGGTCGAGACGCACACGGCGATCGTGTTCCTGGCTGATCGACGGGCATGGAAGCTCAAACGCGCCGTCAGATTCGACTACCTCGATTTCTCGACGGCCGCCCATCGCCGGGAGATGTGCGAGGCAGAAGTGCATCTCAATCGACGGACGGCGCCGGCGCTGTATCACGGCGTCGTGGCGGTGACGCGAGAGGCTGACGGATCGCTGGCGCTGGGCGGCAAAGGGCCACCGGTGGACTGGGTGATCGAGATGGAGCGCTTCGACCAGGAGGCGCTCTTCGATCGGCTGGCTGTCAATGGGCGCCTGGACGTCGAATTGATGCTGCCTCTTGCCGCCGCGATTGCCGGCTTTCACGGCGCTGCGGAAGAACGACATGACCGGGGCGGCAAGGCGGGAATGCACAAGCTCGTCGAAGGGATTGCCGCCGGCCTTCTCGAGTACGGAACCGATATCGTCGATTCCGTGGCCTGCCGTCGAGTGACGTCGGGCGCGCAGGCGGAGGTCGATCGTCTTGGGACAATGCTCGATCATCGCCGCGCCTCGGGAAGCGTTCGCCAGTGTCACGGCGACCTGCATCTCCGGAATATCGTTCTGCTCAACGGGCAACCGACGCTGTTCGACGCGATCGAGTTCAACGACGATCTTGCGTGTATCGACGTGCTGTACGACCTCGCGTTCCTGCTCATGGATCTCTGGCGGCGTCAGCTGCCTCGTCACGCGAATGCGATCTGGAATGAGTACCTGGCGGCAACTCACGACTTCGACGGCATTGGGCTGATGCCGCTTTTCCTGTCGTGCCGGGCGGCGGTTCGAGCCATGACGAGCGCCACGGCCAGCCGTGTCCAGTCCGACGCGTCACGTGTTGAAGAGTCTCACCGGATGGCGCGCGAGTACCTGGCAATGGCGGAGAGCCTGCTCGGGACGCCGGAGCCCGAGCTGATCGCCATCGGAGGGCTGTCTGGTTCGGGAAAATCCGCGGCGGCGCTGTCGTGTGCGCCGTCGGTCGGCGCTGTACCTGGCGCCATCGTTCTTCGCAGCGATGAGATTCGGAAGGAGCTGTGCGGCGTGCCGCGGCTCGAACACCTGGGACCAGAGGGCTACACGCCGGAAATCTCGAATCGCGTCTATCTCACGCTGGCCGACCGTGCACGGCTCGCGATTCGCGGCGGCTGTACCGTCGTCGCTGATGCCGTGTTCGCGCGACCAGCCGACCGCGAAGCGATCGAACGTGTCGCGATCGACCTGTCAGTTCCATTCATCGGGATCTGGCTCGAAGCATCGCCTGCGACGCTCATCGAGCGGGTCAGGTCGCGGCGTAACGACCCGTCTGATGCGGACGAAGCGATCGTTCGGCGACAGCTGGCTCAGGATCCTGGAGCGATCGACTGGCACCGCGTGGATGCATCAGGTCCGTCTGACGCTGTGCTTCGAGCGGTCGCGGCGGCAGCGCCAACACGAGCGCATCGGTACGACACAGCACACGATACGTGACCGAGCCCATGCGCGGGCCGAGGACGCCGGAGGAATGCAGGCCCATCACGATGAGATTGGCGCGACGTGCCTCGGCCAGCGTGATGATTTCCTCCGATGGGTCACCAGTCACGACAATCGGTTCCACATGAACGTGCGATGCGAATGATGCCGTCATGCGCGCGACCTGCTCTTCGGCGTCGACGCGTCGCGCGGCGTCCCCCCCTGGCATGAGTGCACGCACACTGTGTGGGATGAAGATTGGCTCGAGTATGTGCGTCACGATGAGCGGGACGGACAGTGCCTCCGCCAGCCCTGCGGCCACTGTCAATTGCGGCTCCGACGCGGGCGTCAAATCGACAGGCGTGAGGATGCGGTTGATGTGACTTGCGATTCCACTCAATGACGCGACCGGTGGCCTGGCGTCCGGGGTGATGAAGACAGGCACCGACGTTTCGCGCAGAACACGCTCTGTCGTCGATCCGAAGAACATCTTGCGCATGCCGCTTCGCCCGTGCGAACTCATCACGATCAGCTCCGCATTCGACTCGGATGCTTCACGCAGGATCTCGGTTGCCGGCTTTCCGGTCCTGATCTTGAACGCGACTCTCTTCGGTCCAGTCGCGTAGTCCACCAGTGTCTCGCGGCAAAAGCGCTTCAACTCCTCCATCGTAGCGTCAGCGAGCGACGTTGCGTGTCCGAAGCTGCCGGCCGCTTCAGCGAGCAACGGATCATCGATGGAAAGCACGGTCAGTCGGGCGCCGAAATGGTCGGCAATCGCCGCGGCGTAGCACAGCGCCGCGCGAGATGGCTCCGAGAAGTCGACGGGGCAGAGCAGGGAGGGCCAGGAGGTTGTCATGACGGACCTCGCAGTTATCGGTGGACACAGCTTAGCGAGCAACGTCGATACCACCGGCTTCACCAAGGAGAGCCGCCCATCGGCGCTGTGACCGTACGTGACAGCTTATCCCGAGGTGAATTTTTTCGCGAGAGGTGCCTGAAATGCCGCGGGCTGTGGAGAAAGTCCACGGCTGCGAGGCTACCCGGCCGGTCGAGAGCCGGGTAGCCCAACGATCGAACCCTGTTGACCCTATCTGAAATTCGGCTGCGTGGTGATCTCGATCGTGCGATCGACGCCGCTTTGCGGATGCTGAATGTTCACGTAAGCCCTGTTCGGATTGCGGAGGTCGAAATAGAGACCCGTGAACTCCGAGCCCACCGCGCCGTTGGAAACCCAGCGCGCGATCCCTTCGCCCGGGTCGGACAGGTCTCCGTCCTTGTTCAGATCCACCGCAATCCAGATGTCGTCGTCCACACCGCCGCCACGGTCCTCGACGATGTAGATATTGCCCTCGTGATCGATCGCCAGATTGTCGGCGTTGTTGAGCGCGCCGAGGGCCGGCAGACCGGTCGCAAGATTAATCGTCACCTGCGGAGCGGCAAACAGACTCACGACGTTCGTCGACAGGTTGAGGTTGTAAGTGCGGCTATTGCCCGTAGCGTCGCTCGCGTCGGTATCCGAGTCGGTCGTGTTGAAGTACAGCAGCTGCGTGCCGTCGGCAAGCGTCTGAAGCTCCATGTCTTCCGGTCGGTTGTAGCCGGTGGCGCGGACGTCGTTGTCATCAGCCGAGGCGCGGCCGTCGATGGTGCCGTCGGCGTTGACCACGGAGATACCCACGATCGGACCGCCGGTCGCGTTGGTGATGGCGACCCACGTGGCGGCGCCGGTGATGGCCGGGCCGTTGTTGCCTTCGTTCTGGCCGCCCGCGCCGATGCGCAGTACGAACGTCTGGCCCGCTGCGAAGAATTCATCGCCGCTGGTCGCGTCAGGGTTTGCGGACACGTACTTGTAGATCGAGCCGCCGTTCAGCTCGTCGACGAAATAGAAATTGTTGTCCTTATCGAACCCGAGCCCTTCATGCGACACGCGCGGAACATTGCTGCGCCACACGAAATCGCCGCCGTACTGCCCCGCGGTGATCGGGTTGGTCACTTCGAACAACCGTCCCTTGGTGCTGCCCGTACCCCACGACTCTTCGGCCGTCAGGTAGCCGCCCCACGGAGTCCACCGTGACGCGTCACCAGACACGAACCCCTGCGTGCCGGGCTGCACGATGGTGACCGTGCGAGTGTTGTAGTGGGGATCCTGTGTGTCGATGCGCTGGACGCCAGCCGTGCCGGTCTCGAAGGGCATGAACAGATAGCGCCCGGCGTTCGGGCCTGTCAGGTTCGACGTGATCATGTCCCAGTTGCCGGAGTTCGAATTCATCACGAGACTGTTCTGCGTCCTCCGGTCGGCCAGCGTGCGCTGATTCCACTTCGGATTCGACAGCGTAATGGGCGTCGCTTCCTCGTCGCCATCAACCGGCAGGGGCCCCGCGGACCTGGTGAGCGGAGTCATATCCGAGAACTTACTGTTTACCGCAAGCGCGGTTATGCCAAATGAGAGGGCCAGCGCCACCGCCAGCGGAACTCGTCTCGATGTCATGTGCATCTCCTGATCGTAGATTTACTGAGATCCGCAGCGTATGAGTTGCGAGCGACGCGCGCATGGCGACGTCGTAACGCGTGCGCAAACTGAATGATCAGAAGATGTGACTGAAGCGGTCCGAGCCTGCCGTACGGATCGCGTACGGAGCAGCGACTACCAATGGGTCAGAGGACGTTCGCGCGGCGCATCACGGGCTCTGCCTTCTGGCGAATCTCGCGCGCGATTTCGTACGGATCGCCTTGCTGAAAGCGTGGCAGGAACAGCTCGACCGATAACGGACCTGCATAGCCCTTGTCCGACAGCTTGCGCAGCATGGTGTTCAGTGGAGCGATGCCCTCGCCGGGAATGAGTCGGGTGGTGTTGTCGAGCAATTCTCGCGGCATGTCGGGAACGTCCTGGAAGTGCACGTGCCCGATCTCGCCTGACCTGATCAGATCGAGATCCTCGAGCTTATTCGGTCCCGACCAGAAGTGATAGAAGTCGAGGAGAGGCGCCACGTTGGGATGCGCGGCCTCCCTCATCAACTTGAGCATCGTCGGCAGCGCCGCGATGAAGGTCGACGCCCGGACAGCCTCGGCCATCACCACCATGCCGAACTGCTTGGCGATATCGCCGTTCTCGCGCATGTTTTCGACGGCCCGCTTGTAGTCGTCTTGCGTGAACTTCTCGGTGGTCGGCGTGGGCGAATAGATTTTCTTCAGCCCGAGCGCGGCGAACTGCTCACAGCGCTTCTTGAAGCCGTCGAGCGCCGCAGTGCGCTTCGGATTGGGTTCCCACAACCCGAAGACCCCGCACGCCGACGAGACAGGCGTGAGCCCGAGATCGGTCAGCACGCGCTTGGCCGCTTGAAGGGAGTCCGTCTTGAGGAATTCGTCGAGGAGGGTGTTTGTCAGCTCGACGTGCTTGATGCCGGCACGCGACCACCCTTCGAGCGAGCCGCGATAGCCGGCGGCGGCGGATGTGTTCTGGTGAATGGCCAGCGTCATTTTTCCGGCTCCGAGCGCACTACGCGCGGCGAACAGCGCCATCGGGGTGAGGAGGACCGCTCGTCGTGACAGCATGCCGGATTGTAGATCCGAGACGGCATTTCGGGATCCGGGACTCGGGATCCGGGACTCTGGCTAGGCTTGTTCCTCCAGGAACGATGCCAGGAACTCCTGCGTCCTGGCCCAGAGGCCGCGCTGTTTCCATTTGCCCAGCTCGATGCGCTCGCAGACGGCCATGTCGTCCAGGAAGATCGACTCGAGCTCTCGCGCCAGGGCACGATCGAAGACGCAGACGTTGCTCTCTTCGTTGTGCGCGAACGAGCGATTGTCGAAGTTCGTGGTTCCAATGGTCAGCCACACGCCATCGACGACCATCGTCTTGTGGTGCAGCATGGTGCGGTCGTACTCGAAGATCTGGACGCCGGCTTTCAGGAGCGGACCGAACAGACGCAGGCTGTTGTGCCGCGCAAGCCAGTTGTCGTTGCGATCACCAGAGACCATGATGCGCACGTCGATCCCGCGCTTCCTGGCATCGATGAGGGTGTCGATCGCGACCGCGTCTGGAATGAAGTAGGGGTTCGCGATGTAGATCGATCGTCGCGCGCAGACGATCGACAGGTAGTACATGATGCGGACGGTTGACCCGCCGGACTCGGGAGAGCTCATGAGCGTCTGCGCGCTCAGTCGTCCGGTGGGCCCAATCGAGGGGTAGTAGATCTCCCCGCTCAGAAGCTCGCCGGTTGTTTTTTGCCAGTTGTGTGCAAAGCCGGCTTGCAGAGGAGTGACAGCGGGACCCGCGAGGCGGACCTGCATGTCACGCCATTGTTCGGGTCCTCGTGCGTTTCCCTTCCAGTGATCTGCGATTCCGGCGCCCCCGGTGAACGCGATGCGCCCGTCGACGATCAGCGACTTTCGATGCGTGCGGTTGTTGAAGCGTCCGATCGTGTACCAATGAATCGGGTTGTACCAGGCGACCTGGCACCCGCCATCCTCGAGCGTCTTCAGAATCTCGCGGCCGATGCTGGCAGAGCCGATGGCATCC
>Ga0111538_10010643_pt1 | contig 12226 bp, 7 predicted proteins | sample SoiMethybrSBSTD1_FD_79669 | JGI IMG/M metagenome (GOLD analysis project Ga0111538, IMG submission 79669) | Bulk soil microbial communities from a Populus tree surrounding site in Tennessee, USA - Soil MetaG P. TD hybrid SBSTD1 (version 2)... | ecosystem: Environmental > Terrestrial > Soil > Tree...
AGGGTGCCGTCCTCCTCGATGAGGGTCACGGCGCGCACCGGGCTGTCGGCGCTGTTCGCGACGCGCCGGCGGCGCCGGCGCAGGAGGCTGATGTCGTCGTCGCCTATCGAGTCGGCGTAAAACGCCTTGAAGAGGTCATCCTCGAGCCTGGACGCCTCGACTTGTGATTGGAAAAGGTCAGACATGTCTGTTGGTGCTTGTGGTTACCATCGAGCCGCTACAGGGCTCCGCAACGGCATCAACCACAGAGGACACAGAGGACACCGAGAACGAATCTCCTGGAAGTCGTTTTTGTTTGTTTTCCTCTGTGCGCCTCTGTGTCCTCTGTGGTTCAAGCTTTTCACGTTTTTTTGAATCGCTTAGTGGTTGATGATCGGCAGTGGAGTCACGGGAGGTGTAGCGGAACGAGCGCTCCGGATGTCGAGCAGGCTGTCGAACTGCCGCTTGCTGCGCATGTTGGCGCGGCCTTCCTCAACCGCCTCGGCGTAGCTGCTGGCGGACGTGAGATAGGTCGCCTCCAGCATGACGAGATCGCCTGAGGCGATGTGCGTCATGATCTCGTCGTACTGAAGCCTCGTCAGGCGCCAGCCGTACTGGTCGACGAACGGCACGGCGGCCTTGCGCGCCGCCGGGTCACCGGGCGCTGGAACGTTGGCCGGCAGCTTGCGCATCTCGAGGTAGGCCTCGTGCGCTTCCTCCGAACGCCAGTAGCCGACGAACGCGTGGCCCGTCAGCAGCACGACGACCGGATAGATGTCGATGTACTCGAGACACGAAGCCAGCAGCAGCGACAGGTCGATGCAGGTGCCGGTGACCGATTCGAGGATGTCGGTCGGCGTGCGCAGGCGTTGCGTCTGTTCCGAGTACGAAGGGGGCGGGTTGATGTACTGCAGCCGGAATTCGTTGACGATCGCCGTCCAGATGGCCTGCACCTGCGCGTCCACGCCCTCCGACGGATCATCCAACTCCTCGTCGACCGACTGATAACCGTCGAATCCCGCGGCGGGATCGTCGCGGATGCCCACCAGGTAACGCCGCGACGACATGATGATCTTGAGGATCGCCGGATCACGCGGCAGTACGAACGACGGCAGCCACGGATTGTTGTCGGTGTCGTCGACCCATTCATCGACGGGGATGAGGGTGACGCGGCGCGTCGATTCCATCGCGGTCCGGCCACCGCAACACACTTTCACGTACACGGTCGAGTGCACCCGCTCGCGCAACGCGCGCGGCAGCGACGCGGTCAACGGGATCTGTACCATCGAGGCCATCGCGAGCTGCGGCTCCTTCAGCGTCAGCAACGTGCACCTGAACGGATAATTCTCCGCGCCGAGGTTCAACTCGACGTTGACCGTGATGTCTTCGAGCGGCTCCCTCACCAGCTTGGTCAGCGTCAGTTTGCCAAGGAGCGGCCGCTGGTTGTGGAGGAGCGAGTAGTTGACCTCACCCGGCGCGTCGATCTCGACAGACAGGAGTTCGCTGATCGGCGTATCCGCGTGTCGCTTGATCAGGTCTGCGCGTGTCGGCGCAGCCACTTCGACCGGTGGGGCTGCGGCGCTGTCCAGCTTCTGGAGCTCGAACACGCTTGTGCCCATCCACATCGCGATCGCCGTGCCGTGAAGGCGATCGCCGTGTCCCTGCATGTGCTTCCACGCCTCGACGAACGCATGCGGGACGCCGAGCGCGCCGCCGGGCCTGCACCACGCCCAGTAGAACGCCTGGAAAAACAACTCGGCCAGTTCGTCGTCGATTTCGTCGAGGAAACCGATGGCCGCTCGCGCACCCTGTGCGACCAGTTCGCGCGCCATGCGCGCCCCAGAGTGATACAGGTTGAGGGTGACGAGCCTCGGCGGCTTTGCCCGGTTCACGAGAACCTTCGCCAGCTCATCGTACGGCACCGGCAACTCGGCGACGTTTGACTCGCGGAGAATCATCCCGTCGCGCACGCGCCCTTCCACGGCGATGCGCTTCCAGGCCGAAGGGTGCTTCTCCTCGATGTCATCGTAGAAGCCGTCGAAGACCGACGACGCCTGGTGCGTATCCACGCCACTGACGTGAATCGCCTCCCAGGGTTCGCTGCGCACGGTTTGCGCGAGCGTCTTCTCGGTCTCCGTGAGCGCGAAACGGATCACTCCTTCGGCGGCTTCACCCGTCGGCGTAAAGTGCACCGGGTCGGCGCGTTCGCCGTTCGGCATGACTTCCTTTCTTGCCCGCACCGCGGCGGCGATGCGTTTGCGTTCCGATTCGAAGTCATATTGATCGTACATCCGGCCGGGGGCGCTTTCGACAAAGAGCACACGCTGTGGCGGCCGCGGGATCACGGCCTTTCCACCGTTTCTCGTCAGGCGCGTGATGAGGATCGGGTGGAAGCGGCCCGCGCCCCGCGTGGCGGCGCTCAGGAGGTATTCCCAGGGGAAGGAGGCCGCGGCTTCATGAATGCGGTTGGCCGCCGCATCCTCGACGTCCCAGTGATGCAGCTCGACTTCCACGTGCTGCGTGTTGGCCAGCTGGCGAATGTACGCAGTCGTCAGGCCCAGCTTCTCGAGATCGGCCAGGGCGCGATCGCGCAGCGAAAGCCTGACATCGGAGCGGTCGACCCACCTCGCTCGCGAGCGAAGCAGGTAGCTCCACTCTTCCATCAGCTCGACGATCGGCGCGGTTGGAAACACCCAGCCCTCGACGATGCGGCTGTCGAACATCGTTCGGATCGTGACGACGGCTTCCTGCCTGACGAGTCCACGAGCGGGCTTCGTCTCCGGCGCCGGCTTCCTTCCGCTCGCGGCGCGCGTTCTCCTGACCTTTCGCCTGGCGGAACTCGCAGCCTTGGTGCGACGACGTTTCGGCATGATCGGTTTCTCCGGTCACCGCCGGGAATCCGAGGTGGCGGCGGTCGCGAACGTTGCGCCCGCCTGCAATGGTGAGCAAGTCAGCGGCCGACGCGCCCAAAAACAAAAGCACCGCGCTTTTGGCGCGGTGCTCGGTGAACGACCCTTTTTGGAAACGGAATCAGCCAGCGGGCGTGATCCGTATCCACGCCGAGTAGCCATCGGGCTTGATCGGCGACTTGGTGCTCGGATACGGCGTCAGGACAAGCAACTCGATCTTGAACCCGTGCGCCTCGCCGCTCTTTGGTGCGATTGAGGTATGCAGGTTGAGCGAAACAGCCGACGACGGTGTCGCTACGCGTTCGGCGACCAACGTTGCCACGCCGTCGCCCTCCCAGATGCAGACCACATCGCTTGGGCAGCGGCTATCGGATGGGACTGCGTCGAACCTGATCCGCAGGTCACCCACCGCTATCGTCTGGCCAACCTGGATCCTGACCGAATCCGCCGCTTCGGCCTGGGAATAGACAACCGGCTCGGTAATGGTCCTCGTAGAGGTACAAGCCGCGACAGCCAGGCTCACGGCCATGAAAGCAAGGTCACGCATGTATCTGATTCTCATTGCTCGTCCTTTGGTGGTTTCGGTGTTCCAGTCTGGGACACGCGAGAGCGACCGGGCCTGTACAAGGCGCGCGCGGTGAGCGACATCGCAGCGTACCGGGAGAAGCCACAAGGCCGACGACCGCACAGAGGCGGAAGCGTTTCGGCCTCGCGCGGTGTCCAACCGTCACTTCTCGTGCTCAGTATACGTAGTCGAATTGACCTCAGTCGGTTCCCGAAGCGACCCAAAGCCATTCACCCCAAGGGGTAGCGCACCATGGGCACACTGCGCAGGGACGTCGGATTTGCGATCCGCACGCTGATCAAGTCACCGATTTTTTCGCTGACGGCCCTCGTGACAATCGCGCTGGGGATCGGAGCGACTACGGCGATCTTCAGCGTCATCAACACCGTGCTGCTGCAGCCATTGCCGTACGACAACCGCGAGCGCATTGCGTTTGTCACCGGCGATCTTTCGGCGCGCAACGTGAAGGACTTCCCGATGGCGCCGGCGGATTTCCACGACCTGCGCACGATGGTGAAGTCGTTCGATGAGGTCGCGGGACTCAACACCTTTCAGCAGCCCTTGTTCGACGATCGTGGCGAGGCGCGCATGCTGCGCATCGCCGCCGTCACGCCGAACATCTTCCGCGTCCTCGGGACGCGAGTGGTGATGGGTCGCGATTTCGTCGCTGAGGATGGCGCGCCCATCGGTCCACCGCCCGGACAAGGCGGCCCAGGCGCCGCGCCACAGGGCCCACCGCCTCCACGGCCACCAACGACCGTGATCCTGAGCCACGAGTTCTGGCAGGACCAGTTCGGCGGCGACAAGGACATCGTTGGGAAGACCTTCCGGATCGGCAACCAGCAGATCGCGCAGATCGTTGGCGTGCTGGAGCCGGGTGTCGAGCTGCTCTGGTTCGAGGGATCGGGCGTCGAACGACGCCCCGAGGTTTACCAGACGATCCGCCAGGATTTCGCGGCGGGTTCGCGCGTGAACGTCTTCATTCGCGCGGTGGCCCGCCTGGCGCCGACGGCGACGATGGCCAGCGCACAGCAGGATGTGAACGCGCTGGTGAAGGACCTGCGGCAGCGGTTCCCGATCAAGGAGACCGCGGGCGCGGTGTGGCGCGTGGAGCCGATGCACCAGTACCTCGTGGCGAACACAAAGCAGTCGCTGTGGACCCTGATGGGCGCCGTGGCGTTCGTGCTGCTGATCGCGTGCGCGAACGTGGCAAATCTGTTGCTGGTCCGGACCAGTCAGCGGGAGCGGGAGCTGGCGGTACGATCGGCGTTAGGCGGGAACCGTGGTGACCTGCTGCGGCAGATGCTGGTGGAGAGTTTCGTCCTGGCCGGCCTGGGCGCGGCGCTGGGCGTGGGACTGGCGTGGGCGGGTATCAAGGTGTTGAAAGCGATCGGACCGCAGAACGTGCCGCGGCTGGACGAGGTCTCGCTCGACCCGATGGTCCTGGGCTTCACGGCGGCGGCGGCGATCGCGTCGGCACTCATCTTCGGCATCGTGCCGGCGATGCGTGCCTCTCGTGTTGACGTTGCCGACATGCTCCGCGCAGGCGGGCGGACTTCGTCGCTATCCGGGGCAGGCAAATGGTTACGCGCGGGCGTGGTGACGGCGGAAGTGGCGCTGGCGTTCGTGCTGCTCGTTGGGTCGGGGCTGATGATCCGGAGCTTCATCGCACTGCAGCAGGCGAAGCCGGGATTCGACCCGTCACACATTCTCACCTTCGGTCTGGCGAACACGGGCCAACCGTCGCCGGAAGCAAGGCAGGCGACGGTGAGGCAGATCCAGGAGAAGCTCGGCGCGTTACCAGGAGTGGTGAGTGTGACCGCGGCGTCGCCGATCCCTTTCGACGGCAACCAGTCGAACGTGCGGTGGGGGACAGAAGCCGCGTTGACCAATCCGGCGCTGTTCCAGCAGGCCGATTTCCGGCAGATCCTGCCGAATTATTTCACGGCGATGAGGACCGCGCTCGTCGATGGCCGGTGGTTCGATGAGAGCGACAACGTTCCCGACCTCAAACGCATCGTGATCGACAACGTGCTGGCCGCGAAGGCGTTCCCGGGCGAGAAAGCCGTTGGCAAGCGAATCTTTGCTCGCACGGGCGGCCCGGAGCCCGAGCCGTTCGAGGTGATTGGCGTCGTGAAGCATCAGCGGAGCACGTCGCTCGCCGCCGACGGTCGTGAGACGATGTACGTGACCGACGGACTGTTCGGCTTCGGCAACGTGTTCAACTGGGTCATCCGCACGAGCGGCGATCCATCGTCGCTGACGCCGGCCGCCCGCGCAGCGATCAAGGAGATCAATCCGCGGTTCGTTATCACCAACCTTCGCACGTACGACTTCCTCATGGACCAGGCGAGAGCGCCGACGCGGTTTGCGTTGACCCTCATCGGCGTGTTCGCGGTCGTGGCGGCGTTCCTCGCCGGGATCGGGCTCTACGGCGTGTTGTCGACGCTCGTCAGGCAGCGGACGGCGGAGATCGGGGTGCGCATGGCCTTCGGCGCGAGCAGCGGGAGCATCGTGCAGCTGGTGGCAGGGCAGGGACTCAAGTTGTCCATGCTTGGCATCGGTATCGGGGTGCTCGCCGCCTTCGCCGTGACACGCGTGATGTCGACGATGCTGGTCGGGGTGAGTCCGACTGATCCGCTGACGTTTGCGGCCATCGCGGCGTTCTTCCTTGCGGTGACGGCGATGGCGTGCTGGATACCTGCTCGTCGCGCGGCACGACTCGATCCCGTGCAGGCTCTGCGCGAAGAATAGACTTCAGACTACAGACTACAGACTTCAGGGCAGTTAGCAGACTTCGGGTACAAGGGAATCGAGTCGCAGTTCACTCCAGACTCGAACTTGGTCCTTCCCTGTAGTCTGAAGTCTGAAGTCTGTAGTCTGGGCGTAAAGCCTTGTCACACCGTTTGGCAGCGCATAGTGTCTCCAGTGCATGACGCTTCCGCCTGAACCACTGGTTGACGCGCTTCGGGCGGCACTCGGCCCAGCCTACGACCTCGAGAGTGAGCTGACCGGCGGCGGGATGAGTCGCGTCTTCGTCGCCACGGAGCGCGCGCTCAATCGCAAGGTGGTCGTGAAAGTCCTGCCGCCGGACCTTGCCGCGGGCGTGAATCGCGAGCGCTTCCGCCGCGAGATCCAGCTCGCCGCGCAACTGCAGCACCCGCACATCGTGCCGCTGCTCTCCGCCGGCGATACCGAGGGCTTCCTGTACTACACGATGCCGTTCATCGAGGGCGAGTCGCTCAAGCACGCGCTCTCGCATGGCACGCGGTTCAGCACTCGCGAAGTCGTCGGCATCCTTCACGACGTCGTCGATGCGCTCGCGTACGCGCACAGCCGCGGCGTGATTCATCGCGACGTGAAGCCGGCGAATGTTTTGCGCAGCGGCAAGCATGCCCTCGTGGCCGACTTCGGAGTGGCGAAGGCGTTGTCCGCAGCGATGCCGGCGGTCGGCATGACCACGAGCGGCATGGCAATCGGAACGCCGCAGTACATGGCGCCCGAGCAACTCGCCGGAGATCCCGCCGCCGACCATAGAGTCGACATCTATGCGGTGGGCCTGCTGGGTTACGAGCTGCTCACTGGTGCGCCGACGTTCGCGGAGCCTTCGCCGCAGGCAACGCTCGCCGCGCAGCTCACGCGGAGTCCGCAGCCGCTCGAAGCGAAACGGCCGGACGTACCGGCCCCGCTCGCGCGGCTGCTGATGTGGTGCCTGCAGAAGGAGCCCGCAGCACGGCCGGCCGACGCGCAGGTCGTCCGCACGGAGCTCGAAGAACTCGTTATGCCTTCGGGCGACTATGCGCCGCGGCGGCCTTCGCTACCGCGAGGGAATCGCATGGTGCCGCTGGTCGCCGGAGCCGCCGTGCTGCTGGCGATCGCAGCCGTCGCAGCGAGAGTGGCAATGGGCCCCGGCCAAAAGACTCAACCTGACTCGGTCGCGGCCCCGCTGGTTACCGCGACGGATAGCGCTCCGTTGCGAGCGGTTGCTCCCCCATCGTCCACCGTAGTCACGACTCCACCGTCGCCGCCACCTCCGGTTCCGGCCCGCGCCGACTCGTCAGGCGGGCGGGCCCCGGCTGCGGCAACGGGTAGCGGCGGGACGGGGCGGAGGAACACGGCCATTGCCCCTTTGCGCGGCGCGGCCGACTCTCTGGCGCGAATGGCGCTCCTGCTCAAGGCGCAGGCACCGGGCGATCCGATCGTGCGACCACCGCCAGCGAGTTCCGTGTCGCAGGGGGCAATGGAGGAACGGCGGAACAACATGGGACCTCGTCGCCGAGCCTTGCTGGTCTCGAGCCCGGATTCGGTGAGCCGCGCCATCGTGGCGCGCCTGGCTCGTATGCTGGACAGCGACCGGTACCAGGTGGCGACAGCGGAAGCGCCGCTTTCCCAATCGGGGAATGAGTCACTTGACTCGCTCGCCGCGGCCGGCGGCCACGAAATCGTCGCGTACGCGCAGGCGAGCCAGCGCCGGGACAGCGTCTGGCAGGCATCGGTTCGTCTTCGCGACCTCACGGCTCACATGTCGTACGCGAACCAGGGTGCGTCGCGCCGGATTTCTCCCGACAGCATGGCGCTCGCCATCGACTCGCTGGCGGCCAACGCCGTCCGCCGAGTCACGACGATGGATCGCGCGCCGCGTTCGAACGCAGTGGACCCGGAGGTCCGCGCGTTCCAGGAGCGGGCCGCGAACATGGGACCGCCGCGTCGTATCGTGATCTGGAATCACCCTCCGCACGACAACCTGCGCGTGCAGGAAGCAGGTTCGGTGGTGATGGACGCGCTTCGCAATGCCTTACGAGGATCACGGCGATTCATCCAGGTCCCGCGCGACTCGACGCTCGAGTTGCTCGTGCGCTCACGGAATCGCGAGACCGTGATGTCGGCGCTCAACGCGGACCTGATGGTGTCGATCCAGTCGTGCTGCGAATCCCGGGCGCAGCAGGACTCGGTGTCGTGGACGATCAGCATACGGGACCTGGGCGCGGCGCCTCAGTACCAGGAGCGTTCGTTCCGGAGCCCGCCGGCGCCGATCAGCAAGCCGTTTGCCTACATTGCGGCGACGTTGTCACGGGTGATGGAGGCGATTGAGCAGATGGACGCGGCCCCGCGCCGCCGAGCCGGATCCTGAGCCTAACGGTCCGCGGAATAATAGACTTCAGACTTCAGACTACGGACTTGAGGGCAGGGAGAAGCTTGAGTGATTCGGGAACGAGAACCCCGTACCCTGAAAACTGAATCCTGCCCTGAAGTCTGAAGTCAGTAGTCTGTAGTCTGGTGTTTGACGCGTTCCGAGACTCGAATGACCAGCTTGAGTCCGGACCAGACCTCGCTCACCGCGCAGACCTTGATGTCCACGAAGCCTAACGGCAAACAGACTTCGCGGATCACGTCCTCGGTAATGTTCGTCGGAACCTTCGAGGTCCGCTTGGGCCAGGAGATCCAGACGTAGCCGTCGGGCACGAGCGCTGTGCGGAGGTGCTTGAGGTGTTTCTCGAGCTCCGCGCGCTTCGTGACGAACACGTGGACGGCTTCGAGCGGCGGCTTCCCCTTGCTCGTAAGCGTGACTCGCTCGGGAAGCGGAGCGAGCCAGGATTCGTATTCAGTCGGGACGGCGCCCACGACAACGACCTTCGTGCCGGGCTTGAAGCCCAGCTTCCTGGCGAGCGGAGTGCCGGAGTAGCCTGGCATTCTGATCAGTTCAAGTTCGAGTCCAAGATCAAAGTTCGATGAACTCGGACTTGAACTTGAACTTGAACTACTTCCTGTAATCAAGCGCCGGCTTCCGATCCCCGAGCCGCGTGCGGTACACGAAATCCTTCCCGCGCCGCTGGTCCATCTCGGCCTTGGCGGCGGTTATCGTCGCAGGACTGGTGAAAAGATCCGCGGCGGTCAGGGCCATCGTCTTCGCCGCGACCATCATCCCCTTGGCGCCGATGCTCATGCCTGACGCGGCCGTGGCCTGCCACGAGTGCGCGGCGGTGCCGGGCACCCAGGTCGCGGCCCCCAGCTGTACGGTCGGGACGTTCCAGCTCACGTCGGCCACGTCGGTGGAGCCGGTGCTCGCGCCGCCGAAATACCAGGGCATGATCGCCCAGGCGCTGTCGAGTGATTTCGCCTGCGACCCTAACGATTGCTGCAGCGTCTTCGCGAACGCCTCCTCCTCGGCATTGTACTTCACGCCGCCGACCTGCTGCAGGCGCTTGTACATCACCTTCGCGAGCGTCTCGTTGAGCAGCGTCGGATAGACGGAACCGGTGATCTCGAAGTCGACCGTCGTCCCGGTGCCCATCGCCGCACCCTGGGCTGCCTTCAGGATCCGCTCCCACACATCATCCAGGATCTTCATGTCGTTCTGCCGCGCGTAGTAGTAGACCTCGGCGAAATCCGGAACGACGTTAGGCGCTCGGCCCCCGTTCGTGATCACGTAATGGATGCGCGTGTCCTGCGGCACGTGCTCGCGCATCATGTTCACCATCACGTCCATCGCCTCCACGCCGTCGAGCGCCGAGCGGCCACGCTCGGGCGCACCGGCCGCGTGCGCGCTCACGCCGTGGAACCGGAACTTGCCGGTGACGTTGCCCTGAGAGCTGGTGCCGTTGACGTCGTTCACGTCGCCCGGATGCCAGGCGATGACGGCATCGACATCCCTGAAGAGGCCATCGCGCACCATGTACACCTTTCCCGAGCCACCTTCTTCAGCCGGCGTTCCATAGAAGCGAAGCGTGCCCGGAATGCGGTTCGCCGTCATCCACTCCCTGACCGCGATCGCCGCCGCGGCCGAGCCCACGCCGAAGAGGTTGTGGCCGCAGCCATGTCCGGACGCGTTGGCGATGATGGCCTTCTGCAGCGGTGATGCTTCCTGCGAAAGACCGGGCAGCGCGTCGAACTCGCCGAGGATCGCGATGACTGGCTTCCCGCTCCCGATCTCGGCGACGAACCCCGTCGGCATTCCGACGACGCCACGCGTGACCTTGAAGCCGGCCATCTCCAGTTCAGCAGAGAGGAGCGCGCTACTTTTCGTTTCCTGATAGCCGACTTCGGCGAAGTTCCAGATCTGTTTCGCCAGCTCGGCGTAGTGCGCGCCCTTGCCTTCTATGGAAGCGATGAGGCGCGGAGCGGGATCCATCGGGGCGTCCTGCGCATTCAGCGTGCTGGCGGCGAGCAGCAGGGCGATGATGAGGCGACCTTGATTCAGCATGGCCGGAGTGGTTGTGCGTTATGCCGATTCACGACTCACGAAATCAGGGTCGTGACGGAGCGGCTGGCTTCGGGGGAATCCGCTTGGTGAAGATGATGTAGTCGGCCCGACCGGCATGTTCAGTCAACGTGCCGACGGCCTGGTCGTTGACGGGAACCGCCGAGATCACCGTTAGGCGCAGGGTGGGCATGCGACGCCTGACGCGATCGACGGTGCCCTGTCGGTAGTCGCTGTGGAAGGCCCCATCGTAGTGCACGACGATGGCGTTGTTGTTGGCTCTTTTCATGGCCTCGACGATCGACTCGGCCATCGTCTCGTCCTTGACGCACTGCGCGAGGTAGAAACGTGTCGCGACGGCGGTCGGCAGCGTGTCGCCGGGCGATGGGGCCGCGCCGCCGGCGCCGTGTCCGCGCATCGATTCCATGAAGCGCGCGCGATAGGCATCGTCGGGGCACTGGTTGTCCCTGGCGGCCCAGGCGCGCTCGTTAGGTGTGAGGGTGTCGAGCGCGGACAGGCCCTTGCGTCCGATCGCCGACGCCATGGGACGGGGCACGTTGGAGGCAATGACCGGCCAGCCCTTCGCCTTCGCGAGTTCGACCATCGGGCGGTAGTCGGTGATGTAGCGATCCCAGGGGCGCGACCTGGCGAGGAAATCGGCCTCGCTCAGGCGACCCGCGAGGTAGTCGTCCAGCAACTGCTGCGCGTCGCGCTCGAACATCTCGAGCGAGAGAATGACAGGACGTCCGGAGCGGCCGATGGCGTCGAGCAGGCCGAATTCAACACGATGGGTTTCCGGGTCGTCGTGCTGTTCACCGAAGAAGACGACATCGGCGGATGCCACGCGCGACACGAGCCACTCGAACGACTGGTTCGTACCGGTAGAGACGTCGACGGTCCGCACGCCGGGGACCGAAATCGGGGCGGTGGTGACACTGCCGCGCGGCGCGCACGCCGCAACGACGAAAGAGAGTCCGACAAGTCGAGTCAGAGAAGACAGTCGATGCATGAGCAAAAAGATCGCCTTCCAACCCACAGGCCACCAGCTACATCGCACGCTTCGTTTTGACAGAGAATCGGAAAAAACACTTTGACACGGAGGTCACGGGGGTACTGCAGGCAACGCGCTCCAGACCTCGTTGAGCGTGATGTCCCCGTGACCTCCGTGTTGAGATGTTTTTCGGCCCTTCTATGCGAAGGTTACTCTGGATGGAACGATGTGCTCAGGCGGAACCGAACGATCGACGGCAGGTCGTCCGCGTCCCGCATGATTCCCCAGACAAAGTCGCCGTCAGCCTGGATCAGCGTCGTCCGCGGCGGCAACGGTACGCGCCCGAGGAATCGCCCGGTGGGCGCGAACACCTCGTACACCGGCGGCGAGCGGTAATGGCGCACCGGCGCGCCTTTCTCGCGCCGCGGCGCCAGCTCGTCATCGGGAATCCGTACCGATCGTGCCGCGACACGCACCCAGATGTTGCCGTCGCGCGTTACGGTGACACCGGTAAGCGGCGCCTTGGCTTCCGGAATCTCAGGGCCGCTCCATGTCCAGCCGGGTTGCGTCGCCACCATCTGCCA
>Ga0111538_10010644_pt1 | contig 12225 bp, 13 predicted proteins | sample SoiMethybrSBSTD1_FD_79669 | JGI IMG/M metagenome (GOLD analysis project Ga0111538, IMG submission 79669) | Bulk soil microbial communities from a Populus tree surrounding site in Tennessee, USA - Soil MetaG P. TD hybrid SBSTD1 (version 2)... | ecosystem: Environmental > Terrestrial > Soil >...
GAACAGGGCGAAGGGCCAGAACGTCACACCTTGCGGCGCGAGCGAGTCGTGCAGCGGCACCGCCAAGAGCAGACCGAGGGCGATCGGCACCAGCACCGAGAGCACGGCGATCCAGCCTGCCGCGACCAGTTGCTTGCGTCCGCCTGACGGCAAGCGCAGCTCCGCGCCGACGATGAACATGAACAGCACCAGGCCCAGTTGCGACAGACTCTGGAGCGCGCCGATGCTGCCCTTCTCGAATACCTGCGCATGCAGCTCGGGCGCGATGGCACCGAACACAACCGGTCCGAGCACGATGCCGGCGGCCATCTCGCCGATGACCGACGACTGCCCCAGGTAGCGCAGCACCAGGCCGAGCACCCGGGCAGTCGCGAGGATGACGACGAGCTGCAGCAACAGAGCCGAATGGCCCATCAGGCCGCATCCGCGAACAGCAGCGGCGCCGCGCCGGCAGCCGCCGGGTCATTGAGGAGCTTCAGAACTTCGCTGGCATCGACCTGCGGACACCGTTGCACGGCGCGCGTGACGATTTCGCGCGCCAGCGTGTCGAGCAACGCGACGTTCTCGATGATGCGTGCGCGGAACCCTTCTTCGTCGAGCTCGTCGCGCAGTCCGCGATTCAGCTCGGCAAACCAGGGGAGCGATGCCTGGTCCAGCATGACGGCGTCATTGCGCTTCGGGCTGAGCAGGGACCACGCGCGCATGAAATTCTGCATCGCCAGGTTCAGCGCCTTGGCATGGAAGAGCTGCACCGACAGCCGCGAGATGTTCGCGGTATCGGTGAGGCGGCGCTGGAAGAACAGCTGGCACAGCACGCCCCAGTAATAGGTGTAGTCCCAGATCACCTTGACCGGCATCACTTCCGGATCGCCGAACATCGCGTACTGATCCGTGTACAGCGAGAGCGTGCTCTCGTAGAAGGAGAAGTACAGCTGCTGATACGCGTGCGCACGGCCGCCGAACCGCTCGCCGGCGCGATCGCGCGCAATCAGGTCGCCGATGTAGGTGTTGGCGATCGCGATGAAATCGCTGCCGGGCGAGTAGAACGGATCGAGGAACAGGCCGGCCTCGCCGGTGAGCGCCCAGCGATCGGACGAGAACACCTGCTTGCAGCCGTAGGAGAAGTTGCGCAGGAAGCAGAAGTCCTGCAGCAAGTGCCGCTTGCTCTCGATCTCCTGCGCGAGCCGCGGCTGGTGGACGTGGAACCATTCGAGCGACCTCTCGAACGTGTTCATTGTCTCCAGCGGATGGAGCCTGGCATCGCAGACGATGCCGACCGAGTGCGAGCCGGACGAAAGCGGAATCAGCCAGGCCCAGTAACCCTCGCCGCACAAGTGGTTGGTCGAGAGCCAGCGCAGCGGCGGATCGCAGCGCTCGAGCCACGCAGTGTTCGACGACCACTCATCGACGTCGACCTTCGCGGCGAGACGGAACCACACGGCGTTCGCATCGTGCGCGTTGTCCTCCGCGAGACCGAGCTTGCGCTTGATGAGACCGGCGCGCCCCGAGGCGTCGATGAGCCAGCGGCCTTCGACTTCGGTACTCTCCTCGTCCTTGGCGAAGCGCACCCGGTGCGCCGCGCCGCCCGCACCGAGATCGAAGCTACGCACGACTGCGCCGTCGACGAACTCTACGCCGAGCGAGCGCGCATGCTGGCCGAGAAAATTCTCGAAGATGCCGCGGTCCAGCTGATAGCTCGGCGTCGCGAGATAGCGGCTGGCGCCGAGCTCCGCCACGTTGTCGATGTCGGTGCGTCCTTCGTTGAAGAAGAAGCGGAAGCCGAATTTGCGCAGCTGGTGACGATTCAGGTGCTCTTTCAGTCCGAGCACGGTGTCGAAATAGTGAGCGCCGATCTCGACCGACGATTCTCCGACCTTGTGCGCCGCCGGCGGCACGGGGTGCGTGCGGCGCTCGATCACCAGGATCTGCAGCGCGGCGAACTGTTGCCGCAGCTGAATTGCGAGCGTCAGGCCCGCGAGCCCGCCGCCGAGAATGACCACATCGTACTGGGTGCTCACGCCGGCCCCACCTCGATGTTCAGTACTGTGCGCTCGCCGAGTGTGAGCTGCAATGTCGCCGGCGTGTCGGCAGCCAGCGCTTCGAGCAGCGGCATGCATGGCGCGAGTGCGTTGTCCGCAACGAGACTCGCAGCGACCGATCGCGACGGCGTGGCCTCGAACGGTTCGTCTGTGGCAATGCGCATCGTCAGACGGCGACCGCCCGGTCGCGCTGACGAAGCTGGTGCAAGCACGAGCGCAACGCCGAGCAGGCCACGACTCGGCGCCATCGTGGACAACGCGCCTTTGGCCTCCACGTCGAACGCGACGTACAGCACCGGCTGCTGCTCGCACGCGATCTGCACTGCTGTTTCCAGCAAACCCGCGCCGAACGTGTGATGAAACGCGCTGATCGCGGTGTACGGCGCGTGGCTCGAAGTGCCGATACTCCAGTAGCCCGCCGCCGCGTTGTGCACGGAATTGTGGAACTTGATCGGCGAGATCAGCGCCGGCGTGTCGACCAGCGTTGCGCACATGTAATCGCTGATCCCGAGATCGCCATGCGTCGATGCAAATACTGCCGGCAGCTCGCTGGGCGAGCGGCCAGCCGCCGCACACGCGCGCGCGGCAACTTCGAGCGCAATCGCAACGGTATCAGGCGCGCGACGGCGTTCCGTCGGACCGAGCAACGCGGGTGCTGGACGCGACACTGAAGTTTCCGGCGCGGCCTGCTCGCCGCGAATCACTGCGCGAGCAACGTCCCAGCCGGGCAGGCGCGACGCCCAGAAGGCCACGCCCTCTGCTACGACATCAGGGAGCTGCGTGTTCATTGCGCACGACCGAAGGCCAGCACGCAGTTGCTGCCACCGAAGCCGAAAGAAAAACTCAGCGCTGTGCGCGTCGCGCGCTCTTCGTTATCGCGGCGGATCTGCGGGCCGCAGGCCGGATCCAGCGTTTGCGAGTTCAACGTGCCGGGCAGCAGGCCATGCTCGATCGCGAGCAGGCTGATGGCTGCCTCGACGATTCCGGCTGCACCGAGCGCATGACCGGTCCAGCCCTTGGTGGAGCTGGCGAACGTGCGCGCCGGAAACAGCTCGGCCACGAGTTGCGCCTCGACTTCGTCGTTCTTCTGACTGGCCGTGCCGTGCAGATTGATGTAGTCGATGTCGGCTGGCGTGAGTTGCGCGCGTTCGAGCGCAGCCTGCAGCGCCAGTCGCGCACCGCGCCCTTCCGGATGCGGTGTCGACATGTGATGGGCATCGCTCGACTCGCCGTAGCCGAGCAGCCAGGTCGACGCTGGACCTTCACGCTCGAGCAGCGCGAAACCGGCCGCTTCGCCGAGGTTGATGCCGCGACGCTCGACGTCGAACGGACGACAGGGCTCGGGCGAGACCAGCTCCAGCGAGTTGAACCCGAACAGCACGCTGCCGCACAGCGTATCGACGCCGCCGACCACTGCTGCATCGGCAATGCCCGTCCGGATCAGCCGCTCCGCCTGCGCAAACACCTTGGCGCTCGACGAGCACGCCGTCGCGAGCGTCACGCTCAATCCGGAGAGCCCGAGCGCGTGCTGCACGAAGTCGCCGAGCGAGTGCGGCGTGTGAATGATGGGACGGCGCAGATCGGCCGGATACCGCCCGTCGGGTTCGAGCCGCCGATACGCGTCTTCGCTGGCGCCGATGCTCGACGTCGAGGTGCCGACGACGACTGCTACACGCCCGCTGCCATATCGCTCACGCGCAGCTGCGACCGCATCGTTGAATCCATCCGCGAGCAGCCCGCGCCAGGCGAGCCGGTTGTTGCGGCAATCCCATTCGGCAAACTGCGGCGGCAACGCGCCCTCTTCGAGCCCCGTGATCCGGCCGATCCAGGTTGCGAGCGGCGCGACGCCGAAATCGTTGCGTTGCAGGCCGCTGCGACGCTCGCGCAGCGCACGCAGCGTCGCAACCTGGCCGTCGCCCGCAGCCGAGCACAGCGAATACGCGGTGATCGCCAGCGGGCGCATCGACGTCAGGACTGAATCAGCGTGAGGTTGCGATTCATGTCGTTCACGAGGTTCTGGATCCAGTTGAGGTAGTTGTGATGGATCATGCGCTGCCCCTTCTTCTCGGCGTACAGCAGCTCGCCGGAATCGAGGTACTTGATCTTGATCGTCTGCACGTCGTAGACGATGTCTATCTTCGCCATGTGCTCGCGCAGATTGAGCGTCGAGACGATGTGGCCGGGCTCCTCCGACGTGACCGCCCAGGTGCGTCCGACCAGGGAAGCCTTGATGGCTTTCGTGACCTGCTCGATCTTCATGCCGGCCGGCACGGCGACCGGCTCGGGATCGGTGAGCGGCACCTGCCGTGCGCCCATCAGGAATACCAATGCGAAAACCAGCAGCAGGCCGGACCAGGCGCGTGCGCGGAACATGGAGACCTCCCCAGGGCTGTACCTGAACTTACGTGTTATGCAATCCGGCGCTCAGGTGACGCGATGCTGCTGAATGTGCCCGGCGAGCGAGCGCAGCGAGCTGAAGATACGGATGTTGTTCTCGTCATCGGAGCGCAGCTGGAAACCGTAGCGCTTGGAAATTTCCAGCGCAAGCTCCAGCGCGTCGATCGAGTCCAGCCCGAGGCCGGTCTTGAACAGCGGCGCTTGCGGGTCGATTTCCGCGGGCGCAACGCCCTCGAGGTTGAGCGCGCTGACGATGAGTTCCGCGAGCTCGCGCTCGGCAGGGGACTGGCTTTCTGACATGAACGTGGATGGCCTTGCGACTCTCGCAACGTGCAAAGTGTATCATCCGCGTCCGCGCGCCGTATGCGGCGCGCACCCTACAAAAAACGACGGAATCCTGCGCTTGCGAGCCGATGACCTCTTCGACGATCTGCCGAGAACGACCAGCGCCGGCCCGGAGCCGGCCCCTTCCCCCGCCGGACGCATCCGGGTGGAGTATCGCGAGCCCGCCGGGCTGCAGGACGACGTGCTCTGCGTCATTCACGGCGGCGGCTACGCGGGCGCCGCGGCGCTAAGCATCGATGTCCGGCTGCAGCGGCTGGGCGGACCGGCGGCCGAGATCTGGCACGCCAATGGCCCCGTGCGCGCCGGCCGGGACGGGATCGTGCGCTATGCGCACGACGACGAGTTGATCGTCGCCGTCGTCGAGGAAGACGAGCGCGCCTACGGCGGCATCTGCTCGACCGCGGAAACTCTGTACGCCACGATCCGCAAATTCCAGGAGCAGTCCGGCTTCCCGCACCTGCTGCGCATGTGGAACTACCTGGACGCGATCAACGAAGGCGAGGGCGACGCCGAGCGCTATCGGCAGTTCTGCGTCGGCCGCGCGCTCGGTCTCGACCGGCCGAACGGCAAGCGTCTGCCGGCCGCCTCGGCGATCGGCCGGCAGCACGCGACGCACCAAGTGCAGGTTTTCTGGATCGCGGCGCGGGCCAGTGGCACGGCCATCGAGAATCCGCGCCAGGTGAGCGCCTACCACTATCCGCGCACGCACGGCCCGATGAGCCCGACCTTCTCGCGGGCGATGGTCGCGCCCGACCACACCGTGCTCGTCTCCGGCACCGCGAGCATCGTCGGCCACGTCTCGCAGCACGCAGGCGATGCGCAAGGGCAGCTGACGGAAACGCTGCGGAATCTCACCGCGGTCACCTCGCATGCCGGTGTCCGACGCGACGCCGCGCATCGGCAGGATCTGCTGAAGGTCTATGTGCGCGACCCGACGCTGGTGCCGATGATCGCCGCGCAGCTGCAGGAAGCGTATCCCGGCGCGACGCCGATCTTCCTGGCCGGCGACGTCTGCCGCCGCGAGCTGCTCCTGGAGATTGAGTGCATAGCGTTGTAAGCGGAAGGAACCGGAAACCGGAAATTACTCTCGCCAAGCCCGCCAAGACGCCAAGAAGAACAAGAGGAATCAAAGAATCTGGTCGGAAGATCTGTCGTTCTCTTCGTTTAGCTCATTTCTTCTCTTCCTTGGCGTCTTGGCGTTCTTGGCGAGAGATATTTCTTCCTTCTTCTCTTACTTCCCCAGCATCGCCATCAATCGCTCTCTTGGCAGCTTTCCCAGCTCATTGCGCGGCAGCGCGTCGACGATCTTCAGCGGCCGCGGCAGGAAGGCCGGATCGACGCTGGCAGCGAGCCGCTCCCTGATCTGCCGCGCGCTGCAACCCGGCGCGACCACTAACGCCGCGAGGCGCCGGATCGTCGCGACCGAATCGGGCTGCGGCTGAAACAGCACCGCATCGCGCACGCCCTCGACGGCGAGCAGCCGCTGCGTCAGGTCGGCGAGCGACGCGCGCTTGCCGGCGACTTCGACCATGTCGCTGCTGCGGCCGCGCACGATGAACTCGCCGTCGCCGCGCAATTCCACGATGTCCTGCAGCAGGATCGGCTCGACGAACCACGGCGCGGTGACGAGCGTGCCGTCGCTGCGCGGATGCATCGCCACGCCTTCGTGCGCACGCCACGCGTCGCCGTTCGCTGTCCGCCGGCAGGCGATGACACAGGTTTCGGTCGAGCCGAACATTTCCAGCAAGCGGCCGCCGAGCCGCGCTTCGACGGCTGCCGCCAGCTCACGATCCAGCGGCGCCGTGGCGGAAACTATCAGTGCCGTTGCCGGGAACGGCTGCGAGGACTCGACGAGCGTGCGCAGATGCAGCGGCGTGCTGACGAGCACTCGCGGCGCGGGCAGCTCGCCGAGCGCCAGCGCGATATCCGCTGGAAACAGCGGCCTGCCGGCGTGCACGGCCATGCCGCCGATGAGCGGCAGCAGGATGCTGAGCTCCATGCCGTACATGTGCTGCGGCGGAACCGTCGCGACGATCGCGGGAACCGTTGCATCGTCGATGCCCAACGCTTGCCGGATCGCGGCCGCATTGCGCGCGGAGCTGCCGTGCATGCTGCTCCACAACTTGGGATACGACTTCGGCTGACCGGTGCTGCCGGAAGTGCAGCCGATCATCACCGTGCGGTCGGCGGGAATGAGTGTCGGGCTGAAGCTGAACCTACAGTCGTCGTTGCTGATCGCCGCGGCGACGTCCTCATCCTGGAAGCGATAGCTGCCGGGGTGGGCGTTGCCGACTTCGGCGACGACCTGCTCCGCACGCGACGGCGGCAGCAGCACCGCGTGACCCGCGCTCAGCGCCGCAGCGTAGGCGACCAGGAATCGATAGCGGTCCTCGCACAGATTCAGCATCGAACCCGTGCGCGGCAGACGTTGCGCGATCGCCTGCACGTGCGCGCTGAACTGCGCGAGCGACACCGCGCGGCCTTGCAGATAGGCCACGGGACGCGCCGCATCGGCCGGCGCCAGCAACGGCAGGGATTGCACGCTCAGCGCTCCGGGCGCCGGAAGATCATCGAAGTGTTGACGCCGCCGAAGGCGAAGTTGTTGTTCATGACGTAGCCGGTGCTCAGCTCGCGCCCGCCGTCGACGATGTAGTCCAGCTCGCCGCAGCGTGGGTCGATGCTCTCCAGGTTGAGCGTCGGCGCGAACCAGCCGGCGTTCATCATCTCGATGCTGAACCACGCTTCGAGCGCACCGCACGCGCCGAGCGTATGACCGAGATAGCTCTTCTGCGAGCTGAGCGGCACGTGCCCGAACAGCGATGCGGTGGCGCGCGTCTCCGCGATGTCGCCGTGCTCGGTCGCCGTGCCGTGACCGTTGACGTAACCGATTGCGCTCGGCTCCAGGCCGGCGTCGCGCAGCGCCAGCTCCATCACTTTGCGCATCGTCGCTTCCTCAGGCTTGGTAACGTGCACGCCGTCGGAGTTCGTGCCGAAGCCGACCAGCTCCGCGTGGATGCGCGCGCCGCGCCGCTGCGCATGCTCCAGCTCTTCGAGCACCATGATCGCGGCGCCCTCGCCGATCACCAGGCCGTCGCGATCGCGATCGTAGGGACGCGGCGTCGTCTGCGGCGCGTCGTTGCGCTGACTGGTGGCGTACAGCGTATCGAACGCCATCGCCTCGGTCGGACACAGTTCCTCGGCGCCGCCCGCCAGCATCAGCGTCTGGCGCCCGTACTTGATGGCCTCGTAGGCGTAGCCGATGCCCTGGCTGCCGGACGTGCACGCGCTGGATGTCGGAATGATGCGGCCCTGCGCGCCAAAGAAGATGCCGATGTTCGCCGCGGTGGTGTGCGGCATCATCCGCACGTACGAGTTGGCGTTCAGGCCGCTCGCGTCGTTGCTGAGCATCATCGCGGCGAAACCCATGACATCGGGCGTGCTGCCGGTCGAGGAACCGCAGGCGACACCCGTTTCGCCGCTGGCGATCACCGGATTGCCAGCGAGGCCGGCGTCATCGATCGCGAGCTCGGCCGCACGCACGGCGAGCTGCGACACGCGCCCCATGCTGCGCAGCTGCTTGCGCGACCAGCGCTCGGGCGGCGCGAAATCGGCGATCGGTCCGGCGAGCCGCGTATTCATCTCGGTGTAGCGGTCCCACTCGCCCATGCGACGGATGGTGTTCCGGCAGGCCTTCAGACCGCGCATGATTTCCGGCCAGCTGGCGCCCAGCGCACACACCCCGCCGACGCCAGTGACGACAACCCGTCGCATCAGCACAACCCCCCGTTGACCCCGAGCACCTGCCGCGTGACGTACGACGCCTCGGCAGACAGCAGGAACGCCACCGCTGCCGCTACCTCCTCCGCCGTGCCGACGCGCTGCGCCGGAATCGCTTTGAGAATCTCCTCCATCGGTACGTGCTCGTCGACCATCTCCGTTGCGATCAGGCCCGGCGCGACGCAGTTGACCGTGATCTGCCGCTTCGCCAGCTCGACCGCGAGCGCTTTGGTCGCGCCGATGATGCCCGCTTTCGCCGCACTGTAATTGACCTGGCCACGGTTGCCGACCACGCCGGCCACCGACGACAAGGTCACGATCCGGCCGGGCGCCCGCCGCCGCACCATCGGCATGATCACCGGCTGCAGCACATTGTAGAACGCGTCGAGGTTGGCGCTGAGCACGCCGTCCCATTGTTCGCCACTCATGGCCGGAAAGGCGGCGTCGGAATGGAGGCCGGCATTGCAGACGACGCCGTAGTACGCGCCGTGCGTGGCCATGTCGGCGGCGAGTGCCGTAGCGCAGGCCGCCCGATCGGTGACGTCGAATTGCAGGACGCGCGCATGACGGCCGGTGGACAGGACCTCCCTCGCGACGGCATCGGCCTCCTCGCGGCGCGAGCGACAGTGGACGACGACGTCGAAGCCGCCGGCCGCCGCACGCAAGGCGATCGCGCGGCCGATGCCGCGGCTCGAGCCCGTCACCAGGACCGCATTACTCATGCGGCGCACAGCTCCGCGACCATCTGCAGACGTTTCTCCGGATCGGCCACGAACGGATTGGTCTCGTCCCACGCATATCCGGCGAGAATCGAGCAGATCATGCGGCGCACGGCGGGCGGCTGGGTCTTCGAGAACATGATGTCCTGAAAGCGCCCGTCGTACCACGCGCGCACATAGGCGCGGAAAGTGTCGACGCCCTTGCGCAGCGGCACTTCGAACTCGGACTGCCAGTCCACGCGCTCGCCGCGCAGCTGCCGATCGAGCACCTTCGCGGCCATGCTGGCGGAGCGCATCGCGATCGTGACGCCGGACGAGAACACCGGATCGAGAAACTCGGCTGCATTGCCGAGCAGCGCGAAACCTTCGCCGTGCATGGTGCGCACGTTGGCGGCATAGCCGGACAGCTCGCGCGTCGGCGTGTCCCACTCGGCTTGCGCCAGCAACCGCGCGAGGAACGGCTCCTCGCTCGCCAGCTGGCGCAGGCGCGCCTCGAGATCGGCGGGCCGGCTCGCGAAGAACTCCTGGCTCGCGACGCAGCCGAGCGAGCAGCGCCCCTGCGGGAACGGGATCAGCCAGTACCACACGTCCTTGTGCTGCGGGTGGACGATGACCTGGATCTTGTTGCGATCGAAGGCGCCGTCGGCAGTGCGATCGGCGACGTGCGTGAACACGGCGTTGCGGACCGGGAAATTCGAGGGCGTCTCGAGCTGCAGCAGCTTCGGCAGCGTGCGGCCGAAACCGCTGCCGTCGAGAATGAAGCGGCCCGCGATGTCGTACTCGCGCCCACCGGCTTCGATCGCGTGCACGCGCGGCTCGGATCCTGCTGTCACCGCGCCGACGCGCACTTCATAGCGAACGTCGACGCCCTGCTTCGCCGCCTCATTCGCGAGCAACGTATCGAACTTCGCGCGCTCCACCTGGTAGGTCGAGTTGCGCCCCTCTGTGAACTTGTCGGAGAACTCGAACTCGCCGTAATCGGCACCGCGCACGAACGCCGCGCCGTTCTTGAACTGGAAGCCATAGGCGTCGACGGCCGGCAGCATGCCCGCCTCCTCGACGAAATCCAGGCAATGCGCCAGCAGGCTCTCGCCGATCGAGAAGCGCGGGAAGCGCTGGCCTTCCAGCACTACCACGTCCCAGCCGCGCCGCTTCAACAGAGTGCTGGCGATCGCGCCGGACGGGCCGGCGCCGATCACAATCACATCGCGTCGTTCCACTTCTCACCTCTCGTTGCCGCGGCCACCCGTTCCAGCAGGACCGCAGGCGTCACGAACTGCAGCACGCCGGTGCTGGATTCGACGGCGACCTGGACAGTCCGTGCGCGCGCGACTCTTTCCGTAGTCGCTGCGTTCGTGACCAGATAATTGACGGTCAGGCGGTTCTCCCACTCGACCAGCGAAGCCTGGACCGAGAGCCGGTCGTTGAAGCGCGCGGCGCGCACGTATTTGACGTGCACATCGACGATCGGCCAGGCATAGCCGGAAGCGATCATCGCGTCCAGGCCGAAGTCGAGCCGCGCCATCAGCGCCCAGCGGGCGTTCTCCAGGTACTTGAGGTAGTGACCGTGCCAGACGACGCCGGCCACGTCCACGTCGTGAAATGCGACGTGCGCCTCGACTGTCGCCTCGACGATGCCCTGCTTACGCATGCGCCTTGCGCCACAGGAGCAGCGGCAGGCGCACGAGCATGCCGAGCAAGAGGCTGATGTGCAGGAGGGTCATGCGCGCGTTGTCGCGGAACATCCGGTAGTGTGAGACACCATCTAGCGGATAGTGCACCCTCGTCGCCAGCCAGCGGGTGCGAACGCCGCGCCAGTGCAGCCGCACCAGCACTTCCGTATCGAAGTCCATACGCGAGCCGACGCCGCTGCGGTCGAGCAGTGCCAGCGTCACGGCCAGCGGATAGACGCGGAAGCCGCACATCGTATCGATCAGCTCGAACGACAAGGTTTCCAGCCACACCAGGCCGTGGGTCAGATAGCGGCCGTAGTAGCGCGAGCGCGGAATGCTGGCGTCGAAGACGGGCCGGCCGCAGATCACCACGTCGGGATGCTGCCGCGCCTCGTCCACGAAACGGGTCACGTCGCTCACGGTGTGCTGGCCGTCTGCATCGATCTGCACTGCGTGCGTGTAGCCGCGTTCGCTCGCTGTGCGCAAGCCCGTCACGACCGCTGCTCCCTTGCCGCGATTGATCTCGTGCCGGACGAGGGTGACTCCGGGTGCGGCGCTCAGCCGCTGCAGCACGTCGGCGCAGGCCGGGCTGCTGCCGTCATCGACCAGCACCATCGGCATGCCTTGCTCGCGGATCGCGCCGACGACGGCGCCGATCGCATTCTCGTGGTTGTAGACCGGAATGACCACGCACGGCGCAAAGACCGGTTCAGCCATTCTCACTGATGCAGCAGTCGCCGCATGACCGCCACCAGGTCGCCGACGGTATGCACGGAGCGGAAATCCTCCGGTGTGACCTTGCGGCCGGTATGGCGCTGGACTTCGTCCATGAGGTCGACCACGTCGATGCTGTCGATCTCCAGGTCCTCGTACAGCCGCGCCGCGGGCGTAATGTCGGCGGCCTTCAGCTGGAACAGCTGCACCAGCGTTCCGCGGATGCGCTCGAGGATTTCATCGTCCGATTGCATTTGTCAGTACTTCAGGCACGTCTGTGCGTGCTGCGTTCGCCCATTGCCAAGGCGGGGCGCAGTTTATCAGGCTGGGCGCTCCAGTTCCGCCTCGAACAGCGCTTGCAGCCGTTCGTTGAGGTCGCGCGACGCGAGCGGCGGCGGCACCCCGCGGCAGGCCTGCAGATCCACGTCCTCGCCGACGACCAGCGTGAAATGCGGCCGCCGCGCCGGAATCCGGTGCCACGGCTCGGCCTTCGTCAGCGTGGTCGGCGCGACGCGGATGTATACCGGCGTGACGCTGGCGGCGGCGCGCAGGGCAATATTC
>Ga0111538_10010646_pt1 | contig 12224 bp, 12 predicted proteins | sample SoiMethybrSBSTD1_FD_79669 | JGI IMG/M metagenome (GOLD analysis project Ga0111538, IMG submission 79669) | Bulk soil microbial communities from a Populus tree surrounding site in Tennessee, USA - Soil MetaG P. TD hybrid SBSTD1 (version 2)... | ecosystem: Environmental > Terrestrial > Soil >...
GGTTTGACAAGGTGTGGCATCAGGTCAGTGAATTGCATGGTGGTAACGTGAATGACTCACAGTTTGGCAGACGTATGTCAGGAGAGGGAAATTTCGCTGAGGTAATCCATCAGCTCTTCAAGGCATCAAAGAAAAAATTTTTCAAGGACAGGTCCATGCCTCCATTAAACCTTACTGCCTTTCGGAAGGGGGGAAATCTCAGCCTTTTTTAGGGATTAGCTCTTCGAATAATTTTTGAAAAACGCGATGATGGTTTCAATACCAAGAACAAAATTCTTGATTCCATAATGCTCGTTTGGTGAGTGAATCGCGTCGCTGTCGAATCCAAACCCCATAAGGACTGTATCTAAGCCGAGTTCCCTCTTAAAAAGCGCAACAATTGGAATGCTTCCACCGTCGCGCGTGGGAATAGGTGTTTTGCCAAACACTTCTTCAAATGCTTTGCTTGCTGCTTTGTATGAAGGAGAACCGGTCTCGGTCACTGCAGGCTCACCTCCATGATGGGCGGTGACTTTTACTTTCACGTACTTTGGTGCTATCGATTCAAAGTGTTTCGTAAAAAGTTCTGTGATCTCAGTGCTACGTTGATTCGGAACTAATCGCATGGAAATTTTTGCAGATGCCTTTGATGGAAGTACCGTTTTTGCTCCCTCTCCTGTATAACCGCCCCAAATCCCATTTACGTCGAGAGTCGGCCGTACGCCAGTGCGTTCAAGTGTTGTGAATCCCTTCTCGCCTTTGATCTCTTCAATTCCAAGTTCGGTTTTATAATTGGTGAGATTAAATGGAGCCTTGTTAAGCGCAACGCGGTCAGCTTCTTTAAGGTCTACAACTCTGTCATAGAATCCTGGAATCGTCACTCGTCCATTTTCATCGTGTAGAGAAGCAACCATCGAGCAAAGAACATTAATCGGATTAGCAACTGCTCCGCCATAAACACCGGAATGCAAATCGCGGTTTGGCCCCGTAACCTCGACTTCCATATAACTGAGTCCACGCAATCCCGTTGTGATCGAGGGATGATCAAGCGAGATCATCGCGGTGTCCGATATCAATATTATGTCTGCTTTCAGTTTCGATTTATTTTCTGTTACAAACACGCCGAGGTTGTCGGATCCAACTTCCTCTTCGCCCTCCACCATAAACTTTACATTGCAGGAAAGCAGATTCAGCTTCATCATCGTTTCAAAAGCCTTAACATGCATGTACACCTGGCCCTTATCATCGCATGCACCGCGTGCATAGATCTTACCGTCCACAATCACGGGCTCAAACGGAGGTGAATGCCAAAGATTTAAAGGATCTGCTGGCTGAACATCGTAATGCCCATACACCAGAACCGTTGGTTTTGATGGATCGATGATCCTTTCAGCATAGACTATCGGATGTCCTTTGGTTTCGCAAATCTCAACTTTATCAACACCCGCGCTTACCAATTTCTCGCGAAGAAATTCAGCTGCCTGCCTAACATCAGCCTTGTGGCGGCTGTCCGCGCTGATGGATGGGATACGAAGCCAATCGAATAATTCAGAAATGAATCGATCCTTGTTCTGTTCAATATATTGTTTGACCATGGAAATAATCTTTCATACGTCGCAAATTATAACTTGGTGGATCAGCAGACAAGAAGGCTTATAAAATACTTGGAGTAGATGAACGCGTTGTTATTTCTTTCTCCACTCCAGCGTGTTGATAAGGTGCATCATGTCCATTTTCATGTATTCAATGGCCGGCGCCAGTGAATCGTTGGCAACTTTTGTATTAAAATAGAGTGCGCCCCTAAGAAAGTTCTTTGCAGAATCGGTTACGGTAAATTGAAATTGACTTGGGACGTCTCCCTCAAGTTCGGCTATCACTGCCGTCTTCCCACTGGGTGTTTTTGTTATTACTTCATTGATGGCGTACGCTTTGATCTGATGTTTAGCAGTTAACGTATAGGAATCGTCGAAATATTCCTTCAGCACCTTAGCGTTTTGGATACTTTTGTAAGTAATGTGAATATTTGATTTGATGTCTGGATAGTAGATTTCGATCCAGAATCTTTCGCGTATTCTCGATGTGTCCGGAAGTAGGGTTGCATGCTCCGAATATTCAAAGTGATAGGGCAACGAGTCGGGTAACGGTTGGTATGCGTGAGACGGCAATATTAGCCTGTTGTATCCAAGCGGCTTTGGCAGATAATCCTGCTGACAAGCTGATACTCCCACGAACAATACGATGGCGATGCACCAACAATAGATATTTCTGTCCTCAGACTTCCTCATGAACAATTACTCTTACACGTTTGATCTTTTTCCCCACTACCGATTCGATTACAAAGTTAAATTGTTCAAAGTTTATCTGAGCTCCGGAATGTGGTAATTCATCACTAAGCTCGAGAAGGATCTTTTCTAATGTGTCACGTTCGTTAAACTCTTTAGTGATCGTATCAATATCTATTTCGATCAGCTTGCAAAAATCTTCGAATGTTGTTCTTCCGTCGAAAACAAAAGTGTTGTCGTCTATTTTCCTAAAAGGCTGGTCAACTTCATCAAATTCATCGTTTATCTCACCGATAATTTCTTCAATAAGGTCTTCGAGGGTAACTAGTCCTGTAGTCGCGTTGGCTTCGTTAACGACTATAGCCATATGCACTCTTTTTTCCTGGAAGTCTTTCAAAAGGAGATCGATCTTTTTTGTCTCTGGCACAAATAGCCCAGGTCGTAAAAGCTCCTGCCACTTGAAGTCCGCTGGATGCTCGAGGTACGGAAGCAGGTCTTTTATATAGAGGACTCCTTTAACTGTATCGATTGTGTTTTTATAGACTGGAATTCGCGAAAATCCCGAAGCATTTACGTATGACAATAACTCGTCAAAGTTTGAGTCTATATTGATCGAGGAAATTTCTTCGCGGGTTCTCATTACCTGACGGACGGTAAGCGTTCCGAAATTCACAATGCCGCGGAGAATTTCTTTCTCTCCTTCTGACGTCTCTTTGTCACCTGTCGCCATTTCAAGCACCTGGGAGAGTTCATCAGCAGTGGTTCGTTCGATGACAAATCGTTGGCTCCAGATGTTCCTAAGTCTTATGATCGGAAAAAGCAGAGGACGACAAATCGAAACGGTTGTTTTCCAAAAACCTGCGAGAGCCCTTACTACAACAACTTTGTTATGCTCTGCATATACCTTTGGTATGAATTCACCGAACAGCACCAACACGAGCGTTGTCGAAAAAATCGTAAGTAATACTTTTCCTATTCCAGCGCCTATTCCAAGCATCGCTAATGCCATGGTAGTAACGATTGTCACTTTTACGATGGTATTGATTAGCATCATCGATGCAAGGAGAAGCTGTTGATTCCCCATCAGCGAAACGATGGCCTGGTCAGATTTTTCTTTGCTTTTTTTGAATGTATCTATTTCGTCCGGCTGCAGTGAGAAAAATACCATTTCAGATACTGATACCAAAGCAGAAACCAACACCAATAAAACTAACGTACCAATTACAATCGGATATGGTAGTCCCAGTGAATTAATATTTACAATGAAGTAGTAACTGGGAGGCTCGTCCACGAATGTTAGAATTGGTTATCTCAGAAAGGCAAGTCGTCCGTGCTTGTATCTACCGGTGCGTTTGCCCGGAAATTATCGGAAGCGCTGTTTTCGGCAGGTGCATAGCTTGAACCAGAACTGCCGCTACCTCCGCGAGTCGAAAGCATTGTCATGTTGTCCGCAACAACTTCGGTCGTGTAGCGTGTGACACCTTCCTTCTCCCACGAGCGTGTTCTTAGTTTTCCTTCTATGTAAACCATATCGCCTTTGCGAAGATACTTCTGGGAGATCTCGGCAAGTCCTCTCCACAAAACGACGTTGTGCCATTCAGTAACTTCCTTTTTTTCTCCTGTGGTTCTGTCTTTATAGCTTTCAGATGTAGCAAGTGTGAAGTTGGCTACAGTGGCTCCATTCTCCAGGTTTCTTACGTCGGGATCTTTTCCCAAACGACCTATCAATATTACTTTGTTTACTCCTGACATGATTATTAAAGTTTTGTTGCTTGTAACGTCTCTCTATGGTGAGAAAGACAAAAATACCATTCTTCGATTAACTATAAAAGTTGACTCTCCGTCAAAAACCTGGTGATTAGCACCGGCTTTGGAAGGTCCTCAATTTTTTTTGTCGAATAAAACGCATATGGCTCTTTTACGAAACTATTCGAAACTATTTTCAGGAAAATAAATCTTGCATTTATAATCTGATGACTCAATATATGCTTGTACGTATCAGAAAGAACAAGATCCTTCGCCTTAACATTTAACGAATATATAGAATTGAAACGCCGAACCAATTTCTCTATTTTAATTGGTTTGGATTCTTCAATCATAAAAAAATCGAACAAACCCTTCCAGATATCTTTTTCTGTTCTTTTTTTCATCAAAAGCGAATTTCCTTTTTGAATCACGAAATAGTAAAAGTGCCTGTCTCGGACGGTGGTTGCTCTCGATTTGACCGGCAGGAAATTTTGAAGCTTGTGTTGTGCGGCGAAACAACCGGATTCGAGGATGCAATCACCACAAGAAGGATTTTTCGGGGTACAATGCATTGCACCAAACTCCATTACCGCTTGATTGTGCAGGTCCGGCTTCTTCGCATTTATCACCTCATTTGCCAATGCGGTGAATTTCTTCTTCCCAGCGGTTGTATCGATCGGGTCATCTATTCCAAATACTCTCGAAAGCACCCGGAACACATTTCCGTCTACTACTGCAACTCCTTCTTTAAATGCAATTGAGGCGATTGCAGCGGCGGTGTAATCGCCTATGCCTTTTAGTCTTTTTAGTGCTTGATAGTTATCAGGAAAGCACGAATCGTGCTCCGCGACCACTTGGCGGGCACATTCGTGCAGATTTCTTGCCCTCGAATAATACCCCAGACCCTGCCAAAGGCGAAGAACTTCCTGCTGCGAGGCCGATGCGAGCGCTCCGACACTGGGATATTTGTCCACAAACCTCAGATAGTAGGGCAAACCCTGATTTACACGTGTCTGCTGGAGAATTATCTCCGATAGCCAGATCCTGTACGGGTCCCGGGTGTCGCGCCAAGGGAGGTCCCTTTTGTTCACTTCATACCATTTAACGACTTTATCAGAGAAATATCGTTTGTCCATCTTCCTGATTATCAGATTTTTTCAATATTCATTTTTAAATCTGAGGGCCGGGTTTAAATTTGCCCTCCCGAATTTTTCGACCAAAAAATATAAATACAGTGACGAAAGCAGACATTATTAATGAGATCGCTGAGAAGACCGGTGTTGACAAAGCTGATGTGACTGCGTCAGTTGAAGCATTCTTCAGCGTAGTGAAATCATCCATGTCAAATGGTAACAACATTTACATCCGTGGTTTCGGCAGCTTTATTAACAAGAAGCGAAAAAAGAAAATCGCTCGCAATATTTCACGGAATACGGCTTTGGTTATTGACGAACACTTTGTTCCAAGCTTCAAACCCGCTAAGATCTTTGTAAATAAGATCAAGAATAGCGAGAAGGTGAAGCAACTCGAAGTAAAGTAAAACTCTTGTGAGCTACAGCTCACGTTTTACTCCATTGCCACACCTCCGGTCATGCTCAAAACAAGAATCCTTTTAATTGTCGTCAGTGTCGCGCTCATCTGGCTGATTTTCCTATTGCCTAAGGTTGTCGTGGACAATGACAATCAGCTAGGTGACGGCGAGTCGCAGACCACAAGCCAGGTACCCCCCAAAGACTCTCATACAGTCCCTGAAAACCTCGCTTCCTCCATTCGAAATTTGAGAGTTCAGTATCGCGAGGGCTCTTCAAATGAAAAAAATGCTATCTTTGCCGACTCTTTGGCAAACCTATACCAGTCCGCGGGTAAATTTGACAGCGCCGGTTGGTTTGCGGAAGAAGCGTCGAAGTTCTTTAACACGGTTGAAAGCTGGACAAAAACGGGTGATCAATACTACCAGGCGTATACGTTAGCCCTAGACCAAAGCAAACAGAGTCAGTTTGCAAAGAAGGCTCAGGAGTCTTATCAAAAGGTTTTGGCTTCAAGTCCAGACAACCTTGAGGTAAAAACGAAGATGGCAATGACTTATATAGGCAGTAGTCCAATGCAAGGGATTAACATGCTTATGGAGGTATTGAAGGTTGACCCTCAGAATGAATCAGCGCTCTTCAACCTGGGGATGTTGTCAATCCAGTCGGGTCAGAATGAAAAAGCCGTTGAGAGACTGGAAACTCTGGTTAAGATCAATCCCAACCACACACAGGCGCAACTGCTATTAGGAATTGCCTGGATGAATCTGGGTGAAGAGACGAAAGCCAGGACGCAATTTGAAAAAGTGAAACAAATGGATAAGGACCCAGCCGTTCAGGCGACGGTTGATTCTTATCTGAAGGATTTAAAATAATTGTTTAACCGCTCTCTTAAATTCTTGCCAGGAAGGTGAGGTAGCAGGAGAGAAAAAATCAAAAAATCATTTATGCCAAGCGGAAAGAAAAGGAAGAAGCACAAAATGGCAACGCACAAGCGTAAAAAGCGTCTCAGGAAGAACAGACACAAGAAGAAATAACCTTAGAGGTTATTCACTGACTTTTACGTCAGCCTATACACATCATCATATAATCTTTTAAGGTTTTGAGTAACGAACTAATTATTAGTGCAACTCAGGACGGATGTCGTATAGCCCTTCTCAAAGACAAGACGCTTGTAGAGTTTCATAATGAAGAAGAGGGAAGTAAGTTTACGGTAGGCGATATCTACCTGGGAACAGTAAAAAAGGTTGTCCAGGGTTTGAATGCAGCATTCATTGATGTAGGCTACGACAAAGACGCTTTTCTTCATTACCTTGATCTCGGACCTCAGTACAGCTCGCTTCAGAAATTCACGAAGCTAGTACGATCGAAGAAGATCAATGGTGGGAAATTAGACAAATTTCATTCAGAACCGGACATCGACAAGCATGGGAAAATCACCCAGCAACTGTCGAAAGGTCAATTGATCCCGGTTCAAATTGTCAAAGAGCCAATCTCAACTAAAGGGCCTCGATTATCCTGCGAGTTATCCCTGGCCGGGCGATACCTGGTCTTGGTACCATTTTCAAACGCAGTAAGTGTATCCAAAAAGATCACGAGCGGAGAAGAACGGAAGCGTTTGCTTCGCCTTATCCAATCGATCAAGCCGGATAACTTTGGTGTTATTATCCGTACTGTTGCAGAGAGTAAGGAAGTAGCCGAACTTGATCGCGACCTCCGAACCATGGTAAAAACATGGGAAGAGGGGATGACACGACTGGTGTCTGCCGGCCCTTCCGAAAAGATAATCGGTGAGCTGGATAAAACTTCGTCGCTGCTTCGCGACATGCTCAATGAATCCTTCGATAACGTCCACGTCGACGATAAGAAGATATTTGACGATGTAAAGACCTATATCCACACTATTGCTCCTGACAAGGAAAAGATAGTGAAGCTTTACAACGGAAAAGCCAAGATCTTCGAACACTACGGAATCGAAAAACAGATAAAATCTGCGTTTGGACAAACCGTGAGTCTAAGAGCTGGCGGATATCTTATCATCGAACACACCGAAGCGCTTCACGTTATTGACGTCAATAGCGGCAACAAATCCAACCGCGAAGAGAATCAGGAGACAACCGCCTTGTCTGTTAACATGGAAGCGGCGCGTGAGATAGCCCGCCAGTTGCGCCTTCGCGATATGGGTGGAATTATTGTTATCGACTTCATCGACATGAAGAATCCGGATAACAAGAAGCTCATTTTCAAGATCATGAAGGAAGCGATGGCGGAAGACAAGGCTAAATCTACGGTGCTTCCACTTTCGAAGTTTGGACTAATGCAGATTACGCGTGAACGTGTTCGCCCGCAAATGAACATTGCCACGAAGGAAGTTTGTCCCACTTGTAACGGAACAGGAAAGATAACGGCTTCCATTCTTGTGTCAGATCTTATCGAGAAAAATATTGATCATCTCCTTGTTAAGCAAAATGAAAAACATCTCGTGCTGGCGGTACATCCTTATCTGCACGCTTACTTTACCCAGGGATTCATTTCACAACGCATGAGGTGGTATTTCAAATACATGCGGTGGGTACGCCTTGTGAAGGATACGTCAATGGCTATAATGGAATATAAATTTCTTAATAAAGAAGGTGAAGAAATTCAGCTCACTTGACCATTTTTCTTCGTGAAGAATATTTAAAAGAACAGGAGTAATTCTGTTCTTTTTATTTTGCACTCTCTTCAATTGATTCCAGTACGCGTTTGATAAATCCGTCCATCGCGCCGTTTTCTATCCATCGCGCCACAACGACAAGATCGTTTGTTGGATCCACATAGATCATGTTTGTGCCGTTTCCGATGTGAACGAATGCATTTGCCGGCGCGCTTGGTAAATATTTTTTGTCCGTGTTGAGAAACCAATTCATAAACCCATAGGTCGGTTGAACTTGAGTAGGCGTCAATGCCAATGAGACCCACTGATCAGATAGTAGTTGTTGATTTTTCCATTTACCACGTCTCAACGTCAGGTATCCAAAACGTGCCATGTCTCTGGCGTTTATAAACATGCCACCCCCCCAATGACCACCACCACCTACTGCTTGAATAAGTTGTCCGTCGATAACGACCCATGAATTTTCGTACCCTATCCACCTCCACGTCGACGACGCCCCAATTGGATCCATTATGTATTCTTTAAGCACACCAGGAAGGGGACGTCGCCAGATGTTCAATGCAGCAAGCGCAAGAACATTCACACGCACGTCATTGTACTCGTAGGTTGTTCCTGGTTTGTTCCGGACTCGGGTTGTCCATTCCGCGGAATTGGTTGAAGGCCGGTCTGCCCAGTCGGGTTTGCCCCAGAGGGTTCCTTCCCAGTCGCTTGTCTGCCGAAGCAGATCGTCCCAAGTGATCGTTTTATTGTGCTTTGTGCTGAAGAGGTTTATGAGCGTGGGTTTTCCGAGGTCGTCAGCTTTATTGCCATTTGCTGCTTGTGTAAATGTGCTAATAGGTGCCATGGACCGATAGACCGTATCGCGAATGCTGGGTATAAGACCTTTGTCGACGGCAAGCCCAACGACCGTTGACAAGAAACTTTTGGTGACGCTAAACGTCATATCAACCCGTCGCGGATCTCCCCACTCAGCAACTATATAACCGTTCCTGAGGATTACCCCCGTTGCACTTCCCCGTTCAGCAAATGGTCCGATTGCATCACCGAAGGGCTCACGTCCAAAACTTTGATAATGTGCCGTCTCGAGATTTTTCGGGGTAGTTGATTCCTTTTCTTTCGCAAATGCGATTGCATCTTCAAGCTTTGATGCATTAATCGACACCTCTTGCGGTGCCTTCGTGCTCCATTGATTTGCATCAGGATAATAGACGGTGGGTGTTGACTTTTTCTGAGCTACCGCTGCCGATGAAATCAGCAGAATACAAATGAGAATTTTTGATGCATTCATTTCAGCGCGAATTTTTAGGAACAAAAAAGAAACGCCTGAAAAAAATCAGGCGCTAGAATTTTTAACATGGCAGAAGCACTTATACTGTCATGATCTCAGCTTCTTTCTTTTTCATAAGTGCATCTATCTTTGTGATGAAATCATTTGTCATGGTCTGAACCGTGTCTTCAGCATCTTTGATGTCGTCTTCTGATGCTCCTTTGATTTTCTTGAGATGTTCATTGGTTTCTTTCCTTGTCGTACGAACGCTTACTCTTCCGAGCTCACACTCATGGCCAACTTGTTTTACCAGCTGCTTCCTGCGTTCTTCAGTAAGCATCGGAACATTTATGATAACTTGTTGTCCATCATTTTGCGGATTCAGTCCAATGTTGGCAGCAAGGATTGCTTTTTCAATTTCAGGTATGGTGCCCTTTTCCCACGGCTTTATGAAAATCGTACGTGCATCTGGTGTGCTCAACGACGAAACCTGGTTCAACGGAGTCATCGCTCCGTAGTAAGAAACCATAATGCCGTCAAGCATTGCGGGATTCGCCTTGCCTGCTCTTATCTTAGTTAGCTCGTGCGCAACGTGATTTAGACGTTTGGTCATCTGGTCCTTTGCGTCTTCCAAGAATAACTCAATTTCATCCATGATTGCTTGCGTTATTGTTAAGGTTAGTATTCACCTAGCTGATAAGTGTTCCTGCCTCTTCACCGTTCACAACCTTCAATAAGTTGCCTTTCTTGTTCATGTCAAACACAATTATGGGCAGCTTATTTTCCATACACAATGTAAATGCAGTCATGTCCATTATGTTCAGGTTTTTCTCATAGGCTTCCTGGAACGTCAGCGAACTGTACCTGACTGCATCCGGATGTTTTTCAGGATCCTTCGTATAAACTCCGTCAACGCGCGTTCCTTTTAAAACTACATCGGCTTGAACCTCTATGGCCCTTAGGCTGGCCGTGGAATCGGTCGTGAAATATGGATTTCCGATTCCAGCCCCGAATATGACGATCCTGCCTTTTTCGAGATGTCTGATGGCTCGACGGCGGATGAACGGCTCACATACCTGTTCCATTTTTATACCAGCCATTAAGCGTGTATAAAGGCCATGACGTTCAAGCGCGCTTTGCAAGGCCATCGCGTTGATCACTGTTGCCAACATCCCCATGTAATCGCCCTGAACACGGTCAATTCCCAACGCCTCAGCCTGGCCGCCTCTAAAGATGTTCCCACCTCCGATAACAATGGCAATTTCAATCTTGTGATCCCTCAACGTCTGGATTTCGGCACAGTATTGCTCCAGGACATTGGGGTCAATATTCATGCTTTTATTCGGGCCCTGGAGTGCTTCGCCACTGAGTTTTAGGAGGATGCGTTTATATTTCATTCGCGCCTTATATTAAAAGTGTCGCAATATATTCAGAAGGAGTCACGTTTGTAAAATACACTTGCCAAAATCCTCAGGATTACCAAAATTATGGGACAAACGGTGTGGAAGCTCAGAACTCGATTAGCACCTGATTCTTCTCCACACTCTCTCCCTTTTTCACCTTAAGAGATTTCACAATACTGTCTCCTAAGGCTTTTATAACGTTTTCCATTTTCATTGCCTCCAGGATCAAAAGTGGATCGCCTGCTTTTACTTGGTCTCCTTCCTTCACCTTCAGATCTATAATCATCCCGGGCATTGGAGCCTTTATGCTGTTGATTTTGTTCGCCGCACTGTTGTTCATACCCATCTTTTCGAGCAGCAGGTCAAACTTATCCTTTAGATCAACAACATATTTTTTTCCATTGATCTTGAAGCAGAATGATTTGGCCTGAGCATCAGCGCTTACAACTTCAACACTATAGCTTTTGTTCTCGAGAATGATGTGGAAGTTTTCGTCAGAGATCTGGAGCAGATTACACTGGAAGCGAGTATCATTAACGATCAGCCCGTCCGCATCCAACCTAATATCGAATGTGGTTTGATTCACTGTGGCTTTATACATAGGCAAAGAAGGTAAACCGACATCATTTACTTTCGAAGTTATCACAAAAAAGTAAAAATGCAGGTGAAGCTGTTAACTCTGATAATTGCAAGGAATTCGGCCTTCGATGAAAGTTATTCATTAAAATGTTTGTCATTGTCAAAGTTCAGAATATAACTTTGTATGTCGAAAGACAAGGGGTGCCTTAAAATAACGGGCTGAGATCATACCCAATGAACCTGATGCCGATAATGCGGCCGAAGGGAGGCAAGGTTAAACGTAAGCAGGTGCATTCCCCTGTGCGCTGCAGGTTTAAACCAGTAAAAAACAAATGTTCAAGTTAATTTTCGCCACTATGGTATTGCTATGGTCGGCAAATGCTGTTTTCGCACAGCAGTATTCGCTGTATGGCAAAGTACAAAATGCGAATAGCGGTCAGGTGCTGTCAGGCGCAACATTGGAAGTAAAAGGACTGAAACGGTTTACAGTTACAGACGAAGCAGGAAACTACTCTTTTGACCGGTTGCCGGCAGGAACACATGTCGTGGAGATAAGGTTTCTCGGTTTCAGACTGAAACAAGAAACGATAAGTATCTCTGAAAATAGGGAACAAAACTTCGAGCTCGAGGAATCTGCGCAGATGACAGATGAAGTTGTCGTTTACGCTACGAGGGCAGGTGAAAAAAGCCCAGCGACATATTCCTCTATAAGCAAACAGCTACTTCAAAAGCAAAATTTTGGTCAGGACCTTCCGTTCCTTATTAACTGGACGCCGTCAGTTGTTA
>Ga0111538_10010647_pt1 | contig 12223 bp, 11 predicted proteins | sample SoiMethybrSBSTD1_FD_79669 | JGI IMG/M metagenome (GOLD analysis project Ga0111538, IMG submission 79669) | Bulk soil microbial communities from a Populus tree surrounding site in Tennessee, USA - Soil MetaG P. TD hybrid SBSTD1 (version 2)... | ecosystem: Environmental > Terrestrial > Soil >...
CAATCTCGGCATTGATGAGGTAATTGTCGAAGTCATCGACTTGAGGCAGGAATTCCGCCGATTGCCAGAGCCGGGCATGGCTGCTGAGCTTCTGAGTAAATTTCTGGCCGAAGCGCAACGTGGCATAGTCGTGCGCATCGCTCCCGAGTTTCTCGAACACGTAGCCGGGACCGACCTCCCCGCTCAAAACGGTGTTCGTGGTTTTGACGAAGTAATAGCCGACACCGACGCTGAGGGTGACGCGGTATTCAACGTCCGCAATTGCGTCATGCAAGGCGTCCAGCCGTCCGAGGCCGTACAGACGCTCGTTGAACAACCGGTTGTATTGGCCGAAGCCACGAATGGACTCGGCGTTCTTGGCCGAATTCGTCGCTCCCGGCAATTTCGTTTCACCGTAGGTTCCGTCCGCGCCCAGGCCCAACTCGTTGTGGTCCCATTTTTTCGCGGTCACAATGTTCGCGCTCCCGAGCAACGTCTCGCTGTTGCCGCGGGTCAGGGTCAACCCTGCAAACGCGCTGGTCTCCCAGGACGGCTTCTTCTTCTCGTCCGCCTGTGCTGGCTGAGCCTGGGCCAGTCCGCAGAGCAATGCGATCTGAACCGACAAAACCCCAGCCACGACTGGAAATCTGCGCCTGGGATTCATTTGTGATTCATCGATCGTTTTCATGCGTTTCCTTTCGAAGGGTTTTAGGAAGGCTTGTTCAGCAAATTGCCTGCGGCCTAATTCAGTGTAAAGCAAAACGAAAAGCGCGAGTTCACGGCGAATAACCGCGCCACAGCCATCGCAGCGACTCGGGCAGAATCGCGCCGCCGTGTTTGGCGTTGTGGCCTTCGGTGCCGAATTCGAACTTGTAGTCGTAACCCATGAACTTCAGCGATGCGGCCATTTCCTGGTTCGCCAGCGGCCAGTTGCCGTGAAGATTGTCCAGGTCGTTCGCGCCGTCCTGCAGAAAGATTCGGATCGGTTTCTTTTCAGTCTTCCGGATCATCGCCTGGTAGTTGTGGCCGCCGCGAATGTTCGTGAAGCTGCCGACCGCACCGAGCACTTTGCGGAATTCATGCGGACGCTCCCACGCCACGGTCCAGGCGCAGATCGCGCCCGAACTGATACCTGCAATCGCGCGTCCCTCCGGATCCTTGGTCAGATTATATTGCTTGCCGACCTCGGGCAGGATTTCTTCGAGCAGGAAGCGCGCATATTGGTCGCTGAGTGTGTCGTATTCAAAACTCCGGTTGCTGCGCCCTCTTAGTCCCTCTTCAGCAGACGGGACTATGCCCGGATTGATGAAGAGACCGATGGTGACCGGCATTTCCTTTCTATGAATCAGATTGTCGAAAACCGTCGGCACGCGCCACTGACCGTTGGTGTTGATGTTGACGTAACCGCCACCATCCTGAAACACCATCACGCAGGCCGGTTTTTCGGGAGTGTATTGCTTCGGCACATAAATCCACCAGTCGCGGTGCGTTCCGGGAAAGACCATGCTGTTGGTCCAAGGCGGCATTTTGATCACATCCCCGCGCGGCACATCCTGCGGCATCGAGTCGGGGCCGAGCTTGTAATCGTCGGCGGCGAAAACTTTGGTCAAAACGGGAACAGTCGAGAGGAAAGCGAACAGGAAAAACCGGTGAGGATTCATGTATCCGTATTTTCTGGATTTCACCCGTTTTGTCAAAAGGGTTTCAGCGGTCAGGGAACTGGCGGAACAAAAGTCTGGAAAGAAAGGAGTTCCGCGCTCTGGAACCCGTGGACGGACCAACCATCCGTCTCAACTCGAATTCTCGAAGGAGCCCGCAAACCGCTCTAGTTTTGCTTTGCGGCGAGAGCTGAGTCCACACTTCGCGGTCTGACGTCGCTCAGAATAATGCTCGCGGCCAGCAGGGCCAGTGCGCCGCATGACAGCCAAAGCACAGCGGCACCGCACTGAAACAGGGCCATTCCCAGACTCGGCCCCACGGTCAGTCCGAGCGCCCAGGTCAACCCGAACGCGCCGATGTAACGACCCCGCATGTGCGACGGCGCTAGGTCCGCGACGTAAGCCGCCGACACCGGAATCGTCAGCATTTCGCCAAACGTCACCACGATCATCGCGATGATGAGCACAGGCACAGTGTGCGCAAACGCGTTCAGCGCAAAGCCGATTCCCACCAGAGCGTACCCCAACCCGATAACCCGGCGCGCGGGAAAGAGTCGTGTGACCATGCTTATCGGCAACTCGCAAAAAACGACCAGCACACCGTTTAGCGAGATAATCGCGCCGTAAGTCGCCGTCGAAAAGCCGAGCCGTGTCACGAACAAGCCGTAGGTCGAGCTGATTTGAAAAAAGACGAGGGCAATGGCGAATGACGCAGCCAGCACCTGGTGAAACTTCCTGTCGCGTCGCAACGCGAGGAGCGCTTCTGTCCATTTACTCTCGGCCTGCTGACTCCGCAGGCCATGCGGCAGCGCGAAAAACGCAACCAGACCGAAGAGCACCGACGTGACCGCATCGCCAACGAAAAGCCAGAAATACCCGCGTTCGGCGAGAAAGCCCGCCGTCGCCGGACCAAACGCCCAGCCGGCATTGAACGCCATGCGATACGCGGAGAAGGCCGTGATGCGCTGACCTGAAGGAACCAGGTCGGCCAACAACGCGCTACTGGCTGGGCGATACAATTCGCCGGCCAATCCGGCGAGCGCGGTCAGCAAAATGATCGCCGGCAAACTCCGCGCCTGCGAGAGCAGCATCATCGTGATCGCCGCCGAGAACATCGAAAGCACGATGGTCCGGCGACGGCCGATGGTGTCGGCCAGGTGCCCACCCAGACCTGAGGCCACAAAATGTCCCGCCCCGTAGGCGCCAATCGCCAGACCGGCAACGCCCATTGAATAACCCTGGCGCGTCAGAAACAGCGTCAGGAATGGCACGACGAATGAGCCAAACTTGTTGAGGAACACGCCGAGGAAAAGGATCCACGCCGGGCGGGGCAATGCCCGCAAGCTGGCCAGCAATGTTGGTGATGAGTTCATGGGAAGCAAAAAACCCTGCTCACCTTTCGGCAAGCAGGGTTGAGAAAATCTTTGGTTCCTTGTGTTAGATTGGCCCCTTCTGCTTGCCGGTCTCGCTATATTTACCGGCGACGTTCCAGAACATGCGGCGACCGCGCGGTTGAATGACACCGTGGCCGATGGCGGCCGTCGGAAAGAAGTTATTTAACAGTGTCGTTGTCATTGACGGGCGCGACATTGAACAATACCTCGGTCGCGGTCAAGCCTTCTGATGACGAACACTGGTGGACCGAGGTTAATGCTTGACGGTGAGAGTGAATCTGTTTGCATAACCGACATGCAAAGAAATTTCTTCACGGCGCTAGCGTTGGCTTGCTTGGTGTTTTGGAGCGCCGGTTGTGTGAACACTGAAAAAGGTGATCTCAAATTCGGCATGCCAGGTAGAGACACGATCGTCAGCCGGTATGAGGCGCCTTACGACAGAGTCAAGACGGCGGCCCTCGCGGTGCTCAAGCGCAACGGCACGCTTGTGGGGGACGATCTCATCAAGAAAGTCCTCGAGGCACGGATTGATAACGCATCGGTTTTTATCGGTCTGGATGACAGCGAACCCAAAATCACCAAGATCAGCGTCCAGGTGCGCCGCGGCGCGGTGGCGGACATTGACCTGGCCAGCGAACTGCAGAAGCAGATCTACGGCGAGTTGATCACCCACTAGGTCGGGGCCGGCCTTTCAATCCGATGTTTTGTTCGTAGGTGCCAAGTTTGACGACCTGGCTTACTTTCCCGGCACGCAATTCGAGCTGCAGGTGGACCATGCGGTTCTTCGCGGTTTCCGCCGCGGCGGACTGCGGAAACGAATCCACGATCCGTTGCAAGGCCTGGCGCGCTCCCGCCACCTCACCCGCGTGTTGAATCTGGAGGTCGGCCAACAGGTTGAGCCAATGGACGGCGTGCTTCGCCGGCACGTTCGGTTGGGCCAACATTTGTTCGACTTGTTCAGCCGCCAGGTCCAGTCGCTGGTAATGGCCCGCGTAAATCCGCGCCAGGTTTTCCCTCGCTTCGCTGTCCTGCGGATGCTCCTCCAAGTGTTTGACCAGGAATGACGCTGTCGCTGCCGGATCCTCGACGGGCGGCTTGAGGACGGACGAGTCGTCTATCAAACCGAGTCGCTGTTCGTATTGTCCCAGTTTGAGCCGGTGGGGTTCGATTTTTTCGGCCAGCATTTCGGCGGTGCTCAAATGAGCGACGCGTTGACCGGCCAGGTAGGCCTGCTCGGTTTCTGGAAACAACTGTATGATTCGTTGCAGCGCCTCACGCGCCGAATCCGGGTCCTGGCCATATTTCAAATGCCAATCGGCCAGTCGATTCAAAGCCAGCGCCAAATTCACCGGCGATTGCTTGGGTTCGGAAAACAAGCGTTCAATGGTCGTCTGCGCGCCGGGCAGATCCTTCAGGTTTTCCGCTTCCACTTCCGCCAGCATCAACATGCCGTTGAAGTCGCCTGGAAATTTCTCCAATTGCCTTCGAAGTTCTGCCACGGCTTCCAGGTATTTACCCTGCTTCCGTTTGGCCTCAGCGATCGAGTACAAAGGCTGCGGGACGATTTCAGCATCGCCGCCGTCATACAATCCACCCAGCGGCCTGCCGAGGAAATCAGCGATGTTGCTTCCCCAGGTGATCCCCAGAACAATGCCGCAAATGGCGCAAGCGATTCCGATAATAAACGCAGCGCCATAGCCGCCCCCGCCCCCGGAATTCGATGCCGCGACCCACGCAGTGATGCCTCCCATGACCGCTGTGACGGCCCATTTGGCAACCAACCGGGCCGGATCATCACTCTTCTTTAACCAGCGGTACAAGACCCAGCCGATGATCAACGCGCACAGGATGATTTCGAGAATGGTGGGAAGTGTTGAGGTGAGCCAGTTCATGGAGTGGGTTTGCCCCGGCGGCTAGCTCAAGACTCAGGATTGATTCGCTCGTTTGGCGATGCGATCCGGGTTGCGCGCGCGGCTCAACGCGGTGTCGTAGCTGATCTGACAGCGGCAATAGATCTCGTAAAGGCAGTTATCCATCAGCACCATGCCGTCTCGGGCGCCGGTCTGGATGCAGTTTTCCAACTGATGCAGATTGTTTTCGCGAATCAGATTGCGGACGGCGCTGGTGGCGATGAGGAACTCAAAGGCGAGCACGCGCCTGGAACGGTCCACCGAAGGCAATAATTCCTGAGCGATGATCCCCTGCAGCGCGTTGGCCAGTTGGAGCACAATCTGGCGCTGGGCGCTCCCTTCGAAAACCCCGATAATCCGCTCCAGCGCCAGCGCGACGTTGGGCGAATGCAACGTCGCCAATACAAGATGACCGGTTTCGGCGGCCTTGAGCGCTGTCGCCATCGCTTCGTGGTCGCGCAGTTCGCCCACTACAATGACATCCGGGTCCTGGCGCAGCCCATGCACGAGCGCCCGATTGAATGAGTGCGTGTCGGTGAGCACTTCCTGCTGAACAACAATCGCGCGTTTGTTCTCATGTACGTATTCGATCGGGTCTTCGATGGTGATGATCTTGCAGCGCCGCTCCGCATTGATGACATCGACCATGTAGTTAAGCGTCGTGGTCTTGCCGGCCCCAGTCGGCCCCGTAATAAGGAACCGGCCATTGGGGCGACGCGCCATTTCGTCGATTTTCGCGGGTAAGCCGAGCTCTTCGCGGCCGGGAATCCGATCACCGCAGAGTCGAAAGCTCAATTCGGGATGGCCGTTTCTCCGGTAAAAAGTCGCCCGCACCCGCCCGGCAATCGGATGCAGTAAGGAAATGCAGAGTTCCCATTCGCGGTCGAATTTTTCACGCTGCGCGTCGTTGAGCATCCGTTCGGCAATCGTTGTGACAACCTCCGGAGTCAAGGCATCGTCGTCGGCGAGGATAATTTCACCATTGACCCGGTAGGCTGGCGGCACACCGGCAATCAAATGGACGTCCGACGCCCCAAACTCATTTGCCGCCTCGAGCAACTTGTCGAGCCAGGACACGTTCATGCGTGGAAGAGTCGGCGCCAGCACCCGCGGAGCTTTTCCCAGAATCCAACCTGATAAAGCTTCCGCAGAGCGGCTTCCGCTTCCCGGTTGTGCGGGCTGAATTCCCGCGCGTTCTGGAAGGAGATTCTGGCCGGTGCCACCAGGCCAAGCGCCTGCTGGCAGGAGCCCAGTTGCAACCAGAGCACACCCTGGCCGCAATTTATTTCCAGGGCCTGCTGCAGGAGTTTTACAGCCGAGGCGAATTTCTTGTAATAATAGTGGACTCGCGCGGCCAACCAACGGACGAACCAATCGCGGGGCGCCAGCGCGAGCGCCCGCTCGAAACAGTAGTCCGCGCGTTTCTCCTCACGGGCCAGTTGCACGTCCCCCCGCGCCAGCCACACATACGGCGTTTCACCCCGCTCTTCGAGCGACGCGTCTGAATACGCGAGGGCGGCCTTTAAATCCCCGAGGCGGGCCAAAGTCACCGCTTTTGCTGCGAGCAGTTCCGGCTCATTGGGAAATCGCTCCAGCGCCTTGTCCGACCACTGTTTAGCTTCCTGAAATTCGTTCAGCTCGATCAACATGCGCACCTGGCCTGACCAGGCCAGGGGATTGGTCGGGTTATACTCCAGGACTTTGGCGTAGTGCCGCAGGGCTTCTTCAAATTGCCCGCTCTCGAACGCCGACTGGGCTTGGGAGAGATAATGGGCCTCGTCTTTGACAGCCGGCTTGGGGCCGCCCGATTGCTCGTGTTGCAATTGGTCGTCGAACTCCTCGCTGAACTCCAGGTTGCTAAATCGGCTCATGGCAAAGTCTGACGCCGCCAAAACCAGCGTCGAAGTGGCTTTCCTGCGTACTGCGGTTCCGAGACCAGCGCAACCTCACGCATCAATCGACCGATCACCTCATTCTGTAGCTGGTCTCCCCAGATAGATATAGTCGATTCGGGCCAAATAAACCAGTGCTTTTCCGGCCCGGCCCACGTTTCCTGGGCTGGCAGGTGCGTCCGCCGCGGCGCTGAAGGCCGGCCAAGCAGCGATAACCACAGGCGTGAGGATACAAACACAGCTCATAGAACCTGCATCCCTTTAGAGAGTTGGACCGCATTTGGTTGACCGCTTTCAGGAGAGTTAGACCGGTTACCCAGCCCTGTCTCACGCGAAAAAGTCAGCGGTTCCGAGTTCCTGCCGGATAGTGTTCCAACTATTCCTCAAAACTCCATCCGGCGAAGCGGGTTCTCCGCCTCGGACAGTCGCGCGGTGCTGGCGTTTCGCGCCCGGCCTTCAGCCCAATTGCGCAGTCGATTGATTTGTTCATCCATCGTTTTCGCCAGCGGCACAGTCTGACGCAAGGCCTCGAGGACAAGGTCGTTGTTCAGTTCAATCTTGGCGTAAAAGGCGTCGTAAAGTGCGCTGATGATCGCCTGCTCGATCTCGGCGCCGCTGAAGTTTTCACTGCAAGCCGCCAGAGACTCCACCTCGAACAGTTGCGGGTCACGACCGCGCCGGGCCAGGTGGATGCGGAAGATTTCCCGGCGCTCCTCCTCCGACGGCAAATCCACGAAAAAAATCTCATCCAGGCGTCCCTTGCGCATCAGTTCGGGCGGAAGTTGCGAGATGTCGTTGGCCGTTGCCACCACAAACACCGGCGCGGTTTTTTCCGAGAGCCAGGTCAGAAAAGTCCCGAACACCCGCGCGGTCGTACCGCCGTCCGTTGCGCCGGAACCCTGCGAGCCGGCGAACGCCTTGTCTATTTCGTCCACCCATAGAATTGCGGGCGCGACCGATTCCGCCACGGCTATGGCGCGGCGGACATTTTCTTCCGAGGATCCGACCAGGCTGCCAAACATCCGGCCCATGTCGAAGCGCGGCAGTGGCAGCTGCCAGAGAGAAGAGACTGCTTTTGCGCACAAACTCTTGCCGCAACCCTGCACCCCGAGCATGAGCACGCCCTTCGGCGCGGGCAGTCCGAAGGCGCGCGCTTCGTCCGTAAACGCCAGTGCCCGTTTCTGGAGCCACTCCTTGAGCACCGCCATTCCGCCGACATTGGAAAACGTTTCGTTGGTCGCGTAATACTCCAACAGGCCGCTCTTGCGGATGATCTGTTGTTTCTCGGCAAAAACCTCGTTCACATCCTCGCCGCTCAACCGCTCGTCCTTGACGATGATCTTGGCGAAAACATTTTCCGCCTCGCCCAGGGTCAGCCCGAGGGCCGCCTGCAACAGCCGTTCACGTCCCGCTTCGTCGAGATCAATCCTCACCTGCTTGAACTGCTTCACGTCTTCGACGATCTTGACGAGCAACACGGCCAGGTCATCCCGTGTTGGCAGCGGAAAGTTCAGCATCGTCACCTCCTTCTCCAGCTCGGCGGGGATTTCCAAAACGGGCGAGACCAGAATGATCGTCTTGAAACTGTTCTTGAGCTGAAGCGCGATCTCCTTGAGCTTGCGAATGACGGCGAAATTGTTCTTCGTCAGGAACGGGTGAAAATCTTTGAAGACAAAAAGGGCCGGTTCCACCTGATCGATGACCTGGTCCAACGCAACCAGCGGGTCTTTCGTCGGCGCACTGCGGTGTTTCTGGGATTGGATCGACGTGCCGGCGGGGACGATGCCGGTACTGAAGCTCCACTCAAAGGCCTTCTTTTGTCGCCGTTGCGCAATACTAACGACCAACTGCTGCACCCGCGCCTCCTCCGCCGACACGACGTAGAGGATCGGGTATCGAGCGCGAATCAGCGTCTCCAGTTCCTGAGCGAAGTTCATCGTCGGGGAAAAATCCGCTGCCACCAGGAGCGGGCTGGTTTCGGTTCCCTGGAAATCGAATCGGCCACGCGGTGGGCGAGGGCGGGTGGCGGACGGTTTGTGGCGGCGTCCTCGCGGAGCATTTCTTCGACGGAGGGAAATACACGCGCGGTTTCCTGCGCGCCGGTTTGTTCGATCGGTTCCTGTTTTTGCTCCTGCCGCAGTTTTGAAGGTTTCGGTTCCATAGTTCAAGCGGATTTGTGGAAGTGGGCAATGAAGGCCTTCCGCGCGCGATGCAGTTTCCCGCGAACAGCGTCGGCGCTTTGCTCGGTCAGGGCCGCCATCTCCTCGTAGCTCAACCGCTCGTCCGCGACGAGGAGCAAAAGCAGCCGGTACTCCTCCGGCAACGCGGCGAGGGTTTTTTGGATGCGCTGGCCGAGTTCCTTGACTTCCAGCACACGCAGCGGACTTTCCGTGCCGGCCACGGCGCCTTCCCAGATGGTGTCATCCGCGTTGCTGACCATGTTTCGCTGATGCCAGGTCTGGAGAAGGTTTTTGCAGTGGTTGATGGTGATGCGGCACAGCCAGGTGCGCATCGCTGAATCGCCGCGAAATTCACTGAGCTTGCGATAGGCCTTCAGAAAGACGTCATGCGTGGCGTCTTCAGCCTGTGTGGCGTCGCCGAGAAAGCGGAGCGCGAGGTAGTAAATCTGGCGCGAATGTTCCTCGTAGATTTCGCCGAATTCGGGTGAAGCCCACTTCGGCCGGCCGCCGGCAGAGTCAGGCCCTTCTCCCGGCGCCGCGTTCGCCGATGAAACCGAGTCTGCCTTCGTGCACCGCGCCCCGTCAGAAACGAAAGCAGATTCACCGTGTACAGGATTGGCCATTGCAATTGGCGATGCCATCGCTGATTGGACAGCAGGAGGACATAAAAGTCACGCCGGGAAAGGGCAGACGGGGTGATCCAGACTTGGCAGCGAGGAATGACCGTTCCCCCAATTCTCCACTACTCTGCCTTCTGCTCGTACTCGAATTCGAGGACGGTTTTGGAATCGGTTTTGACGGTGCGCATTTCCATATCTTTGAGCTCCCAATGTCCGCTCACCTTGGTCAGGCCACCCACTTCAAATTCCTTGAGCAATTTGTTGTCCGGCCCGTACGCCTCGGCGAGAATGACGCCGCCGGTTTTCGCGTCGATCCACGAACGAACGCGCGTATAGCCTGAGGCGTCCGGTCGTGGATTGATGCTCTCCAGAACATTACACGGACGACTTTTCCGCATTTTGATTCTTGCCTCGTGAACGATGCGCTGTTCCGGCCAGTGTAGGAATTCCAGGCCGAGGTCCGCCAGCCAAAAGTCCGAGTTGGCGAAAGGAACCATGGCTTTATCACCGGCCAGCGCCACAGGTCCGGACTCCGGGGCAGCGGCTCCGTTGCCGGCGCGTGAATGCCAATATCGATTTGGCCCTCCTTCCGTGTGTGCGACGTCAAGTTTTTCAGCCGCAACGCGACCGTTCGCCTCGATTTCGTAGATACTTTGCCAGCTCTTATCGTCGGAGATGAATCGATAGGTGAATGGAACCTTGGTGCGTTTGCCGTCCGCATCGCGGATTTTCAAAAAGCCTTTGACCCTGAGGTTTTCCGTCGGCCGCATCAAACGGAGTTCCGCCGCCAAACGCTGGCCTTCTTCGTTAGAAGTGGGCGCAGTTTTGTTAGCGGCCGGCGCGAGATCCAGCCCCAGGAAGAGCGCGAGCCCGCAAAAAAAGGCTTTGGCAGCCCGCATCATTTAGCGCGCAAAGCCAGCCGGATCAGCTCCGAGATGTGCCGGGCGAAGTGCGCCTTGATTTTGTGCCGGACCTCGGAGGGAACCTCGGCCCAATCCTTGCGGTTTGACGCAGGCATAATGACGTGCTTGATCCCGGCGCGATTGGCCGCGAGCACCTTTTCCTTGATGCCACCTACCGGCAGCACACGACCACGGAGGCTGATTTCGCCGGTCATCGCCACGTCCGACCGGACGCGCCGTTGCGTCAAGAGCGACGCCAGGGCCACGACAATCGTCACCCCCGCGCTGGGTCCGTCCTTAGGCGTGGCGCCCGCCGGGACGTGGATGTGGATGTCGTATTTGTCAAAAGCCGCAGGATCGAGTTTCAACGCATTCGATTGGCTGCGCAAATAGCTCAACGCGGTCTGGGCGCTTTCCTTCATGACTTCGCCCAGTGAACCGGTCAACAACAGCTTACCGTTTCCCGGCATCCGGGTCGCTTCGATGAACAAAATGTCGCCACCGACCGGGGTCCAGCCCAGGCCGGTTGCCACGCCAAACTCCGTGATCGCCTCGGCCGTCGTGGTTTCAAATTGCACCGGCCCCAGATAATCAACCAGTTCGTCCGGCGCGATGACCAGCGGACGCAACAAGCCATGGCGGCTGACGATCTTGCGGGCGGCCTTGCGAGTGAGCGCGGCAATTTCCCGCTCCAGTTGCCGCACACCGGCCTCGCGTGTGTAGTCGTGAATCACCCGCTTCAGGGTTGCGTCCGGCAGCCTGGCCAGTTTTGCCTTGAGCCCGTGCTCCTCCAACTGGCGCGGCACCAGGTACCGCTTGGCAATCTGCAGTTTCTCCGTCGCCGTGTAACTCGGCAGTTCGATGACTTCGAGCCGGTCTCGAAGGGCCGGGTGAATCGGGTCCATCCAGTTCGCCGTGGTGATAAAGAGCACGCGCGACAGGTCGAACGGCAAATCGAGGTAGTTGTCGGTGAACGTGCTGTTCTGTTGCGGGTCGAGGACCTCCAGCAGCGCCGCCGCAGGGTCGCCGCGAAAGTCCGAGCCGATCTTGTCCACTTCATCCAGCAACATCACCGGGTTGTTGCTCTCGACGCGGCGAAGGCATTGGATGATTCGGCCCGGGAGCGACCCCACATAAGTGCGGCGATGCCCGCGAATCTCCGCCTCGTCGCGCATGCCACCGAGCGAGATGCGGGCGAACTTGCGGCCCAGCGCATCAGCCACGCTCTTGCCAAGGGAGGTCTTGCCGACGCCCGGCGGGCCAACAAGGCAAAGAATCGGCCCTTTCAATTTGTTCTTCAGCTTGATGACCGCCAGGAACTCCAGTAAACGATCCTTTACCTTGCTCAATCCGTAATGTTGTTCGTCGAGAATCCCCGCGGCGTTCGCAAGATCGATTTTGTCCTCTGTGGATTTCGACCAGGGCAGGCCGACAATCCAGTCGAGGTAATTCCGCGCGACAGTGTATTCCGGGGCGGTGGGCGGGATTTGCTGCAACCGGTCCAATTCCTTGAGCGCGACTTTCTCCGCGTCGTCCGGGAGATCAATCTCTTCAATCTGCTCGCGCAAGGCGTTGATTTCGGTCGTCGTGGGATCGGATTCGCCGAGTTCGCGTTGAATGGCGCGGATTTGTTCGCGGAGGAAGAAATCGCGCTGGCTTTTGCTCATGGAGGAGGCGACTTCCTTCTG
>Ga0111538_10010648_pt1 | contig 12223 bp, 8 predicted proteins | sample SoiMethybrSBSTD1_FD_79669 | JGI IMG/M metagenome (GOLD analysis project Ga0111538, IMG submission 79669) | Bulk soil microbial communities from a Populus tree surrounding site in Tennessee, USA - Soil MetaG P. TD hybrid SBSTD1 (version 2)... | ecosystem: Environmental > Terrestrial > Soil > Tree...
CGGATCCGAAGAGCAAGTCTGGTCAGCTTACCCTGATTTGTGAAGCGTTCGGCTACCGTAAGGTCCAGCAGGAGATAAACTATCCCTTGCCACTTGCCGACACCGTTAAACCATACATCGATCTGATGGGTACCACCCTGGTAATAAACTTTGACCTGGTACGCTATCACAAGGGAGATATCGCAACGCTGTACAACGTCTATTTCTTCAATGACGCCGCGCTGATGCTGCCGGAATCTAAATATGAACTCAACAGTTTGTTACAACTGATGAATGAAAATGTCAATTATAAGATAAGACTGCATGGTCACACCAACGGTAACTATACTGGTAAAATTCTGACGGTCGGGGAAGAAAAGAACTTTTTTTCACTTGATGGCGCCAGGCAGGGAATAGGTTCAGCTAAAGATCTTTCACGCGGACGCGCTGAAGTGATTCGAAATTATCTGGTAAGCAATGGTATAAACGCCGCAAGGATGGAAATAAAAGCTTGGGGAGGAAAACGGCCCATCTACGACAAGAATAGCGCAAACGCGAAGAGAAATGTGCGTGTAGAGGTAGAAATTCTGGAGGAGTAGATTTTTGAATATACAGAGCCCGGCTGAAAGCCCTTCAGAGGGCTTTTGGTTTTTTTAGTCAACGGCCCAAGCTCGTTACCTTTAGGCTATACGCAGTGAATGCTTTTTAAACATGAACGTTGAAAAAGAAGCAGACTCGTCCAATCGCGATGCAGCCGGGAAAAAGTCGCGGACTTATTTCCTGATTGCGTACACATTTCTTGTTGCCATGGCTCTTTTTTGGTCGGTCGATTCGTCGATTGTTTACTTTTTTTTAGGCTTGGCATGTTTCTTCCTGTTCCTTGCTTTTTACGCTCGTCCAAGGACCGTTGCGAAAACCGATTCGAGGTCGTTCAGGTCGCAGGGCCAGCGTGAGTATCCCGGGTCTACGGAGTCAGTCGAAGATAAAATAAAACAGATGTTCTATCGGAAGTCGTATGCAACGCGGACGAATCCGACGGACCCCATGGCCAAGGCCCGTAAGATCGCTCTCGCCGTAGGTGCCGGCTTTTTTGTACTCTTCGCAATCCCGTTCATCGTCGCGTTGTTTGGCTCTGATGATATAGCGGAGTCAAGATTCTATCACATGTCAGCTCAGAATCACTTTGAGGCACAACAGTACGACTCCGCATACATTGAATACAAACGAGCACTTGCTCTCGATCCTGAATATGCAGAGGCAATGGTTGGCTATGGTCGGGTGCTTTTTTTTCGAAATGAAAAGGATTCCGCCGTACTGTTCTTTGATCGGGCTCTTTCAGTCAATCCCGATTATGGGGAAGCGACTTATAGAAAGGCCCAGGTATGGTACGATCAAAAGAAATACAGCGACGCAACAGGTATTCTTACTCCGCTTCTGATTGAACAGCCACAATACTATGACGCTATGCTAGTCATGGGAGACTGCTACTATGCTCAGGACAATTACGTCGATGCCCTCGTCTGGTATGAAAATGCCTATGAGAATGGAGGAATACGTGGCGCAATGCTTTGTTACATAATGGGCTACATCTATGAGACAAGACAAGAAAATGAAAGAGCTATCGCGTTGTATCAAGAGTCCCTTACATACGACGACACGACTGTTGATATCTATCAAAGGCTGGGACGACTAATTCCCGGCGAGAACGGCAATGCTTACCGCGCAAAGGCTATCGAACTGCAGAAGTAGTGTTATACCTGTATCCCAAGAACGTCATCAACAAAATAAGCAGTGCTATTAGGGCTAATGAAAAGCGTAAGTTCTGCCAATCCGCAATAAAACCTATTAAAGGTGGGCCAACCAAAAAGCCAGTGTAACCCACAGTTGTTACCATCGCTAACCCTACGCCTGGAGGAAGATTCTTGTCGTTCCCGGCAATACTGTAGGCAATCGGGACAATGGACGAAAGCCCTAAACCGACCAGGAAAAATCCCGCGATGGTGACGTAAGGCAATGGGAATATCAGTGCGGCGCTGAGTCCTACAAGCGCCATTAGTCCTCCTCCGATGATTAGCGCGCGATCTCCAAAACGATTTCTCATAGAATCTCCGAAAATTCGTCCCATCGTCATTGCTGTCGCAAACGCGGAGAGACCTATCGGCGCGAGAGAAATGCTAGCATTTGCAATATTCTCCATATAGTTGACACTCCAATCAGACATTGAGCCCTCGCCGATCATGCAGCAAAATGTAATTATTCCCAACGCGATCATAGATCTGTGCGGAAGCCTGAATAACGGTCCGTCATGATGAGCAGGATCAGGGCGGTCACGAACAAGGTGAATACTCATCCATGCAGCGGCTAACAATGAGAAGCCTGCCACAATAAAGAAATGAGAAACAAGATCAAATCCGAGGTCTGTAAAGAGCGAAGCTGAACCGGCCCCCAACATCATTCCAATACTGAACAAGGCATGAAACGAAGTCATGATTGGCTTCTGATGATTTCGTTCGACTAGGATAGCCTGTGCATTCATCGCTACATCCAGCATGCCCGTCACAATGCCTATAAAAAAGTAAAGGACAATTAGAAGAGGAAGATTGTGAGCCAAAGGGATGATCGGAACAAAGGCGCAATAGAGTATGGCTGAAATTAATGTAATCTTTCTGCTTCCGTTTCGTATAATGATCCAACCAGTAAAAGGCATTGCTCCAACGGCGCCGATAGACGAAGCGAGCAACACAAGGCCAATTGTACCGTCATCTGCATTATATAAGTCTTGGATCCTTGGAAGTCGTGAAACCCAATTGGCGAAAACAAATCCGTTGATGAAAAACGCCGTTTTGACGGCGATACGTTGAAGCAGCAAGATTCTAAATTTTGCCTAAAAATAAGTAATTCGTATCCTTTGACTGAGTGAACTCGCTGAATTACGCCTGGACCGACCCAAATTAATTCTCATAAGGCCTCACAACAAACGACGTTGTGCCAGTTCCCGAAACGCCATTTTTAGTCATTCCTTCAACTACCACTTCATAGTTGCCAGCATTGTCCGACGTGAAAAATTCTAAATGCTGCTTACCGTCTTTGTCAGTTATCACGGCTGGCGCCCAAAATAATAGTTGCCGTTGATCAGGTAATCGCGAATCGCGTTGCCTTGTTGATTCATATGAGGGCGAGTAAAATTCTCGTTGCAACTGCAATCCGTCGTAATCAATTTGTACAACTCTTGGATCCAACTGAAATCCCCCGAGATCACCTCCGTAAGTTGTGTAGCTAACTACGCCTGGGAGCGAAAGCACCCCCATGTAATACCTTCGATTGAGAACTTCAAGTTTTCTGACTTTCAAAGGATCGAATGCCATGATCTTGTCAACGTCAAAAACCGGAATTCCATCGAGAAGTATCAAAGGGTCCTCGTCGAACACCCCCCTGGTTACATGGTCAAGCAGGATAAAATGAAATCCGTCCCGGCGCTTGCGGACCATTACACCGGGAACATATTCGCGGAGAATTTCCTCCATCACAGGAAACCGCGTGTAGTCATCCAGGTAGTAGGAGGCATCTGCCTTGCCATAAAAAGCAGTAGTGTCTACTCCGGTATACTTGATCTTCTCCCGATCCTGGTAATAGACGTCCTGGACCTGCATACTAATGCTTCTTGCTATCAGCAGTTGCTCATTGGTTTGTGACAGAGTAAATGCGGGGATATTAATGCTTGCAAATTGATCGGAGAATGGACTCAGGATCTGTATAGTGCTTATACTGTCTTTTGTTGTATTAGTCTGCGCGATGATCTTTCTTGGCCCACTAAAATCCTTCATCTCAAACTTTACATCACCCTGCCCGTTGCTTAGTGAGCCATATACCTGAATATTTCTACCCGGAGCTGAAAGATAGGTGATGACACCATTTGCAGGGCCCGTCGGCCTCGTTACCTTTCCCCTGATGATGTGGCCCCGATACTCGGGCTCGAATGCTATTTTTACTGGCTTCTTGGAAAGGACGTCACTCCATACAAATCTACGCCACCCGCGAGTCAGCATCAGGTTGTCGACTTCTTTCTTAATCTCAGGATCGTCTTGACTAAAGTAATATTCCGGCGTCTCGACATGTCCTCGCAAATCCGAGGAAAGCCACAGGTAACTAAGGATGTTATCGTCAGACCTTTTCGTTAGAGAGTCGACCTTGTAAACGGCGACAGATACATTGGCCTCCTGGGGACTGCCTTGTAAATCTTTGACGTTTAGATCAAGCGATACTTTTCGGCGTATCCCAAATTCCCGCTGGTTTGGAACAACATCTACCGCTAACCGTCGGGTTACTGGTTTGAAGTAAAGGCGCTCACATACTGGCCGCATCTCGGAGTCGAAAACGGTGATGTGCGAAACACCCTCTTGTAAATTTTTCCCTGCTATTAAAACCGTAGCCTGCCCGTCTCTCAAAAAATGCATCGAAGCGTTTGCTACGATGTTGCGCGAATGAACAAAAACGTATACTACGGGTGTGGCAGGAGTTTGACTGAGTCGGGAGCTGATTTTGACTGCTATATCATTTGCAGTGGAGTCGTGGACTTGGATTACGTAGCCATTTTCAAGAATGGCTGGAAGTTTGAAAGTGCTCCGGCGCTTTTGTTCATCCTCGACAACAACGTTATATTCTTTTCCTTGCAAAGGCGTGAGGAAAAAACTGCCCATCCCCGATCTTGATGGTTGGAACGTAGCGACCGTATCGTTCTGTTGATCAACTACTGCACCACGAAATGTAATTCCCGAATCTTGTGAACTCGTGACTTGGTAGGCAACTTTAGACTTTAGTCCAGCAACAAGATTTCCCCCTTCCGGAAAAAGCTGTACGTCGATCCTATAAGTCGTTGACTTGTCAAGTTCTAACTTCTTGAATGGGTTTATTATTGTAAGGTCCGTGTGGTAGTAAAAATCAGCGCTGAAATTTTTCATCCAGCTCGTATAAGCCCTAAATGTATAGTTACCTCCTTCAATAAGAGCGGGCAGAAATATTGAGCCGCTTCCATAACCATCCTTAACCGATACTTTTGATTGAATAACGGCGCGATTGTTCCTGTCGATTATTTCCACGTATGCAACTTTGCTTATGCCCGCGGGCCTGTGCGTCGAACCGTCAACCAGGTACAATTTGAACCAGAGGGTTTCACCAGTTAGATAAAAGCGTTGGTCAAGGTGAGCATAGATTTTTTCTGTCGCGTAGTTTGAACGGTAGTAATTAAAATTTTTAGTAAGCGTGTCCAGCGCGGCTTGTTGCCCTGACACAACGGTATGGTGCATCGCAAAGATACTCACCAATGCATACAGCCTGGTAATGTAACTTGTTCTTCTTAATGCACGGATCATGGTCTTCCAGTTCACTATTACTTGATGTTTAATTACCAAAAGTCGGGTCTCTTTGTCGTTCCCCCGGATACTGTACAGTCAACGCAACGGCGTGAGGCTGCGGAGTACGCAATAATGGCGTTAGCACTTTGCGAAAATATAGGATAAATCAGCAAATCAGTAGTTGTTGCAACGTCCGCGACGGGGATTACATTAATGTCGTTGTCCTCGGTGCAGAGTGGTGGTCTGGGAATAGCCAGAATTTCATTAGGCAGGTCGTAGAAATCGATGAATATCCGTTGTTTTGAAACGCCGCCTCCACTGAAATAGCCTAGGACTGGATAAGTTGAGTTCGGGTTTGTACTTCTCATGTTGCCAATTACCGCCGAGGGCATAGCATCAAATAGGCCGCCCAGGCTCTCCGTTGTCCTTTCAAGTTGCTTCTTGAAATCAAATTCTTCTTTCGATACTACACGTTGTTGCACCTGAATACTGTATCTCCTTGAGAGCTTTGACGATTCACCGGGAATAGATGTAATGGGAAAATTGCTTATCACATCTGACGATAGCCGCTCGCTCGTTCCGACTAATATTTTGGTTGAAGCCTCTGTGGACCAACAAGTATAAATTTGCTCATCAAACGTTCGTGGATATGCGATGCCGTCGACGATCTTATAGGTGCTAATAAATGATGAATTGTACTCCCACGTTTCCTCATATGTCCACTCGTAGTAGTGCGAATTAGCGTCGGGATCGTGGGTATTAACATAAATAGAAATGTCGTCGTCGTCGTGTCTCCAGACAAGGCTGTCGATCGGTGGAGAAGAGTTCAAGTTGACATATTCGGACACATATTCCTCTTCAGCCCTCGTGAAAACGTGAAGCCTGTACTTTTTAGACTCATCCAGTCCCAGCTCGTCGGCAACGTATACTCCTTGTCCCGAGTTGTAGAGAGCATATGTCGTTCCCCCTTCGTCTTCAACCAGCACAGTCGCATTGTCTTCGCTGGAAGGAGGCATTACTTGGTCCACCGGTACAGCACGTGACAGCCTGACCTTCGCAGACCGGTCTGTGGTATTGATATATCCATCCACAACCAGTATATCGAACACCTCATCATTAATTTTTGGTTCATAAGGTTCGACACAGCTTATCAGCGCGATTGTAATTCCGGATACGAGTTGCCCAAGCTTCATGTCCGTTAGAACTTAAAATTGTATGTAACTGTAGGGATCGGTTGCGCAAAGATGGACAACTTATAACCATTGATCTGTCCACTCTCCGATTTGAAGAATACAGAATAGGCATTTTCCCGGCCTGTGAGATTATAGATCGCGAAGGTCCAGGAGCTGTGGGCCAGTTTTTTGATTTTGTGATTACCCTCCACGTTGATTGAAATATCCATTCTGAAATAATCCGGAATGCGATACTGGTTGCGCTCTGAATAGTAAAGACGGCTGCTTCCACCCAACTCATATTTGGCCAAAGGAAGTGTTATCGGGCGTCCAGTGCTGTATGTGAGATTAAGTGAAAAATTGAATCGCCTGCTGAACTTGTAATTACCGATAAAGTTTACTGCGTGAGGCTTGTCGTAACTGCTGGGATACCACTTACCTTGATTAACGGTTTCTGATGCGTTTTCGCTCTTAGCTTGAAGGAATGTCCTCGAATAGGTATAGCTGATCCATCCGTTGAGTTTACCCGCTGCCTTCTTTATCATAAATTCCGCACCATATGCCTTACCCTTTGCGTTAACAACATCAGTTTCAATATGCGGATTAAGAAGCAAGACAGCGCCATTCTTAAAGTCGACGGTATTCTCCATGGTTTTATAGTATCCCTCAACGGAAATATCAACTTGTTTTTTCCGGAAGGCGAGGTAGTATCCGACGGAAATCTGATCGCCTAGCTGAGGTGTAATGTAATTGTCGCTGAGCTTCCAGATATCGGTAGGGGTAATCGCCGTAGTGTTCGAGAGCATTTGAATGTATTGCCTCATACGATTGTAGCTCACCTTAACGGATGAGTTGGGAGTAATACTATAGCGTGCTGAAAACCTTGGTTCAGCACCATTATACGACGCAATGGATTTTCCGGAATTGTAATGTGTTGTATCCTGTATTGAGGACTCTTCTTTAGGTAGACCTTGCGCGTATACGTAAACATCCTTTGGTCCGAGATACTGGTAGAAAGAATATCTCACACCGGCGTATAATGAAAGTTTTTGGCTCACCTCAAAGTTATCGCCCACGTATATCGCGCTCTCAAGACCTTGTTCGTCTTGCAAAACATCTGAAGTCACGAGCGACTCAGGCCCTCTCGGCTGGAGATTCCCAGGAGACAGCGAGTAATATATCGAGCTTAACCCTGCCGTGATCGTATGTTTTTGATTCAGAAAATAACTAAAATCGGCTTTTGCATTGAGCTGTTGTATAGAAAACTTCATCGTGAACGCATTTGTCGGGTTGGCGTCGCTTTCAATAGCGTAACTGTATTTGCTGAATCCTCCCGTTAGAACACCAAAGAATTTATTATTGAAGATATGCTTCCATTTTAGCGAAGCATTTCGATCGCTATAGCTGTATGTCGTATCTCCATCCAATCTAAACTTGTCCTTACTGAAGTAGCCGGAAACATAAATATTATCCTTGTCGCTTAATTTGTGACTGATGTTTGCATTGACGTCGTAAAAGGAAGCGGTACTGTTTTTCAATGCCTCATCGTTGAGCTGGCGTAAGATCCAGTTTGAATACGTTGACCGGCCTCCAACAAGGAAAGAAGTTTTGTCTTTTATAATCGGACCTTCGAGTGTTAGTCTTCCTGTAACCGGACTGATACCGCCGGAACCTGAAAACTTTTTAAGATTCCCCTCCCGTGAGCTTACGTCCAGTACCGCTGAAAGGCGACCGCCGTAGTCTGCTGTGATCCCACTTTTATAGAGCTCAACGTTTTTTAGTACGTCTGGATTAAATGTTGAGAAAAAACCAAAAAGGTGTGAGGGATTGTAAACTATAGCGTCGTTAAAGAGAATCAGATTTTGATTTGTTGAACCACCGCGGACATTCAGACCAACCGTTCCTTCACCCACAGTTTGGACGCCAGGCAACGTCAAGACAACTTTCATGATGTCAGTCTCGCCAAGTGCCAGTGGCATGTTCTTCATTGTTTTAATGTCAAGCTTTTCCATTCCCATCTGCAATCCGCTTACCCGAACGTCACGTTCTGATTGGACAACAACTTCTTTTAGAGGTATCACGTCTTCTTCCAGCTCGATCTGGAGTTTACCATCACCGTACACCATAAGCTGCCGCTGCGTGGCCTTCATACCGACACTTTTGATTTTTAACTCATGCCGTCCTTTAGGAAGTGAAATGGAATAAAATCCGAATTGATCAGTTGCTACTCCTATCAAAGGGGTTTCCACGAAGACTGCAGCACCTATCACGGGTTCTCCGCTGGTTGCCTCGCGGATGTGGCCAGCGACGGTAGCATTGCCCTGCATATTTCCGGTTTTGACTCCAATTGAATAAAGTTTGTTTTCAGCAAGTTTCTTTTGCTTTTCCCTTTTTTCATAGGCGCTGTAATCGAAGGCGTCCGCATCAGGTTTATTGCTTTCTACGCCGACATCAAAAAAGTCGACGGGCAGATCGGTCATGATCTCACGGCTTTCGGTTATGTACAAATTTCCATGGGGATCAATAGTATAACGTAGCTCCGTTCCGGTCAGGACTTGGTCAAGTACCGCCTGGACGTTCATGTTTTGAGCAGATAAATTTATGCGCAAACTGTCTACTGCGCGCAGCGGGTAATACACGTGCAAGGATGTATTTGACTCGATGGTTTTTGCAAGCTCCTCAAACGATGCATTCTTGAGCTCTGCCGTGACAAGGTTCCGGTTTTGCCCGTGTACCAGGAGCGTTGTGAAAAGGGCTATCGATATGGTAAAAATGTAACGGTAAAAATGCATCATAGCTATTTGGTTTCGGCGTCGTAGAAGGCAGCGACTTTTGCGATCGCATTCTCGCGATCATTCTTGTTTATACGTCCGTTCTTTTTCATAAATGCTCTGATCTCCTGTTTTCGGTCATTGAAAACTTCCAATACCGAATTCTTAGTCTTGACCGGATAATACACACCATCTTTTTTAATATAGACCCGGTTTTTTTCGTCAAAGTTGAAAATGATGTCATTGGATTCCACCTTTTGTTGCAGCGACTTTTCTCGCCTCACATAAACCTTAGTTTTTCCATCATAAAGACGCTCGTGGAAGCCCGATGTAATCGTTCTTGCTTCGTCTGCAGCTAGACGGACAAATGTGTGAGGACCCAGGGTGAACATACTGATCTTTTCGCTGATGAGTTCGAGCTTGGCGCCATTAAGAGAATGTTCTGAGATCACTTTGTCCCTGCTGAGATCATAGAACATCGGCACATTTTTGTAGGTCTCCTCATCATAGATGATCATGCCATAAGCCCAATCGTCTACCCCAAAATAAGGGTGCTCTTCATTGTGCGACAGGTAATCCCGATATTCGCTGCCATTGTTTAATCTTGTTTGGCCTTGAATTAATTCATCGTATAATTTAACCTGGTTCGCTCTCGCCGATGTCAGAAAAGTCGTATCAAGAGGCAATTGTTGTCCAAATGACTGAATAGCGCAACACAATACAACGAAAATACATGGACGTGAAACGGTCATTTGCGAACGGTTTGGTGTGGATAATCATTAAAAATAGTTTTTAAATGATTTAGCGCCTATACCGCTAGCGGAATATTTGCGAGTTTAATATACCAACCTGAGGATTTAATCGACGTTCGGAATAAAGTTACCGATAACAAAAAAGGCCCTTGTCAGGGCCCTTTATCAAATGCTTAGAAGGGCGATCACTTTGCGTATGCAACGCTTCTCATTTCCCGGATCACGGTAACTTTCACCTGGCCTGGGTACTGCATATCGCGTTCAATTTTTTGGGATATGTCGAAGCTTAATTGACTTGCCCTTTCATCGGTTGCTTTTTCAGCATCTACAATCACACGCAATTCACGACCTGCCTGAATAGCGTAACACTTGTCAACGCCTTCGAAGCTTAGGCCAAGCTGTTCGAGTTCTTTAAGTCTCTTGATATACTGCTCCATCACTTCACGGCGCGCTCCCGGACGTGCACCGCTGATCGCGTCACAGGATTGTACAATCGGTGAAATGATGTTCGTCATTTCTATTTCATCATGGTGCGCTCCGATAGCATTACAGATGACGGGATGCTCTTTGTACTTTTGGGCGAGCTCCATTCCTACGATGGCATGTGGCTTTTCCAATTCCTCGGGCCATACCTTGCCAATATCATGAAGCAAGCCAGCTCGTTTTGCCTGTTTTACATTCAAGCCAAGCTCAGTTGCCATTATTGCACAGAGGTTTGCGACTTCCCGTGAATGTTGAAGAAGATTCTGACCGTAAGAAGATCTGAAGCGCATACGGCCTACCATCTTAACAAGCTCGGGATGTAAACCGTGAATGCCGAGGTCGATCACTGTACGCTCACCGATTTCGACAATTTCATCGTCAATGTTTTTTGTTGTCTTCGCTACGATCTCTTCGATACGTGCGGGGTGTATCCGGCCATCCTGAACAAGACGGTGCAGCGATAGTCGCGCGATCTCTCTTCGAACAGGATCAAACCCTGAGATGATTATTGCTTCAGGTGTATCATCCACGATTATCTCGACTCCTGTTGCTGCTTCAAGAGCGCGGATATTGCGTCCTTCACGACCGATCACTTTTCCTTTTATATCGTCGCTCTCTATGTTAAATATTGACACGCAGTTTTCGATGGCGTGTTCTGTTGCTGTGCGCTGGATAGTTTCGACAACAATCTTTTTTGCTTCCTTGGTTGCCGAGAGTTTTGCCTGCTCCATTATGTCTTTAATGTAGCTGGACGCGCGCGTTTGAGCTTCATCTTTCAACGACGCGATCAGCTGTTCGCGCGCTTCGTCGGCAGTGAGCTTTGATATGTTTTCCAGGACCTGGATCTTTTGTTGATTGAATTTGTCGAGTTCCTCTTTGCGCTTTTTTGTATGCTCGAGCTGCGCGGTAAGGTCCAGACGTATGTCATCCATTTCACCTTCTTTGCGCTTCAGATTTTCGATTTCCTTACTCAGCGTTTGTTCACGCTGTTTGATCTTTTGTTCATTACTGATAATAAGGTTCTTCTTTTTGTTGGCCTCATCTTCGAATTCTGTCTTCATTTTGAGGATCTTTTCCTTAGCTTCCAGGATTCTGTCCCGCTTGAGGTTTTCTGCGGCGATTTCGGCTTCCTTAACAATGAGCTTGGCTTTAGCATCGGCATTATCCTCGTTTTTCTGGATCCTTCTCTTATAAAGAAGGGACCCGAACAACAGGCTAAGCCCAATGGTGCATATCGCACTGACCACGATAACAATGACGGTGGTTGACATAAAAAATGTAGGTTATAAACTACCCGGGGTTGCCGCCTTGGCTTAAGAAGGAAGGAGTGAAGCTCAGAGAATGGACTGGGAAACCAGGTGATTGATCTGATTTATCTTTTCGAACACGGTCTGGTCGATAGCCTGGTAGGAATCCTCTGCCGTCATTTTGTCAATGAGGCAGTCAAAAGCTACCATCGCTAATAAATCTTGTTTGTCGTCAATCCCAAACTGCTCTCTGTAAGACTTTATTTTTTCATTAATGAGTTTCCCGGCTATTCTGACCCGTTCTTCATCGCTCAGTTTCACCTTCATCGGGTATTCGCGGTCGGCTATCTTAATCTTTATAGAGAGGTCCTCCATGAAATATTCTTACAGGTTGCTTATCTGCTTAAATGGGCGATGCACTTGTCTATCTCACGAATGTAATCGTCCACCTTTTTCTTCAACTCCGAA
>Ga0111538_10010650_pt1 | contig 12220 bp, 12 predicted proteins | sample SoiMethybrSBSTD1_FD_79669 | JGI IMG/M metagenome (GOLD analysis project Ga0111538, IMG submission 79669) | Bulk soil microbial communities from a Populus tree surrounding site in Tennessee, USA - Soil MetaG P. TD hybrid SBSTD1 (version 2)... | ecosystem: Environmental > Terrestrial > Soil >...
CCCACGGGCCTGCTCGTGCTGACGTGGGACGAGGACGACAGCTCGGCCAACAACCACATCCTCACCGCGCTGGTGGGGCCGCTGGTCATCCCGGGCGCGGTCTCGGATCAGGCGGTCAACCACTACACGATCGTGCGCATGATCTGCGAGGCGCTCGGCTTCCCGACGTTCGAGCGCGCGACCGTCGAGGCCTCGATCGTGAACGTGTGGAAGGGGGTCACGCCGACGCTCAGGAAGAACTGGGGACAGCTCAAACTCAGCTATCGCTGAGCGCCGCCGTCAGGCCGGCTCCGCCTTCCCGAACATGGCGATGAACTCGGGATGGTCGTGCAGGCTGGCCAGGTCGGGATCGCGCCGAGGCCAGTCCGAGATGTAGCTCGGCACCTGCCGCACGCCCTCCTTCAGCTCCGCGAGCGCTCGCTCGAGCAGGCCGGCGCGCGCGAACGTGCACGCGGCGTTGTAGCGGAGCCGTCCATCCTGCGGTGAGATCTCGAGCGTGCGCTCGGCCTGCGCCACGCCGGCGGCCGTCTCGCCCGAGAGCACGAGCTGCGCCGCGAGCAGCGAGCGGGCGTACGTGTCGTCCGGGTGCCGCCGCACCGCCTCCATGAGCACATCGAGCGTCACCTGCCGCTGCCGGTCCGCCTCGTCGGTGCGACCCATCATGTCGAGGCACTGCCAGTACCACGACTGGCTGCGGTAGTCGTCGGGATGGCGCTCGACCTGGCCCTTGAGCATGACCCGCGCGTGCTCGGGCTGGCCCGACGACATGTACGACCATGACGCCCACTCGGTCAGCTCCGGATGATCCGGCGCCATCGCCCGGAGCCGGTCCAGCATCTCGAGCAGCCGCGGCACCTCGCCGCGCAGCCGGTGAACCATCGCCTGGACGAGCTCCGCTTCGAGCAGTCCGGGCTCGCGCGCGAGCGCCTTCTCCGCGAGCGGCATCGCCCGATCGGCGATCTCCAGCCCGGCCCACCAGCGCATCGCGCGTCGCGCGTACGTCTCGCCCAGCGCCGCGAGCGCGAGCGCGAACTCGGGATCGAGCGCCAGAGCCTGCCGCAGCAGCTCCTCGGCCTGCATGTTCTCGGCGCGGCCGACGTCCATGATCGCGCGCGCGCGCAGGTAGAGCTGGTACGCTTCCGCGCTGCGCGTGGGCGCGCGGTCCAGCATCTCGCGCTCGCCGGGCTTCAACTCGATCTGGAGTGCATCGACGATCCGCTTGCTCACCTCCGCCTGCACATCGAAGAGATCCTCGAGCGTGCGGTCGAAGCGCTCGGCCCACAACGCGTGGCCGTCGGCGGCGCGCACGAGCTGGGTGCTGATGCGCGCGCGGTTTCCCGCTCGACGCACGCTGCCGATCAGCACGTAGTCCACGCCCAGCTCGCGCGCCACGGTGCGCGGCGGCACGGGGCGGTCCCGATAGGAGGCGGTCTCGGCGCGCGTGGACACGTGCAGCTCGCCGAGGCGCGTGAGGTCCACGATCAGGTCCTCGGCGAGGCCCGCGGCGAGGAACGCATCGTCGGCGTCGGCGCTCATCAGCTCGAACGGCAGCACGGCGAGGCTCGGCGTCCTCGTGCCGGCGGCCGGCGCCGGGGCGGCGGCAGCGCCCGAGAGCCCGGTCGCGCAGCTCCTCAGATCCGCCAGTAGCTCCTCGGCTCGGGCATAACGGTGCGCGGCATCCTTGCGCAGCAGTTTCATGACGATGAAGTCCAGCTCGGGCGGGATGCCGGCCCGCAGCGCGCTCGGTGGCTTGGGCTGCGTGTTGAGCACGGCATGCATCACCTGCTCCACGCTCGTGCCCGCGAACGGCGGCGCGCCGGTCACCGCCCGGTAGAGCATGACGCCCAGCGCCCAGAGGTCCGTGCGGTTGTCCGGCGGCTGGCCGCGCATCTGCTCGGGCGCCATCGCCAGCGGCGTGCCCACCGAGACGCCCGTCGTGGTGAGCTTCGGGGAGCCCTTGACGCTCGCGACGCCGAAATCGAGCACGCGCGCGCCGCGCGGCGACAGGATCACGTTCGAGGGCTTCAGGTCGCGGTGGACGATGCCCAGCGCATGCACCTCGGCGAGCGCGTCGGCGACCTCGATGCCCAACTTCACCGTTTCGCCCACCGCGAGTGGCCCGCGTTCGAGACGCACCTCGAGCGTGTCGCCCTCGACGCGCTGCATGACGAGGTAGGGGCGCCCGTCGTGCACGCCGGCCTCGTACACGGCGACCACACCGGGGTGGTCGACGCTCGCCGCGGCCTGGGCTTCGCGCAGCAGCCGCGCCACCGCGTCGCCGTCCTCGGCCATGTGCCGCGGCAGCAGCTTCACCGCCACCTTGCGCGGCAGCTGCGTGTCCTCGGCGAGCCACACTTCGCCCATCGCGCCGCGGCCGAGGAGTTCCATCAGCTTGTAGTGAGAGACGCGATCGAGCGTGGGCGAGGTCATGGGAGCCGTGAAGCTACCGCCCGTCCCCGTGCCGCGCCAGCGTCACGCACCGCCGGCCGCACCCGCATCGGGAGCCGGGATGTCGCCGCGCAGCTCGCGCGCGAGCCCGCGCTTCCACGTGCCGCGCGACGCCCAGCCGACGAGCAGCGCGGCGCGCACGATGCAGGAGATGGTGATGAGCCAGGCGATGCCCAGCACGCCGGCGTTCCCCCAGCGCGTGACCATGAACGCGAGCGGGATGCGGAGCAGCGAGACCACCGTGTAGATGGCGCTCATCTCGCGCGTGTGCCCCGAGCCCATGACGGTCTCGGCGGTGGTGATCTCGACGCCGGTGGCGACGATGGTGATGGCGAGGATGCGCAGGTAGGGCACGCCAAGCGCGAACATCTCCGGATCGCGCGTGAACAGGCCCAGGAACAGTCGCGGGAACGCGAACAGCAGCACGGTCATGCCGGCGGCGAGCAGCATCGCCCAGCGCTGCGCCGTGCGCAGCACCTCCTCGGCGCGATCGACGCGGCCCGCACCCAGCGCCTGGCCGAGCAGCGTGGCGCCGGCGAGGCCCACCGACAGCGAGAGGATGAACTGCAGCGCCTCGATGCGATTCCCGACGCCGATGATCGCGACGGCGGCTTCGCCGGAGGGCGAGGCGGCGCGCACGAACGCGAGGTAGACCACGGAGAACAGCGAACCGATCAGCGCCGCCGGCACGCCCACGCGCGCGAGCCCGCCGATCCCGACCGGGGCGCCGGGCGCGCGGCGCGCGAGCGGGAACGCCGGGTGGCGGCGGAGCGCGAGCACCGCGTAGCTCGCCGCCAGCAGGGCCTGCGCCGCGACCGTCGCCCACGCGGCGCCGGCCACGCCGAGACGCGGCGCCGGCCCGAGGCCGTAGATGAGCACCGGCGCCAACAGGATGTTGAACACGATCGAGAGCCCGTCGAGCATCAACGGCGTGCGCGTGTCGCCGCCGGCGCGGAACGCGATCTCGGCCGTGAGCGCGGGCAGCATGAGCGGCGCGCCCAACAGCACGATGCGCAGGTACGTGGCGCCCGCCTCGACCACGCCGCCCGCGGGGTCCACGAGCGAGTAGAGCGGCCGCGCGGCGACGAGGCCCGCCACGGCGCAGGCCGCGCCCATCGCGAACGAGGCCGTGAGCGCCTTGCGCACGGCGACGCCCGCGCGCGCGCGTTCGCCGGCGCCGATCAGCTGGCTCACGTACGCCTGGAGGCCGGCGCCGAAGATGTCGTTGAACGCGTAGACGCACCAGAGCACGAACACCGACGTGGTCACGGCCGCGGTGGCCTGCACGCCCAAGCCCTTCACCCACATCGCGTCCACCCACTGGTAGGCGAGCCGCAGCGTTTGTGAGGCCAGCACGGGGAGCGCGAGGCGCAGCAGCGCCCGCGGGACAGGCTCGTCGAGGAGTCGCGTGTCGGGCGTCGCGCGCTCGCTCACGCCGCACCCGGCTCTGCCGCGCCAGGCAGGGCCTCGCGCGGCAGCACGCGGCGCGCGAGATCGCCCGCGTGCAGGTCCATGAGCGCGTGGATCACGATCGACGGCCACAGCGAGCCCGTGATCAGCACGACCGCGGTGAGGAACACGCCCGCGAACGTGGTCATCACGATGCCGCGCCAGCCCTGGTACGCGTGACAGAGGCCGAAGACGAGCGCCTGCGCCGCGGGCGCCACCGGGAACGGCAGCACCATGCCCGCGACCCAGGCGAGGTAGCCGCGGAAAAGGAACTCCTCGCACAGCCCCGCCGTGCACGCGAGCGCCGCGAACAGCCTGAAGTCGCTCCCCTGCCGCGGCATCAATCGCTCCACGGGCGCCAGCCGTTCGCGGACGCGCTGGCGGAGCGATTCGTCGGTGTCCACGGCGCCGCGCTGGCGGAGCACGATGATGGCGATGGTGACGAGACCCACCATGACGCCGGCGAGCCCGCCCGTGGGCCGGAGCGCCAGGCCGAGCGTGAGCAGGCTGCGATGGGCTGCGAGCCACACCGCGAGCACGAGCGCCACGAGCAGCCACTGCGAGAGGATCGCGCGTCCCCAGAGCCGCGGGCGCAGCGCCGGCAGCTCGCTCGAGGGTGCTGCCTTGAGCCTCCGCATGCCGTACCAGGCGCGCAGTGGCAGCCCGATCACGATGAGCAGCGCGAGCAGTTGGTCGGCGAGCGTGAGCATGGGGCGCGCAGTCTACCCGGTGCGCCGCCCGTGCGCGCCGTCGCGTATACTCGCCTCCCCCGCTCGCTCTGTGGAGGCCGTACATGCGCCGTCACGTCGCGTCGCTCGTCCCGCTGCTCGTCGCCGTCCTCGCCCTAGCCGCGCCCGCGGGGCGATCTCCCGCCGCCGCCAGCGAGCCCGCGGTCCAGCTCGGCGAGACGCGACCGCTGGAGACCGCGCTCGGCGACGCGACGCTGCCCACGGCGGCCGCCACGTGGGTCGACATGATCCGTGGCGCCAAGTCGCGGCTGGACCTCGAGCATTTCTACCTGTCGCGCAAACCGGGTGAAGCGCTCGATCCCGTGCTCGACGAGCTCGGGCGCGCCAGCGCTCGAGGGGTGAAGATCCGGCTCATCCTCGATGCCGGCATGCACCGGACGTATCCGCAGCCTGCGGACTCGCTCGGCCGGCTCGCGAACGTCAGCGTGCGCACGATCGACTACCACCGCATCGCCGGCGGCGTGCAGCACGCGAAGTTCATGGTCGTGGACGATCGCGAGGCGTGGCTCGGGAGCCAGAACCTCGACTGGCGCGCGCTGTCGCACATCCACGAGCTGGGCGCGCGCGTGCGGCTCGAGCCGGTGGCGAAGGCGTTCGCGGACGTGTTCGAGACGGATTGGGCGGCCTGCGACACCACCAGCCATGCGGCTGCGAGAGACCGCAAGCCCGCGAAGTGGCCCCTCGCGTTCACGCAGGATGGCGAGAAGGGCGAGCTGTGGCCGAGCGCGAGCCCGAAGCCGCAGTCGCCGCCGTCGCTGCCCTGGGACCGCGACGTGCTCGTGGGCCGGCTGAACGCGGCGCAGCACGAGATCGTGGCGCAGTTCCTGAGCTACGGCACGGGCGGCCGAGGGAACGCGGACTCGACGCTGCACAAGGCGCTGCTGGCCGCGGCCGCGCGCGGGGTGAAGGTGAAGCTCATCGTCTCCGACTGGGTGATCGGCGGCCGCGGCGAGCCCGATCTGCGCGCGCTCGCCGCCACGCCGGGGATCGAGGTCAGGATCTCGCAGGTTCCGGAGTGGAGCGGCGGCTACATCCCGTTCGCGCGCGTCGAGCACTGCAAGTTCATGGTCGCCGACTCGTCGTGGCTATGGCTCGGCACCAGCAACTGGGAGCCCAGCTACTTCCTCGCCACGCGCAACATCGCGATCACCGTGCACCACGGGCCGCTCGCGCGTCGCGCGCGCGGCATCTTCGAGACGAGCTGGAACGCACCGAGCGCGACGGCACTGAACGCCGGCGTCACGCTCGCGAAGCGCGTGCACGCCGAGACGCCGCCGCCGGGAGCGACGCTCTACGGGGAGTGACGCGCCCGCGCGCGGCGGCCGAGCAGGAGCGCCACGCCGAGCACCACCAGCAGCCCGCCGCCCACCCAGCCGCCCAACGCGAACTCGCCCGGTCGCAGGCTGGGCAGCGCGACGCCCGCCGCCACCATGAGCACGCCCGCGATCGCGTAGTGCGGCAGGCCGTAGAGCGTCACGGAGACGAACGGGCCGATGGCGCCGTCCACGTAGACCTGGCGCATCTCCTCCTGGGCTTCGCGGATCGTCATGGTCGCCTACGACGTGCGCGCGGCGCTCGGGGTTTCCACAGGTGGCGTTCCAGGTCCACGCAGCCGCGGCCGTCGAAGCGCACGCCCTCGTGCTCGAGCCGCAGCCGCTGCGTCATCGCGCTCGAGGGGTCCAGCTTGCCGAGCGAGAGCCGGCCGCCCGCGGCCACGACGCGGTGCCACGGCACCGGCGAGCCCTGCGGCAGCGCGTGCAGCGCGTAGCCGGCCACGCGCGGCGCGTGCGGCATGCCGGCCACGGCGGCCACCTGGCCGTACGTGGCGACGCGCCCGCGCGGGATGCGGGTCACGACCGCGTAGATGCGCGGGTAGCTGCTCCCCGCCCGCGGCGGTGGCGCCTCGCGCCCGACCCGGTGACGGCGCGGGCGCTCACGTGAGGCCATAGCGCTCGCGCAGCAAGCCGACGTGGTGCAGCTCGTGCCCGGCGATGATGTGCGCCAGCGCCCGCACGCTGATCGGCTGGTTGTTCGCGGTGCCGATCCGGGTGAGCGCGTCCTCGTCGAAGCTCGCGAACAGCGCCACGGTCGCCGCGCGCACGGTCTGGTAATCCGCGACCAGATCGGGCATGGGACGGCGGTCGAAGTGGGCGGCCGGCACCCACGCCTCCTCGTCGAACCCGGGGAGCGGCGTCGTGTCGGCGCGCGCGATGCGCAGCGCGCGATAGCTGAACACGCGCTCGCCGTCGATGATGTGGCCCACGACCTCCTTCACCGACCACTTCCCGGCGGCGTAGCGGTGCATCGCCTGTGCCTCGCTGAGGCCCGAGAGCAATCGCGGCGTCGAGGCGCTGTGCGCGCGCAGCGCGCCGAGCGCATCGTCTCCCACGAGCTTGATGTACCTGCCGTAGAACTCCGCGTGCTCTTCCGGCTGGGGCTTGGGAATGCGGATCATTCGGTCTTCTCCAGGTTCGGGGAAGCGGGGGGTGGCCAGTCTGGCCTTGGGCTCGTTCGCGCGCAAACGCCGAAGCGGCTCACGCCGGGATGCCCAGCTCGCGCCGCAGCGCCGTGGCGAGCACGGCGTTCGTGGCCACCGCGCCGTCGCTGAACGCGGTGGCGCGGCCGCTCCAGTCGGTGAACACGCCGCCGGCCTCCTCGACGGCCACTTGCAGCGCGGCCGCGTCCCACGGCGAGAGACTCCCGTCCGCCATCAGCTCGGCGCGACCGATCGCCACCAGCAGGTAGCCGTAGCAGTCGCCCCACGTGCGCGCGTTCGCCGCGCGCGTCGCGAGCACGCGCCAGCGATCCCCGCGCTCGGGAGCCTTGAGGAACCCCACGTCGGTGGCGAGCACGGTGGCCTCGTCGAGCGAGTCGACGCGCGACACCTCGCAACGCGCGCCGTTCCACCAGCAGCCCTCGCCGCGCGCCGCGACCAGGCGCTCGCCCAGCGCGGGGAACTCGGCGGCACCGGCGAGCACGTGCTCCCCCTCGGCGACGGCCACGAGCGTGCCCCAGAGCGGCACGCCCTTCACGAACGCCCGCGTGCCGTCGACCGGGTCCACGAGCCAGCGCCGGCGCGCGCCCGGCCGGGTCTCGCCGAACTCCTCGCCGAGGATGCCGTCCTCCGGGAAGTGGCGCTCGACCCACGCGCGCACGACCTGCTCGGCGTCGCGATCGGCGCACGTCACCGGCGAGCCGTCGGCCTTCGCCTGCACGTCGAGCCGGCCGCGGAAGTGCTTCATCGCCTCGGCGCCCGCGAGCGCCGCCACCTCGCCCACCGCATCGAGCAGCCGCGCGCTCACCGCCCGACCCGGCTTCGCCGGGTGCCCCGCTTCCGCGCCGGACGCGCGTCCGCGCGGTAGCGGAAGCAGTCCACCGCGTGGTCGTTCACCATGCCCACGGCCTGCATGAACGCGTACATGATCGTCGAACCCACGAACCGGAAGCCGCGGCGCTTCAAGTCCTTCGAGAACGCGTCCGACTCCGGCGTGCGGGCGGGGACGTCCTTCGTCGTCCGCCGCGCGTTCACGATCGGCGCGCCGCCGACGAAGTTCCACGCGTACTTCGCAAAGCTCCCGAACTCCTCCTGCACCTCGAGGAACGCTTTCGCGTTCGCGATCGAGGCCTCGACCTTGAGCCGGTTGCGCACGATGCCCGCGTCGGCCAGCAGCCGGCGCTTGTCCGCGGCGGTGTAGCGCGCGACACGCCCGGGGTCGAAGCCGTGATACGCCTTCCGGTACGCCGCACGTTTGTGCAGGATCGTGGACCACGACAGCCCGGCCTGCGCGCCCTCGAGGATCAGCATCTCGAACAGGTGTCGGTCGTCGCGCGAGGGCACGCCCCACTCGAGGTCGTGGTATTCGATGTAGAACGGGTCGGTCGTGCCCGCCCATGCGCAGCGCTTCCTCGCGGCCGTCATCCCTACCGCCGGGGCAGCATGCCGGACAGGGTCAGGAGCTGCAGCGTGAACGCCGCGGGCACGAGCAGCGCCGATCCCCACGCCAGGACGAGCAACAGCCTGCTCTCGCGCCTTCCCGAGAACGACAGCGCCTCGGAGGCGATGAAGCCGCCGGCGAACCCGCCCGCGTGCGCCCAGTTGTTCACGTTCGGCATGAGGAACCCGAACAGGAACATCATGCCGGCCGACACCCACAGCTGCTGCGTCACCGCGTGCTGGCGCGTGCGTCGGCCGTAGACGATGAGCGCGGCGAGCAGGCCGAAGATGGCGCCCGAGGCGCCCATCGTGGGCCAGCGGGGGGACGCGAGGATCGACACCGCGAAGCCGGCGACGCCCGCGACCACGAAGATGACCCATGCCCTGGCGGACCCGTAGAGCTCGACGACGTGCGGAAGGTACTGCCGCGTGACCACCATGTTGAACAGCAGGTGGAGTAGGCTCCCGTGCAGGAATACCGCGGTGAGCAGCGTCCACCACCATCCACGCGCCAACGCGAAGCCTCCGGTCATGCCGAGCGTCAGGAGCGCATTGCTCGAGGGCGAAAGCATGTCGAACATGCCCGCCATGCGGATGCCGCGCAGGTCGATGATCAGCGACAGCACGTAGAGCAGGACGCAGCCGCCGATCACCGCGACCGACAGGTTGAAGGCGCCGAGCAGCCGCTGGAGCGCGGGACCGTAGCCGAACATGCCCGGCGAGGTGCGGCCGCAGTAGGGACAGACGGGTTCGTTCACGTCCACGAGCCGGCCGCAGCCCGGGCACACCACCGCACCACTGGTCTTGCGCATGGTCGGAGGATACGCGGCGCCGCGCGAGCGCCGCAAAACCGCCGCCGGCGCGGTCGTGCCGGCGCTTGTCAGGTCGAGGACGTGTCGTGCGGGACGCACGATTCGCGTCCGCGAACGCACGGAGAGCGGGGATTCTCAACTCTGAACCCACCGCGAACCCGGCCTGCCGCGCGCGTGTGCGTGCGCTCACCCATGGGCGCGCCCCATGCATGTGTCTCCAGGTACGCATCCTTGGAGACCGCATCGTGCCCGAACCTGTATTCCACGCGCTCGTGTTCTGGTTGCCGGCGTTTCTGTTCTCGACGACCGTGCACGAGGCCGCACACGCCTGGGTGGCGTGGCGGCTGGGCGACCCGACCGCGTACCTCTCCGGTCAGGTGTCGCTGTCGCCGTGGCCGCACGTGCGCCGCTCGCCGATCGGCATGCTGATCATCCCGGTGCTGACGTCGCTCACGCAGGGCTGGACGATGGGCTGGGCGAGCGCCCCGTACGATCCGGCGTGGGCCGACCGCCACCCCCGGCGCGCGGCGTTGATGGCGCTCGCGGGCCCGCTCGGCAACCTGGTGATCGCCGCGGTGGTGTTCTGCATGCTCCGTGCGGGGCTGGCGATCGGCGCGTTCGAAGCACCGCACGCGATCGGCGTGCAACACCTGGTGAGTAACGCGCTGCCCGCCGATCGCCTCCTGCTCGGCGACTTCCTCGCCGAGGGCCTGAGCGTGCTGCTGGCGCTCAACGTGCTGCTGCTGGTGTTCAACCTGCTGCCGTTCCCGCCGCTGGACGGCGCCTCGGTGGTGGCGCTCGTGCTGCCCATCTCGGCATCACGGTCGCTGCGGCGTGCGATCGCCACGCCCGGGCTGTCGATCATGGGCATCGTCGCCGCCTGGCAGGTGTTCCCCGCCTGCGCGAAGCCCATCCTCGGCGTCCTCGCGGCGCTGCTCTACCCCGCCGCGCGTTAGCGCCCCGGCGACAGCTGTCGACGCGCGATGAGGATCAGGACGTGCGCCGGGACGAGGAAGTCCTTCCCCTCCCGCCGCACGGCGTCGGCGCCGTCGCGCTTGTAGATCTCGATCGCCTGCCGGATCTGGTCCGCCGCCTGTGCGGCTGCGGGACCGGTGTACGACACCGTGCGCGCCTGGTCACCGATCACGAGCCGCGGCCCCGGCTCGCCGAGTGCGGTGACCGTCGAGGCGACACGCTTCTCGAGGTTCGCGCGGCGTGTCTCCGGTGACGGTGGGGCGCACGGGTCGGCGAGCAGCACGGAGTCCGGGCTGTCGAGCGGGACCCTGAGGTGCACGCCGCCGCCGATGATGCATTCCAGCGTGCGGTCGCGGACGCGGATCGCGTCGCGCGGGATGCGCAGCTCCGCCGCGATCGCGTTCAGCTGCGGCCCACCCTGGGTGGTTCCGCTCGCGCGCACCGCGGCGAGCGATGGTTGGAGCGCGCGCCGCAACCGCCGACCCATTTCGCAGCCGTACTTGTCTACCGCTTCCTCGTAGCTCGAGCCCTGCGCCACGAGGCTGTCCACGAGCGGCACGCCCGCGAACACGGCCGCGATGCGCGCGTTCACGCCGGCGGTGTCGCTGGCGATCGTGGGCAGCACGGTGACGCCGTTCACCTTGATCTCGCGACCGTCGGTCGTGAACGTGGCGGGTGACCGGATCGGCGCGCCCTCCCAGTAGAACGTGACCTGCTTCGGGTCGAACGGCGTGCTGGCCACGACGCGCCAGCCGGAGCTGGGAAGCGGCGTGCCGGCGAGCAGAACGAGCGCCAGGTGCGCGAGCATCCGCGCACTCTAGCGCGCCTCGCACTTGGTTTCCCGGGTGGAGCGGCGCGCGGGGTTGCGCGTACCGCGCGGCCGTTGCATGCTCGCCGCCGTCCGTTCGGGGTGGCCCGCGAAGTGCGCGGGCCTGAGAACACACCCGTCGAACCTGAACTGGTTGAGACCAGCGTAGGGAAACGGCGAAGACTCGGGGCTCAAGCCAGCCGTCTTCACCGCCGTCCCTTCGTGGACGGCGGTTGTGTCTTTAGAGCCTTCGCGGCCTCCGGCCGCGGCGGAGCGAGAGACGCCGGCCGACCGTCCGGGAAGGCGTCGCGCCGATGTTCACGCACAGCGTCCTCGACTGGGCGCTTGTCTTCACCTACTTCCTGTCGCTCGCTGCCGTCTGGCTCCGCGCGTTGCGCTCGAAGCCCTCGGCCGAGGACTACATCCTCGCCGGCCGGCGCGTGACGCTGCCCGCGTTCGTGGCGACGCTGGTGACGAGCTTCTACGGCGGCATCCTCGGCGTGGGCGAGTTCACGTGGCGCTTCGGCATCGCGAACTGGCTCGTGTTCGGCGTGCCCTACTACGTGGGCGCGGCGCTGTTCGCGTGGGTGCTCGCCAAGCGCGCGCGGCAGATCGAGCTGCTCACCATCCCCGACCTGCTCGAGCGCGCCTACGGCCGGCGTGCGGCGCTCGTGGGCGCGGTGGCCGTGTTCGTGAACGCAACGCCGGCCGCCTACGTGCTGATGTTGGGAACCTTGTTTGCCGCGATGTTCGGCGGACCGGCGGCGACGTGGGTGGTGGCGGCAGCGGTGCTGAGCGTGTTCTACGTCGACCGCGGCGGCCTTCGTGCGGTGATCTTCACCGACCAGGTGCAGTTCGTGCTCATGTACGGCGGCTTCGTCGTGCTGCTGGCCTTTCTCGTGGCGCAGCACGGCGGCCTGGGCTTCCTGGGTGCGCGCGTGCCGGCGTCGCACTGGGTGTGGCACGGCGGCAACGGCGCGGCGGCGGTGATCGTGTGGTACGTGATCGCGCTCGGCACCATGGTGGACCCGGCGTTCTGGCAGCG
>Ga0111538_10010654_pt1 | contig 12219 bp, 14 predicted proteins | sample SoiMethybrSBSTD1_FD_79669 | JGI IMG/M metagenome (GOLD analysis project Ga0111538, IMG submission 79669) | Bulk soil microbial communities from a Populus tree surrounding site in Tennessee, USA - Soil MetaG P. TD hybrid SBSTD1 (version 2)... | ecosystem: Environmental > Terrestrial > Soil >...
CGACAAGCTCACGCTCTACTCGACCACCCAGATCCCGCACATCGCGCGGTTCGTCTTCTCCGGCATGCTCGGCATCCCGGAGGACCAGCTGCGCGTGATCGCGCCAGATGTGGGCGGCGGCTTCGGCGCGAAGCTCCAGACCTACGGCGAGGAGGTGCTCGTCCTCGCGCTCGCCAAGCGGCTCGGCCGGCCGGTGAAGTGGGTCGAGACGCGCTCGGAGCACATGACGACGAGCCATCACGGCCGCGACCAGATCAACTACGTGACGCTGGGGGCGAAGCGCGACGGGACCGTGACCGCGCTCCGGGTGAAGATCATCGCCGACCTCGGCGCGTACCAGCAGCTGCTCACGCCGTTCATCCCGGAGCTCGGCTTCCCGGTGATGGGCGGGTGCTACGCGATCCCGAACATCGACCTGCAGTTCACGGGCGTGTTCACGAACAAGATGGCCACGGACGCGATTCGCGGCGCGGGCCGCCCGGAGGCCACCTACTGGATCGAGCTGATGATGGACCGGCTGGCCGACGAGCTCGGCATGGACCGGCTCGAGCTGAGGCGGAAGAACTTCATCCCGAGCGATGACTTCCCGCACGAGACCGCGCTCGGGATCTTCTACGACTCCGGCAACTACGAGGGCACGCTCGACAAGCTGCTCGAGCACTTCGACGTGGACGAGTTCCGGGCGGAGCAGGAGCGGCTGCGCGGCGAGGGCGTGTATCGCGGCGTGGGCTTCTCCACCTGGGTCGAGGTGTGCGGCCTGGCGCCGTCGCGGGCGGTGGGCCCGCAGGGCGTGGGCCTCCAGGCGGCGTTCTGGGAGTCGGCCAACGTGCGCGTCACGCCCACCGGGTCCGCGATCGTCTACACCGGCACCTCGCCGCACGGCCAGGGGCTCGATACGAGCTTCGCCCAGATAGCCGGCGACATCCTCGGGATCGACCCGGCGAACGTGGACGTGCACCACGGCGACACCGACCAGGGCACGTGGGGCTGGGACACGTACGGGTCGCGCTCGCTGGCGGTGGGCGGCGAGGCGATCGTGCGCGCCGCGCAGCGGGTGCAGGACAAGGCGAAGCGGATCTGCGCCGCGCTGCTGGAGGCGGCGCCCGAGGACATCGAGCTCGTGGACGGCAGGTACCAGGTGCGCGGCTCGCCGGATAAGTCGATGACGATGGCGGAGATCTCCGGCGCGGCTCACATCCCGCCGAACGAGCTCCCGGCCGACATCGAGCCGGGGCTCGAGGAGAGCGCCTTCTACGACCCGGAGAACTTCGTGTTCCCGTTCGGCGCGCACGCGTGCGTGGTGGAGGTGGACGCCGAGACCGGGAAGGTGAAGGTGGTGCGCTACGTGGCGGTGGACGACTGCGGCCCCGCCATCAACCCGATGCTGATCGACGGCCAGATCCACGGCGGAATCGTCCACGCGATCGGCCAGGCGCTGTACGAGCAGGTGGTCTACGACGAGGACGGCCAGCTCGTGACCGGCACGTTCGTGGACTACGCGCTGCCCACGGCGGCGGAAATCCCGTCGTTCGAGACGGACCGCACCGAGACGCCCTCGCCGGTGAACACGCTTGGCGTGAAGGGCATCGGCGAGGCGGGCACGATCGCCGCCACGCCGGCGGTCGCCGCGGCCGTGCTCGACGCGATCCGGCCGCTCGGCGCGACCGAGCTCGACATGCCGCTGACGCCGATGCGCGTGTGGCAGGCGATCCATGGCAACGGTCCGAGAGCGACGGAACAGGGCCGTTCCCTGGACGAGCAGGGGAAGGGCAGCGCCGGCAGCGGACCGTCCATCCCACCGGAAGGAGGTGCCGCATGATCACCGCTCCGTTCGACTACGAGGCGCCCGAGTCGGTCGAGGAGGCCGTGCGGATGCTGCACGAGAACGGCGAGGACGCGAAGCTCCTGGCCGGCGGCCACTCGCTCCTTCCGCTGATGAAGCTGCGGCTTGCCGCGCCCACGATCCTCGTGGACCTCCGGAAGATTCCCGGCCTGCATGGGATCCAGCAGGACAATGGCGGCTGGCGGATCGGTCCGATGACGCGCCACGCGGACCTGGAGACCACGAACGAGCTGGGGGTGGTGGCGAGGGCGTCCTCGCTGGTCGCGGACCAGCAGGTGCGCAACCGCGGCACGATCGGCGGTTCCATCGCGCACGGCGACCCGGCCTCCGATCTGCCGACTGTGCTGCTCGCGCTCGAGGGGGAGGTCACGGCACGAGGGCCGAACGGCGAGCGGACGGTCGCGGCAACCGACCTGTTCCAGGACTACCTCACCACCTCGCTCGCCCACGACGAGGTGATCACGGAGGTCCGGCTGCCGGACTTGAGCTCCTACGGCTTCGGCTACCAGAAGTTCACCCGCCGGGCGGAGGATTGGGCGATGGTCGGCGTGTGTGCGCTCGTGAGCCGGGCCCCGGACGGCACGTGCGACGACGTTCGCATCGGGCTGACCCAGATGGGATCCACTCCGCTGCGGGCCACCGCCGCCGAGGAGGCGCTCCGCGGCGGCAGCCTCGACGACGCCGCGATCGCCGCCGCCGCCGAGCACGCGGCCGACGGCACAGATCCGCCGGGCGACCTGAACGCGACGCCCGACTACAAGCGCCACCTGGCGCGGGTGCTCACGCGGAGGGCGCTCGAGGAGGCAGTGAGCGTCTGAGCCTGGACAGTCCCGTAGCCGTACAGGAGGCCCTGGCAGGGGAGCGCTATCTCGCGGACCGGGGCCTCTCGACCGCCGTATTCCTGTCGGCCTCGCTCGAGCAGCCGCTACTCCTCGAGGGCGAGGCAGGGGTGGGCAAGACGGAGGTGGCGAAGGCGCTCGCGGGCGCGACCGGCTCGCGCTTGATCCGGCTCCAGTGCCACGAGGGGATCGACCTCCACCACGCCCTCTACGACTGGGACTACCCGCGCCAGCTGCTGCACCTGCGGGCGGACTCTGAGGCAGAGCCGCTCTACTCCGAGCGCTTCCTCCTGCGGCGGCCGCTCCTTGAAGCGCTCCAGGCGGACGAGCCGGTGGTGCTCCTGATCGACGAGATCGACCGCGCCGACGACGAGTTCGAGGCCTTCCTGCTCGAGTTCCTGTCCGACTTCCAGGTGTCGATCCCAGAGCTGGGGACCATCACGGCGGAGCGGCGGCCGCTCGTCGTGATCACGTCGAACCGGACGCGTGAGCTCCACGATGCGCTGAAGCGGCGGTGCCTATACCACTGGATCGACTACCCGACCCCGGAGCGCGAGGCCGAGATCGTGAGGGCGCGCCTGCCGGGGGTGCCGGACGAGATCGCCCGGCGCGTGTGCGGGGCGGTGGCGCGCCTGCGCGGCGAGGAGCTGTACAAGCTGCCCGGCGTGGGCGAGACGATCGCGTGGGCGCAGGCGCTGCTGGCGCTCGAGGAGGGCGACCTCGACGACACGCTCGGCGTGGTCCTGAAGGTGCGGGAGGACATCGACCGCGTGCGCGACCGGGAGGTGCTGAAGGGTGCCTGATCGCCTGGGCCTCCGGGTCACCGCCCGCCTGTCTCTTCTCGCGGCGTCGATGAGGGCCGCGGGGGCGCGGGTCGGCGTGGACGAGGTCATCCGGGCTCACAGGGCGCTGGCCACGGTCGATCCGGCCGACCGGAGCGCCGCCTACTTCGCGTTGCGGGCCACGCTGTGCTCGCGTCATGACGACTTCGAGGCCTTCGACGCCGCGTTCGCGGAGCTGTTCGCGCCCGCGCCGCTGGAGGCGCCCGCGCTCCCGGAGGAATTGAAGCCGGCGTCGCTCGTGCTGCCGCGCGTCGGCGTGCCGGCGGAGGAGGTCTCGGTGCCGGCCGAGGGCGACGCTGATGTGGTGCCGTCGGCGTGGTCGGACGCCGAGCTCCTGCGCGACAAGGACTTCGCCGAGTACACGGACGCCGAGCGTCAGGTGGCCCGCCGCGTGATGCGCACCCTCGCCAAGGCCAGCCCGGCGCGGCCGAGTCGCCGCACCCGCGCCGCCCAGCGCCGCGGCGCCCCGCCCCACGCGGCCCGGCCGGATCTCCGCCGCACCATCCGCGCGTCGCTTCGCACCGCCGGCGACCCGTTCGAGCGCCACTGGCGCGAGCCCTCCGAGCGGCCGCGCCCGCTGGTGCTCGTCTGCGACGTGTCGGGGTCGATGGAGCCCTACGCGCGCATGCTGTTGCAGTACATGCAGGCCTGCGTGGCCGCCCGCCGTCGGGTGGAGGCGTTCGTGTTCGGCACCAGCCTCACGCGCGTGACCGCCGAGCTCGCCGGGCGCGACCCCGACCGCGCGCTCGACCGCGCGGCCGGCGCCGCCCATGACTGGTCGGGCGGCACCCGGATCGGCGAGGCGCTCGCCACGCTCAACCGCGAGCACGGCCGCCGGGTCGGCCGGGGCGCGATCGTCGTCCTGCTCTCGGACGGCTGGGACCGCGGCGAGCCGGAGCAGCTCGCCGCCGAGATGGCCCGCCTCAGTCGCTGTGCGCACAGCGTGATCTGGCTCAATCCGCTCAAGGCTCACCCCGGGTATGAGCCGCTCACGCGCGGCATGCAGGCGGCCCTTCCGCACGTCGACCATTTCCTGTCCGGTAACTCGATTGCGTCATTGGCACACTTGGCGGAGCTGATGGAAGGTGGTCTCGAATGAAGGACGTGCTCGACGACGTGCGTGCGTGGCTCGATCGCGGCGACAGGGTCGCCATCGCGACCGTGGTCGGCGTCAAGCGCTCGGCCCCGCGCCCGCCGGGGGCGAAGATGGCCGTGAACGAACACGGCGAGGTATCCGGCGCCGTGTCCGGCGGGTGTGTCGAGGGAGCGGTGGTGGAGGCTGCCGCCGAGGTGCTGCGCGCCGAGGAGCCGCGGCTGCTCCACTTCGGCATCGCCGACAGCGAGGCCTGGGACGTCGGGCTGCCGTGCGGCGGGGAGATCGACGTGTTCGTCGAGGAGTTCGAGCGGTGAGCCTGCAGTCCGAGTTCGCGGACATCGCCTCCGGTGACGGTCGCGCCGCGCTCGTCACGGTGATCGCCGGTCCGTCGATCGGCGCGAAGCTGCTCGTGCGCGCCGACGGCAGCACCGACGGCGGCCTCGGCACCCCGGAGCTGGACGCGGCCGGAGTCGACGCGGCCGAGGAGCTGCTCTGGGCCGAGCGCTCGGAGACGCGCGAGGTGGACGCGACCACGCTGTTCGTCGACGTCGTGGCCCCCGCGCCGCGGCTCGTGATCTTCGGCGCCGTGGACTACGCCGCCGCCCTCGCGCGGCTTGCCCGAGCGGCCGGCTGGCGCCCGTTCGTGTGCGACCCGCGGTCGCAGTTCGCGACCGCCGCGCGGTTTCCCGACGCCGAGGAGGTGATCGCGGCCTGGCCGGAGGAGGCGTTCGCGCGCGTCGGCGGGATCGACCGCGCCACCTACATCGCGGTCCTCACGCATGACCCGAAGCTGGATGACGCGGCGCTCACGATCGCGCTGCGCTCGGACGCCGCCTACGTCGGCGCGATGGGCAGCCGTCGCGCGCAGGCTCAGCGCCGGGAGCGGCTTCTGGCCGCCGGCATCGAGGAGGAGCTCCTGGAGCGCATCGCCGCGCCGATCGGGCTCGACCTCGGCGCCCTGACCCCGGAGGAGACCGCGCTCTCGATCATGGCCGAGGTGGTGGCGGTGCGAAACGGCCGCGAGGGCGGTCGGCTGTCGCGTTCCGCCGGGCGCATCCACGAGGTGGGCGCTTGATAGGAGGACTCGTCCTGGCGGCCGGCGCCTCGACCCGGTTCGGGGCGCAGAAGCAGCTCGCCGAGCTCGACGGCGTGCCCATGCTCGAGCACTCGCTGCGCGCCATGTGCTCGGCGCCGGTGGGGCGAGTGGTCGTGGTGCTCGGCTCCGCGGCCGACGAGATCGCCGCCAGGGTGAACCTGCACGGCGCCGATCCGATCGTGTGCGGACGGTGGGAGGAGGGCCAGTCCGCCTCGCTCGCCTGCGGGCTCGCCGAGCTCGCGGATTGCGAGGCCGTGGTGGTCACGCTCGGCGACCAGCCGCGCATGTCGCCGGACGCGATCCGCCGGGTGATCGACGGCAGGGGCGGCGCCTCGGCGATCCGCGCCACCCACAACGGCCACCCGGGCCACCCCGTGCTCCTGGAGCAGGACCTGTTCGAGCAGCTGCGCGACGTGAGCGGCGACAAGGGCGCGCGCAACCTGCTGCTCAGCGTGCCCGTGCGTGACATCCCCTGCGACGACCTCGGCGGCGGAGAGGACGTGGACACACCGGCCGAGCTCGACACGCTCCGGGCGGGGGGCCCCGTCACGGGCACCCCGGTCAGGTGAAGCTCGAGCAGTCCTTCGAGGTCCACGCACCGGTCGACCGGGTCTGGGAGACGCTGATCGACATCGAGCGCGTGGCGCCCTGCCTGCCGGGCGCGGAGATCTCCGAGGCCGGCGACGACGGCATCTACCGCGGCACGTTCAGCCTGCGGCTCGGGCCGACCACGGCCGCTTACCGCGGGAAGCTCCACATGCAGGAGGTGGACGAGTCGGCGCGGCGCGTGGTCATGAGCGCGAGCGGCCAGGACAAGCGCGGTCACGGCTCGGCGAAGGCCACGATCGTCAGCACGATGCACGAGGACGGCGAGGCCACCCGCGTGGATGTGGAGACGGACTTCACGATCACCGGCCGGCTCGCCCGCTTCGGCCGCGGCGGGATGATCCAGGACATCTCGAACCGGCTCCTGAAGGACTTCGCCGAGTGCGTGCAGCAGCGCATCGAAGCGCCGCCGGCCGCGGAGCCGAACGTGATCGACGCGATCGTCGCCGCCACGCCGGAGGGCGCGGCCGCCGCTCCACCGGCCACCGGGGGCGCAGAGGCGCCCACCACCACGAAGCCGATCGGCGGCTTCTCGCTCTTCTTCCGGGCGCTACTCGACCGGATTCGCCGGCTGTTCGGCCGCGGCTGAGATCGTCTCGGGCAGCCAGGTCTCCTGCAGCTCGCGCAGGAACTGCGGGTCGATCGTGTGCGGCATCGGCGACTCGCGGTATGTCACGTCCGCTCCCGCCGCCGTGAGCCGGTCGCGCGCGTCGCGCCCGAACTCCACCGCGATCACGGGGTCATGGGTCCCGTGGCCGATGGCGACCGGCAGGCCCTTGGCCCTCGAGAGCTCGAGCTCGAAGCCCTCGACCGTTGGCAGGAAGCCGCTCAGCGCCATGATCCCCGCGGGCCGGGGGCGGTCAGGCCCCAGGCCGAGCGCGTACGACATCACCGACCCCTGCGAGAACCCGCCGAGGATGGTGCGCTCGGGCGGGATCCCGTGCTCGGCGAGGATTCCGTCGAGCCAGGCGGCGAGCTCCGGATAGGTCGAGTGGAACGTCTGCGGATCGGGGTAGCCCACCCTCTGCACCACGTACCAGTGCGCGCCGCCCGGCGGAAGCGAGAGCGGCCCGCGGGCCGTGGCGCCGAGCAGGCGCCGCTCCGGGTCGAGCATGTCGAGCAGCGGGAACAGGTCGCGCTCGTCGGCGCCGCGTCCGTGGAGCAGGACCAGCGCTCCCTCAGGCTCCGCCGCCGCGGGACGGTACAATGATTGCATCAGCAACCACTCTACAACAGCAGTGCTCCTGGACCAGGAGGAGCTCGCCGCCTGGCGGGGAATGCTCCGTGCGCACGCCGAGCTGACCAAGGCGCTCGACGCCGATCTCACGCGCGAGCACGACCTGCCGCTGTCCTCGTACGAGGTGCTCCTGTTCCTGAACGACTCCGATCAGGGCCGGATGCGGATGTCCGAGCTCGCGGACTCGGTGCTGCTCAGCCGCAGCGGGCTCACCCGGCTCGTGGACCGGCTCGAGCGCCAGGGGCTGCTCCGCCGCGAACGCTGCGCGAGCGACGCGCGCGGCCTGTTCGCAGAGATCACCGACGAGGGCCGGGGCGTGTTCGCCAAGGCGCGGAAGACGCACCTCGACGGCGTGCGCCGGCTGTTCCTCGAACGCTTCTCCCGCGACGAGCTGCGCTCGATCGGCTCGCTCTGGGAGAAGGTCGGGACCGCCGGCTAGGACATCGGCGCGGCCACCGTGTGGCGGGCCTGCCGGCGCACCTCACGGATCGCGCGGGCCAGCCGCTTGACGGCCTCGTCCAGCTCGTCCGGGTCGAGCAGCGAGAACGACAGCCTGAAGGACGTCTGCGTGCGCCGCTCGGCCGTGATGGCGTCGCCCGGCGTGAAGGCCACGTCGTGGCGCGCGGCCTCCCGGTAGAGGGCGCGCTCGTCCAGCGGACGCTTCAGCGTGACCCAGATGTGGTGCCCGCCCTCGGGGCGGTCGGCCTGGTACTCGCCCGGCATGTGCCGTTCGAGCGCCGCGAGGAGCGCGTCGCGCCGCTCGCGGTAGTACGGCTCCGTGTGCTCCACGTGGCGGTCGTAGGCGCCCGTGGCCAGCCAGCGCGCCGCGATGTGCTGGATCAGCGCCGCGGTGAAGAAGTCGCTCTCGAGCTTCAGCATCGCGATCCGCTCGCGCACCGGCCCGCGCGCGGCCACCCAGCCGGCGCGAAGGCCGCCGCCCACCACCTTCGACAGCGAGTTGATGTAGATCACGTGGGCCGGCGCCAGCTCGCGGAGCGGCCGCGTGGGCTCGTGGCCGAAGCTCGTGTCGGCGTACACGCGATCCTCGAGGATGAAGAAGTTGCGCTCGATGGCCAGCTCGGCGAGCCGAACCCGGCGCTCCTCGGAGAGGTCGCGGCCGGTGGGGTTCTGGCACGCCGTCTGGAGCGCGACGAGCTTCACCTCGTGCCGCGCCAGCAGCCGCTCGAGCTGCGCGACGTCGAAGCCGTTCTCGTCGACCGGCACGCCGATCACCCGCGCTCCGGTCTGGCGGAGCGAGTCGAGCAGGCCGGCGAACGTGGGTGACTCCACGATCGCGACGTCACCGGGCTCGAGCGTGGCGCGCGCCGTGAGGCTGATGCCCTGCTTGGCGCCGGAGGTCACGATGATCTCGTCCGGGTCCTGCGCGAACCCGTCGGCCCGGCCGCGCGCGGCGAGGTGCTCACGCAGCGTGTAGAGGCCCTCCGCAGGCAGATACGCGAGCGCCCCGCCACCCTCCTCCTCGAACACCTCGGCGGTGATGCGCGCCAGCTCCGCGGTCGGGTAGAGGTTGGGTGAGGGCCAGCCGACCGCGAGCGACAGGAGCTCGTCCTGGCCTCCGCTCGACATCACGTCGGCGAGGACCTCCTCCGAGTACGACAGCTCGTGATCGGGAAGGGCGTAGAGCTGCCAGTCGTCGCCCAGCTCGGTGCTGCCGGCCGGGGCCAGCGTGCGGACGAAGGTGCCGCGGCCCACGCTCGCGGTCACGTAGCCGAGCTCCGCGAGCCGCCGGTACACGCGGGCGGCGGTGAGGTGGTTCACCCCCACCAGCTCCGCGAGCTCGCGCGTCGGCGGCAGCTTCTCGCCGGGCTCGAGCTCGCCGGACTCGATCGCGGCCGCGAAGCGGTCCACGACCTGCTGGGTCAGCGAGACTGCGCCATCCCGCTCCAGCTCAGACAAGTCGATCTTGTATGACCTTGAATTCACGTTTGTACGTCCTACAGTAACACTACAAGGTCATACACGCAACGGGTGTACCACCCAGGAGGTAACACAGTCATGCAGAACGTCACGGTTCGCCGGTCCACTTCAGGTGATGAGAGCGCACTCGCTCGTCTGGCCGCACTCGACAGCGCGAGCCCGCCGAGGGGGCCGGCGCTGATCGCGGAGGCGGACACCCGCGTGCTGGCGGCCCTGCCGATGGGCTCGGGCCGGCCGATCGCGGATCCGTTCGAGCCGACCGCGGAGCTCGTGCAGCTGCTCGAGCTGCGCCGGAGCCAGATGGACGCCGCCGGGCGCGAGTCGGGCCGTGCGCGCGGCTTCCGCTCTCTTCTCCGCGGCCGCCTCTCACACGCCTAGAACGTCAGGACGTCGGCGCGTTACCCGGACGCGCCGCGGGGCTCCAACCCAGCCCCTCCAGCGAACGGCGCCGGTCTTCTCCCTCAGGGCCGGCGCCGTTTCACGTCCGGGCGCCGTCACGGGCCAGCCGGAGCGTCCGCTCCAGGCCGGCGGCGATCGTGCCGGCCTCGGCCGCGTCGACCGCGTCGACGATCGTCTCTCGCAGCACCCTGGAGTAGACGCCCCACATACGGCGCAGCATCACCTCGCCGTCCTCGGTGATGGCCGCGTAGACGCCGCGGCCGTCGTCGTCCGCGGCCTCCCGCCGGAGCAGCCCCGCCCCCTCGAGCCGGTCCGCCAGCTTCGTCAGCCCTCCCCGGCTCACCGTGAGCCCCTCAGCCAGCTCGGCCATGCGTGCCCGCCGGCCAGGCGCGCGGCGAACGGCCCACAGCACGTCGTACCACGCAAGCGGAGGGAGGCCGGCCTCCGCGAGCTCCCGCTCAGCGCGCTCCACGACCGCGGCGTGCGCGTTCAGCACGCCGCGCCAGGCATCCAGATGTGCTTGCGGGATCCGGGCAGCCATGCCTCCGATCCTAGCAAGTGGTTTACGCGGAAACTAGTTTCTGCTACGGTGACGATAGTTTCCGTAGAAACCACATCAGGAGGTCGACATGGCTGACTTCGAGGGCAAGGTTGCGATCATCACGGGCGGTGGAGGTGGAATCGGCAAGGCCGCCGCCGGCCGGCTCCTCGACGAGGGCGCCGCGGTGGTCCTCGCCGGCCGTCGCCAGGAGGTGCTGGACGCCGCCCAGAGCGAACTCGACCCGAGCGGCGAGCGCGTGGGCCTGGTCAGCGGAGGCGTCAGCTCCACCGCGGACGCCGAGCGTCTGATCGGCGAGGCGGTCGACCGATTCGGCCGCGTGGACGTGCTCGTCAACAGCACGGGCGTCTTCCGCCCGGTCCCCTTCCTCGAGCAGACCGAGGAGCACATGGAGGAGGCGCTCGACTCGATCCTCCGCCCGACCTTCTACGCCTCGCAGGCAGCGGCCCGCGCGATGGTGGAGCAGGGCGAGGGCGGTGCGATCGTGAACGTCGGCTCCATGTGGGCGATCGACGCTGTCACCGCCACACCCACGAGCGCCTACTCGGCCGCCCAGGCCGGGCGGCACTCGCTGACCAAGAACCTTGCGATCGAGCTGGCGCCCCACGACATCCGCATCAACACCGTGGCGCTTGCTTTCGTCGACACGCCGGCGTACGAGCGGTTCATGACCGCCGACGAGGCGCGCGAGGTGCTCGACTCGGTCAACGCGTTCCACCCGCTCGGCCGGCACGGCACGCCCGCGGATGTGGTCGAGGCGATCCTCTTCTACGCGAGCGACCGGGCCGGCTGGGTCACCGGCACGACCATGCCGATCGACGGCGGCGTGCTGGCCGGGCGGAATGCGCCGCCGGCGCCGGTTGCCGTGCCGGCGGCGGCGTAGCCGGGATCACGACGCGCGGTCGCCGAGCGTGGTCCCGGTGACCGCGCTCGCGTGCTCCAGGAGGATGCGCTCGGCCGCCGCGTTGTCGAGGCCGGGGTGGCCGATCACCACCTGCAGGCCGAGCCCGTCCTCCATCGCCACGATTCCGCGCGCCAGCGAGTCGGCCGGCGCGGCCAGCTCGAAGACTCCCCGCGCCGCGCCGCGCTCGAGCACCTGCTCGTACAGCGCCACCTGCCGGTCGAAGAACGCAGAGCTCAGCACCTGGAACGCCGGGCTCGAGCCCACGAACGCGTCGAGCTCGTACAGGAGCCGGCTCTCGTCGTCGTCCGGCCCGGTCGGCACGCCGAGGCTGATGGCGAGCCGGAGCTGCGCCACCGGGTCCTCGAGCGCGCGCACCTGCCGCGACCGCCGCTCCGCGTAGCGCTCCATCGCCTCGCGCGACACCTCGATCATCAGCTCATCGAGGCGCGGGTAGTAGTAGAGGACCGAGCTCGGCGTGATGCCCGCGCGCTCCGCGATGTCCTTCACGCGCACGCCCACGGCGCCCCGCTCCAGCAGCACTCTTTTACCGGCGTTCGCCAATTGGCGGCGGCGGCGAGCCTGGTTTCTTGGCCGCATTCCGGTTAGTTTATGAAATCGGATTCGAGAAACTCACGGAGGAGTCCGGGATGAGCCGCTGGATGCTGGCCGCAGTCGTCGCGCTCGCCGTCGCCGTCGCCGGGTGCGGCACCGACGAGACGGGGGCGAAGTCGAAGGACGAGAAGGCGCCGGTCGTGAGGAAGGGCCCGGTGAAGGGCCAGCTCACGATCTCGCAATGGCCGCTCTACATCGACCCGGGCAAGAAGGGCACGATCGCCGAGTTCGAGAAGGCCACCGGCGTC
>Ga0111538_10010655_pt1 | contig 12219 bp, 9 predicted proteins | sample SoiMethybrSBSTD1_FD_79669 | JGI IMG/M metagenome (GOLD analysis project Ga0111538, IMG submission 79669) | Bulk soil microbial communities from a Populus tree surrounding site in Tennessee, USA - Soil MetaG P. TD hybrid SBSTD1 (version 2)... | ecosystem: Environmental > Terrestrial > Soil > Tree...
CGACGGGCAAGTACACCAGATGCACATCGCGCGCGTCGTACGCGCGATCGAGCCACGAAAACGCCGCGACCTCGTCGTCGATGCCGGCGTAGATGAGCGCGATGGCAAACGGCGGCACATAACGCGACGCGGAAAGCTCCTCGAGCAGCTTGGCGACGCGACGCGCTTCGTCGCCCCGCCCGGTGCGGGCCAGGATATACCCGCGCAGCGACATCGCCTTGCTGTTCTGCCCGGAGAAGCGGGCGGCCAGCGTCAGCGACTCGAGGGCGCGGTCGTACTCGCCCATTTGCTCCAGCGCCTGGCCGCGCATCATGTGACCAATCCAGAATTCCGGGTCGAGGGTGATCGCCTGATCGGCGAAGGCCAGCGCTCCGGCGAAATCGCGCGCTTGGAACGCGGTCTGCGAGGACATCGCTGGCGACATCGCGAAGAGCGGATCGAGCTCACGAGCTCGGCGCATAACCCCCGCTGATTCCCGGTGCCGGCCCATCTGCGACAGGATGTGGCCCCACTGCACATGGATCATGGCGTTGTCCGGATCCAGCGTGGCGCCTCGGCGCATCCCGGATTCGGCTGCGGCCCAATCCCAGTCGCAGCACCATTTCACGAACGCGAGAGCCTGCTGCGCTTCGGCCGACTCCGGCCCGGTCCGCATCGCCCGGTTGGCGGCATCACGCGCGCGGCCGGCGACCACGGCCGGCGCGGCGTCACCGTTGAACAGGCTCGCCCCGAGGACGAGCGACAGCCCGGACCACGCGCGGGCGTACTCGGGATCGATCGCGGTGGCGCGCATGTAGTACTCGATGGCGCGCGCCGTCGCCGCTGCCGTGCGCTGATTCTCGAAGTTCCTCCCGCGCAGGTAGAGATCGTAGGCTTCGGCGCTTCGCGCCTCACGCCTGGTCATCGCGCCCATCTGATCCGGGGTCAGCTTCAGCCGAATCTGCTCGGCGATGGCAATGCTGAGCTCGCGCTGGAGTCCGAGCAGGCTGGTCGGCTCACGATCGAACGATTGCGACCAGACTTGCACTTGATCGCTGACGCGCGTGAGTCGCGACGTGACACGGAGCTTGTCGGCCTCGGTCTGGAGCGAGGCCTCCAGCAGGTAATCGACACCGAGCTCCTGGCCGATCACCGCGCTGGTCTTCGACGTGCCCTTGTAGGCTTGCGTCGCCGAACGCGCCAGGACGCGCAAACGATCGGGCTCGATTTGACCCAGCGAGACGGCGGTTTCTTCGGCCAGGCCCTCGGCAACATAGCCGCGATCGGGATCGCCGCTCAGATTGGCGAACGGGAGGACGGCCAGCGTGACCGCGGCCGGGGTGTTCATCGCGTCGCGCGCGCGAGCCGCCCACCAGGACAGCCCGATCACCAGGACCACCGCAATCGCGGCCGCGATGGTGACGAAGCGTGTCCGTTGGGGCCTGGCGACCGCCGATCCAGTTGGTGCTGGCCGCTCGACCGCGGGATCCGGGCCTGGCCGTGGAAGCGTGGCCGCAGGCGCCGAGACCAGGTCGACGGGCGCCACGAACCGGTAGCCCTTGCCCGGGATTGTCTCGAGAAACGCAGGAGACTCTGCCGAATCGCGGAGGGCCTGGCGAATCTTCCGGATGGCGGTGTGGACGCCGGTTTCGATGTCGACGAAGACGTCCTTGCCCCACAGACGATCGGCGATCTCGGCGCGGGTGACCAGCCGGTCGCGCCGCTCGATCAGGAAGATCAGCAGGTCCATTGGCTGCCGTTCGAGTCGAATCGGCCGTCCGTTGCGCCGCAGGACATAGGCCGCGACGTCGAGCTCGCAGTCGCGGAATCGAAAGGTTGGGCCCCCGTCAGCAGCCGTCATCGTTCAGCGAGGTCCGATCCTGCCACGGATCCGGCGCTCTTTGCCGAGGAACGTCAAGTTCGACACGCAGTTGCCGCTACAGGGAAAAGTCAGGGCACCGTCAGCCCGCCTCCATGGCCAACCTCACGCGACCGGCGCCATGCTCCGCGCTGGTGCTGGCACTGGGGCTGGCGCCAGCGAGCTGCCAGCAGCAGCAGGAGGCGGTCATGAATACAGGCTTTTCGCGCATCGTCACGGGCCTCGCCTTGGCGACTGCCCTGAGTACCGTTGGGACGGTGTCCGCCCGGGCGGGAGATCGCACGCCCGGCATCATCGGAGTCTGGACCGTCCAGGTCACGCTTCGGAACTGTGCGACGGGCGACCCGCTGCCAGGACCTCCAGCCAATGGATTGGTCACGTTTCACGGCGACAACACGCTCAGCGAAGCGGGGGGATCGACGGCCTTCGCACCGGGTCAGCGGACTACCGGCCACGGCGTTTGGGCTCGTACCGGGCACCGGACGTTCTCGCAGGAGTTCATCAACCTCATCGCCTTCGACACCCCGTCGAATCTTCCGGCGTCACCGGGCTTCTTTGCCGGATGGCAAACCGTGACCCACGAGGTCGAGCTGATCGACCGCGATCACCTCGAGTCGTCCGGCACGAATGCCTTCTTCCGGCTCGATGGCACGCAGTACAGGGCTGGGTGCTCGACCGCGGTCGGCCAGCGATTCGAGTAGACCACGCTCGGTCCGGCGCGGAGGCCGTTGCGCGGGGCCGACATCGACACGTCGAACCGGGGGCATCGATACGTGTAACATGCGGGACATGCCTGTTGTCCCGTGCTCTTCGATCGATGCCGTGCAGAGCGCCATCGCGCACGAAGCATTCGCCTTCGTGCGCGGCGGCGCGATGCGCGACATTCTCGCGCCGTTTGGCTCGCTGGCCGACTGGCAGGCGTTCGCGGACAGCTGGGATGCGCTCGAGCTCGACATGTACATGGCCGATGGCGGCCGCTATCGACGGCGGCGCCATGCCGTGTTCGCCGCCACGAGCGGCGCCGGCGCCATCGCGCGGCAGCCCCACCAACCGCACTATCAGTCGGTGGACTACAACCCGCTTCACGGTGGCGTCGAGCGATGGTTCGCTCCGGTGCTCGATGACATCGCCGGCAGCCAGACGTTGACGACGATTCTGACCGCCTGCCGCTCGCTCTTCGGCTCTCTCGCGCCAGGCGCGAGGCAGTGGCACATCGAGACTCACCAGTTCCGGATCGAGGCCAACGCCGGGCAGGTCGGACGGCCGACCCCGGAGGGCCTGCACCGCGACGGCGTCGACTACGTGCTGGTGCTGCTGGTGAACCGCCGGAACATCGCCAGTGGAGTAACCGGCATCCACAACCTCGATGGTCGGCCGCTCGGATCGTTCACGCTGACCGATCCGCTCGACGCGGCGTTCGTCGACGACCAGCGCGTCGCCCACGGCGTGACGCCAGTCCAGCCGATCGACGCAGACCAGACGGCCTATCGGGATGTGCTAGTGGTGACGTTCAGGGGGGAAAAAAGCCAGTAGGCTTCGGGCTTTAGGCTTCAGACTTCGGGGGCTATGGGCTCTGGACTTCAGGCTCTGGACTTCAGGCTTTGGGCTACAGGCTTTGGACTCCGGGCTCCAGGTAAGTCCTGAAGCCCGAAGCCTGGAGGCTGGAGCCCGCTGTTAGCTCCCGAGTTTGAACGTCAGGAGCTCGGCGCTGTAGCCGGGTCCGCTGATCGACACCGTCAGGTACTGCGTGCCGTTCACCATGTAGGTCATTGGTGAACCTGTTTGCGGCGCCGGCATGTAGACTGCTCCCACTTCCTTGCCGGTCGCCTTGTCGTAGGCGCGCAGCATGGCCCCGCGGCCCTTGTCGGTTGTCACGAAACCACCCTCGCCGGCAATCAGCAGCGACTTGGTGACGAGGACGCCGATGCGGCCCTGCCGTCCTGTGCGCGGAATCGTCACACCTTTGAGCGCGGGATGATTCTTGATGTTGTCCGGCGTCTCGCCGTGCGCAATCTGCCACACCAGATCGCCCTTGTTGACATCGATCGCCGAGATGCGTCCGTACGGCGGCTTGATGAGCGGCAAGCCCTGAACCGTCAGGCCGCCTCCGCCTTCTCCACCTCCGCCGCCACCGCGGCCGCCGGGCGCCGGCGGCGGCGCGTTCGGATCGCGGGCCGTACCCTGGATGTACGCCATGTCCGAGCGCTCGGCCGGCGGCGGAATCAATCCGAGAGCGGTCACCGCGTTGTTGGTGAAGATATAGAACATGTTCGTTTCGGGATCGAGCGCACCGCCCTGCCAGTTCGCCCCACCAGTGGCGGCCGGCAGCATCAGCGTCGCGAGCGGCCGCGGCCACGAGCTGACGACCGGCGGCGTGAAGATCGGACCGATCTTGTAGTTCTCCACCATCTTCAGTGCTTCGGCCTTGAGCTCGGGCGTGAAGTCGATGAGGTCGTTCGTCGAGACGCCCTGGACTTCGTAGGCCGGGGGCTTGGTCACGAAGGGCTGCGTCGGTGAATACCACTCGCCTGGCACAGTGCCCTTTTCAACGGGCCGCTCTTCGATCGGCCACACCGGCTGGCCCGTGATGCGGTCGAAGACGTACAACCATCCCTGCTTGGTCGGCTGCATCACGGCCTTGATGGCCCGGCCGTTCACGTTGATGTCGGCGAGGATCGGCGCGCACGGGATGTCCATGTCCCACAGACCATGGTGGACAAGCTGGTAGTGCCACTTCCGCCTCCCCGTGTTCAGGTCGACGGCGACCAGACTCTCGCCGAACAGATTGTTACCCGGCCGGTGCATTCCCATGTAGTCGCCGGTTGGCAGCTCCACTGGCATGAACACCGTGTCGGTTTCTTCGTCGACGCTCATCTGCGCCCATACGCCGGCGTTGCCGGTGTACGACCAGGAGTCGTTCAGCCACGTGTCGTTGCCGAACTCGCCCGGCCGGGGAATCGTATGGAAGATCCACAGCCGCTTGCCGGAGCGCACGTCGAACCCGCGCACGTAGCCCTTCTGATTGGTCTTGCTCTTTGGCTGTCCGCCGGGCAGATGCGCGGCGCCGACGATGACGACGTTCTTGGCCACGATGGGTGTGGCGTGGAGTCCCACCTCGCCGGTCACCGGATCCATGACCTGGTCGTCGTCCTGCTTGAGATCGACTATGCCGTCCTTGCCGAAGCTCGAGATGCGATAGCCATTCTTCGCGTTGAGCGCGATCATCTGGTAACCGGGCGTGACGTAGATGATGCGGTCGTCGCCGCGGCCATCGCTCCAGTACGCCAGGCCGCGGCCCGACAGCTGGCGCGGCGCAGACTCACCGCGCTTCCCTTCGTTGAGGCTGCTTATCCACAGCTGCTCCCCGGTCGCCGCATCGAGCGCGACCACGGCGCGCCGCGTGCCCATCGTCGTATAGACGACGCCCTTCATCATGAGCGGCGTCGCCTGGAAGTTGAACTCTGGCCGCGGCCCGAGGTTGTCGCCCTTGAACCGCCAGGCCACTTCGAGCTTGTTGAAGTTCAGCGCGTTGATCTGATCGATCGGCGAGTAGCGCGTGCTGCGCAGGTCGGCGCCGTACGACTTCCACTCCACCATCTGTCCGCCGCCGCCGGCCGATTGTCCGTGGGTCGGCAGCGTCGCCCACAGCAGCAGCACCCCCGCTGGGCCGATGCTCCAGGCCCAGCGCCTCGCGTATCGCTTCATAGTGGTCCTCATCTTCGCGGGTCAGTGCGGTTGGTCCGATGCCTACCCCAATGCGGGCATCGGACCGCCTTCCGGGTCAGCCATTGTATCTGAACGGTACGCCGCTACTGTCCCAGCTTGAAGGTCAGGAGCTCCGAGCCGAATCCAGCCGCGCTCACGGCAACGGATACGTACTGCGTGCCGTTCATCATGTAGGTCATGGGCGACCCGGTCTGAGGCGCCGGCATGTACACCGCGCCGACTTCTTTACCAGTCGCCTTCTCGTACGCTCGAAGCATCGCGCCACGCTGGCCGTTCGGTGCCGTAAAGAAGCCGCCTTCGCCGGCGATCACGAGCGTCTTGGTGGTGAGGACGCCGATGCGGCCCTGGCGGCCGGTACGGGGGATGTTCACGCCTTTGAGCGCCGGGTGGTTCTTGATGTTGTCCGGCGTTTCGCCGTGCGCGATCTGCCAGACCATCTCGCCCTTGTTGAGGTCGAGCGCGGTGATGCGGCCGTACGGCGGTTTGACGAGCGGCAGACCTTGGACGGTCAACGCGCCGCCGCCCTCACCCCCGCCGCCGGCCGGCGCGGCTGGAGCCGCCGATCCGGACACGAACCCGAAATCGCTCTTGGCGGGATCGGCCGCAACCAGGCCGAGCGGGCTGATGTTCGTGTTGGAGAAGATGTAGAAAATCTTCGTCTCCGGATCGAACGAACCGCCCTGCCAGTTGGCACCGCCGGTCACCGCGGGCAGCATCAGCGTGCCGAGCGGTCCTTCGAGCTTGCTGAGGACAGGCGGCGTGAAGATGGGCCCCAGCTTGTAGCGCGACGCGAGCTTCGCGCCCTCGGCTTTGAGCTCGGGCGTGAAATCGATGAGGTCGTCGGGTGTGACACCCTGCCGGTCGAACGCAGGCGGCTTGCTGACGAAGGGCTGCGTCGGCGAATACCACTCGCCCGGGACCGTGCCTTTCTCGACGGGCCGTTCCTCGATTGGAAACACCGGCTGACCCGTGACGCGATCGAAGATGTACACCCAGGCCTGCTTCGTCGGCTGCGCGACCGCCTTGATCGCGCGGCCGTTCACCGTCAGATCGACCAGGATCGGCGCGCATGGGATGTCGTGGTCCCAGATGCCATGATGCACAAGCTGGTAATGCCACTTCCGCTTGCCCGTCTTGAGGTCGACCGCCAGCAAGGTTTCGCCGAAGAGACCGGCCCCGGGCCGGTTCCCCCCGTAGTAGTCGCCAGTCGGCAGTTCGACCGGCATGTAGACCGTCTCGAGTTCTTCGTCCACGCTCATCTGCGACCACACACCGACGTTGCCGGTGTACGACCACGAGTCGCTTTCCCAGGTGTCATTGCCGAACTCGCCTGGACGCGGAATGGTATGGAAGATCCACAGGCGCTTCCCGGTCCGGACGTCGAACGCCCGCACGTATCCTTTCTCGTGCGTCTTGCTCTTTGGCGCGCCGCCCGCGAGGTGCGCCGCGCCGATGAGCACCACGTCCTTGGCGACGACCGGCGCCGCCGCCCACGCGACCTCGCCCGTGACCAGATCCATCTGCTGGTCGAAGTCCTGCTTCAAATCGACGATGCCGTCTTTGCCGAAGGCGGTGATGCGTTGGCCGGTCTTGGCGTCCAAGGCCACCAGTTGGTAGCCGGTCGTGACGTAGAGGACCCGTTCCTCCTTGCCGTCGGTCCAGTACGCCAGACCGCGCCCGGACTGTTGTCGCGGCGAAGCCGCAGCCCGTGGTCCTTCGTTGATGCTGTGCATCCAGAGCATCTCACCGGTCAGCGGATCGAGCGCCACGGCTGCGCGCCGTGCGCCGGCGGTCAGGTACATTCGGCCGTTGGCGACGAGCGGTGTCACCTGCAGGTTGTTTTCGAGGCGCGGACCCAGGCTGTCGGGCCGGAAGCGCCAGGCGACTTCCAGCTTGTTGAAGTTGCTGGCATTGATCTGGTCGAGCGGAGAATACCGGGTGCTCGCCAAATCGCCGCCGTAGGTCCGCCATTCACCGTTCGGGGCCCCTGTCTGGCCCTGGAGAGTCAGTGTCGCGCCCAACACGAGCAGGACGACGACCGCAAATGGCCCAGCGCCGCGCAGTCTCGCTGTCATGGTTCCTCCGGGTCGGAGTTAAGAAGACGAAACAGCAGAGCACCCGGCGGACGCCGAGTCAAGGGGCAATTGCGGGCCTGGCTGGCCCCTCGCCCCGGCTGTCAGGAGGTAACCTTTTGACGGCGCCGTGGTTATCACTGACAGGCAACGGGTGACTGACGAACTGTTGATGCGGGCCGTGCGCAACGGCGACTGCGGCCAGCTGGGTCGGCTGTTCGAGCGCTATCACGCGCCGCTCTTTGATTTCCTCAGCCGGACGACCGGTGATCGGGCGGCGTCGGAAGACCTCGTCCAGGACGTGTTCGTCCGGATTCTGAAGTATCGACACACCTACCGCGACGACAGCTGTTTCGAGACCTGGATGTTCCGGATTGCCCGAAACGCGCGGGCCGACTACTTCCGTCGACGGGGCGCCGCCTTCATCGTGCCGATTGACGACGAAGCCGAGCCCCCCGCGGATCGGGCCGACCCGGCCGCGACGCTCGACCACGCAACCAACGCCGCCCGGCTCAGACGGGCCTTGACGCAACTGCCCGACGACAAACGCGATTTGCTGGTCCTCGCTCGGTATCGCGGGATGCGCTACGAGCAGATTGGGGCGCTGCTCGAAATCGACGTCGGCACGGTGAAGGTGCGGGTCCACCGCGCCATGAAACAGCTCCGCGAGCTGTTCGATCAGTTGGGACATCCGTTTGAAAGCAAGGACGCATCATGCGCTGCGAAGACGCCGTCACCGAAATTGGATCGTCGCTAGCCGGGGAGCTCGAGCCCGAGGCCAAGGCGCGCCTGCACGATCACCTGGCGGGCTGTGAGGCGTGCCGCGGTGAATACGACCGGCTGCGCCAGCTCTGGGATGAACTCGAGACGCTGCCGCCGATGACCCCCGATTCGGCCGCCATGCAGCGCCGGTTCCTGGCCATGCTCGACAGCTTTCAATCCGGCGCGGACCAGGCCCGCGTGCAGATGCTCGGCGGGGTCCGCCGGTCGGAGTCGTTGCCGCGGTGGGCGTGGGCCGCTGCCATGGCCGCCTCGCTGGTCATCGGCGTCCTCGTCGGCCGCACGTTCAGCGCGGCGCCGCCGCCGGCATCCACGTCGAACGATCTGGCGCTGCTGCGGCAGGAGCTGCACGACACGCGCGAGCTGGTCACGCTGTCGCTGCTCCGTCAGTCGTCGGCATCAGACCGGCTCCGCGGGGTCAGCTGGACCGGCCGGATCGACGACCCCGGGGTCGAGGTCGTTTCGGCGCTGCTCGACGCGCTGTCGCACGATCAGAACGTCAACGTGCGTCTGGCCGCGGTCGATGCGCTCGCCCGCTTTGCCGATCGGCCGGCGGTGCGAAGCGGCGCTGTCGCCGCCCTTTCTGATCCCGGCTCTCCGCTGGTGCAGATTGCGTTGATCGACCTGTTGGTCCAGTTGAAGGAACCGGCCTCTCGCGAAGCGATGAAGAAGCTGGCTGGCGATGAGCGGGTCGACATGGCCGTCAGAGATCGGGCCGCGTGGGGCCTCCAGCAATTGGGGTGAGTCATGAGCAACCGACTATGGCTGACCGCGGTGTCTGGTTCGGTGCTCATCGCTACCGCGATGGCCGATTCGAGATTTCCGGTCGAGCATCGCGAAACCATCCGGCGATCGCTGCCCGTGCCAGTGGCAGCCGGCGCAGTCCTTGAAGTAAGCAACGTCAGCGGCGGCATCGAGGTGACCGGCGGCGATGAGAAGACCATCGAGCTCGTGGCCGAACGTACGATCCGCGCCCGCACCGACAGCGACCGCGACGACGCGAGGCGCGAAGTGCGTCTCGACACACGAGAAACGTCGGGCGGCGTCCTCGTCTGTGAGGACGCCGGGCGCAGATGCGGCTGCGAGGATCGGATCTCGCGGTCCTGGCGTTACGGGGACGAGCCGCCCTACCGCGTCGACACGCACGTCGCACTGCGCGTGCCACGCAACATCGCGGTGCGATTGTGCAGCATCAACGGCGGGCGTATCACTGTCGCGCACACGACGGGCGGCGTTGATGTCGAGCACGTCAATGGTGGCATCGACGTCGACGACATCCGCGGCGCGGCACACCTGACGACGGTCAACGGCTCGATTCACGCGACGTATCCTGAGCCGCCCCCGGCGTCCTCGTTCCGCACCGTCAACGGCAACATCGTCGCCACCTTTCCGAAGTCGCTGTCCGCGGACATGCGTCTGAAGACGATGAACGGCGGCCTCTTCACCGACTTCGAGACAACCGCACTACCGCGGCCGGCGACCACGCCGGAGCGGCACGGCACGCGCTTCGTCTATCGGAGCAACCGTACTGTTGGCGTGCGCGTCGGCAGCGGCGGCCCGGAATTGTCGTTCGACACGCTCAATGGGGACGTACGCGTCCTGCAACGTTAGGGGATTCGGTCATGAGATTCGCGCAGATAGCGGCGGCAGTTGCGCTCACGGGCGCCACGCTCGCTGCACAAGGACAGCAGAGCGGCGATCGGGTCACGGTTCCCTTCAGCGATCCGTCGCGGCCGGGCACGCTCAAGGTGCGGCTCGTGCAAGGGGCGATGACCGTGCGGGGGACCAACACGAAAGAGGTCGCGATCGATGCGACCGGCGACCTGCGCAACAACCAGAGAACCTCGCGGCAACCGCCGCGCGCCGACGGCCTGCGCCGGCTGACGCAGCCGACCGGGTTGAACGTCGAAGAAGAAGCGAACGTCATCTCGATCACCGCCAGGCCGAGCGACGATGGGCGACTGGAGATTCAGGTGCCGGTGAGAACGAACCTGCAGCTCAGTCTGGTCAACGGGGGGGACATCCAGGTCGAAGGCGTCGAAGGCGATCTTGAGATCAACAACGTCAACGGCGACGTCCGGGTGACGAATGTCTCAGGCTCGGTCGTGGCGAGCAGCGTCAACGGCGACGTCGTCGCCACGGTCAGGCAGGTGACCGCTCAAAAGCCCATGGCGTTCACCTCGCTGAACGGCGAAGTCGACGTGACACTTCCGGCCTCGCTCAAGGCCAACCTGAAGCTCCGCAGCGATCAGGGCGATGTGTACACCGACTTCGAGGTCCAGACGACCAGTCCGCCGGCCGTCTCGACGGCGCCCCAAGGGCGGGACCGTGACCGTGACCGCGATTCGCGCGGCAAGTATCGGCTGCGCGTCGATCGGTCGATTTACGGCACGGTCAACGGCGGCGGGCCGGAAATCGAATTGCGCACGTTCAACGGCGACGTGTTTCTCAGGAAAGGCAACTGAGCGGTTGAGCCGCCCGGGGGGTGACGGGTTCACGATCGGCGTGACGCTTCCCTTCCGGCCAAGTGGCGGCGGCGTGACGAAATCAGTCGGTCGGCGCACGATTCTGCTGGATCTGATACAAGATTTCTGCGAAGCGGCCCATAGAATCTGTGCGCGAGCCAGGCACGTCCTTTGTAATATCGGGAATGTTTGGCGATGCATCCCGACGACCTGACTGGCTCAGAATCAACGCCTCAAACCCTTCGCGAGCTGGAATTCTGGGTTCGCGACCACCTCGACCTTCGCCCCGAGAAGGTCACCGCGCTGATGTCGGTCGTGGACTCGGTGTTCCGGCGCCATGAACGGCTGTGGCAGGAGTCCAAGCAGGAGGCGATCCAGGCGCTCTCGGCCGGCTTCGCCGAGAAGATGAACGGTCTCAAGTACGAGCTGAGCGCCAAGGAAGTCACCGTCAGCAGCATCGCGCAGTATTTCGAGCAACTGGTCGCCGATCTCACCGAGAAGACGTATCGCGATCCGAAGACCAAGCTCATGAACTTCAGCCGGTTCATGGAGCAGCTCGAGGCGTTTCTGTCGCTCGAGCAGCGGGGACACTGGTGCGCCGTCGGCCTCGTCGACATCACCGAGTTCAAGTGGTACAACGACGCGCTCGGTCACGCCGTCGGCGACCGGATTATCGAGCGGGTCGCCCACCTGCTGCGCGAGCAGGCTCGGTCGGACGATCTCATCGCACAGGAGCGCCTCGGCGGCACCCCGCAGGACCTGCACGCCCGCCTCGGCGGTGATGAATTCTGCTTTCTCATTCCCGATCTTGCCGAGTACCAGCAGGCGTACGCCGTCGCCGAGCGGTTCCGCGAGGCCGTCGAGCGCTACGACTGGACGCTGGAAGACAAGCGACTCGGCGCGCAACCGGTTCGCGTCGACGTCGGCGTCGTCTGCCTCGCCCTCGGCCTCGTCAGCGAGCGTCGGACGATCTCGCGCAAGCTCGCCGCGGCGTTGATTCAACGCGCCGACAAGCTGATGTACGACGCCAAGGGTGAGAAAGCGCGTCACATCAACCTCGAACCTGCCCGCGTGTTGAACGGCGAACTGATCGAGATGTCGTCGGACGAAGCCGAGGCTCGTACCGCTGGCCCGGGAACCGTCGTCCGCCTCGACGCCGGCCAGCGCCGCGCCCATCCCTGACCTGACGCCTGCGCGTGCTAAACTGTCGTGTTCCGACAGGCCCGCCTTCGCGTGGTGGGTGTAGCTCAATGGTTAGAGCGCCGGACTGTGGCTCCGGAGGCTGCGGGTTCGAGTCCCGTCATCCACCCCAATCAAA
>Ga0111538_10010656_pt1 | contig 12219 bp, 9 predicted proteins | sample SoiMethybrSBSTD1_FD_79669 | JGI IMG/M metagenome (GOLD analysis project Ga0111538, IMG submission 79669) | Bulk soil microbial communities from a Populus tree surrounding site in Tennessee, USA - Soil MetaG P. TD hybrid SBSTD1 (version 2)... | ecosystem: Environmental > Terrestrial > Soil > Tree...
GAAAGCCGGCCGGCGGGCCCGTGCCGGTAACGATCCGCCTGCTCCCGCCGTCGAACGTCCTGCTCGTCACTGGACCGAACACCGGTGGCAAGACCGTCGCACTGAAGACCGCCGGCCTTCTGTCGCTCATGGCGCAGGCCGGGCTGCGCATTCCGGTCGCGGACGGGTCGCGGCTGCCGGTCTTCCGTTCTTTATTCGCCGACATCGGCGATGAGCAATCGATCGAAGCAAGCCTCAGCACGTTCTCGGCGCACATCACCAACATCGCCGCAATGGATCGCGGCCTGCTCGTTCCGGCGCTCGTGCTGCTCGACGAGGTCGGGTCGGGCACCGATCCGGTCGAAGGCGGCGCACTGGGCGTCGCCATCGTCGATCACTTCCGTCGGCGGGGCGCAACCGTCGTCGCCACGAGCCACTACGACACGCTGAAGACGTACGCGTCCACGACCGAAGGCGTCTCGTCCGCCGCGTTCGGATTCCATCCCGAGACGTTCGCGCCGACGTATCAACTCGTGTACGGCACACCCGGCCGAAGCCTGGCGCTCGAGATCGCCGCGCGACTCGGCTTGAACGCGGAGGTCATTGCCGCGGCCAGGCGGAATGTCAGCGCACGCGACGCCCAGCTCGCCGAGCACCTGGCGAAGATCGATCAGGACATGCGGGCGATCGAGCACGAACAGCGGCTCGTCTCGCGAGAGCGTGAGACGCTCGCGGCGGCCGAGGGCCGTATGCGGCAGCGAGAGGACGCGCTCAAACAGAAGGAAGACTCCTATCGAAAGCGGCTGGCAGACGAGGTCGACGCCGAAGTCCGGAAGGCGCGGCGGGAAATTGATGCGGTCATCGCCGAGCTGAAGGCGAAGACCGAGCGCATGGCGCACGATGCGCCGAGACTGGTGATGAGCACGGGTGATACGGGCAGCGCCCGGAGCGAGGCGCGGTCGGCGGTTGACGCGATCGCGCGGGGCATCGTCGAACCGGCGACGGTGCCGGCGGAGACGGCGGATGCCGCCGCGCCGCGGCCGCCAAGCGTCGGCGACCGGGTCGTCGTGGGTGGTCTGGGCCTCGAGGGAGTGGTGACGTCCATCCACGACGGCTCGGTCGAGGTCGACGTCCGAGGCAAGCGGATGCGGGCGGCCGCGCGCGACGTCAGAGTGATCGGTCAGAAATCGGCGGCCAGGGTGAACGTGCACGTCGAGCTGCAGCCGCGTGATACGAACCTGGCCGATCTGAATGTCATCGGCTGTACCGTGGACGAAGCGATCACCCGTGCAGAGCGCTTTCTCGATGAGTCGCTGCTCGGCGATTTGCGCGTCGTTCGATTCATTCACGGTCACGGAACGGGCCAGTTGCGGCGCGCGCTGGCGGGATTCCTGCAGCAGCATCCTCTCGTGGCGCGTTTCCAGAGCGCGCCGCCCGAGCAAGGCGGCGGCGGTGTGACGGTGGTCGAGCTGAAGGACTGACGTGGGCCTCTTTCCGCAGACGTTCATCGACGACTTGCGCCTGCAGGCCAACATCCTGCAGGTCATCCAGGAGTACGTGCCTCTCAAGAAGGCCGGCGCATCGTACAAAGGTCTTTGTCCGTTCCACGCCGAAAAGACGCCGTCCTTCAACGTGCACCCCGAAAAGGGATTCTTTCATTGCTTCAGCTGCGGCGTCGGTGGCGATGTGTTCAAGTTTCTCGAGCTGCACGAGAAGATCGGATTTCAGGATGCGGTGCGGATGCTCGCGCAGAGATTCGGCGTCGCCCTGCCTGAAACGCGCGACAACAGCGACGAGGCGCGGCGCGACGCCGGCGTCCGGGAAGCGCTGCTGAAGATGCACGAGATCGCCGCAGCGTACTTTCGCGAGCAGCTCGAGGGGCCGGTAGCGGGACGGGCGCGCCAGCAGTTGAAGGATCGCGGCCTGACGCCCGGGGCAATTCAGCAGCTCGGGTTCGGCTACGCGCCGCCCTCACGCGACGGACTGAAGGCCCGGCTGCTCAAACAGGGGTTTTCGAATCCGCTGGTCGTTCAAAGCGGTCTGGTCGTCCAGCGAGAGAACGGCGAGGTAGTGGACCGTTTCCGGAACCGGCTTATGGTGCCGATTTGCCGCGAGACGGGCTCGGTGATCGCGTTCGGCGGGCGGGTCATGGAGTCCGACCAGATCCCGAAGTACTTGAACTCGCCCGAGACGCCCATCTATTCGAAGGGCCGGACACTCTACGGCCTGCATTTGACCAAGGCCGGCATCCGCAAGCTCGGATACGTGGTGCTGGTCGAGGGGTACTTCGATTTCGCTCAGGTTTTCCAGGCCAACGCGGCGCCAGTGGTGGCGAGCTGCGGAACGGCCCTGACGCCGCAGCAGGCTCAACTGCTGCGCCGGTTCACGAGCAAGGTTGTGCTCAGCTACGACCCTGACGCCGCCGGTGAAGGCGCCGCGGCCAAATCGTCGGAACTGCTGGTCCGCGAGGGCTTCGACGTCAACATCCTGGCCCTGGACCGTGGCGAGGATCCCGACACGTTCATCAGGCGCCAGGGCGGCGACGCCTATCGGGACCGTTTGCGCACCTCGCGTCCGTATTTGGAGTACCTCCTGGATCGGGCGTCGAAGGGATTGAACTTGCGCGACGCCGAGGTCCAGCGCACCTTTCTGGGAAAGATGCTCGCCATCGCGGCATGGCTGCCGGAGGCCACGACCCGCGACCAATTCGCCGACAAAGTCGCGCACAAGGCCAACATTACGGCCGAAGTCGTCCAGAGCGAATTTCGTAAGCTCGCCGCGAAGCGTCAGACCGGCTTGGCCCGAACCGAGTTACCGGGCCTGGGGGAGGTCAGGAAAGTCGAAAAAGCCCTGATTTGGTGGCTGATCCAACGGCCCGCCGAGGCTCTGCAGGTGGTCGAGGCGTTCGAAGAAGAAGACCTCCGCCAGCTGGTAACGCGGCGAGTCCTGGAAGTGGCCCGGAGCCTGCACGATCTCCCGCCGGATCGTGTTCCATCGGCGCTGATTCAGCGTCTAAGTGAAAGGGATGCCCAGCTCGTGACGACTATTGCGGCTGAGGTGGCTCCTCCGGTCACGCTCGTGACTGAATGCGCCCGGGCGGTCAAGCGGCTGCGCTTCGATCACGAGCGGGCGGATATCCAACGGCAGATCGACCGGCTCCAGGAACAGGGCGCCGGTTGGCAGAACGCAGAGCTGACAGCCCTCCTCAGAAAGAAAGAAGACCTTCGACATCTGATGGAAGAGCTGACCTAAGGCATTATGTTGTGGCAAGATCCGGCGCGCTTGGGGCGCCGGTGGCGGGCCTCTGGCGCAGGCCCTCGAGGGATGTTTGATGTCGATTGAAGAAAAATACGACGAAGTACGGCAGCTCATCAATATCGGAAAAGAAAAAGGGTACCTGCTGTACGACGAGGTCAACGAGATGCTGCCGTCGGAGATCACCTCTTCCGACGAACTCGATGATCTGTTCAACACCTTCGGCAGCGCCGGCATCGAGGTCATCGATTCCGACCAGAAGTACCTCCGCGACGACAAGCCGATCGATCGCACCGCGGAAGGCTCAGAGGAGCTCGAGCTCGATCTGACGCCCGGCGCCCTCGACAAGACCAACGATCCCGTCCGCATGTATCTGCGCGAGATGGGCACCGTGCCGCTGCTCACGCGCGAAGGCGAGGTCGAGATCGCCCGCCGCATCGAGCGCGGCAAGCTGGCGGTCATCAAGTCGATTTCGCGCACGCCGCTGGTCGCCAAGAAGGTCATCGAGCTCGGCGATCAGCTCCACAACGGCGATCGGACCATCCGCGAGCTGGTCATCTTCAACGACGAAGAGATCACCGACGAGCGGATCATCGAGCGCTCGAAGCAGGTCCAGAAGCAGATCGAAGCCGTCCGCAAGGCGCGCGCCGCGTCCGAGAAACTCTTCGAGAAACTCTCCGAGACACCGAAGGGCACGACGACGCGGGACAAGCGGAAGTACCGGCGGGCCCGCTGGGCGGCGATGCGGGCGCAGATCGAGCTCTCGCAGCGGATTCGCGAAATCGAGTTCACCGAGTCGGTGAAACGCCGGCTGATCGATGAGATGAAAGACGCCGTCGAGGGCGTCAAGGGCGTGCAGCGCGAGATCGAGGGATACGATCGGCTGCTCAATCCGAAGAACAAGAAGCAGAAGCTGAAGGAAGACGATCGGAAGAACGTCCTCCGTCAGATCAAGGATTACAAGCTCAAGCTCAAAGCGATGACCGACACGCTGGAGCAAGAGCCGGCGGATCTCAAGAAGACGCTCGACACCATCATCCGCGGTGAATGGCAGGCCGAGCAGGCGAAGAAAGAGCTGGTCGAGGCCAACCTGCGACTGGTGGTGTCGATCGCGAAGAAGTACACCAACCGCGGTCTGCAGTTCCTCGATCTCATTCAGGAAGGCAATATCGGCCTGATGAAGGCCGTCGACAAGTTCGAGTACCGCCGCGGCTACAAGTTCTCGACCTACGCGACGTGGTGGATTCGCCAGGCGATCACCCGCGCCATCGCCGACCAGGCACGCACCATCCGAATCCCGGTGCACATGATCGAGACGATCAACAAGCTCATTCGCACCTCGCGAGCGCTGGTGCAGGAATTGGGACGCGAACCGACCTCCGAGGAGATCGCCAAGCGGATGGACATTCCGGTGTCCAAGGTTCGCAAGGTGCTCAAGATCGCGCAGGAACCCATCTCGCTGGAGACGCCGATCGGCGAAGAGGAAGACTCACATCTTGGCGACTTCATCGAAGATCGCCAGGTCGTCTCGCCGGCCGAGGCCGTGATCAACCTCAATCTGAAGGAACAGACCGAGTCGGTGCTGAAGACGCTGACGCCGCGCGAGGAGAAGGTCATCAAGATGCGGTTCGGCGTCGGCGACGGCAGCGAGCACACGCTCGAAGAGGTCGGGCAGAGCTTCGCGGTCACGCGTGAACGCATCCGGCAGATCGAGGCGAAGGCGCTGCGCAAGCTGCGCCACCCGTCGCGGAGCCGCAAGCTCCGCGCGTTCCTCGAGGGACGAACCTCTTAACCATTGAAGATTTCGGGATTGAAGATTGAAGATTGAAAATCCAGCATGCCGGCGGAACGGAGCGATGAACGCGACAAGCGCGGGTCGTCGAACGTCGAACGCGGCCGGGCACAATCAATCTCCAATCGCCTATCTCCAATCTTCAATAAATTTGGGGCCCATAGCTCAACGGTTAGAGCCGCCGGCTCATAACCGGCCTGTTCCAGGTTCGAATCCTGGTGGGCCCACCATCCGTCTCAGGGTGGCTGCCGAAGGTCGCACCCATCAGCCCCGGTACGCAAGTGCCGGGGCTTTTTTGTTATCCGAATTCCGATGAACGCAGACATTCAACGGCTCATCGATCTGCAGCGCCTCGACTCGGCGGCGCACGACGCGGAGCGCCGAATGGCGGAGGAACCCACTCGGCTGCAGGCGCTTGACGCACGCCTCGAGACGGCACGGCAACACGTCGCCACCGCCAAGACCAGCCTGGCCGCATCGCAGACCGCACGGCGCGAAATCGAAAAAGACGTCGCCGTCCACCAGGGCCGGCTGTCGAAGTACCGCGACCAGCTGATGTCGGTCAAGACGAACGTCGAGTATCAGGCGATGCAGAAGGAAATCACCTTCGCGCAAACCGAGGTCAAGACGCTCGAAGACAAGATCCTCGAGCGCATGCTCGAAGCTGATGATCTCGGCGCGGCGGTCAAGCAGGCGGAAGGCGAGCTGGCGGCCGTTCAGAAGACGGTCGACGGCGACCGGCGCGCACTGGCCGCCGAGATCGCGGAGATGAAGCAGGTCATCGAGCGGGTCGCCGCCGAGCGGCGCGGCGTGATGAACGCGCTCGATCCGAAGGTGCTGGCGACATTCGAGCTGGTGGCCAGCCGGCGGCACGGCATCGCGGTCGCCGAAGCCCGTGACGGCATCTGCACCATCTGCCACGTCAGGCTGCGGCCGCAGGTGTTCAACACCGTACGGCGCAACGAAGAAATCATTCAGTGCGAGACCTGTTCGCGAATTCTCTACTTCGCCTCCGCACCGGCCGGCGCCGCGCAGCCCGCTTCGTGACCCGCTTGCCGTTGTTCGATCAACCTGGACCCACGCCGTCCGATCCCGGTCCAATCGTCGCGTACATCGATGGCGGCGCCCGCGGCAACCCCGGCCCGGCCGGCTACGGTGTTCGTGTCGAGCGACCGGATGGCACGCTCATCGAGGAGTTCGGCGAGGCCATTGGTGTGGCCACCAACAACGTGGCCGAGTATCGTGGCCTGCTCGCGGCACTCGAGTGGGCGCTGGCCCGCGGCATCCGCCAGGTCCACGTGCGCTCGGACTCGCTCCTGCTGGTCCAGCAGATGCTTGGCAAGTTCAAGGTCAAGAATCAAGGCTTGCAGCCGTTGCACGCGCGGGCCACTGGACTGGCGAAAGACATCGGGCGTGTTACGTTCGAGCACGTCGGACGATCGTCGAACGCCCACGCCGATCGCCTGGCCAATGCCGCTATGGACGCCGGCCGTCGCACCTGATCGCGCCGGCCAGACGGCCCGACGGCGAGCCGTCGCGCCGGTAGGAGCAGAACACGCCAGGGTGGCTGGCCGTGCACAATCCTGACTGAAAAATCGCGGTGTCTGGGACGCCGGCTTCAACGAGCTGGGCTCGAGCGGCACTCCAACCATCGAAGAACCAGCGATCCGGACGCCGAGGTCTCGTCCGCACAATCTCCAGCGTCGGGTTCGCGTCCCATGACGCGGGCTCCGCGGCAAACCACGGGCTGGACAACGACGCGGCGAATCCCGAGGCCGCGAATGCATCCCGTACATCCGGACCGACTTCGTAGCAGCAGGCGCCGATGCTCGGGCCGAGCGCGACGAGCACGTTCGCGGGCTGCACGCCAAACTCTTCGCCGAGCGCCCGGATCGCCGCCTGCGGCGCCCTCGCGGCGAGCCCGCGCCACCCGGCGTGGACGGCCGCAACCGCGCCGCTCGCCCGGTCGACCATGAGAAGCGGTACGCAGTCGGCGACCTGGACGGCAGCGGCGAGATCGGGTTCCCGGACGATGATGATGTCAGCGTTGGGCCGCGAGCGATCGGAATCGACGGGACCGACGACAACGTTCGTGCCGTGGACCTGATGCACCCTCGTCAGCTTACCGTCGTTGACGTCCATGGCTTGGGCCACCGCGCGCCAGTCTTCACCGGGCGCGCCTGGCGGCGACCGCCGGCCGAGCGGCCACGCCGAGGTCGTGAACACATGGGCGGCGAGCGCATCGAGCGGAGTGCAGACCAGCCCCGGTTTCCCTTCGAATGATCGCCAGACGAACGATGGCGACGGGGTCGGCAGTATCATCGATTCATCATGCCCGATATCATCGGCCTTGGTCTCGACTCGACTGACATCGATCGCGTCGAGTCCATCATGGAACGTTGGGGCGAGCGCTTCGTCAGGCGCGTGTTTACGGACGGCGAAATCGCCTACTGCATGCGACGGCATCGGCCGGCCATCCACTTCGCGGGAAGATTCGCGGCAAAGGAAGCCGCAATGAAGGCCTTGGGCACGGGCCACTCCCAGGAGGTGCTGTGGCGGGACGTCGAAGTCGTTCGGCACGGCGGTCCCCCAAGGCTCGTCTTGCACGGCGGCGCCTCGCGACGGTTCGTGTCGATCGGCGGACAAGCGTCGCTTCTGACCATCACCCATTCGGAGACCGTCGCTCTGGCGCAGGTGCTGCTGCTCGGCGGCTGACAACCGAGGTTGTCGTTTTCTGCACGGCGCCGCCTCGCACGCCAGCCAGCATTCCAGTGAACACCCACAACCGCTGACGTAGCACGCAGTTCCAGCCGCGCGTTGGACGCCGCCAGCAGGCACTGCTTGTGCTCGACTTCCCGCCAGGACGAACTGAGACGGGAGCATGCGACATGACGGTCAAGATTGCGCCAAACGACAAAGGAAACCCGCCGGGCAAACTCGCCGATGCGGAGCTGCACTTCACCGAAGGCCCTCTCGAAGGGCTGAAGCTGATCGGGTTTGCGATCTGGGAGCGGAGGGGTGCCGCCGGCGGCCGAAACGTCACGTTCCCCGCACGCCAGTACAGCGTCAACGGTGAACGCCGCAGTTTCGCGCTGCTGCGACCGCTGGTCGACACGACGGCTCAGAACAAAGTGCGCGACCTGATTCTCGAGGCGTTCCACGAATACGAAGAGCGGGCGGCGCTCACGCAATAGCACGCGCCCGGAATTGCAGCAGCGCAGGATTGCCGGATCCGCTTCCTACTTGGTCTTCCTTCCTGCAATCCGGCAATCGTGAAATCCTGCAATTTCCCGTTACTGAATGACGGGGAGCAGCTTGAGGTTCTCCTGCGCGCGCTTGGGCGGCAGGGTCCACTCTTCGCGAAGGCTTTTGTCGAACTCGGACCGATAGAAAGCGGCTTTCATGCCGCCGTCGATGATGTCCCAGGGCAGCACGGCGTCCTGACTGCGGTCACGGAAGATGAAATGGTCGGCGTCGATGCCCGACTCCACGACGGCGGCGCGCCAGTTCTGGCCGTTGCGCTCGGCTGCCTCGATGGCCGGCGCAACGCGGCGATCACCAAGCGACAGGAGCGCCTGGTAGTACGAGTGCCGCTCTGACTTGATGTTGAAGTACACGTTGTCGAGGTCAGCCATCAAACCTCGCAGGCGTTTGATCTTGCGGTCGGTAATCGCCGGATCCTCCATCGCCAGCCATTGGTACGCCGTGCCTGGCTTCGGGATCAGCGGGTTGACGCTGCCGACGATGCGGCCGATGTGGCCGCGTGAGCGGGCGTGCTTCACCATCCGTTCGCGCATCGCGACGGTCAGATCACGAATCGCGACCAGGTCGTCGTCTGTCTCGGTAGGGAGGCCAATCATGTAGTACAGCTTCAGGTTCTCGATGCCGCTCGCGAAGATGAGATCGGCGCGATCCAGAATCTCGTCGTTGGTGACGGTCTTGTTGATCACGCGGCGCAGGCGATCCGAACCGGTTTCCGGCGCGATGGTGATGGAGCGTTCACCGCTCGCCCTCAGAAGCCGGACGATCGGTTCGGTGAGATCGTCGAGCCGAAGCGACGCCGGGCTGATCGCGTAACCCATCTCGTGAAGGCGGGAAAGAATCCGCTCGATGTCGGGGTGGTCGCACAGCGCAATCGACACGAGACCGACGCGGCTCGCATATGATCGCGCCTGCTCCGCCAGCTCGATGATGCGATCGGTCGGAAACGACCGCACCGGCAGGTAGTTGTATCCGGCCCAGCAGAACCGGCACAGATTGGCGCAGCCGCGAACCACTTCGACGAGAAATCGCGATCCGAACTCAGTGTCGGGCGTGAAGATGCTCGTCGCCGGCGGATCGAGCGCATCTGTCGTTTTGACAGCGGCCTTGCGTACGGGTAACGGCGCGGTCGACGTGGTGTAGCCGGCCAGACGACCGTCAGGACCATAGTGCGGCTCGTAGAACGAGGGCACGTAGAAGCCGCGTTCCTGCGCGAGCCTGGCGAGGAGATCGTCGCGATTCGAGGCCGCACTGACCGCGCGCGCCAGCGCCGGCACGAGCTCCTCGCCTTCGCCGGCCGCGATCACGTCGGCAAAGGGCGCGAGCGGCTCGGGGTTGACGAAGGTCACTGCGCCACCGATGAGAACGAGCGGATGATGCGCCGAGCGCTCGGCCGCGTATCGTGGCAGGCCGGCCAGCTTGAGGATTGTCAGGACGTTGACGTAGTCCCACTCGAACGACACCGAGAAGGCAATCACGTCGAACTCGGCGATCGGCGTCTGCGACTCGAGCGTAACCGGCACCGTTCTCGACGCCGCCATCTCGGCCAGCTCTTGCTTCGGCGGCAGGAAACACCGCTCGCAGACGATGTCGTCGCGGGCGTTGAGCAGCCGGTACACGGTCTGAAAGCCGAGGTTCGACATCCCCACCCAATAGGTGTTGGGGAACGCCAGCACCACGCGCAGACGATCGCCGTGGGGTTTGACGACGTAACCCGTTTCCTTACCGAGGATGGCTTGTGCGTGCTCGCGCTGTTGCCAGGATTTCACAATGGCCAGGGGCGCCGGCCAATCGGCGCACCGATCGGCCCGCGGACGAGGCGCCGGTGCGCCAGCCGGTTGAGGTGCCGGCGATTCGGCCTCTCACGCTCTGGCGCAGACGCTCGCGGACTCCGTGGATTTACTTACTCTACCACCGTCGCCCGGACCGCCTGGCACGGCCGGGCCACGCATCACCCCTCCTGACGGCGCAGGAAGGCCGGGACGTCGAACGCGGGCGCCAGATCGGCGCCGTCACCGAGCTCGTGTGAGCCGGCGGAGCTGTCAGGAGCGACCGGCACCGTGCCGCCGCCGACGGCGACCGGCAGTTCGAAGAGCGGCTTGCGCGCCGCTCCGATACGGGGCACCAGCGCGCGTTCCGGCACCGGAGCGACCGCCATCGGGGCCGGCTCCGCGCGCAGGCGGGCGACGTCGGCGTAATGACTCATGTCGACCGGCGTCTGGGTGCTCGCGTTCGGCCGGACCGACGAGACGAAGCCGCCGAACCCCGTGGCGATGACGGTGATCTTCACCTTGCCCTTGAGTGTCGGATCGACCACGGCGCCGAAGATGATGTTCGCGTCCTCGTCGGCGGCTTCCTGGACGATGGTCGAGGCGTTGCTCACCTCCACCAGCGACAGATCCGGGCCGCCGGTCACGTTGATGATCACGCCGCGCGCGCCGGTAACCGAGGCGCCCTCGAGCAGCGGGCTCGAGATGGCCCGGCGGGCGGCGTCGACCGCGCGGTCGTCGCCGTCGGACATGCCCGTCCCCATCATGGCGTAGCCCATGCCGGACATGATGGTCTTCACGTCAGCGAAGTCCAGGTTGATCAAGCCCGGGACGAGAATCAGATCCGAGATGCCCTGGATGGCCTGCCGCAGCACGTCATCGGCCGTCGTGAAGGCGTCGACCATCGGCGTCGACCGGTCGATGATCGTCAGCAGCCGCTCGTTGGGGATCGTGATGATCGTGTCGACGCAGTCGCGCAGGGCTTCCAGTCCGCGCTCGGCCTGCAGCAACCGCTTCTTGCCCTCGAACTTGAACGGCTTGGTGACGACCGCCACCGTCAGTGCGCCCAGTTCGCTGGCCAGACTGGCGATGACCGGCGCGGCGCCCGTGCCGGTGCCGCCGCCGAGTCCGGTGGTCACGAAAATCATGTCGGCGCCGTCGAGGGCCTGAATGATCTTCTCGGTATCTTCGAGCGCTGCCGAGCGCCCGACGTTCGGATCGGCGCCGGCGCCGAGGCCCTTGGTCAGCTTGCCGCCAATCTGCAGCTTGACCGAGGCGGCGTTGTTGCGCAGCGCCTGCACGTCGGTGTTGGCGACGATGAATTCGACGCCATCGAGACCGGAGCGCGTCATGCGATTGACGGCGTTGCCGCCGCCGCCGCCGACGCCGATCACTTTGATGCGGGCGCCGATGCTGATGTCCTCCTCGAGCTTCAGCCTCAGTCGCGCTTCTTCGATCGCTTCGCCGGCGTCCGGAACATTCGGCAAATCGGACATTCGTGTCTCCTTTGTCACGCAGGTCCTCGGACCGCGCATCGGGCAGGCCTCGCCGGCCTGCTGGTGATCAGAAGAACTCCCTCAGAAAACGTCGCAGCGTGCCTGACAAGCGGACCAGTGCGCCGTGCCCGATGGGCGCCCGCCCCGCGTCGTTGTTCGAATTGCGGTACGAGTACAGCGACAGTCCCACTGCCGTCGCGAAGGACGGGCTGTTCACGTGATCCGCCAGGCCGCCGACGCCGGTCGGGCAACCGCGGCGGATCGGCAAATCGAATATCTGCTCGGCGATCTCCGGCATGCCGTCGAGAATCGCGCCGCCGCCGGTCAGCACGATTCCGGAGTTGAGGCTCTTTTCGTAGCCGGCGCGCCGGATTTCGTCCCACACCATGTGGAAGATCTCCTCGGCGCGCGGCTGGAGAATCTCCGACAGGATGCGCCGCGCCATGACCCGCGGCTTGCGGCCGCCGACGCTGGCGACCTCCATCGTGTCGTCTTCGTCGACGAGGGACGACAGCGCGCACCCGCACTTCCGCTTGATCTTCTCCGCGTCCGGCACGGGCGTCCGCAATCCGACCGCGATGTCGTTGGTGAAGTGATCGCCGCCGATCCCGACGACGGCGGTGTGCCACAGGCTGCCGCGCTCGTAAATCGCGATGTCCGTGGTGCC
>Ga0111538_10010657_pt1 | contig 12218 bp, 7 predicted proteins | sample SoiMethybrSBSTD1_FD_79669 | JGI IMG/M metagenome (GOLD analysis project Ga0111538, IMG submission 79669) | Bulk soil microbial communities from a Populus tree surrounding site in Tennessee, USA - Soil MetaG P. TD hybrid SBSTD1 (version 2)... | ecosystem: Environmental > Terrestrial > Soil > Tree...
GCTACGTCCTCGATCGTGAGATCCGTCCGGGAGCGCGCCATGACGGTCCGGCGGATGGGAGATCCATCGCGGAGCTGAAGCATGGCCCGGTCGGCGACGCCATCGGGCAGCTTCACGCGTACCGCGGCGGCCGGGCCGAGCCTCAGCTCGAGTCTCCCGCCGCTCTCCGCATCGGAGTAGACCGCGAAGGCGGGGGCGAAGCCCCGGAGGAGGGCGACGACGGCCTGTCCCACCGTGGGCCCGCGGAGCACGAACGCACCCTGCGCGTCCGTGAGGGTCGTCGCGACGGCGCTTCCCTCCGGAGGATCGACGATCGTGTTCCCGAGCAGCACGAGCACGACCGCTCCCGGCGCGGGACGACCTTCGGGATCGACGACGACACCTCGCGCGAGTCCCCGTTCCGTGAGCCGGAGCTCGACGTCGGGAGCCTCGCGCTCCCCGCCGACGTCGACCTTCACCTCGTCCGAGTCACCGTACTCGAGGTGCGACGCGCGGAGGCGGGCGGAGCCCACGGGAACCTCGATGCTGAACGTGCCGTCGGAACCCACGGTCGCGGACCGCAGGTCGTCGGCACCCGACCTCGCGGTCACGCTGGCTCTTTCCGCGGGCGATCCGTCCGGATGGACGACGCGCCCGCGAATCGCCTGACCGCGACCGAGCACGATCTTGACCGGCTCTTCCGCGCCGGAGTCGATCCCCGACCGTCGCTGCGTCGCGTAATTCGACGCCTCGACACGAAGCTCGAGGGCCGTGCGGCGCGGGAGACCCTTCAACGAGGCCAAGCCGGTGCCGTTGGTGCGCGCGCTCTTCTTCACGATCACGCCGCGCTCGTTTTGCGCCGAGACCAGAGCCCCGGAGATCGGACGATCGCTCGCATCACGAACGTCGACGGCGATCGCATCTCCGGAATCGACGCGCATCGTGCCGAGGTCGGTCGTCGGCCCCGCTTCGGCGTTCCCCCGACGCCTCGCCGGAAGCGCCTCCTCGGGAAACACCTCCAGCTCGAAGCTCGAGGAGAGAACGGGACCGAGGGTCAGCCTTCCATCCGGTTGGCAGGTCGCGTCCCTCACGCTTCCGGGCCGGGCCATCTTCGCCCAGCGGTCGAGCCGATCCTCGGTCGACAAGATCGCCTTGCAGGCGACCGGGGTGTCCCGCTCGTCGAGAACCCGAGCCGAGATCCGGTGCGGCGTGCCGAGCACGAGGCTCATCGCCTCGGCCTCCGGCCCCTGGCGCGCGCGGGCCGCCATCCCGCGCGGATCGTCCCAATCGCCGGCGAGCACGAGAGTCTCGACCGGAGCATCCACGTGGATCGCGAAGGTGCCATCCGCGGAGCTGAGGACCGGCGTGCTCTCGCCCGCACACGTCCAGCTCCCCTCGGTGGAACGGGCCGCGATGTCGGTCCGAACGGGAACCTGTGAGACGCCCGTGCCCTCGGACGTGGTCACGCGACCGCGTTGGATCACGGGCTCGCGCCAGGGAACGCGCATCCGAATCCGATCCGATGAGCGCGTCGCCGCGATCGCGGAGCACGTCCAGGATCGGTCCGGCCGGCCGACGCTGAGCGTGTAGTCCCCCGGTCGTAACGGTGGAAGCGCGATCGAGCGCTGATCTCCGACTTCCCTTTCGATCGGTGCCTCGCCACTCTTCTTTTGGAGGCGCACGACGAAGCGTCCCTGCACCTCGGCGGGCAGCTCCACGGTGAGTGCCGCGGCCCGGCCCAGCTTGCACGTGTCGCCCGTGACGTCCGCCGTCAGCCAGCGGTCCGAAGTGCATCGCGCCCTCGCGCATCCTTCGGCGAGCACGGCTTGCCCCGTCGCGTCGATCGCGATCGGCACTCCCTCGGGCCGGACGCACGCAATCTTGGCCGTGGCATCGCGAGCCCCATCCGGCGTCTCCACCCGCACGACGCGGCCGGCGGCATCCGCCCCGCCGGCCGCGACGCACGAGAATACGATCACTCCAGCGCGAACCCACCGTTCGGATCGGGTTCCGGCGAGGGCGACGGAATGGGATCGGGCGGCAGCGGCCACAGCTCGTCGTGGTCGACCACGCAATCGCATCCGTTTTCGCAGCTGCAGCATGCGTAGTACCCCGATCGGCACGAGACGTTGCACGACGTCGACCAGAAGTTGAACGCGCGGTGACATGTCACCGAGCACGTTTCGGACTGCCAACCACCCGAGTCACAGGTCGCCAACCACGTCGCCGGATCGGACCCGGCCGAGGGTTCCGCGGAAGACACCATCGTCGTCGCCAGGACGGCAAGCAAGACCTCGAGCATGGAAGATGCGCACCTCGAGGAGGCGCTTGGGGACGGATCATAGACCCGGACGCTCGGGGCTGTACGGCGCCGGCGCGACGTGCGGCGGGTCCGGAATGCAGCCGCACACCGCGTTTTGGCTGAGGCTGGGATTGGTGCAGCAGGCGTAGTGGCCGTCGGCGCAGGAAATGCCGCACGCGCTTTGCCAACCCCACCCGCTCACGTTGACGGTCCACCGCGTCTCGCAGGAGCGCGCGCCTTCGCCGCCGCTATCGCAGATCTGAATCGCCGGCGCCAGCACTTCAGCGGATTGACCGCACGGCGCGTCGGGTGCGGACAGGAGCCGTTCGGCGGGCGTCTCGGCCAACGCCGCACGCAGCGCCCACGCGAGAAGCAATACGGCCGGTATCCATCTCGATCGCCGAATCATGGTCGAAGCCTTCCGAGGATCGCGGGACGCGGATGATGATGGCCCGGGGTCAGCGCGGCTGCATGACGCTAGACACTTTGAGAGGTTTCCGATCCGAAACCCTCTTCTTTGGGTATGCTCTCCGGCTCACTTCACGGAGACTTCGCCATGACCGGTGCCGCCGCCCTCTTGCTCGCCCTCAAGGCGATGACCGTGGACGACTTGTGGACGATCGAGCGCGTGGGCGCGCCCGTGCTGTCCCCCGACGGGAAGCTCGTCGCGTACACCGTGTCGGTGCCGAACGTCGAGAAGAACAACTCCAACAGCGACGTGTGGCTCGTCCCCGCCGACGGGAGCCGCCAGCCGCGGCGGCTCACGTGGAACGACGGCGCGGACGGAAGCCCGGTGTTCAGCCCCGACGGAAAGAGGCTCGCGTTCGTATCGAAGCGTGGGGACGCTCCGCCGCAGCTCTACGTGCTGCCGCTCGACGGCGGCGAAGCCGAGCGGCTCACGAACCTCCCCGTCGGCGTGGACGATCCGAAGTGGTTCCCGGACGGAAAGCGCATCGCGTTCCTGGCACCGACGTGGCCGGACGTCAACGACGACTGGGATGCGGTGAAGAAGCGCACGGACGAGCGGGAGAAAGACAAGGTCAAGGCGAAGATCTCCGAGAACCGGTTGTGGCGCTACTGGGATCACTACCTCACCGACGGGCAGTTCCCCCACGTCTTCCAGCTCGACATCGAGTCGGGGAAGGTCACCGACCTCACGCCGGGGCTTAAGCGCTATATGGGGCTCATGGAGCTCGCGGGGAGCTACGACATCGCGCCCGACGGGAAAGAGATCGCGTTCTCCGCGAACGCGACCGAGCCGCCGTACCGCGAGCTGAACTACGACCTGTTCGCCGTAAGGCTTCCGGGGGGGACGCCGGTCAACCTCACCGCCGTCAATGCGGCCGACGACTCGCGGCCGCGGTACACGCCGGACGGCCGGTCGATCGTGTACGGCCGGCAATCGCGTCCGAACATCGACTCCGACTTCACGCGCCTGGCGCGGCTCGACCGGCGCGACTGGCGCTCCGTGCCCCTGACCCCGGAGTTCGACGCGCCCGCGTCGGACTGGACCGTTTCGGAAGACGGCGTCGTGTACTTCACCGCCGAGGACCACGGCAAGGTGCACCTCTACACGGTGCCGCTGTCGGGCGGGAAGCCGCGGGCGATCGTCATGGGAGGGAGCATCGGAAGCCCGGCCGTGGCGCGCGCGGGTGGGGTGGTCTTCACGAAGCAATCGCTGGCGTCGCCGGCGGAGGTCTACCGCGCGCTGCGGGACGGGAGCGGCGTCGACGCGCTCACGCACGTCAACGACGAGCGCATGAAGGCGTTCGACGTGGGGCGAGTGGAGGACGTGCGGTTCAAGGGAGCGACGGGCGACGAGGTGCAGATGTTCGTCGTCTACCCGCCCGGACACGACGGGTCGAAGAAGGCACCGCTCGTGCAGATGATTCACGGCGGGCCGCACGGCTCGTGGACGGACGCGTGGAGCTACCGCTGGAACCCGCTCCTGTTCGCGGCGCCCGGCTACGTCGTCGCCTGCGTCAACTTCCACGGGTCGATGGGATCGGGGCAGAAGTTCGCGGATGCGATCGTGGGCGCGCACGGCGACAAGCCCTTCACGGACATCATGAATGCGACCGACACGCTCATCGATCGCGGGATCGTCGATCCGGACCGCATGGCCGCTGCGGGCGGGTCGTACGGCGGGTATCTCACCGCGTGGATCCTCGGGCACACGGACCGCTTCAAGGCGCTCGTCGTTCACGCGGGCGTGTACGACCTCATGGGACAGTTCGCGTCGGACGCGGCGTACGGGCGGTCGAACAACTACGGCGCCGAGCCGTGGGTCGACCCGGAGCGGATCGACCGGTACTCCCCCAGCCGCTTCGCCGCGAATTTCAAGACGCCGACGCTCGTCATCCACGGCGAGAAGGACTACCGCGTTCCCTACTCGCAGGGCATGAACCTGTACGGCGTGCTGACCGGCAAGGGCGTGCCCGCGAAGATCCTCGTGTTCCCCGAGGAGAACCACTGGGTGCTCAAGGCGCAGAGCGCCAAGATCTGGTACGGCGAAGTGCTCGGTTGGCTCGACAGGTGGATGCGGGCGCCCAACCGCTGACATCGCGGAGCTTGGCCGCGCGGCCGGGCGCGCCGACCGTATGTTGGTTCGGGAGATACCACCCATGCGAAGCCTCGCGGTCGCTTCCTTCCTTCTGCTCACGCCGCAGTCTCCGCTGCTCGCGGACGAGGTCGCCGACAAGATCAAGGACGGCGTCCGGCTCCACGACGCGCAGGACTACGACGGCGCGATGGCGATCTACAGGTCGATCCTCAAGGATCATCCCCACCACCCCAGCGCGGTCTACGAGCTCGCGTACTCGATGCGCGCGGCGGGCGTGGACAAGTCGGAGGTGCTCGCGTTCCTCGAGAACGAGACGGACAGTGGAACGCCGCAGCATTTCTCGATCTACATCCTGCTCGGCTCGGCCTACGACGACGCCGGCGAGCTCGAGAAGGGCGAGCGCGCGTTCCGGCGCGGCCTCGAGGTCGCGCAAGACTCCCCCGACCTCCACTACAACCTCGCGGTCAATCTGAGCTATCAGAAACGATGGCCGGAGGCGATGACGGCGTACGTCTCGGCGCTGTCGGCGCGACCGGAGCATGCCAGCTCGTGGTTCGGGCTCGCGAACGCCTGCGATGAGAGCGGGCGAAGCCCGCGCGCCTTCGTGGCCTACGCGCGAGCTGCATCCATGGAGCCTGCGAGCGCCCGCGGGCGCGACGGCGCCGCGCGCCTCTGGCCGCTGCTCTTCGCTTACGTGGAGAAGGAGAAGGACGCGAAACCCGGGAAGCCCGCGAACGTCACGATCAGCATCCCCTCGTCGCCGGAGACCGAGCAGCCGCAGTCGAAGAAGAAGCGGAAGAAGAAGAAGGACGACGCGTCGGACCCGGTCGCGATGGAGGCGCTCGGCACGAGCATCGTCGCGGCCAACCGCTGGGTCGAGGAGTGGGAGACGAAATCGGACGCTGCGTTCTTCGCGCATGCCCTGGACAGCGTCACCGCGATCGCGTCGGAGCTGGAGGTGAAGGACGACGCCTTCTGGGCCGTCGTCCTGCCCTATTTCGACGACGCTCGGGCGAAGAATCTCCTCGAGCCGATGGCGTACGTGCTGCGCGATGCCGCGGGCGACGCGGACGCGAAGCGCTGGCTGGAAGAGAACCGCAAGCGCGCCGACTCGTTCGAGGAGTGGGCGCGCTCGCGGAAAAAGTAGGCGCTCAGCTTCCGGTCTGGATCCGCATCCCGTAGAACGAGCGCCACACGAAGAACGCCGAGACGAGGAAGAAGACGAGCGCCAAGACGTGGGCGATCATCGGCCCCTGCTGCGCCGCCATGCTCACGGCGAGCTCCACGGCGAGAAGGCCGAAGAGTGTCGTGAACTTGATGACCGGGTTCATCGCCACCGACGACGTGTCCTTGAATGGGTCGCCGACCGTGTCGCCGACGACGGTCGCGGCGTGCAGCTCGGTGCCCTTCTCCTTCAGGTCCACCTCGACGACCTTCTTCGCGTTGTCCCACGCGCCGCCGGCGTTCGCCATGAAGATCGCCTGGTAGAGGCCGAAGAGCGCGATCGAGATCAGGTAGCCGATGAAGAAGAACGGCTCGACGAACGCGAAGGCGAGCGTGCCGAAGAATACCGCGAGGAAGATGTTGAACATCCCGCGCTGCGCGTACTGGGTGCAGATGCCGACGACCTTCTTCGAGTCCTCGACCGAGGCCTTGGTGGCGCCCTCGAGCTTGATGTTGCGCTTGATGAACTCGACGGCGCGGTAGGCGCCTGTCGTGACCGCCTGGATCGACGCGCCGGTGAACCAGTAGATCATCGCCCCACCGGCGATGAGCCCGAGCAGGAACGGCGCGTGGAGCAGCGAGAGCTTGTCGATGTTCTCGGTCAGACCGTGCGTCAGCGCGACGATGATCGAGAAGATCATCGTCGTCGCGCCGACGACGGCGGTCCCGATGAGCACCGGCTTGGCGGTCGCCTTGAAGGTATTGCCCGCGCCGTCGTTCTCCTCGAGCGCGTGCTTGGCGCGCTCGAAGTTCACGTCGAAGCCGTAGGTCTTCTTGAGCTCCTCCTTGATGCCGGGGAGCTGCTCGATCGTCGAGAGCTCGAAGACCGACTGGGCGTTGTCCGTGACCGGGCCGTAGGAGTCCACCGCGATCGTCACGGGACCCATGCCGAGGAAGCCGAAGGCCACGAGGCCGAAGGCGAACACGGCCGGCGCGAGCATGAGCTCCGCAAGCCCGTAGCCGCTCACCCAGTACGCGATCGACATCAGGGCCAGGATCGACATCCCGAGCCAGTAGGCCGAGAAGTTGCCGGCGACGAGGCCGGAGAGGATGTTCAGCGACGCGCCGCCCTCGCGAGAGGACGTCACGACCTCGCGCACGTGCGCCGAGTTCGTCGACGTGAAGACCTTGACGAACTCCGGGATGATCGCGCCCGCGAGCGTGCCGCACGTGATGACGGTCGAGAGCTTCCACCACAGGCTCCCGTCGCCCAGACCCGGGATCATCAGGTAGGAGACGAGGTAGGTCAGCACGACCGAGACGATCGACGTCAGCCACACGAGGCGCGTCAGCGGCGCCTCGTAGTCCATCTTGTCGGCGTTCTGGTACTGGCTCTTCGCGATCGCCTCGTTGATGAAGTACGAGCCGGCGGACGCGATGACCATCATCACGCGCATCGTGAAGATCCAGACGAGGAGCTGGACCTGGACCGCGGGGTCCTTGACGGCCAGCAGGATGAAGGAGATCAGCGCGACGCCGGTGACGCCGTACGTCTCGAAGCCATCGGCGGAGGGGCCGACCGAGTCGCCCGCGTTGTCGCCCGTGCAGTCGGCAATGACGCCGGGGTTCCGCGCGTCGTCCTCCTTGATCTTGAAGACGACCTTCATCAGGTCGGAGCCGATGTCCGCGATCTTCGTGAAGATGCCGCCCGCGATGCGAAGCGCTGCGGCGCCGAGCGACTCGCCGATCGCGAAGCCGATGAAGCAGGGGCCCGCGTACTCGCCCGGCACGAAGAGCAGGATGCACAGCATGAGGAGCAGCTCGACCGAGATGAGCGCCATCCCGATCGACATGCCGGCCTTCAGCGGGATCGCGTAACAGGGGTAAGGCTTCCCGCGCAGCGACGCGAACGCGGTGCGCGAGTTGGCGAAGGTGTTGATGCGGATGCCGAACCACGCGACGCCGTAGCTCCCCGCGATGCCGACGAGGCTGAAGAACAGGATGATGAGCACGCGCGCCAGCGGCATGTGCTGCAGGAAGAAGAAGTAGACGAAGATGATCGAGCCGATGAATGCTTCGAGGATGAGCAGGAACTTGCCCTGCTGGGTCAGGTACGTCTTGCACGTCTCGTAGATCAGCTCCGAGATCTCGAGCATCGAGGCGTGCACCGGGAGGTTCTTGAGCTGGGTGTAGATCGCGAGGCCGAAGGCCAGGCCCAGGATCGACACGACGATGCCGCCCATCAGGATCGTGCGGCCCCCCAGCCCGCCGAAGAACGTCGCCTGACCGAGATCGGGGAGGTGGAGGTTGGCCTCGCCTCCCGCGTGCGGTGCTGCTTCCTGGGCGAGCGCGGGCAGCGGGGCCACCAGCGCGAGCGCGATCAGCGCCAAGGGCGCGATCGCGATCAGTTTCCGGAACCAACTCGACGTACTCATCCGCCTCATCCTCCGTGTTCGGTTTGGAGGGGTTGGCCGCCCGCCGCCCGGCGGACGCTTCATCGCCCCGCGCCTTCCCGCCCAAACCCCCGTTTCTCCATGTCCAAAGGGCGGAAAGCCGGAGGGTTATAGCATGACCCGGGTGACCCGAACGAAAGTCTGTGGAATGACGCGGATGGAGGACGCCCGGGCCGCGGTGGAGGCCGGAGCGGACGCGATCGGGTGTCTCGTCGGGCTCGATTACGACGTGCCGGATCGCATCGAGCCGGAGGTCGCCCGCGCGATCTTCGCCTCGGTTCCGCCTGCGGTCGCCAGGGTTCTCGTCACGCACAGACCCGGCATTTCGGAGGTGGTCGAGCTCGCGCTCGCGACCGGCGCCTCCGAAGTCCAGCTCCACGGCGCGTTCCCGCTCGAGGCGATCCAGGAGCTCAGGGTCCGCGCTCCGCATCTGGCCGTCGTCAAGTGTGCGCACGTCGTCGACGAGGGCTCGATCGAGGATGCGGTGCGCGCGGCCGCCGCCGCGGATCGCGTGCTCCTCGACTCGCGGACCGCCGACCGCATCGGCGGGACGGGGCGTGTGCACGACTGGTCGATCAGCGCTCGGATCGTCGAGCTTTCACCTTCGCCCGTCATCCTCGCGGGGGGCCTTACGCCGGAGAACGTCGCCGAGGCGATCGCGCGGGTCCGGCCGTGGGGCGTGGACGTGAACTCCGGGGTGCGCGGCGCCGACGGGCGCAAGTCGCACGAGAGGATCCGAGCTTTCGTGGCTGCGGCGAAGGGTCAGGGGATCCGGTAGATCGCGATCGACTCCCCCGCCCATCCGATCGGCGTCATCGACGTGCGCACGCGATCCATCCACGTCGCGACGAGGTCGGCCTCGATCGCCGCGCGCTGCTCCCGGGTGACGAGGCCCGCGGACGTCATGCGCTCCACGACGCGCCCCGGCCCCTCGCGGAGCAGCGCTTCGACGGCAGAGCGCGTCGTGAACCCCCGCCGGATCGCCTCGCGCGCGAACTCCCGCTCACGGTCGAGGTACAGGCCCTGGAGGAGGGTCGCCGAGATCGCGACGGTTCGGCCGCTCTCGAGCCGTACCGGAGGGCGCTCCGGGTAGAAGTCGAAGAAGAAGGCGATCTTGCGGAAGCCGATGCCGTAGGCCGAGGGATCGGCAGTCCCGAAGTACGCGAGATCGATCTCCGGCACGCCGTGACGGTCCATCCAGGTCTTGAGGCGCCCGAGGTCCTGTCCCCAATCCAAGTTCGAGTCCACCAGGTGGTGCATCGCCCCGCTTCGCCCGCCGGCGAGGACGTTGAAGTACGAGAGGTAGCCCGGTGTCGCGAGCGCGAACGACACGAAACACGACGCGACGAGCGCCGCGACGGCCACGCGTTTGAGCCCGCGCGACGCGAGGCGCGCGGCCAGCGGTGCGATCGCGAGGCACAGGAGCGGGTAGAGCGGCGTGAGGTGGCGATGCCCGATGTTGAACCGGCTCGCGATCGATACCGCGGCGAAGCCCAAGACCGGGAGCGCGACGAACCAGCCGTCGAAGCTACGGCCGCGCGTCCGCCTCAGGCCCTCCACGAGCGCCCACGCGAGCAGCGCCATGAAAGCGAGCGGGGTCTTCAGGGCGAACGCCTCGGGGAAATATCGCCACCATCCCGCGACCGATTCCTCGCCGTCCAGGAACGCGACGCGCTCTTTGGATTCGGCGCGCGCGTACGCGATGCCGAACAGGTAGGCCTCCGGCAGCAGGTGACGGTCTCGCCCCAGCGCGAGGGACGCCGGAAGGCCGCCCTCCTGGCGCTCCAGGAACTCCCATGCGAGCGAGCGGCCGGGTGCCGCGGCGTATCGGAAACCGTAGCCGGCCCAGACGACGACGTAGGCGATCGCTCCCGCCATCGCGAGACCGGTCAGCGCGTGGCGCCAGGCGATGCGCCTCGTCGCGGCCGCGATCGAGACGAGGCCCGCGAGGGCCGGGACGAGCAGCACGCACGAGTACTTCGAGAGGAGGGCGGTGCCGAGCGCGATCCCGACGAGGACGAGCCGTCGCCAGGACGGGGCACGTAGCCAGCGCCACGCCGCCCAGAGGGTCAGCGTCGCCCCCAGCGCGGCCGCCAGGTCGGTCGTGACGAGGCGCGCGTGCGCGAGGAGCGTCGGGCACGTCGCGGCGAGGGCGAGCGCCAAGAGCGCCGGCCCCTGCCCGTGCATCTCCCGCGTGAAGCCGTACACGGCGAGGAGGAGGACGACGCCGAGCGCCAGGACCGGAAGCCGCGCCCGCACGAGCCGCTCCGCCGGCCTTTGCCGGAGGATCTGGCGGCCCAGCGTCCACGGGTCGGCGCCGTCCCACGCCGTGCTTCCGTAGTCGAGTCCGCCGCGCCCGGTCAGGACGAGCGCGCTTCCCGAGAGGTACTTCACGAGCGGCGGGTGCTCGGGGTTCAGCCGGAAGTCGCCGCGCTCGGCGTACGCCACCCCGGCGGCGATGTGAGCGGTCTCGTCGAAGGTCGCGGAATCCCCGCGCAGCGAGAAGAAGCCCGCGAGCGCGAAGAGCGCGCACAGGGCGGGGACCGCGACACGGTGCGACATGAAAAGGGGTCTGACCCTAATCCCTCAAGTGGTACGGGACCGAGGTGACGACCACGTTGCGGCGGAACAGGAGCGCGCCCTTGATGAGCAGCGCGCGCTGGTTGTGGAGCAGATGGTGCCACCACCGGGCGGGCACGAACTCGGGGAGGAGGACGGTGACGAAGTCCTCGGGGCGCTCCTCGTTCGTGATCTCGATGTACTCGAGGAGCGGCTCCATGACCGAGCGGAAGGGGGACGCGAGGATCTCGAGGCGGATGCCTCGCCCCCACTGCGACCACTCGCGCCGGATCTCCTCGGTCGCCTGCGCGTCCACGTCCACGTAGATCGCGCGCACGTCGTCGGAGAGGGTGCGCGCGTAGTCGAGCGCCTGTACGACCGCCCGATGCACGCCGCCGATCGGCACGATGACCGTGTTGTGCTTGCGCGCCGCGATCTCCATCCCCCGCAGCGAGAGCTGCTTCGCGACCCGCGCGTAGTGGCGGTGGATCGCGAGGAAGAACGCGACGAGGGTCGGGATCAGCAGGACGATGATCCACGCACCCTCGGTGAACTTCGTGATCGCGACGATGACGAGCACGATCCCGGTGAGCGTGGCGCCCACCGCATTGATGACCATCGAGTGACGCCAGCCGGGCTTCCTCTCCCGGCGCCACTTCACGACCATGCCCGACTGCGAGAGCGTGAAGGACACGAACACGCCGAGCATGTAGAGGGGGATCAGGCGGTGGGTGTCGCCGCCGAACGCGACGAGGAGCACGCCCGCCAGGAGCGACAGCACGAGGATCCCGTTGGAGAACGCGAGCCGGTCCCCCTGGTTCGCGAACTGCCGCGGCAGGAACCGGTCCTTCGCCACGATCGAAGCAAGCCGCGGGAAGTCCGAGAAGGCGGTGTTCGCCGCCAGCACGAGAATCATCGTGGTCGCGGCCTGGACCATGTAGTAGAGCGGCCCCCGTCCGCCGAGGATGGCGCGGTTCAGCTGGGAGATGACCGTCTCTTCGTTACGGGGGATGACGTGGTAGGCGTCGGCGAGGAGCGTCGTGCCTATGAACAGGCCCACGCCCAGCACCGCCATGATGATGAGGGTGACGCCCGCGTTCCGCGCCTCCGGCGGCTTGAACGCGGGAACGCCGTCGGAGATCGCCTCGATCCCGGTGAGCGCCGTGCACCCGTTGGCGAAGGCGCGCAGCACGAGGAA
>Ga0111538_10010659_pt1 | contig 12216 bp, 9 predicted proteins | sample SoiMethybrSBSTD1_FD_79669 | JGI IMG/M metagenome (GOLD analysis project Ga0111538, IMG submission 79669) | Bulk soil microbial communities from a Populus tree surrounding site in Tennessee, USA - Soil MetaG P. TD hybrid SBSTD1 (version 2)... | ecosystem: Environmental > Terrestrial > Soil > Tree...
GAAGTTAAAGCAGGGACATGAGGGGAGGACGTTTTATGAAGAAAAACCTGAAGTGCATGGCTTGACAACTGACCTGTTATCCTATGAATTCATTCCATCCTTAGATGTTCCACCCTCGCTAAAAGAATTACTTGCGTTAAATACGGCCGAAGGTTTTTCGAAAATGTTGGAAGAAGTAAAAAGGCACCAGCAACAAGACTCTACTGCATTCGCTTTTGAGACGTATGTCACCATCGGACAACAATTGCTGTCAGAAAAGGATTTTGATAACGGCGCAAAATGGGCGGCAAATTTCCAGGACATGTTTCCAACTTCCGTATCTGCCCACACAATTGCAGGGCGTTGTTATCTTGAATTAGGCAAGAAGACTGATGCAATAGCAATGTATTCTAACGCCCTTAAGCTGCTTCCAACCGATTCCTATCTTCAACCTTCCGATAAGGATTACTTAAAGAGCGCAATTGAGGCTCGTCTCCAGCAACTCTCCCAGTGAATTCATTCCTAGAGGTATATGGGAAAGGGTAATAGGGGAAACTACTTGAGTATTGATTGTTGATTATTGATTATTGATTTGTGATCCCGATAACTATCGGGATCAGTGTTACATTCGGAAGTCATCGTGGTACAAAAAACACTCAACACCCAGCACTCAATAAATCAATACTCAAGGTGTTTTTCCAATAAACTTCTAGACCGTTATACCTCTATACCTCTATACCCAATTTTGAATCTATTCTTTTTGTCTTATCTTGAGTGGAATGACCATGCCCACTCCCTCGCACCAACTCATAACTCCTAACTCATAACTCCTAACTCAAATGGAGCACATCCCATTAACCGAACGGAAATACCTGCCTACATACATATTTGTCACCAGCTTGTTTCTACTATGGGGTGTTGCTATATCCATGGGCGACGTGCTTAATCGGCATTTCCAGAAAGTACTCGGCGTAACTTTGGCAGAATCAGGCCTCGTACAATTCTCAATCTTCGGTGCGTATGGCATAATGGCAATTCCTGCCGGCTTGTTTATGAACCGATTTGGTTATAAGAATGGATCCTTGCTGGGGTTATGTCTTTATGCCGTTGGTGCATTTATGTTTATTCCGGCAGCCGGCGCTGAGTCATTTGGCTTTTTCAGGTTTGCATTGTTCGTATTGGCGTGTGGTTTAGCAACGCTTGAAACTGTTGCTCACCCATTTTCTGCTTCGTTAGGTGACGAGCGAAAATCCGAACAGCGAATTAATCTGTCGCAAACGTTCAATGCGGTCGGTACGATCATTGGACCGTTTTTAGGAGGCTTTGTTATCTTGGCAGACAAGGTAACAGGAAATACTCAGGAGGACCTCGTTTCAGTAAAAGTGCTGTATGCCTTTATAGGGGCCGTTGTACTTACTATTGCTTTGGCCTTCAAGTTTGTGAAAGTTCCACCTTTACACGAGCACAGCGCAACTACAAGAACTGACAGATCGTATCGGGAACTTTTCGGGTATCGGCATTTTAAATGGGCGGCAATCGCACAATTCTTTAATGTAGCAGCGCAAGGAGGAACGTGGGCCTTCTTTATCAATTATGCCGTTAAATATATGCCCGGGATGACTGATGAAAGAGCTTCCTATTGGTTCGGTTTTAGCATGGCCATGATGTTGACCGGCCGTATTGTTGGAACGTATTTGATGACCTTTATCCAACCGAATAAGCTGCTGGCAATTTATACTTCGGGAAGCATCTTGTTTTGTTTGCTTATTTGGCAGAGGTTGGGCATGATTTCGTTTGTCAGCCTGATCGGCCTTCAATTTACATTCTCCATCATGTTCCCTACCATTTTTGGTCTTGGTCTTAAGAACCTACATGACCTGAAGGAAAAGGCATCATCGTTTATTGCAATGGGAGTTGTCGGCGGCGCACTCATGCCACCGGTGATGGGGCTAATTGCGGACAGGACTGATGTTGCTGTAGCATATCTGTTGCCTATTGTGTCGTACGCTGTTATCCTGTTGTTCGCTCTTAGATTTTCGAAACCTATCCAAGCGTGAGAAATGACTATATTTAGGATAGCAATCCGTTACTAAAATTAGGCTTCACAGGATCGGAAGGGAGGATATGAATACAAAATGTCAACTAGTATTCGCGCTGCTGTTGTTCGCTACAACTGCATCGGCACAACAGCCCACATTAGTTAACGCGAGCGATCCCGTGACGATGAGAACCAACTTCGCCATCGACATTGAATCCTATCTCTTTCACAATAACTCTGAGTTTTATGCATTGAGACTTGGTTATCACTATGGGCTTCGTAGCGAGCGTCACCGTTTTGGTATGTCCCTGCCATTGGTTCATACGGTCTTTGAAGGCGATTATCAAGGATTTGAGAATACTACCGGGTTTGGCGACTTGAAGATAACTTACCTATGGGTGCCCTATGTGAAGAATAACACCATCGGCATTGAGCGTGTTACTTTTGGTCTTGATGTCTCCGCACCGACTGGCGAATATCGACTAGGCCGTGGTGCTGGGACTTGGTTGTACACGCCTCGGGTTATTGTAACCTGGAGGCCGGGTACGTTCATCGCAGTTTTCCCAGAGGTTCGTTACCAGTTCTCGACAAATGAAGCGAACAGCAGTGGGGATGGTGTCCCGGATCCTGAAGATCCCGAATTGGATACGGAAGTGCAAAATCTGGCTGTAGCGCTTCCTGCTGTGGTTCAGTTAGATGAATGGAATGGTTGGTTCTCCTTGAATACTCTTTATTCGCACTCGTTTACAGAAGATACTGACTTTTTGTTTCTTCGGATGGATATTGGCAAAGTAATAGGAGAGAATGCTTCCGCCGCATTAAGAATTTCCAAGTTCATTGCTGGTCAGCCGAGACTCAATGTGCTGGTTCAAGCCAATTTCAGTTTCTATTTCCGGTGACAACTCCCCCATAAATTTCCTGAGGCCATTCATTGCGGCGATAGATTTATCCTCATACATTGTATTTGAATGAATGGACAAAAACTTCTCATAGTAGCCTTGCTTGTTCTCGCAACGGTCGGCGCATCCGCTCAATCCCAGGAGCCTGTCCAACAGGACACGCTATCTAAGTTCGATAAATTCAATCAGAAGGCTGAAAAGTTTTTCAAGTATGCACCTGCACCGATTATTACATACTCAAGTGAAGCAGGTAACACATTCGGGCTCGCTAAATTTAATGTCTTCCAACTTTCTAAAAAAGATACGATTTCAAGACCGTCAAAACTTTCTGAAGTTGTTAGTTTTTCTACTAAGGGTCGTATTAATGTGTCTATTTCAAACGACCTTATCTTTAATGAAGACAAGTGGATGATTCTAACCTACTTCAACTATAAGAAAACCCCGGAATACATTCTGGGGATTGGCAATGATGTGTCAGTCGATGATGTTGAGTTGGTAACTATCGATCGGGCCAAGCTCTCTACAACGATACTTCGGAAGATCGCTAAATATTACTACGGTGGTTTAAGTTTTGATGTTGCAGATTACTTTGGCGTTGAACTAGACTCCAACAGTTTTGTGTATGAGGAAAATGTTCCCGGCCAAACCGGAGGAACTGACGTTGGAGTTGGTTTTGCTGGTGCGTTGGATAGCAGAGATAATCGTTATAATGCGTATAAAGGGGCGCTATTGTTGACGACGCTTATATTCTATCCTGAATCGTTTGGGAGCCGATATGAATTTGCAAGTTTCTATATCGACGGTCGAAAGTATTGGAATCCGTGGCTCAAGCATGTTATCGCTATTCAGGGGACGATGACCTACAATCAAGGTACCGTTCCGTTTTATGATCTTGCTCAGTTAGGAGGCGAGGACCGCATGCGTGGCTATTACAAAGGCGCCTTACGCGACAAGATATTAGTTGATGCTCAAATTGAATACAGGATGCCTGTGTGGAATATTTTTGGTCTGACTACCTGGGTGGCTACTGGTCGCGTGGCTGACAAGTTTAGTAATCTAAATTTTAATGGCCTTTGGCTTTCATTTGGAGGTGGAATTCGCATACGCGTTGACTCTGAACACAATACGAACCTCCGTTTCGATATGGGATTTGGTCCTAATGGAGTGAGCGGATTCTATTTTAATTTTGCAGAAGCATTCTAAGCGCTTTTTTCCGATCGTAGAGTTCTAAGATCATCCGTCATCCACAGCAATTCACGAAACACTTTGTTTTGTATCTTGTGACCTTTCCAAAGTTAAATGACAAGACCCTCGCATCCTTTGGTACTGGCATTGGTGTGTTTTATCAACATCCCTCTGCAGCTTAACGCTCAATCACCCAATGAGCAGCTCTGGTTAGAATATATGCTAAATTATCCCTTTGCAAACTCATTTAACCTAGAGAATACATTTACATACAATGCGTTGCTGAACACGCCGAAATGGCGATCCTACGAATACACTCCCACTCTTGAATTTGCATTGACCAACAATATCGACCTGCTAGGTGGAGGTAATCTGGTCTATACGGTACAACAAGAGGACTACAATACCTTTGAAGTGAGATTAATGTTGGGAACCCGAATTCATTTTACCCCCCATAGCCGGATATTGTCGCGTTTACAGATTAGGGTGGAGCAACGAAATTTGAAGAATCTTGATACAGACACCTGGGAAACTGTCTATCGCCCGCGTGCCAGAGCAGAATTCTTAATCCCGATAAACAGGAAGACATACTTTGAGGATAAGCTTTGGTACGGAATCTTTGATGTGGAGGTTTTTTTTGCCGTTGATGATGACGTTAATGAGAGGTTTGCAAACCGGTTCAGACTACGCACGGGCGTCGGATACCGTCTTAGTTATTCTTCTCGCTTCGAGTTTATATATATGCTACAAGAATCAAAGAACGGAATTGATGAATCCTTTGAGTCGACCGACAATATATTCCGCTTTCGATTTAAGCATTACCTTAGAAAGAATAAACCCACTAAGGCGACTGGTACAGGCAATTGATCGAATAACTATTTTTGTGGATTCAAGTTGCTGAAATAAAAAAAGCTGCACATTTTTTAATGTGCAGCTTCTCTTTCAAATAGTGTTATTATTCCGGAGTGACTATCTTACTTCGTATCGCGTCGACTTTAGAGCTTAGTTCAGCAACAACAGCATCATTCATCAGTTCAATGCCTTTATTGTTGGCGATCATTTCATCTACGTTTAATCGCTTATATACGCCGATGAGCTCTTCAAAAGCCTGCGCGTAGTAAGGATAGTTAGGGTTCTGATTCGGATTTGAGGGATCGGTTACAGACTTCAGGAATCCATAGATGATTTCAACATTGTTCTTCTGTTCGAGCACAGCGCGAAACGCAGGAATAAGGACTTGAGTTCTTGCATCAGTGGGTAGCATGTCCTTTGGATAGCTCGATATGAGACCCAGCAACAGGTGCAGGTTCTCGATCTGGTAAGCCGACATGGCTATACCTACGGCCTTTTCACGGCTTGTCCCTTCAACATCTCTCGTAGCTTTAGCTAGCAGATCATCTGCCACAGCTTTTACCGAATCGTTTTTCGCGAGGTTATCGTTATAACGTTTCATTAAAAAATCCAGCATAGTTTGTTCGATCCCTACAGACTGGCTGAGTGCATGGGCTGCAGGGAATATAGCCTTGACATGAGTTGATTGTTTGTAGGCAATGCAATAATTGAGATCAGCTAAGTAGACTCCCAAATTGGCAGCGGCTTTTCCTTCATTGCTACTGTATGAGGTGAACTTCTTTGGATCATTAAGCAGGCTTGCATTAAAATCAGCGCCGGTTGCCTGGATACGCGCAGCTGCGTCGCTTGGAGTCAGCAAACTGTTGAAGAATGCCTTTCTTTCATTTTCAAAAGATGGAGTTACCGGTGCTTCGGTCGTAGTCGTTTCTTCACTTTTTTTCTGACAAGAAAACAGAATTATCAAACTTGCGAGGGCTATTAGTTTTTTCATGCGTATAGGGTTATTTTTTAGGTAAAGGTTGACTTTCTAGCCGCTAAAGCTAACTAAAGTTTGACATTAGTGAAAGAAGAAAGCCGTTGATGGGACGATGATTTTTTATCAGGTTTGTTCCAACTTTTCATCGCTTTGTGCCTCTTTATCAGCCATCCACGCCACGAAAAGTTTATAACCAACAGAGAGGATAACAGCTCCTAAGAACAAGCCGATAAATCCGCGAACAATAAAACCACCGATCGCGCCGAGGAAAACTACGAGCATCGGAACAGGTGCGCCGCGACCCAACAGTATGGGCTTTAGAAAGTTATCGCTGATCAGCACAAAGATGCCCCATATCATAAAAATCACCGCCGTTGTAGTGTCTGCAGTGGAAAACATGTAGATCATAACAGGGATCATAATGGGTCCCACTCCGACCTGAATGATCGCAAAAAGAAGGCAAAGAAAAGTCCAAAGTCCGGCCGCAGGTAGGCCCACCACGGCAAATCCGATTCCCGACAACAACGTCTGTATAACAGCCACTCCCAGTATACCTTTCACCACATTCCGGACGGTTACTTCAGAGAGTTTAGCATACTCTGCTCCGCGTGCTCCGCCAATCTTAATAAAAATTCGTCTTAAGGTAACTCCACCTTTATCAGCATAAACAAGGATGACGCCCGCAATGATTATCGATAATATAAATTGTAAAACTCCAATGCTTGTTTTTGCAACAGCCGCAAGCAACCTCTTTACTACGCCCGTTACTTGTTCGCGATACGTAACTATAGTTGACTGAAGGTTATCGGATGCTGCTTGCCATGCATCAACAACAGGTTTTGCAAAGGCTGGCCATGATGCTACACGATCACCCGGTGGCGGAATAATAGCATGGCCCTCTGCAATCGCGTGCTGAAGAAGCCGAACTCCATCAATAAGAGACCCAGACAAAAATACAACCGGTACAATTTATCGCTGCCAGCAGCGCTAGCGTGAGAATCAGGCTCGCTAACTTTTTTCTATCCCCTAATTTATTGGATAGTTTTACAAATGCTGGATATATAGTAATGGTGATAATGATTCCCCAAATTATTGGCGTGAAAAAAGGCGATAAGATTGCAAAGCACCATCCTAGAATAAATATAAGGACACTTAACTGGATAACCATTTGAACTATTTGCCGGGTCAATGAGTCTGATTTCTGCGGTTCCGTTGAAGTGCTTTTCGGATTGTTGAAGTGCTTTTCGGATTGTCTATTCAAAATGTAGTGAATTTTCTCTACCGTTACAAAATGCCTCTCCTCTGGAATCAGTTTATTCACAATCAAAATACCCACATTTCGAGACAAACAGCCAGAAATCATATTGTTGTTAAATTGAAACGGCCTTGCTTTGATGGAATAAGTATTATTGACTATGTTAGAAGTGCTTTTCTGGTGATACAGTCAGGTGAAAAAAACCCAAATCAAATTATGCGATCTGCTGAATTTAAACTATTGCTGAAATCAGGCGTGCTTGTCGTCTTTGTGCTGACGGGAGCTTGTGGAAAAAAGGAGGCGGTTGTCTTGCCACCGATTAAGGTGAATGTGGTAAAGGCTGTTCAAAATGACGTCCCCCTTTATGAAGATTTTGTAGCTCAAACCTTTGGTCTGTCCGATGTGGATCTACGCGCTCGTGTTGAAGGCTGGGTTACAGCAGTCAAATTCAAAGAAGGGTCTGCTGTAAAGAAAGGAGATCTCCTTTATATTATTGATGATGTGCAATATCAGACAAGAGTCGATCGGGAAGCGAGCGACCTTGTGCGCGCAAAGACTGAGATGGTCCGCGCTCAAAATGAGCTTGGCCGGGTCAAGCCGCTTACAGAAATGAATGCACTAAGCAAAAAAGATCTGGATAACGCCACGGCGTCCTTTGAAGCCGCTGAGGCACAGGTGAAAGCATCAGAGGCGACCCTGCAGAATGCGCGAATCGAATATGGCTACACACGGGTCTTTGCTCCCTTTGATGGGATAATCGGTATATCTAATGTGCGTGTAGGCGACTACGTTAGCAGGGCCGGTGGAACATCCGTTCTCACGACTATATCAAGCATTCGCGATATAAGAGTACGTTTTCAAATCAGCGAGCGTGAATATCTGCGAATTGCCCAAATGTCACAGGAGGAATTGTCGAATGCCAGAAAGAATGTTCAATTAATCCTCGCCGACGGGTCAGTTTATCCGCATACCGGTGCCGTTAATTTTGCAGACAGGGAGATCGACCCGAAAACCGGCACTTTAACTATCGAGGCAAATTTTCCAAATCCAAGCGGCTTATTGAGACCCGGTCTATTCGTAAAAACCAGGGTTTTGCTTAGCACCTATCCCGGTGCGGTGTTAGTGCCTCAGAGATCTGTAATTCAATTGCAGCATCTTGCTCAGGTTTATTTAGTTACAGACTCGAGCACACTGAAGGCAATCTCCATTGAGACGGGGCCGAAAGTAGGAGACGCGTGGATAATCAAGAAAGGACTCAAAGCAGGCGATCGAGTCGCAATAGTGGGTACGTTGAGTCTTACTCCTGATTCAAAGATCGAGGCTGTAGATTTGAAATGGCCCGAAGACAAAACGACACCGCAACAATAAATTACTGCTAAAACTCAACCTCTCTTTATGAGTGAATTTTTTATACGGAGGCCGATCGTAGCGATGGTGATCTCGATCCTGATGGTGATCATTGGTCTCATAACATTAACTGGAATCCCGATCTCGAAATATCCTGACATCACTCCACCAATGATTCAGGTAACAACAACGTTTAACGGTGCCAATGCGGTGAATGTGGAGCAGGCTGTTGCTACACCGATTGAACAACAAGTGAACGGCGTAGAGGAAATGTTATATATGAAATCCATCAACGCTGCTGATGGTTCATTGACTTTGCAGGTTTCGTTTGAAGTCGGCACTAACCTTGACAACGCCAACATGCTCACACAAAACCGCGTGTCGCAGGCAAACGCTAAAATGCCGAACGAGGTCAAAAGTTTTGGAGTGACCACTAAAAAATCCCTGGTTTTTCCATTGATGCTAGTGTCTTTGTCCTCGCCTAATTCGACATATGATGCTTTATTCCTGAATAACTACGCCAATATCAATGTTGTCGATCAGCTAAAGCGCTTGAAAGGAGTGGGGGACGTGGTATTGTTTGGAGGCGCCGACTACTCGATGCGCGTTTGGCTTAAGCCGGATCAGCTGACTAAACTGGACCTGACTGTCAACGATGTTGCTAATGCTGTTAAGAAGCAAAATGCGATATCTCCGGGTGGAAAATTCGGGGCGCCACCGACACCTACTGGAGTTGAGTATACCTATACCGTTACGCTACAGGAACGTCTGGTGAACGAAGAAGAATTTGGTAATATAATTGTGAAATCTGATGAGCGCGGGTCAATTATTCGACTCAAGGACATCGCCCGCATCGAACTCGGGCTGGATAACTATAACGCTACCAGCCGCCTTAACGGCAAAGCAGCAGCCACAATTGTCGTTTACCAGATGCCTGGATCTAATGCCCTCGAAGTTGCTGATTTGGTTCAAAACACCATGAAAGAACTTGTAAACCGCTTCCCGAATGATCTTCGGTACGACATTTCTCTGAACACGACGCGTGCCATCTCTGTGGGTATAGAAGAAATCGTACATACATTGTTTGAAGCGGTAGCACTTGTGATCCTTGTGGTATTCCTCTTCTTGCAGGATTGGAAAGCTACGCTGATCCCATTACTTACAGTACCCGTATCTTTGATTGGTACATTCATTATTTTCCCTTTGTTAGGTTTCTCTGTCAACGTGTTGTCGTTGCTTGGGCTCGTGTTAGCGATCGGTCTTGTTGTTGATGATGCCATCGTGGTGGTCGAAGCGGTAATGCACAATATCGAACATGGCATGCAACCCAAGGAGGCTACTCAAAAAGCTATGAAGGAAGTAGGAGGTCCGGTGGTAGCCATAGCACTCATTCTCGCCGCCGTGTTCGTTCCTGTTGCTTTTGCTGGTGGTATCACGGGCAGGCTATATCAGCAGTTTGCGATAACAATAGCCATATCTGTACTCTTCTCTGCATTCAACGCGCTGACACTTAGCCCAGCGTTAAGTGCCATTATTCTGCGACCAAAGAAAGAATCAAAGGGATGGTTGCAAAGATTCTTTAATGGATTTAACAGAATGTTCGACAAGTTTACACTTAAGTACACGGGCCTCGCGGGAGTTGTAGCAAGAAAATCAATTCGTTCCGTTATTATCATTCTTATCGTCGGCGGAGTTACCGGAATACTGGGAAGGGCGATACCTGGCGGCTTTGTTCCCGAAGAGGACGAAGGTTACTACCTGATCAATGTGCAGTTGCCAGATGCGGCATCGTTGCAACGTACCGACCAAGTGGCACAAAGGGTCGAAGGTATCCTTAGTAAAGTGGAGGGTATTGAATTTTCTACAGTTGTACTGGGATACAGTTTATTGACCCAGTCATATTCTACCAATAACGCGTTTATCTTTATATCTCTTAAACCTTGGGATGAACGAACGAAAACAGCGAAACAGCTAATACAAGAAACGAATTTTGCTTTCCGCACCACGATCTCTGAAGCAACAGCGATTGCTTTCGGACCGCCGCCGATAGAAGGTCTTGGAACCTCAGCCGGCTTTACGTTACAACTTCAGGACCGCTCAGGAAATTCTCCCCAGTTCCTCGATGAACAGGCACGCAACTTCATAGCTGAAGCTCGCAAACGCCCTGAAATAGGTAACATCTTTACGCTTTACCGGTCAAACGTTCCTCAAAAGAAAATTATTATCGATCTCGACAAAGCTGAAAAGCTGAACATAGACCTTTCCGAAATCACAAGCACCATTTCCACATATTTGGGTAGCGCTTACGTTAACGACTTTAACCGTTTCGGACGTCAGTACAAAGTTTACGTGCAGGCGGAAAGCGAGGATAGGCTGCAACCGGCGGATGTTGGAAAGTACTATGTTCGAAGTCGTGCCGGGGACATCATTCCATTAACAACCTTGCTGACCGTTGAGGATAATTCAGGACCGTCATACACCAATAGATTTAATATGTATCGATCGGCAGAGATCTCCGGTGCACCACGGGAGGGCTATAGCTCCGCAGCCGCCCTTAATGCATTGGAGGAAGTTGCGGCAACATTGCCAAAAGAGATTGGTATTGCCTGGAGTAATATGTCATACCAGGAGAAAGCCGCAGAAGGTACAGGTGGCACGATGTTCTTAATGGCGTTGATATTTGTTTTCCTGATCCTTGCGGCACAGTATGAAAGTTGGAAGCTTCCATTTAGCGTATTGTTGGGAGTACCTGCCGCCGTTTTTGGCGCCTTTCTGGGACTCTGGCTTGGCGGTCTGTGGAGCCCAAGCTATGTAAACAACGTATTTGCCCAGATTGGTTTGGTGATGTTGATTGGCTTGACGGCAAAGAATGCGATTTTGATCGTAGAGTTTGCCAAGATGTTGTATGAACAGGGCAAGCCTTTGTTTGAATCGGCTTTGGAGGCAGCAAAGCTTCGTCTTCGCCCGATCCTGATGACTTCGTTCGCATTTATGTTAGGGGTTGTTCCGTTATTAACAGCGTCTGGAGCAGGAGCGGAGGCCCGCAAAGTTATGGGAATGGCGGTGTTTATGGGAACGTTGATTGCTACAATTATAGGTGTCATAGTTGTTCCAGGTCTTTTTGTCCTCATTGAAAGTATAGGTGCCAAAAAGAAAAAATCCGCATCCCCAGAATCACCATCACCCATTGAACCGGCTCATTGATTATGAAAAAAATCCTTTTCATCTCAGTTATCGTGTTTGTCGCGGCCGGTTGTGCAGTTGGACCGAAGTACAGCAGACCGAAGACAAAGGACCCCGATGCCTACACGCAGGCAACGTTTAAGACAGATTCTGTTACGAACATGAAATGGTGGGAAGTTTATAAAGACCCCATCCTGGACGCTCTTATTCGTGAAGCGCTTGACAGTAACCTCAATCTGTTAATTGCCGTGGAGCGAGTAGAAGAGTCAAAAGCTATACTTGGATTCAACAAAGCGAACCTTTTACCATTTATTGACTACGCTGCGCGCGCCAGGGCTTCTGAGTTCCGGGATGTTTCATCGGAAGCAGGAATGACCTTTCCGAATAACTCTTTTTCGCTGGTTGGAAATGTTTCGTGGGAAATTGACCTGTGGGGACGACTTCGCCATGCCAACCGGGCGGCCTATGCGCAGCTCCTCGCTTCGGAAGAAGATAGAAAATC
>Ga0111538_10010660_pt1 | contig 12215 bp, 13 predicted proteins | sample SoiMethybrSBSTD1_FD_79669 | JGI IMG/M metagenome (GOLD analysis project Ga0111538, IMG submission 79669) | Bulk soil microbial communities from a Populus tree surrounding site in Tennessee, USA - Soil MetaG P. TD hybrid SBSTD1 (version 2)... | ecosystem: Environmental > Terrestrial > Soil >...
ACCCCGGCCGCTCCGCGTCCACCCCTCCTGAAGGGAGGGGAAAGTTCTTTGACTTCCCCTCCGCTCGGGAGGGGTGTCACCGAAGGTGACGGGGTGGGCGGCGACCTGACCGACGGGTATCGCTGCGCTCAACCCATCCTACGCTGCTGCCGGACCAGTCCGGTTTGGCCGCACAAAAAGAAAACGCCCCAGAAGAGCGTGACCAGCACGCTCTATCTGAGACGCCTTATCTGAGACGCCTTATCTGAGACGTCTTACCTGAGACGCCCTATCTTACTTTCCACTTACTTTCCATTATGCGCGTTGTAGTACGTGTTGCGGGCCACCTTGCCCGGCAGCGCTCCGGTGTGCTCGCCGTTCTCCAGCAGGACTTCGCCGTTGACGATCGTCGCCGAGACGCCGGCCGCAGGCTCTTTCACCCGCCAGCCGTTCGCCGGGAAGTCGTGAACGATGCTCTCCGGAAGCGGGCGCACGGTGTCGGGATCGAAGATCACGATGTCCGCCGCCAGACCGGGCCGCAGCAGGCCGCGGTCGTAGAGACCCAGGGCGGAGGCGGAGTCGAAGGTCAGCCGCCGCACCGCGTGCTCCAGCGTCATGATTTTCTTCTCGCGCACCCACTCGGCGAGAAGCCGCGTGCAATAGCCGTAGCCGCCGTGGAACTGCACGTGCGCGCCACCGTCGGAGAGCCCGATGATGGCGTTCGGATGGTTGAGGATCTGCTTCATCGCTTCGTCGTCGACGTTGATTTCCGCCTGCATGAACTCGGTTTCCAGCTTCTCTTCGACGACGAGATCGAGGAAGGCATCGATGACGCCCTTGCCCTGCTCTTTCGCAAGCTGCGCGATCGTCTTGCCTTTGAGGCCCTTGTTCTTTTCGAGCTTCGGCTCGTCGACCCACATGTAGTCCCACCACTTCAGCGAGTAGCCGGCAGCCGGCAGCTTGGTGCCCTTGTGCTCGACGACTTCCTCATGGAGCTTCGCGCGCACGGCGTGATCGCTGTAGGCGCGCAGTTTCTCCTCATCGGAAGCAAGCAGGATCGGGTGCCACGTCGGCGTGCCACGGAAGATCTGGCAGTTCTTCATCGTGAAATGCTGCGTGGTGCGGTTGGGGCTGCACAGCGGGAACGCGCGGATGCCGGCCTTCGCCGTCTCCTGCAGGCGCGTCATGTGCGTCTTCCACGCCTCGGGATCGCGCATCGTCTGACCGAGGTTGTTATAGATCACGGTGCGGCCCGTGGCTTCCGAAAGCCGGGCCATCAAACCGTCCTTGAGCTCGGGCGCGCGTCCGCCGCCGCACTGGATGATGCCGGTGCCAAGCTCGCGGAGCACATCCGCGATCGCGAAGATCTCTTTCTCGTCGGCCCACAGTGCGGGGATATGCACGCCTTGCGGGTCGTAGTGGCCCTTGTTGCGCGAGACCGAGAACCCGAGCGCGCCGGCCTTCATGCCGTCGCGGACGACGTCCTGCATCTTCTTGATCTCGTCGTCGGTAGCCGTGCGCTTCTGGGCCTCGTCGCCCATCACGTAGTAGCGAACCGGGGTGTGCCCGATGAAATTGCCGACGTTGACGCCCAGGCGTCCTTCCAGCCGGTTCATGTACTGCGCTACCGATTCCCACTCGACATCGACCGTGTCGAGCACGTTCATCGGGATCGCTTCGACATACGACAGGAACTCGGCGACGCGCTTCGCCGAACCGGGGCGGATCGGTGCCAGGCCGAGCGAGCAGTTCCCGAAGACGACGGTGGTCGCGCCGTGTTGCGGCGAGAACGAGCACAGGGGGTCCCACGTGACCTGAGCGTCGAAGTGGGTGTGATTGTCGACGAAGCCCGGGGCGATTACCTGTCCGTCCGCGTCCATCGTGCGCGCAGCCGAACCGGAAAGCTTCCCGAGTTCGGTGATCTTGCCTTTATTGATCCCGACATCGCCGCGGAAACCCGGCATTCCCGAACCGTCGACGATGACGCCATTCTTGATCAGTATGTCATATGACATCGGTAGCCCCTTTCTTTGCTAGATCACGACACCTTGTACCTCGTTGGGAAGAACAAACACGGTAAGCCTGTCTCGCGAGAACCTTTTCAGCTCGAGTGATCGGAGGGGAGCGCATCGAACTGGCGGCGTTCTTTCGAAAGCGCGTCGGTTACGCCGAGATTCGATGGGCTGCGCCACGGCCGCCTCGTCGGACGAGTGAGCGGACATCGCCGGCGTGTCGATGAGAAAGCCCAGCACCAGCATGAAACTCGACTGGACGCACGTCCATATCTCGGTCTCTCCTCCTCTGCGCAGGACGCCGGAACTATGGGCTTGTCTCCAACCGTAGTCAACGGCTCCGGCGCCTGTTTGTCGCTGCTTGCGGCGTGCTTCAGGGGTACGTAAGTCATCGCAACGCCGGCGGCCGCGATCGCCGCAGCCGAGCCCCTTCTTCCCCAGCATCTCGATTCCAGTATCGGCGAATGCCATCGCAGCGTATCAGGCACCCGGATGCTGGACTCTGCATGTCGAGATCACCCGACCTGCGGTCGGAATAATCTCGACGACTATGAGCACGCCGCGCTCATCACGCGCCGCCGCTACGAAGACGTAGTTGCAGCGCCGCCCGCGTAGCCGCCGTAGACAGGCGCCCTGCGATCCGGTCGGCAACCCGGATCAGTCTGTTCGGATACGCCTTCGATTTGTGCCTGCCCGCTACAGCGCCGGTCGGTCTCGCCACAAATTTATCCAGCTTTGACCTTCCACCACGAGGCGCCTCGTCCGCGTTGTTCACTATATGCACAATTGACACGCGCCGCTGCGTCAGTTTAATAATCCGCTGTCTACCCCCATGGATAGAGCTGAGCAGGATGCCGTTCGTGCATAATATGAACATCGTTGCATTATCGAGGCCGCTCGCTTGCGCAATACGCCAGCTGCTGGTGGTAATGCTCATATTCGGTCTCCCGCTAACTACCAGGGCCCAGAGCTATCCGACCAAACCCGTGAGATTGGTGGTGCCCTTTACGCCGGCGGGAACGACCGATCTCGTGGCGCGTCTGCTTGCGCAAAAGCTCAGCGAAGCATTTGGTCAACAGGTCGTGGTCGAGAATCGGCCGGGAGCGGGCGGTGCGATCGGAGTGGAACTGGTCGCGCGTGCCGCCGCGGATGGTTACACCCTCGTTATGGGGCATATCGGGACGTTCGCAATCAATCCCGCGCTCTATCCGAAACTGCCTTATGACCCGATCAAGGACTTCGCCCCGATCGGGCTCGCAGCGACTGTGCCGAACATGCTGGTCGTCCATCCCTCGCTGCCGGTGAAGACGGTCGGCGACCTCGTCTCACTGGCCCGCAGCAAGCCGCGTCAATTGAACTATGGCTCCGGCGGGATTGGAGCGGCGTCTCATCTCGCCATGGAACTGTTCAAGTTGCTCACCAAGACCGACATGCAGCACATTCCCTACAAGGGAGCAGGCCCCTTCCTTCCCGATCTCATCGCGGGCCAGATCTCTCTCACGATCACCGGCGTCCCCTCGCTGTTGCCCTCGGTTCAAGCCGGACGTTTGCGTGCCGTCGCAGTCGCATCCGCAAAGCGCCTGGCGCTCCTGCCAGACTTGCCCACCATCGCCGAAGCGGGGGTCACCGGATACGAGGCGACGCAGTGGAATGGAGTACTCGCCCCGGCTGCGACGCGCCCCGAGGTCAGAACACGGCTGCAAAATGCGATCGCCGCCGCAATGCAGTCGGAGGATTCGCGCGCACAGCTTGCGAAGATGGGGGGCGTTCCGATGACCAGCACGCCCGAAGAGTTCAGCGCGTTCATCAAGACGGAAATCGGACGCTGGACAAAGGTGGTTCAAGCCGCGCACATCAAGCCCGAGTGATGACAGGACAGTCACAGGAGAAAGAACGATGTCTCTAAGCCTCAAAATGCGCTCGCCGCTCCCGGAGTATCTCGATCTCGCGTCGACGAGCAACCTGGCGAATCGGCCGGTGAGTCTCGCCGGCAGGGTCGTGGCACTGCTTCCCAACTGGCGGCCGTCAGCCTTCGATCTTCTGACGGCCGTGGGCACGGTTCTCAACGAGCGCTACAGGCCCTCGAAGGTCGTGATGGAAAAAGCGGTCGCTGAAGTGCCGATGCACACGGCGAAGCTCCTCGACTCGCTGCAGCAGATGCTCGATGACCTGGCGAGCCGTGTAGATGTCGTCATAACCGCGAGCGGCGATTGAGGGGGCTGCTCGACATGGTGTAGCCATGTCACCAGCGCTCTCGAGAAACGCGGCGTCCCGACGGTCATGATCGCATCGGACATGTTCACGCGCTTTGCGCGGCGGATGGCTTCGACGCAGGGTGTTCCCTACATGGTGATTGCGGAGACGCCGAATCCGATTCGGGATCTGAGCCCCGACGCGCTGCGCAAGCGCGCGGAGAACATGATGCCCGCCATTCACGACGGACTCACCTTACCGCCGGCGGAAATAGCGCGGCGCACCAAGGAAATCGCGGAGCAGCAGATCCATCCGCGCGGCATCGTTCGTTCAGGCACACCTGTTTGAGAGGGAGATATGGGCGAGGCCTACGTAGAAGTCACTGCTGAAAATCCCGCGGATCTCATGCTGGCCGCCTACGAGCGCGCATATGACCAGGGCTGGACCGACGGTTTTCCGATTATTCCGGCGACCGACAGCCGTGTGGACGAATTCGTGAAGGCGTCGGGACGGGCTGCGGATGACGTGATTGGAATATTGCCCCCGAGGAAAGGGCGCGTGACGATCGAAGTCATCGCAGTCAACGCCGTCATGGCAGGCTGTCGAGCGGAGTACATGCCGGTGATCATCGCCGCCCTGGAAGGGTTGCTCGATCCCGGATTTCCCCTCGAGCTCATGCAGATGACCACCAATCCGATGACCCCGTTGCTGTTCATCAACGGGCCCATCCGGAAAGAGCTCGACATCAATTCCGGTACCGCATGCCTCGGTCCAGGATGGCGCGCGAATTCGACCATCGGCCGCGCGATCCGACTCCTCCTGATCAACGGCGGGAGCGCACTGCCCGGCGTCTTCTCCAAGGTGAGCTTCGGCTCGCCGCTCCGCTACTCGTTCATCTGCGGAGAGAATGAAGAAGAAAACCCCTGGGAACCCTTCCACGTGGGACTCGGCTTCAAGCGCGAAGACAGTACGGTCACTGTGTTCAAGGCCTCCAACTACTGCAACATATCCGGTGGTGAAGGTGTAGGTCCCGTCGAGACCCTTCGACACATCGCCACGCATATGCCACCGATGTACGGCGGCGGCGATGGTGCCCTCCTCCTGCTCGGCGTGAATCATGCGAGGTCGTTGCACGATGCCGGATTGAGCAAGCGCGACATACAGCAGGCCATCTGGGAGTTCGCACGCGTTCCTGTCGAGAATTACGCCAAATCGTTCGTAGAGACAGAACGCGGCGCAGGTCGCGGCGACGAACGGATGGTGTGGCGCACGCGTTCCCCGGATGAAGTCTTTCTGGCCGTAGGCGGGGGAGCAGGTCCTCAGGATCTGTACATATCGGCCGGCGCCCCGAAGACACGGCTCATCGAGCGCTGAAAAATGAGTGCTCACGACAACCAGCGTTCCGAACCCGACACCGCGATAGTCGAGATGGTCGACTACGTCGACGGCTACAAAGTCGACACGAAGCGCGCATTCGAGGCTGCGTATCACTGCCTCGTGGACAGCCTCGGGTGCGCTTTCATGGCTTTCGCATATCCGGAATGCACCAAGCTTCTCGGTCCCATCGTGCCGGGAACGGTCGTGCCCAATGGCGCGCGAGTACCCGGGACCCCCTATGTCATGGATCCGGTGCAGGCCGCTTTCAACATGGGCACGCTGGTGCGCTGGCTCGAGTTCAACGATGCCACGTGGGGCGAGACGGTAAGCCATCCATCGGACACCCTGGTCACACTGTTGGTCGTGGCGGATTGGGTGAGCCGCAACCGCGTGGCTCAACGTAAGCCACCGGTGCTCATGCGCGACGTTCTGGAGCTCGGCATCAAAGCGTACGAGCTCCAGGGACAGCTCGGGATTCTCAATCCGTTCAGACGGGTGGGCCTGGACCACACCATCGTCGTGAAGATCGCGTCAACCGCGACCGTCGCGAAGCTTCTCGGGTGCACCCGCGACGAAATCTTCAACGCGCTCTCGAATGCATGGATCGACGGTCACGCGCTCGCCACCTTCAGAAGCGAGTTCAACACCGGCTCACGCAAATCATGGGCGGGCGGCGACGCTGCTGCCCGTGGGGTCTGGCTTGCTCTCCTCGCCTTGAAAGGCGAGATGGGTTATCCCTCGGCGCTCACCGCCAAGACATGGGGCTTCTATGACGTGCTGCTGAAAGGCAAGGCACTCCAGCTTCAGCAGCCGTATGGAACCTATATCGTCGAGAACATACTGTTCAAGGTTCCGTCGCCAACCGCATTTCACGCGCAGACGGCGGTCGAGGCCGGGATTCGACTCCACCCCGACGTCAAGGATCGCCTGGACGAGATCACCAAGGTAGAGATCTGGTCTCATGCCTCGTCATTGATGATCCTCGACAAGACGGGACCCTTGCATAACCCGGCCGATCGCGACCACTGCCTGCAATACACCGTCGCCGTCCCGTTGATCTTTGGCCACCTCACACCCGAAGACTATGAGGACGGGTTCGCAGCCGATCCGCGCATCGATGCTCTGCGCTCGAAGATGGTGGTCGTGGAAGATCCGTCGTACACCCGCGGGTATACCGACCCGGCGATCCGCTCCAACGCACACGCGGTCCGGGTTCATTTCCGCGACGGCACATCCACCCGACGCGTGGAAGTCGTGTTCTCCTGCGGTCACCCGAGCCGCCGTGATGTCGGTATCCCCTTCGTCTTCGAAAAGTTCAACAAAGGCCTGGCGGAAGTCTTCGCGGAGAAGCAGCGGAAAGCCATTCAGCAGGCATTTGCCGATGTCGAGACGCTCCTGGCGACACCGGTCAACGAAATCATGGACCTCATGTTGCGCTAACAAGATGAAGCTCATAGACGAAGCCGGATTCGCGGTTTACATGGTCGGCGGCGGCGGGATGGGCGTGTCCCATCAAACGGACGCGCATACCTACGTATTGGACGGCGGCGGGGAACTCGCCCTGATCGACGCCGGGAGCGGGATCAGGCCCGATCTCATTCGTAAGAACCTCCTGCGACACGGCATCGAGCCCCGCAAGATCTCGACCATTCTGCTCACGCATTCGCACTGGGATCACGCGCGTGGCTGCGGATTCTGGAGAGAGGCGACAGGCGCCCGGGTCGCCGGTCATGAAGACGCGGTCGAGACCATCGAGCGCACGCTCTGGCCTGACGTGCACATCACGCGTCACGGCATTCCGTCCCGCACCTCGAAGGTGGACGTACGTCTTCAGGACGGTTCGCGCCTGCGTGTCGGGAAGCTGGAGATCGAGGTCATACACACCCCCGGCCACAGCGAGGATGCGATCTGCCTCTTCACGTCTTTTGCCGGACACAACATTCTGTTCAGCGGTGACACGGTGTTCGCCGAAGGTGGGCATGGGACCGTTACCGCGGACACGAATTTCAGACACTACCGCGATTCGGTCAAACGCCTCACCACCTGCAACAGCACGGCGCTCCTGCCCGGTCATCGACAGTTTGTGCTTGCCGACGGCAACGAGCACGTCAAGCTGCTCGCAAAGAAACTCAGTGGACGATGGACCGACGTGACCGATACGCGGGTGCCGTTCTTTCCGACGTGGTGGCTGGAGCACAATCCCGAACTCTACGAACATGCGAGGGAAAGCCAATGACCGAGAGGGTTGGCGTGATCGGACTGGGTAATGCAGGGCTCGCACTCGCATCACCCGTCAGTCGGCGGCTGAAGGTACTCGGCTACGACCTCGATAACAAGCGCCAGGAACTTGCGCGCGGGGCGGGTATCGAGGTTGCGCCCGATGCGCAGGCAGTCGCCAGGGCCTGCGACATTCTGATGCTCTGTCTTCCGAATCCGGCGATCTCGCGCAGGGTGTTACAGGGAATCGACAGCGCCTCGCTCAAAGGCCGGCTGATCATCGAAAACAGCACCGTCGGCCCCGACGACATCGAGGCGTTGCTCCAGATTGCCAGGCCCGCGGGCGCCGCGCTGATCGAGTGCGCGATTCTGGGCGGCGTCCAGAAACTCAGCAACGCGAAGGGCACATTCCTGGTAGGCGGTTCCAACGAAGACTTTGCGCGCGCAAAAGTGGTTCTCGATTGCGCCGCCGAAAAGATCTTCTATCTCGGCCCGCTGGGTAACGGCATGCGCACCAAACTAGTGTGTAACGGCGTCGCGCACGCTGTCATGGTCGTGCTGATCGAAGCAGCCGCCCTCGCCGCCAAGCAAGGCATACCGATGGACGTTTTTTACGAGCTCATGCAGCGCGAATCAGGGCTCATGCGCCCTCTCACGCATCGCTTCGCCGAACGGATATTCAAGCAGGACTTTTCCGGCGGCATGACCACGGCGAACGCGCGTAAAGACTCGGCTTTGATACTCGGCGTCGCGCAGGAGCTCGGTGTCCCTCTCTTCGTGCACTCGGCCGCGCACACCGCGTACGAGATCGCGATGAACGACCGCAATCACCCGCATCTCGCCAGAGAGGACTACGCCGCGATTTCGAAGCTCTGGGAAGACTGGACGGGTGTCACTTTCGGGAGCCCGGAGGCGTCCCAGCGCACGACATGAGCCGGGCGAGCGCCCGCGTACTGCGCTGGGCACTCGGCGCTCTGCTCGTCATAGGCGTCGACTCCGCCAGTGCGCAGACCTATCCCACGCGCGCGATTCGCGGCATCGTCACCGCGGCGCCCGGCGGCGGCAACGATTTCATAGCCAGGGTGCTCGCCCAGCCTTTGTCCGAAGCGCTCGGCCAGACGATAGTCATCGACAACCGGGGCGGTTCGGGCGGTCTCGTCGGCACCGCCGTCGTCGCAGGCGCCGCGCCCGACGGATACACATTGCTCTTCTGCTTTGCCAACCTGTCGATCTACCCCGCGCTCTATCGCAAGCTCACATTCGATCCGGTCAGGGATTTCGCGCCGATTTCCACGCTCGCGACATCGCCGCTGGTGCTGGTCGTCACACCAGGGGTTGCCGCAAAATCCGTGAAGGAACTGATCGCGCTCGCGCGAGCGAAACCCGATCAGTTGAACTTCGCCTCGACCGGGGTGGGCTCGCTGGGCCATCTGGCCGGCGAGCTTTTCAAGAGCATGACAGGCACGCGTTTGACGCATGTTTCGTACAAGGGCGGGGCCCCGGCAATCGCAGCAGTGATCGCAGGCGAGTCACAGCTTTATTTTTCCACGGTGCCTGCAGCGCTCACGCAGATGAAAGCGGGCCGACTTCGCGCTTTGGCCGTCAGCGGTGCGAAGCGCGCAAGTGCCGATCCCGGCATACCAACGATCTCGGAATCCGGCGTAGCCGGCTACGACGTCACGGGATGGTTTGGATTGCTCGCCCCGGCTCGGACAGCGGAAGCCGTCGTCTCGCTCCTCAATCGCGAGGTCAACAAGGCTCTCAAGCTGGCGGACGTGCGCGACCGGCTGGCGGCAGAAGGCGTCGAAGCGTCAGGCAGTACGCCGCAAGAATTCGCGTCGCTCGTTCGCGCAGAGACCGACAAGTGGTCTCGCGTGGTCAGGAATGCCGGCATTCCGCCGGAGTAAGCCCGCCGGAGGAACTTGATCTGGACCTGCACCGATGAAGACTGCGGTGAAACGCCCTCAGCGCCGCGTCACCGGCACGCAGAGTGTCGAACGCGCGTTTGCCATGCTCGCCAAGGTGGCCGCATCGAATGGCGTCGGCACGACGCTGGCGGAGCTTGCCCGCGACCTGCGGTTGAATCGGACGACTGCCTATCGTTTGGCAACCTGCCTGTCGCTCGAAGGCGCAGTTCGTCGAGATTCCGGGTCGGGCCGGTATTTCCTGGGTTCACTCGCCCTGGAGCTCGCGATGTCGGCTAAACGTGATCTCATCATCCGAGACTTCTTCGCGCCCGCTCTGACGCGGGTCGCCGAAGCCACTGCCGACACGGCATTCCTGATGGTCAGGAGCGGCAATGACGCCGTTTGCCTCGACCTGCGCCTGGGAGCCTACCCCGTGAAGGCCATCGTCGTGGACGTCGGCACGCGACGCCCGCTGGGCATCGGCGCCGGCAGCCTCGCCATACTGAGCCGCCTGTCGGCGGCCGAACTCCATGACGTGATGCAGAGTAATGCGGACCGGCTCTCCGCCTATGGCGTGTCTACCGACGCGCTATCGAGCACGGTCGGTCTCGCGCGCAAGAAAGGCTATGCGTCGTCGCCCGTGCAGGGCGTCAGCAACGTGACCGCGCTCGGGGTGGCCATTCTGGATACTGCGGACGAGCCCGTTGCTGCGCTCAGCGTCACCGCTATCGACGAACGCATGACGCGAGCGCGGCAGCTTCAACTCGCCAGGATGATTCAAGACGAAGTGGAGCGCGTTCGGCCGTCCTGGCTCAATGTCTGGGCTCAACGTACGGTGCCCACAGCCTGATCCACAACAATCGCGTTCGGGCCCTGCAGCCCACACGACATGCCGCTTCTCCGCGCGCCTCGGCGGAGAGCGGCTCGCTGGCGCGCGTCCTGCGCACCTCGCTCGTGCGGATTACGCTTTGATCTGCTGCTTGCTTTTGCGAACCGGCAGCTTCCAGTTCGGCCTGACGAAGTGGCAGGTGTAACCGCCGGGATATCGCAGCAGGTAATCCTGATGCTCCGGTTCGGCCTCCCAGAAATCACTGGCCGGAACCACTTCGGTGACGACCTTGCCGGGCCACAGACCTGAAGCTTCGACGTCGGCTATGGTGTCTTCGGCGACCCGTTTCTGCTCGTCGCTGGTATAGAAGATCGCCGACCGATAGCTGCTCCCGACGTCGTTGCCCTGGCGATTGCGCGTGGTGGGATCGTGGATCTGGAAGAAGAACTCGAGAATCTCGCGATAGCTGATGCGCTCCGGATCGAAAATGATCTCGATGGCTTCCGCGTGTCCGGGATGATTCCGGTAGGTCGCGTGGGAGTTGGTCCCCCCGGTATACCCGACCCGCGTCGACAGAACGCCGTTGTAGCGGCGAATCAGATCCTGCATTCCCCAGAAGCAGCCACCGGCAAGAACAGCGCGTTCCTCACTCATTGGACATCCTCCACCTGGTTCAGGTAAGCCCCGTAACCCTCGGCCTCCATATCGTCGCGATGGATGAACCGCAGCGCGGCCGAGTTGATGCAATAGCGCAATCCGCCGCAGTCCTGCGGCCCGTCGGGAAAGACATGGCCGAGATGGCTGTCGCCGTGCGTTGAGCGCACTTCGGTGCGTATCATGCCATGCGTCGCGTCGCGAATTTCGTTGATATTGGCAGGCTCGATGGGCCGGGTGAAGCTTGGCCAGCCGGAGCCCGAGTCGAACTTGGCGGACGACGCGAACAGCGGCTCGCCCGACACGACGTCGACGTAGATGCCGGGTTCCTTGTTATGCAGATACTCCCCGGTTCCGGGCGGTTCGGTCCCGCTTTGCTGCGTCACGCGATACTGCTCCGCGGAGAGCTTCGAGATTGCGTCGCCATCCTTGTTGAACTTCTGCATTTCCTGCTCCTCAGGTAGGTCCTGTACGCGATGACTGCTACGGTACAGTGCAACAGTCGCGCCACGCAATGCTCGCCAGGCAAACGCGCGAATGACCCGTGTCGTCCGCGCAGGGCTCGATCCCGGTATCCGCATTGAACCAATCGAGATGCACCGGGCGCCCGACGAGCCCCTGAAGCTCTGTTTCCCAGTCGTGACATCTCGCCAACCAGACCGGGCTTACGTCATCGCTGTCGCACACAGGCGTGAGCGCCACAATGATATAGATATCCGATGCATCGGCAGGATCAGTTTCGCTCGTCTCATACACCCACAGTCGCCTGACCTCGGGATTCGACGAGTACCACTCCGCCGCAATTCTTCCCAGCCGCGAGCGGTCGTTGCGAACTTCCACGGTATTTGCTGAGTTCATGACGTAACCGCTGATCAGGAAAGCGCCTTTCCAGCCTGCTCGGCGAAGATGTGTTCAGCGTACCAGTCCGGCCAGCCCTCCGCATCGGCCTGGCCGGTGCGCCTCTCGTGCTCCCCATGTGCCGCCGCCGCGCGGCGGAGCGCGCGGGCGAGCTCGGTTGGCGAGGTGAATGTCGTATCGTTCACGTCC
>Ga0111538_10010662_pt1 | contig 12214 bp, 5 predicted proteins | sample SoiMethybrSBSTD1_FD_79669 | JGI IMG/M metagenome (GOLD analysis project Ga0111538, IMG submission 79669) | Bulk soil microbial communities from a Populus tree surrounding site in Tennessee, USA - Soil MetaG P. TD hybrid SBSTD1 (version 2)... | ecosystem: Environmental > Terrestrial > Soil > Tree...
GCGTTGCCCTTGTACACGTTCTGCGAGGTGAAGCTGAACATGTGATCGTGGAACCAGTGCGTGCTCATCGTCTCGTGCCAGTCGCCGGGGATCTTGATCAGCCCTTCGCTGCCATTGGGCGTGCTCGCCATGATGTCGCTGGCCGCGGTGTTCATGCTGAAGTGGCCGGCAAGCACGATCGGCCAGTGGTAGTCGTAGAACTGGCCCGGGAAGAAGAACGCGCCGGTGAAGCCGTCGTTCTCGGCGCCGTGGTGGCCGTTGTGCTCGTGGGTCGAGATCGTGTGCCGTCCGAAGCCGCCGTTCTGCCGCACGTCGTAGGGCAGCCCGTTGTGGTGGCGGAACAACACCGGCTCGCCGTAACGCGCCTGCACCAGCTTCGGCGGAATCGTGCCGTTGAACGTCCAGACCGAGTTCGGGCTCTGGATCGGCAGCGACGGGTGGAACCGCAGCGGCATGCCGTGCGACGGATCGATCCCCGAGTTGTGCATCGACGCCACTTCGGGCCGGTAGCTGTAGTTCGTCGTCGCCGGCGCCTGCGTCGCTTGAACGCAGACCCCGGGCGGGAACTCGTCGAAGCGCTGATGCGCCCACACCGGGCCCGGCGGACGCCCTTCGCAGGGTCCGTGGCCGCCACCGAGCATGTCAGGAACCGCAATCAGCGTCTGGTTGGCTTCGGCCTGGCACATCGGCGTCAGGCACGACACCGCGTCGCGCTTCAGCACGTCGAAGCGCGGCATCGCCTGCGTGAACGACTTGGCGCCGAACAGCGGGCTGCGCGGCACCTGGGCAATCTCCGCATGCGCGGTCCCGACAAAGGGGTTGAGGCCACGGATGGGCGCGAGCATGCCGCCGGCGGTGAACAGCCCCATCCGCAGCAGGTCGCGGCGCGAGACGCGCCCCCACGACAGCTCCCGGACGATCTCGGCGCGATTCTTCCGCGCGCGCTCGGCATCCCTGATGCGGGCCTTCGACGCGTTCCACGGCAGATATATACGACTCATTGGCGTTCTTCTCCTCAGTCCGAATGTGTAACGCCGCCGTGCCGGCGGCTTCGGCAGCGGCGCCCGCATACGCGGGAGCCGCTGCAGCCTCCGCCTTACGGCACCACCGGCGTGTTCATATCCGTCGCAATCTCCGCCGCCGAGAGCGCGCGGTTGTAGACCCGCACTTCGTCGATCAACCCGTTGAATCCTTCCGACACCGGCGCGTTGCTGTTGCCGATGCGCAGCGCCTGGTTGCCCTGCAGGATGTTCTGCGTCGGGCCGGTCACGGTGTTCACGAGCGAACCGTTGACGTAGATCCGCAGCGTCGAGCCGGCGCCGGCCGCCGACGTGTAGGTCACCGCGATGTGGCTCCACGCGTTGAGCGGCAGCCGCGAGATCGCCTGAATGCCGCGGTCGGGACCACCCGAGCTCGTCCTGACGTAGCCCGCCGGCGGCGTGCTGGCGTCGCCGTCGTGCGCATACAGGGCGTAGGACAGCAGGCCGGTGCCCGCCGCGCCGCGCTCCTTGTAGAGCACGCTCTCCCACCCGTTCATCGACGACGGGTTGACCCACGCTTCGAGCGTCATGCCGTTGCTGAGATCGAGCTTGCTGGCGGTCACGTCGGCGATGCCGACTGAGTCGCCGCCGTCGAACGACAGCGCGCGGCCGTACTTCCCGGCGGCGACGCGCGTCGGAGCGGTGGCGCCGGCGCCGAGCGTGCCGTTCATCGGCGCGGCGGACGAGTCGGCGACGACGTTGCCCGACGCTTCCTCGAAGCCGAGCGCGAGCACCAGGCCGCCGGTCGCCGGCGGCGTCACGGGCGCGCCGCTCGAGATGACCAGCGCAACCGCGCTGCCGGGCGCGACGCTCGCGCCGGCGCCAGGGTTCTGGCTGATGACGCTGCCTGCCGGCACCGTCGTGCTGCTCTGCGTCGTCGTGCCGCCGACGGTGAGGCCGGCGGTGGTGAGCGCCGTGCCCGCCGCGGTCTGCGTCATGCCGACCACGTTCGGCACGTTGACGTTCGCCGGTGCGGCGGGTCCGATCGAGACGGTGATCGTCATCACCGTGCCGGGCGCGACGTTGGTGTTCGCGGGCGGCGTCTGGCTGATGATGCTGTTGATCGGCGCCGCGCTGTTGGCCGTGTTCACCGTGCCGAGGACGAGGCCGGCGCTGATGATCACCGGCGTCGCGGTTGCCTGCGTCGAGCCGACGACGTTGGGCACCTTCGCGCCGAGCGAGACGACGACGGCGACGTGGCTGCCCGACGCGGCGCTCGTGCCGCCCGCCGGAGTCTGCTCGGCAATCGTCCCAATCGCCGCAAACGTGCTGTTGGCGCTGGTGACGTCGGCGACGAGACTCGCCCCGGTGATCGCCGAGACGCCCGCCGCCTCGGTCAGGCCGACGACGGTCGGCACGGTGACGGACGCCACGTTGTGCACGTTGACGACGACCGGCGCCGAGGTAGTGGCGTGGCCGGCGGCGTCGCGCGCGATCGCGGTCAGGGTGTGGTCGCCTTCGGCGAGGCCGATCGTGTTCCACACCACTTCGTACGGCGCGGCGGTGTCGTCGGCGCCGATCTGGATGGCGCCGTCGAAGAAGCTGACGCTGGTGACGCCGACGTTGTCCGATGCCGAGGCTCTCACCGCGACGTTGTTCGACACCTGGCCGCCGAGCGGCGAGGTGATCGCCACCGACGGCGCAGTGTTGTCGGCGGTGACAGTCACCTTGACGATGCCCATCGCCGTCCGGGTCTCGGTGCCATGCTCGGTGACAACGATCTGGCTGATCTCGTACGGGAACGAATCGGCGCCGAAGGCGGCGCCGGGCGAATACGTGTACGGATCGGTGCCGGTGATCGCGCCGCCGCCATTGCTGGTCGGGCCGACGCTCAGGATCGCCAGGCCGGCGCCGACGTCATTCGCGAGGAGCGACGCGCCCGAGAAGGTGATCGGCGCACCCGCAGTCGTGCCGATCGAATCGGTCATCGCGCGCGGCCAGGTGTCGTTGTCCGGCGAATCCGGCACGACACACCCGGGCAACGGCGTCAGAAACGGCGGCACTTGCGCGCGCAAGGTCGGCGGATCGGCCACGGCGCCCAACAACAGAGCCAGCGCCAGGGCTGCCATCCCGCGCGTCGAAGAGTGGTTTGGACGACGGTTCAGATACATTCTCCGCTCCTCACGCTGAAGTCCATCCGCGGCGAAACTGGTGGGACTCCTCGACTGCATCGCCGCGATGCCGGCGCGGTATTCCCGCCGTCCCACTTACACGGCTCGAAAAGTTTTTCTGATTGCGTAAGCTCAGGGTCGAAGGATAGGTGGGCTGATACCAAACCAAAATGGCCCGTACGTGGGGATCGATCTGCTGAAAGGTGGCAGCACTGAAACATGGCGAGCAGTTGTCGTCGGTAGGCGCAGCGTAGGCGCCCAAACGGCGCGCCGACATGGCCCGTTGGTGGTCGGGATCTAGCGCGTTCGTGGGGGATGAAACGAGGAGGCCGCGGAGAGTGCCGCGATCGGATTGCAGCGACGCGCGCGCGCGATCGACGCGCTTACATTATTTGTACGCAAGCCGACGGCCACGGTGGGGCCGAGCAAGCTCGGCCCCTACGGATGACCGTCATCGTGTCGAACGATTCGTTACGGACGACGCGGCGGCGCGCCCGGCTGAACGGTGCCAGGCACCATCATGCCCGGCACGGCGACGACGCCGAACGGCGCGATGCCCGCCGGCACGTTCTTCGGCATCTCGGGCACGATCCCATTCGGCAACACGCCGGGCCGCCGCGTTTCCTGCGCGTGCGGAATGAACGTCGTCGGGCTCTGGTTCGCCTGTCCCGGCGCGACCGCCACGACTGGCGGGAGATCGGCCGGCGGCGCGTCTTCGTAGGGGGACGACTCGACGTAGGGTGATTCTTCGACGGTCTGCCGCGCCGGCGCCTCCACGAAGTACGGCGCCACCGGCGCCGCCGCCGCTTCCGCACGGTGCGGCGCCGCCTGCGACGCCGCTTCTGCGCGGTACTGCGCGGCCGCCGCGGCATCCGGGCGGAGCGCCGCCGCCGCCGCGCCGGGCGCCGGCGCCGATGGCGCGAGCGCCGGCCTCGCGGTGGCGAGCGTCGGCATGATGATGATGCGATCGAAATCCGAGAGGTTCGCCGCGAACGCCGCGCGCGGCGCCGCGATGTAGCCGCTCAACGGCCGCAGCAGGACGTCGAGCGCCTGCGTCTCGGTGACGTTCTGCAGCTCGAGCGTCACCGGTCCGCCGGGGATGCGATCGACGTTGACGATCTTCGTCTGGCCGACGCGCATCCACTCGGTCAGGATCTGGCGAACGGTCACGTCCTTGGCCGAGATCGACACGCGGCCGTCCTTCAGCGTCAGGCGCAGATCGGCGAAGGCGGGCGGCGCCGCCAGCAGCAACGCGGCGACGACGAAGATGAATGTTTTCATGATCAGGGTTTTTCTGATCTGACTCCGGTGAGCCGCTCCGGCTCTTTCGCGAAATCCTGGATCTCGAACGTCTTCGTCGCGCTGTTGTACGCGACCTTGCTCTCCGGCGCCATCTTGCCGACGCCGATGCCATCCGCCCCGAAGCGGATGTCGAACAGCGTGAATTGAAAGTTCGACGGCAGCTGCCCGCCGTCCCACGTCTTCGGATCGGGAATCGAGTCGCCGAATCCCAGCTGCTTGTCGGTGGCGAGCACGACGCGCCGGCCGCCAGGAGTGTCGATCTGCTGCGCGAACAGGATGCTCTGCGGGCGGCGTTCGCGCGAGCGGGTGCCCAGCGCCTGGAGGCCGGGGGTGAACAGCGTCCCCGCCCGACGTCTCACGTTCTGAAGCGCGTCGAGCATCGGCATCTGGGGCCCTTTGCTCGCACGAAGGCTTTCGAGCTCCTCGGGCGTCGACCAGCGCTCGATCACGAAGTCGACGCGGCCGACCGGCACCGGATGGTTGTCGGTCAGGTTGACGGCCGTGGCGATCAGGCGTTCGACGACCGGGATCCCGGTCCTGCCGGCGGCACCCGGACGCGACTCCATCGCCACCACGACCGCGGCGGCGGCGGCGACGGCGAGCAGGGTTCGAAGCGTCACACCTTTCATGGGCTTTACCTCATCTGATATCCGCAAGATGCGAAGAAAGGGCCGGGGCGCCAGAGCGGCGCCCGGCCCTCGATCGAGTCGGGTTGTAATCGGCCGGCCCCGAGCGAGTCGGGACCGGCCGGGTCGAACTACGGAACGATCGGCGTGCTCATGTCGCTCTGGATCTCGGTTGCCGAGAGCGGACGGCTGTAGATACGGACTTCGTCGATCAGGCCGTTGAAGCCCTCCGAGATCACCGCGTTGCTCTGTCCGATGTGCAGCGGCTGGGTGCCGACCAGGATGCTCTGGGTCAGCGCCGAGTTGATGGTGTTCACCAGCGCGCCGTTGATGTAGTACTTCAGCACCGATCCGGTCGCGAGCCGCTCGTAGGTCACCGCGATGTGACTCCACGTGTTGAGCGGCAGCCGCGCCGTTCCACCCTGGATGCCGCGATCCGGACCGCCCGTGCTGGTCCGAACGTAGCCGGCCGGCGGCGTGCTCGCGCCGCCGTCGTGGGCGTAGAGCGCGTACGACAGCAGGCCGGTGCCCACGCCGCCGCGATCCTTGTAGACCACGCTCTCCCACCCGTTCATCGACGACGGGTTGACCCAGGCTTCAAGCGTCATCGCCGTGGTCAGGTCGAGCTTGGTCGCCGCGCCATCCGGGATGTTGATCGTGTCGCCGCCGTCGAACGACACCGCGCGCCCGAACTTGCCGGTGAGCACGCGAGTCGGCGCGGTAGCGCCGGCGCCGAAGGTGCCGTTGATCGGGCCCGCCGCCGAGTCGATGGCCGTCGTGCCCGAGGCTTCTTCGAAGCCGAACGCCGCAACCAGGCCGGCAACCGCCGCCGGACCGGTCGACACGACGATCGCCACCGGCGTGTTGGGATTGACCAGCGTGCCGGCCGCCGGGTTCGAGCTGATGACGCTGCCGGAGGGCACCGTCGGGCTGCTCGCGTTCGTCACCGCGCCGAGCACGAGCCCTGCGCCAGTGATCGACGTCGTCGCCGCCGCCTGCGTCTGGCCGACCACGTTCGGCACCGCCACCTGCGCGGGTCCGAGCGAGACCACCAGGGCCACCGCCGTCCCGGCCGAGACGATCGTGTTCGCCGCCGGGTTCTGGCTGATGACGCTGCCCGCCGGCACGAGACCGCTGTTCGCCGACGTCGTCGTCCCGACCACGAGGCCGGCGAGCGCGATCGCCTGCGAGGCGCCGCCGAAGGTCAGCCCGGTCACGAGCGGAACGGTGACCGGCGCGAGCGGACCGAGCGACAGGTCGAAGCTGACGCGGCCGCCCACGACGAGGACGCTGCCCGCGGCCGGCGACTGACGAGCGGTCAGATCGATCGGCACCGTGTCGCTGTTGACCGAGCCGACGATGCCGACCGCGAAGCCGGCATTGAGCAGCACGGCGGTTGCCGTCGCTTCATCCAGGCCGATGATGCTCGGCACCGTGGCGTTGGTGGTCGCCGCCGGCGCGAGGATCGTCGCGTCTGTGAACTGGAGACGCTCGATGTTCAGTAGCGTGTCAGTGCCTTCCGCGAACGGAATCGCCGCGCGGTCGGCCGGGACGTGGGTCACGACCAGCCGGTTCGCGCCGCCGCCGAGCGGAATGGCGGTGATGTCGAAATCCACCAGCGGGAAGTTGAAGACGGCCGTGTCGCAGTTCTGCGGGCTCGCGGCTCCGCAATCAGCCGCGGGCACGGTCGGCGTCACGATCGTCTTCACGATGCTGATGTTGCCGGGGTTCAGCTGCTGCGGATCCGCGAAGATGAAGTCCTGCAGATCCGTCAGGTGATCGGCGAACCGATCGACCGTTTCCCCGTTCAGCCGGTATTTCAGCTGGACGTTGAACCAGCGATCGCCGTCGATCAGGTCGTCGCCGAGCTTGCCTTCGAGGACGTCGCTGCCGATGCCGCCCAGCAGGATGTCGCCGCCCATGAAGCCAACGCCCTTGACGCCCGGGATGGCGGGGTCGTTCAGGTTCTGGTTGAACCCGGCCGGCCCCATCAACTGGGTCAGCGAAACCTGGCCAGCGCCCGGCGCCGCGCCAATCTTCGCCGCGCCAGCCGCCGTCAGCTCCATGCCCGGCTCGGTCGCGGTCGCGCCGACCAGACATTCAGCAATCTCACCCGGCGGGTCGCACAGCACGCTGTTCGATCCGCGGATGCTGTCGTTGAAGTTCCAGCCCGACGCGCCGTCGACGAAGCGGTACTTGTTGCGCAGGTCGTTGAAGTTGACCGGCGCGTTCGGCAGCGCGAGGAGGCTCAGCTCGATGTCCCCGGGGAACGGCCAGCCGCGCTGGGTGACCCAGTCGAAGCCGTAATCCCCGAAGAACTTGTTGCTGCCCTCGGAGAGGAGCATGACGTCGTCGCCGCCCTCGCCGAAGTGGTTGTCCTGACCGGGGCCGCCGTCGAGGACGTCATCCCCGCCGACGCGATCGAGGCCGGCGAGCAAGTCGAAGACGTTGCCGCCGTCGCCGAAGATGCCGCCGTCGTGGCCGTCGCCGGCTTCGATCCAGTCGTCGCCGTCGCCGCCGAACATGCCTTCACTGCGGGTCGTGCCGTCAATGATGTAGTCATTGCCGGTGCCGCCGAAGTACTCGACGCCGTCGTTGCCGCCGACCATGAAGTCGTTGCCGTCGGCGCCGATCAGCAGGTCGCCGCCGAAGCCGGGGCCGCCCTGCATCGCGTCGTTGCCGGGACCGCCCTTGAGGACGTCGTCGCCGTTGTCGCCGAACATCACGTCGTCGCCGTCGCCGCCGATCAGCGTGTCGTTGCCTTCGGCGCCGGTGAGGCGATCGTTGCCGGCGTTGCCGAGGATGGTGTCGTCGCCGATGTCGGCCCTCAGGCGGTCGTCGCCCGCGGTGCCGTTCATCGTGATGTTCTTGCCGCGATGTGTCGGATCGAAGAACAGCTTGGTGCCGTCGGCCAGCGTCAACATCTGCGTGCCGTCGCCGGTGTCGACGGCCGGCGTGCCCGGCCCACCGGCAAACGCCGGATCCGACATGTTGAAGATGAAGTCGGCGGTGTTGAACACCACGTCCATCAGGTTCGACGCGTCGGTGTTGCGCTTGGCCAGCTCGGCGAGCGAGTTGCCTTCGAGCTGGAACCGCAGGTTGATGCCGTCAGTGCGCTGCAGGTAGTAGAAGCGGTCGCCGTCCTGCAGGCTTTCGAGCTGCTTCTCGAAGACGAAGTTGAAGGTCGACCCGAGCAGGCCGCCGAAGACCGCCTGGCGCTCGGCGAGGCCGCCAACCCAGAAGTCGACGTCGTTCAGGCCGCTCACCGACGCGGGCGCGCTCGAGCAGGCGCTGGCGGGCGACGCCAGGCGCGCTCCGGCCGCTCGCCGATCGTTCATGGTCGTGGCGAGCGATCCGTCGAGGTTCCGCGGGGTGCAATCGGGGCCCTTGCCGTAGGCGGCAATGAAGTTGCCCAGCGACAGCTGGTGCTTGAGGCCGAGCCCGAACTCGAACCAGTTCGCGTACGGCTTCACCGCGGTGTCGTGCGTCGCGTTGAAGAACTGGATGCGGGCGTTGTTCAGCGACGGGATGCCTTCGCTGCGTCCGCGCGCCAGGTTGATCGCCGCGAGATCCAGCGGCAGACCGACGAGGGTGTTGCGCACCGAGTCGGTGATGAACTCGTCGAGCTCGTTGCCGATCGTGCGCGACAGGCCGCGGACGATGCTGCCGGCCGCCTGCGCGGCGCTCAGGTTGGTGAAGCCGGCGCCGGCGTTGTTGAACGCCTGCGGGTTCAGGAACGCGTTGAACAGCCGGATGTCGGTCGGGACCTCGGCGCCGGTAGGCGTGACGTTGATGCGCGCCACCACCTCCGGGAGCATGGAGTGGCCGAGCCGATACACGGTGTGCGCGAACTCGGCGCTGATCGCGCCGTTGATCGAGGTGATGCCGCCGAGGAACGGGTTGATCAGCGGCTGGATCTTGCGCGCGAACTCCTCGAACACCAGGTGCTGGTACTCCATCTCGGTAACGAACCGGGCCGCCTGGAACAGCCGCTCGTTGTAATCCCAACCCGAGGGTGTGGGTCGGGCGGCGGTGGCGATGTTGTCCGCCGCGTGCCACGCGGCGATCTGAGCCGCCGACAATCCGGTCGCGTTGACGCCGGTCGGGCCCACCGGCAGGTTGATGATGTTGTCGATGTACGCGACCAGCCGGTTGTGCTCGGCGTGGAAGAGCGTGTGCATCGTGGTCAGCGCGATGTTCTCGTTGCCGCGGCCGTCGCCGGTGGCGAAGTGCAGCCCGAGCAGCTCGTCGTCGTAGCAGGGCGGCGCGACGCCCACCGGGCAGACCGGCGTGTCGAGGCTCGATCCGGCGGTGGTGTTCGCGTCCGGCTTCAGCACGCCGGCGGTGGTGAACGTCGGCACCGCGCTGTGCGCGATGTCGTTGAGGAACGCATGGCCGGTCCGGAACGCGGTGGCCGGGACCAGCACGCCGCCGCCGGCGGTGTTGCCTTCGACGAGCACGTTGCCGGGCAGCACCATTTGCGGCATCCCGCGAGCCGGGCCGGGCTTGAAGTGGCCGTACGGGTCGGTGAGGATCAGCGGCGCGTTGGTCACGTCGGCATCGGTCAGGCGGATGCCGAGGACGGTCGCGGCCTGGGCCTTGACCTGCGTCCAGTTGCCGATGTTGCAGATCTCGTCGCCGGGGAAGCCGGTGCCGCGCGGCGCGCAGTGATCGCCGTCGAGCACCTTGCCGGTCTGCTGCGGCCGGCCGCCGACGAGCGCGTACTGGCGCAGGAACACCTGGTGCGACGGGTGCGACGTGTAGGTCTGGTTCTGATCGACCCACGGCGTCGTCTGGTTGACGCCGTTCTGTTCATCGTCGGCGGTGCCGAGAATCCCGTCCGGGCCGGGGAGATTGGTCGCACGGTCCATCACCATGAAGCGCTGGTTGGCCGGCGGCGGGTTTGGCGGATCATCGGCGGTTCCGGCGATCCCGTCCGCTCCGACGATCAGCGGGTCGTCGGCCTTCAGCGGCATGATCACCGCGCCGCCGCCCTTGTTCACGAGATCGAGGCCGTGGTCGAAGAACTGGCCGAAGAAGGTGAACATCAGGTTGAACGGCGCCGACAGGCCGAAGTCGGGCGTGATGTTCGGGATGAAGAGCGTCTTGGTGACCGGATCGGTCACTTCCGCCAGGCTCGGGGCCGAGCAGACGAAGCCGCCTTCACCGCAGGGGTTCAGCGCCGCCTCGAGAGCCGCGGGGTTGTTCGCGGTCTGGTCGACGATCAGGTTGCTGGCCACGCGCGGCTGGGAGTCGGCGACGAACCCGGTCTTCTGGGTGTACGACGTCGGATCTCCGGCCGCCTGTCCTCCGGCTCCGTCCGGATCGAACGGCAGGCTCTCAGCCGAGCGGAAGATCGGCGCGGTGAGGCGCGGGAACTTCAAATCGGCTTTGCCGAAGTTGTTCGACGGCACGCCGTTGGCGTCGACCTGCCCCGGCACGAGGTTGTTGAACGATCCGTCGACGGTGCGGAGACCGCGCGGCAGCTGCGGATCGGCGACCTGGTTCGGTCCCGGTCCGAGGAGCTGGCCGCCGGCGGCGTGATCCTGGGCGACCAGAATCTGCTCGAAGATGAACTTCAGATCGCCGTAGTCCAGCACGAAGCCGTTGCCGACCGGCGCGGTCTGTGCCTGGGCGACGGTGGGCACGATGAGATTCGCGACGCTCGAAAGAGCCATCGCGAGCGTCGTCACGTACGCCCAGTGCTTCTGGGCGCGGACGCGCCGAAACGTATTCGGTTTGATGCTTTTCATGATTCGCTCCCCGCATTTCCGCGTGGTGCCGCGCCGTGTCTGCAGTTGCGCATTGCTGATCTCCTCCAGCTGAAGTCCCACCTCGCACCGGCGATGTCAGGTGAGAGACGGCGCGGGCCATCCGATCGCCACAGGCCCGTTCGCGACACGACGACCCGCGAGCGGCGTGCTCGGTCGTCTGCCTTCCTGCCGTTTTTCCTGATTCGAGTGCATCTCCGAAGGGGACCGCCTGGTGTGGAGTGATACCTGCGCGGCAAAAAAATTAGTCGCCGCGGCGGGCGACTTCTGTCTGCTGCGGCGTCCGCGCGGAGCCGGCAGATCGCGGCTTTTGCGCCGGAAAACGGGTGACGCTGCAGTGGCGGGTGTTATGCTTTCCCGCATGTATCGAGCGCTCGCGACCCGTCGGCCGGAGGCGTGTCACGCCGGCCCGTGGCCTGTCAGCGCCTGGGATACAGACGTGCGGGTGCTGATCGCGGAAGACGACGCGGCGACGCGGGAGCTGATCGAGCGGGGACTGCGCGAAGAACTGTTCCGCGTCGACACCGCCGGCGATGCGACCTCCGCCGAGGCGCGCGCCGTCGAGCGCGCCTACGACGTGATCGTGCTCGACGTGCAGCTGCCGGATCACGACGGCTTCGCCGTCTGCCGCCGTCTGCGGACGCGCGGCATCGACACGCCGATCCTGCTGCTCACCGGCCGCGGCGGCGTCAAGGATCGCGTGCGCGGCCTCGACGCCGGCGCCGACGACTATCTCGCCAAGCCGTTCGCCTTCGAGGAGCTGGTCGCACGGCTGCGCGCGGTGACGCGCCGCGGCCGCACGCGGCACCTCGAAACCGTGCTGTCGTACGGGCCGGTGGAGCTCGATCCGCGGGTGCGCACCGTCACCGTCGAGGGTCAGCCGGTGCTGACGTCGCACACCGAGTTCCGCCTGCTCGAGTGCCTGATGCGCCGCGCCGAGCAGACGATCTCGCGCGACGAGCTGTTCGAGCGCGTGTGGGATCGCGACAGCAACGGATCGAACGTGATCGACGTCTACGTCAGCTACCTGCGCAAGAAGCTCGGCCCCGCCGGCGCGATGCTGCGCACGGTGCGCCGCGGCGGCTATGTCCTCACCAAGGGCTTCGCGCCGCAGTGACCGCGCCGCGCGAGCCGGCATCCCCTTCGACTCGCTCCGCTCGCTCAGGGCAGGCCGACGAGCTCGAAGCCTTTGCCGCGGCGGTGGCGCACGAACTGCGGACGCCGCTGGCTGCCCTCTCCGGTGAAGTCGATCTGGCGCTGCGCCGCGAGCGGACGGCGGCCGCCTACCGCGATGCGCTGTCACGCATCGCCGTCTCGGTCGCCGAGCTGATCGAGCTGACCGGCGACCTCACGTTTCTCGGACA